>OBUR01000043.1_pt1 | contig 87613 bp, 93 predicted proteins | sample 1475951 | NCBI WGS metagenome assembly OBUR01 (sample SAMEA2579957, study PRJEB22360) | human gut metagenome
GATTATTTGGATTACTATAATCACCGACGGATTCAACTAAAATTAAAAGGACTGAATCCGATACAATATCGAAAACAATCCTTTAAATAACAGTCCAACTTTTTGGGGTCAGATCAATCTGACCGCTCTTTTTGTTATTTAATGAACCTCATTTAGGTGTTTTTCAACATCTTTAACCTTACATCAACGTACCGACATATTTTAACATGAGCCCAGCGGCAATAGCCGAGCCAATTATACCAGCAACGTTTGGTCTCATGGCGTGCATAAGGAGGAAGTTTTGGTTGTCTGCTTCCAATCTAACTTTATTTGAAACGCGAGCGGCCATGGGAACGGCTGATACGCCCGCAGAACCAATGAGCGGGTTAATTTTGTTTTTGCTGAATTTATTCATGATTTTCACCATTAATACACCACTGCAGGTACCAATAGCTCGCATCGTTAAAAGCAAGATCTGCAATTTCTTTTTCACGCCCTAACGCAATAATGTCTTGCGTAATTATCTGGGCATATTGTTTCAATGGAAAACTTGCTTCAGGATCTTCCAGATAATTTAAACGCCACTTAAACGCTTTTAAACGTGCTTTATATTTTCGCAGTTTTAATGGCTCAAGCGATCATTTCTCGCCAATTTTTCGCAATTCATTGTTTTTAGTTTTCTTTTCAATAAAAAAGGGGCAATGCATCGCAAAGCCCCATTTTTCAATAATTCCGCCCACTTACGTCCTTAAAATTTCGCCAAATCCCTATTTGATTTTTGTTTTGTTGTTTTAGTGGATTTACACAGTGAGCTCTAAATATTATTAATGAGGTATTTTTATCGAAATATACTTTATACGAAGCGTGTAAAAAAACTAAAAGGACTAAGTCCTGTCGTGAGAGAACTTAGTCCTTGGATTACATGAGTCTTACTTTTGTGATAGAAAGCAAAAATTATTCTACTTTTACAATCCAGCCTTCAGGCGCTTCAACATCACCGAATTGAATACCGGTTAATTCATTGTAAAGTTTACGTGTGACAGGACCCACTTCAGTTTCTGAATAGAACACGTGGAATTTACCTTTGTGTTGAATACCTCCTACTGGCGTAATCACTGCAGCAGTACCACAAGCTCCCGCTTCTGCAAATTGATCAAGTTGATCGATATACACATCACCTTCGATAGCTTCCATACCTAAACGTTCTTTTGCAATGTAAAGCAAAGAGTATTTGGTGATACTTGGTAAAATGGATTCAGACGCAGGGGTGATAAATTTGTTATCTTTGGTGATACCAAAGAAGTTTGCTGCACCCACTTCTTCAATTTTCGTGTGAGTTTTTGGATCAAGATAAATCGCATCTGCAAATTTACGCTCTGGTGTGCCAGATTCTGCCGCTAATTCATGTGGAAGTAAGCTTGCAGCATAGTTACCACCCACTTTTACGCCACCCGTACCCATAGGGGCTGCACGGTCGTAATCAGTCGTAATGAAGTTAGATGGTGCTAAACCACCTTTGAAGTATGCGCCAACAGGGCAGCAGAACACAGAGAAAATAAATTCAGGTGCAGTTTTCACACCGATATTTTCACCAGTACCAAATAGGAAAGGACGTAAATATAACGTTGCACCAGAACCGTAAGGGCCTAACCATTCTTGGTTGGCTTTGACTACTTCTTTACAAGCACGGATAAATAATTCGGTTGGTACTTGTGGCATTAATAAGCGATCAGAGGTGTGTTGCATACGTTTTGCATTTTGATCTGGGCGGAATAAATTGATTGAACCATCTTTACAGCGGTAGGCTTTTAAGCCTTCAAAACATTGTTGGCCGTAGTGAATTGCCGTTGAACCTTCGTGGATATGTAGCATATTATCAGTGGTCAGTTTACCTTCATCCCATTTACCATCTTTCCAATGAGCAATGAAACGGTAATCCGTTTTGATATAACTAAATCCAAGATTTTTCCAGTCTAAGTCTTTCATTTTGCTTCCTTAATATGTTGTTGTACAAATAAATAATGAAATGAGAACATTAATTAATCTACACCATAATCACCAGAATGAAAATATTTAAACGTAAAATATGATAATGTTTCAAAAATTTTGTGTGGATTTTTAAATTTGTGAACTCGGTTAGGAAATAAAATGCAGCTTATGTTAGAATGACAGACATAAAAAAACGCTGCTCTGAGTGAGCAGCGCTTAACCAAAATGGTTCAATATATACAGGAAGTAAATGAGTAACTTAATCGTTACTCTAGTTCGGAGACCGAACTATATGCAAACACAACATCATACTTAAGTCCGAAACTCATTAACTTGTAAGGAATTACCAATCATTAAGTATGGGTGTATTGTAGATAGAAGGTTTTGAAAGGGCAAGTGATGTTTTTTTATTTAATGCATAAAAAAAACTAATCCGATATATATTTTTTAATTATAAACTAAAATTTTATCCTTGGGAAGAATTATGTATAAACGTTTGCCTCCCCTTAATTCATTGAAGTCTTTCGAATCAGCCGCACGGCATTTAAGCTTTACAAAAGCAGCTGATGAGTTGTGTGTAACACAAGCAGCAGTAAGTCATCAAATAAAATTATTAGAAGATTTTTTAGGTGTTGAGCTTTTTATTCGTAAAAATCGTTCGCTCGAATTGACAGAATTTGGGAAAGCGTATTTTATCGATATTAATAAAATTTTAAGAAAATTAAATGAAGCGACAGAACGATTATTAACATTTAAGGCCGAGCCCCATTTAACCATTAGTGTTCCACAGACCTTTGGTATTCAGTGGCTTGTACCGCATTTAAATGATTTTAATGAGCAGTATCCTGAAATAGAAGTACGCTTAAAAGGCGTTGATCAAGATGAAGGTTTATTGGATAAAGAAATAGATATTGCCATTTATTATGGTAAAGGTGATTGGGAAAATTTACAGGTTGATCGTTTAGGCGAAGAAAACCTCGTGATTTTAGCCGCGCCTTCATTGCTTGAGAAAACACCAGTAAGTTGTCCTAATGATTTGAAAAAGCATACGCTGATTCATACGCATACCCGAGATAACTGGAAAACTATGGCGGATTATCTCAAATTAGATGATTTAAATATTCAACAAGGTCCGTTATTTAGCCACACCTTTATGGCATTGCAAGCTGCCGTTCATGGGCAGGGTATTGCGCTAGCTAATCGTATTTTGGCTCAGCAAGAAATTGAAAACGGTCATTTGCAAATTGTGTTACCAACCGAATTGCGGGATCCAAAATCATTCTATGTGGTCAATCATTTAGATCGTTTAGATGATGAACAAATTCAAGCCTTTAGAAAATGGATTAAAGATTCAATTAAATTAGGAAAACATGAATAAATTAGCCTTATATTGTCGAATTGGCTTTGAAAAAGAAGTCGCCGCAGAAATTACCGACCGAGCCTCTGAGCGTGGTGTATTTGGTTTTGCTCGAGTAGTAGAAAACAGCGGCTATGTCATTTTTGAATGCTATCAACCAGGCGATGCAGATCGTTTAGCGCGAGAAATCCCTTTTAATCGCTTGATTTTTGCGCGTCAAATGATCGTTGTTTCAGATTTCTTAGAGAATCTCGATCCTCAAGATCGTATCTCGCCAATTCTTGCTCAATATAAACGCATTGCAGAAGATATTAATCTTAAGCAAGCGGTAGAGCTATTTGTCGAAACAGCAGATACGAATGAAGCCAAAGCGCTTTTGACATTTTGCCGAAAATTTACCGTGCCGTTACGCCAAGCGTTGAAAAAACAAGGTTGGTTACAAGGTAAGCCGAATGTAAAGCGCGGTCAGATTTTACATTGTTTTTTCACTCAGCCGAATTGCTGTTATGTAGGGTATTCCTATCTTGGCAATAACTCTACCTATTTTATGGGGATACCACGTTTGAAATTCCCAGCGGATGCACCAAGTCGTTCAACTTTAAAATTGGAAGAAGCGATTTTAACCTTTATTCCTCGAAATGAAGAAAGTAAACGCTTAAATGAAAATATGGTTGGCGTTGATCTCGGCGCATGCCCTGGCGGCTGGACCTATCAATTAGTGAAACGTGGTTTATTTGTGTATGCAGTTGATCACGGCAAAATGGCGGCCAGTTTACATGATACCGGCAGAATAGAGCACTGCCCGGAAGATGGATTTAAATTCCAACCACCAAAACGTAAGCATATTGATTGGCTTGTGTGTGACATGATGGAGCAACCAAGTCGAATTGCGAATTTAATTGGAAAATGGTTAATTAACGGCTGGTGCCGAGAAACTATTTTCAATTTGAAATTACCAATGAAAAAACGTTATCAAGAAGTGATGTTGTGTTTAGAAAATCTTGCGGCGATGTTAGCAGAAAAAGAACTGGAATTTGATATTCAGGCGAAGCATTTGTATCACGATCGTGAAGAGATTACGGTACATATTGCATTAAAATAGAAAAGCAAAGCGCGGTCAAAAAACGTTGAATTTTTTGACCGCGCTTTTTATTTAAACCATTATTTATTCGCTAAAATCACTGCACGAGTTGGGGCTTGATAGCCTTCGATGGTTTTACTGTGATCATTTGGATCTAAGAAATCAATCAAACTTTCATTTTCTAACCAATCCGTTTTACGCTGTTCTTCTAATGTTGTGGTGGCAACATCCACACAACGCACATTAGTAAAGCCGACTTTTTCCAACCAATTAATGAGTGCGGCAACGGAAGGAATAAAATACACATTCTTCATTTTTGCATAGCGATCTGAAGGCACTAATACCGTATTCAAATCGCCATCAACCACTAAGGTTTCTAAGACAAGCTCGCCACCTTTTACTAATTGATTTTTTAGTTGAGTGAGGTGATCGAGCGGTGATTTACGATGATAAAGCACCCCCATTGAAAACACGGTATCAAATGCCGCAAGAGGTTGCATTTCTTCAATACCTAGTGGGATTAAGTTAGCTCGTCGATCATTATTTAATAATTTTCGAACGGCTTCAAATTGGCAAAGGAAAAGTTCGGTTGGATCAATACCCACTACTATTTTTGCACCTTCACCAACCATGCGCCACATATGGTAGCCGCTACCGCAGCCTACATCTAAAATGGTACGATCTTTTAATGGCGCAAGATGAGGCAAAACACGATCCCATTTGAAATCAGAACGCCATTCGCAATCTACATGAATATCAAATAAATGATAAGGTCCTTTTCGCCACGGCATCAATTGCTTCAAATGATGGATAATGCGTTGTTTTTCACCCTCTAAAAGTGGGGAAGTGCGGTCAGATTTCACGGCATTTTTTAAATCGATGGTATCTGCCTGCAAATCAGGAAGAAAGTCCACAATTTTTGACCATTTGGCATAATCACCATGGGTTTGTTTTTCCCATTCTTTTAACTGCAAAGGCAACGTTTCTAGCCAAGCAGATAAATTGGTGGTGGCAATTTGCTGATAAAAAGGACGAAAATCAATCATTATTTTGCTTCCTTATAGGCTTTTTCGGCTTTCTCAAAGGTTTCTTTAACTTCATTTTCTGGTTCGGCAGAAAGGAGAGAAACCACAATAATTGCCAGGCTAGCAAGCGTAAAACCTGGGATCATTTCATAGACGTTAAACCACTCACTGGTTTTAGGAATCACATATTTCCAAGAAAATACGACGGTAGCTCCCACAATCATTCCAATTAAAGCTGCAGAAGAAGTCATTCGTTTCCAGAATAAGGAGAAAAGCACCACAGGACCAAATGCAGAACCAAAGCCTGCCCATGCGAATTCAACGAGTTTTAGTACTTTGCTGTTTTCATCTTGAGCAATCCAAATTGCAATGCCCGCGATAACTAAAACCATTGCACGACCTAACCAAACTAATTCTTTTTCAGCGGCTTTTGGACGAATAAACCCTTTATAAAAATCTTCAGTGATAGAGCTTGAAGAAATTAATAATTGTGCAGAAAGTGTACTCATCACAGCCGCTAAAATTGCAGACAGTAGAATACCGGCAATCCATGGATTAAAGAGCAATTTAGACAGTTCAATAAACACTTGTTCAGGTTCATTATTTACTATGCCCGCAACATCAGGATTCGCAAAGAAATAAGGGATACCGAAGAAACCGATACCGATAGCACCTGCTAAGCAAATCACCATCCATGTCATACTGATGCGGCGTGCTTTGATTAATGATTTCACCGAATAAGCCGCCATAAAACGCGCAAGGATATGCGGTTGACCAAAATAACCTAAGCCCCAAGCGGCTAAACTTAATAAACCTAATGGCGTGGTAGAACTAAATAAATCGGTAAAGTCTTTACTTGCCGCAATTTCAGCTTGATGGAGTGATTCCGTAAATTGTGATGCATCGCCCAAACTTAAAAAGATGAATAATGGTGTTAAAATTAAGGCAAAAATCATTAATGTCGCTTGGATCGTATCAGTCCAACTTACCGCTAAAAATCCACCGATAAAGGTATAAATAATCGTCGCTAATGCGCCGTACCAAATGGCGGTGGAGTAGTCGACTGAGAATAGGTTTTGGAATAATTTAGCACCCGCAACCACACCTGAAGCACAATAAATCGTGAAGAATACTAAGATGATTGATGCAGACACAATTTTTAAGAGATGATGCTTTGTACCAAAGCGATGGTAGAAATATTCTGGTAATGTGAGCGCATTGTTGTTAAATTCGGTATAAATTCGTAAGCGACCCGCCACGAGCAACCAGTTAAAATAAGCCCCGAGAATTAAACCAATGGCGATCCAACCTTCTACTAAACCAGATACATATACTGCGCCTGGCAAGCCCATTAATAGCCAGCCTGACATATCAGATGCGCCAGCAGACATGGCTGTCACAAAACTCCCGAGTTTACGGCCACCTAAAATGTAATCGGATAAGTTGTTTGTATAATAATAGGCAAGGACACCGATTAAAATCATGCCGAAAATATAAATACTAAAAGTAATAAGTGTTGGGTCTAAACCAAACATTAAATACCCCAAAATAAGTTATGAAAATTTGAGAAAGGTCATATTTTACCTTATTTGGGGCTATTATTCTATTTCCCTTTTCGATAGACTTATACCATTAAAACTAAGGTCGAAAAAATGAATTCTGTTGAATTATTAATGAATGTTACGCCCAATGAAACCCGCGTTGCGTTGGTGGAAACGGGCGTTTTAAAAGAAGTTCATATTGAACGTCAAGCCAAACGTGGCATCGTGGGGAATATTTATAAAGGGAGAGTAACTCGTGTTTTACCGGGGATGCAGTCTGCATTTGTGGATATCGGTTTAGAAAAAGCCGCATTTTTACATGCTTCCGATATTGTTTCACATACCGAATGTGTGGATGTGAACGAACAAAAACAATTCCGTGCAAAAAGCATTTCTGAACTCGTACGCGAAGGGCAGGATATCGTAGTACAAGTGGTAAAAGATCCTTTGGGTACAAAAGGCGCAAGATTAACCACCGATATTACATTGCCTTCTCGTTATCTTGTCTTTATGCCAGAAAATAGCCATGTTGGTGTCTCACAACGTATTGAAAGCGAAGAAGAGCGCGCAAGATTAAAAGCGTTAGTTGAGCCTTTTTGTGATGAATTAGGCGGCTTTATTATTCGTACTGCAACCGAAGGTGCAACGGAAGAGGAATTGCGTCAAGATGCAGAATTTTTAAAACGTTTATGGCGTAAAGTGCTTGAGCGTAAAGGAAAATATCCAACCCGTTCTAAAATTTATGGTGAGCCCGCATTACCACAACGTATTCTGCGTGATTTTATCGGCGCTAATTTAGAGAAAATTCATATTGATTCCAAACTTTGTTTTAACGAAGTGAAAGAATTTACCGATGAATTTATGCCTGAGTTAAGTGAAAAATTAATGCTTTATACGGGCAGTCAGCCGATTTTTGATATTTATGGCGTAGAACGTGGTATTCAAAATGCCTTAGAGAAACGCGTGAATTTAAAATCGGGCGGCTATCTCATTATTGAGCAAACCGAAGCCATGACGACCATTGATATCAATACGGGCGCTTTCGTTGGTCATCGAAATTTAGATGAAACGATTTTTAACACCAATATTGAAGCCACTAAAGCCATTGCGCAGCAGCTACAACTGCGTAATTTAGGCGGTATTATCATTATTGATTTTATTGATATGCAAACTGATGAGCATCGCAATCGCGTGATTGAATCCTTGGAAGATGCCCTATCGAAAGATCGCGTAAAAACGAATGTGAATGGTTTTACTCAACTTGGCTTAGTGGAAATGACGCGTAAACGTACTCGCGAAAGTTTAGAACACGTATTGTGTGATGAATGCCCAACTTGTCAAGGCCGTGGACGTGTAAAAACCGTTGAAACGGTATGCTATGAAATTATGCGTGAGATTATTCGCGTTAACCACTTATTCTCGAGTGAACAATTTGTGGTTTATGCCTCTCCAGCCGTAGCGGATTATTTAATCAAAGAAGAATCGCACGGTTTATTGCCAGAGGTTGAAATGTTCATCAGCAAACAAGTTCAAGTTAAAACAGAGCAGTACTACAACCAAGAACAGTTTGATGTAGTCGTGATGTAAAAGACAAAAGTGCGGTCAAATTGATTTAACCGCACTTTTTACTTTAACTACTTCAATCTTTCTAACTGTTGAATAATGGCTTCATCAGGTTGTGATTGGATTTTCCGCATACGTATAAAGAGTAAAGTGGCGGCAATGGTTAATGCAATGATAAACGCAACCCAGAAGCCTTTTGCACCGATGCTTGGAACAATCCAATCCGTGCGGGAAAGAATATAACCAACAGGGATACCCACGCCCCAATAGGCAAGTAACGTGATATAAAGGATAATTTTGGTATCTTTATAGCCACGTAAAATACCGCTCACTACCACTTGCACCGAATCTGAAAATTGATAAATCGCCGCCATTGCTAATAAGCTGCCTGAAAGGGCAATAACAGTGGCATTATCGCCTACAATTAATGCGGCGATTTCTGCACTAAATACCCAAATCACCAACGCCAATACACTTGCCGCAATCAAGCCAAGAATAATAGCGGCGTGAGCCATGATTTTGGCTTTTTGTGGCGCGTGATTACCGAGTTCTTGCGCCACTAAAATAGTTGCAGCCATGGCAATAGACATGGGGAACATAAAGGCGACGGCACTGGTGTTTAAGGCAATTTGGTGGCTAGCGACCACATCCGCACCTAATGGGGAAAGCAATAAACTACTTAATGCAAAAAGTGAGACTTCACTGCACAGCGCAATGGCAATAGGTAAACCAAGTGCGGTCAGTTTTTTTAGTGTTTTGATGTCAGGCTTTTCAATAATCTTTTCAAAGACTTTTAAACTACGTTCATTATAGTTTTTGGCCGAATAGGTAATCATCAAAATTGCCATCGCCCAGTTGACAATAGCCGTTGCTACACCACAACCAACACCGCCCAATGCAGGTGCACCAAATTTGCCGTAAATAAACATATAATTCAGCGGAATGTTCAGCATTAACCCCATGAAGGTAATCACCATGGCCGGTTTGGTCTTAGCAATGCCATCATTCAAACATCGGAAATTAATCAGCAATAAATAGGCTGGTAAGCCCCATACCATCGCACGCAAATAATTCATCGTCACATCTGCCATGTGGGTATCCATATTCATAAACTGCAATATGAAATCATTATGGTAGATGATGAGTACAAGGGGTATCATCACTAAAAATGAAATCCAAAGGCCTTGTCTCACTTGGTGAGCAATGCGATGGCGTTGTCCAGATCCATTTAAATAGGAAATTGTTGGTGGCAAGGCGAGTAATAAGCCTTGTCCGAAAAGTACTAAAGGTAGCCAAATGGAGGCGCCAATACCGACGCCGCCTACATCAGCCGAGCTCACACGCCCCGCCATAATCACATCCACGGTGCCCATGCCAGTTTGAGCTAACTGGGCAAGCCCGATAGGTGTCGCAATGCGGATAAGTTTTTGAATATCAATACGGTATTGAGAAAAAAGACGAGAATTCATAAATTTTGCTATAATATTGGAAAAGTTTTTAATGAAGGAATAATAATGTTTACAGGTATTGTACAGGGCATCGCCCAAATTCATACAATTAAAGATAGCGATAATTTTAGAACACAGATCGTAAAATTACCAGCTGAAATGCGAAAAGGCTTAGAAATCGGTGCATCAGTGGCGAATAACGGCGTGTGCTTAACAGTGACTGAAATTCATGATGATCTTGTGAGCTTTGACTTAATGCAGGAAACTTTGCGCATTACCAATCTTGGCTGCTTAAAAGAGGGGGATTTTGTCAATATCGAACGCGCAATGCAAATGGGGGCAGAAATTGGCGGACATATTTTATCTGGGCACGTTTATTGTACCGCAAGTGTTTCACAAATTATCGAAAGCGAAAATAATCGTCAGGTTTGGTTTAAATTACCCAATAAAGACGTGATGAAATATATCCTAACAAAAGGATTTATCGCGATTGACGGCATCAGTCTTACTATTGGTGAAGTGAAAGACGATGAATTCTGCGTGAATTTAATTCCTGAAACCTTACACCGAACGCTAATCGGCAAACGCCAAATTGGTGATTTAGTGAATATTGAAATTGATCCGCAAACTCAAGCGATTGTGGATACTGTGGAGAATTATTTAAAAGCAAGAGGGATATAGTTAATTAAGATTCCTATAAGGAGGGAATATGTTTAAAGATGAAATTGCTCTTATTCGCTTTTTAGGCAGAGAGTTTATTGTCATATTTAATGTGTTTTTTCTATTTCCACTTTTAATTGTTTTAGTGCTGATTGGTGTTATTAGTGGTGTAATATGGAACGTACTTTTAGGTATTGCCTTTACTTGTTTCGTATTTCTTATCTTCTTTAGGATATTAATCTATTTTTTATATAAAAAATGGGAGAAAGAGCATCAGGAAAAAATGCAAGAAGAGAATAAAGTTAAATACATTATTATTAAATAATAAATTTATACTGCATTGTAATAACTTCTTTTTCATTTCGCAGTGCTATAATAGGGACAGCAAAAAGCCCCATTCCGCAAGGGTTAGGGGCTTTTGTTTTGTCTAAAAAACGGTTAAAAAAGCAGTAATTGATTTGAATTGACCTTTTTTCTTGCGGTTTTTCTCTCCCACTAAAATTTCCATGCTCGCAAATTGTTTTTCTGTAATAGATAAACATCGAATTGAACCCTCTTCAGGTAAGTGTGCGAGGAGTCTTTTATGGTGTTTTTCTAAAGCATCTCGCCCTTTAATAATTCGAGTGTAAATAGAAAGTTGCAACATTTGATAACCATCTTTAAGTAAAAATTGATGGAATTGGTTTGCAGCACGCATTTTTGCTTTAGTGGTGACTGGTAAATCGAATAGAACGATCATACGCATAAATACCCCCTCACTCATATTGATATTCCTGCAATGTATCAATCTCTGGTAACTGCAATAATGCTGCATTTTTTTGAATAAGTGCAATTTGTAAAGAGGCAACACTTTTATCTATGGCAGTTAAAACACTCACTTTTTCCCGCTTAAAGCGTAGTTGATGATGTAAGATTTTTATTAATTGTTGTTTTGATATAGGACTAAGGTTTTTGGAGAGTAATCCTTTTTCGAGTAAGTCCCATACAAGCAAATCAACAATAGGGCGAAAAGGTTCAATAAAATCATCAGCCAAATTAAAGGCATTAAGTTCGCTATGATGAAATAAGCCTAATTGAGGTAGCCAACCATAAAGTACAAGGCTTCTTGCTACAGCTGAACGCATAACTGAATAAGCATAGTTCAGATGTATATTAATCGTATTGTCTTCTTCTTTTCGTCTGAAGTGGGCACCGAATAATCCAGAAAAATAAATAACTGCACTTTGTGCCTCAAGATTATCTTTATCACCTGATTTCACTAAATTAGCGAACTGGAGTAACCGTTCTGATTTTTCTTGATGCTGACAGAGTGATAAGACTTTTGCTTGATTACGAATTTTTTGTTGTACAATTCGTTGCCAAAGTTGTTTTTTCAGTGGCAAGTTCATTTCAAGTTGTAATTTAAGGGTTTTTAATTGTCGATAATATTGATTAAAAGGAAGCCATTGACCACAAGGTAAAAATTGTTCATCACAGCCCAATAAAGTAATCCCGTATAAACCGAATGCAGAGAGTAAAGGAAGGGTAATTACTGTTTCTCGGCTTTCCACAACAACGATAGCAATATCTTCTAAAGGAACAGTAAATTCCTTTCCTTCTTGTTGAATCAACATTTGTTGTTGACGCAAAGAGAGTTTTCCTCCTTTACTAATAAGAAGACTTCTCCATGTCATAATATATCCTTACAAACAATCCCCATACGTAATACGTATGAGGATTAAGTTGAGATTAACGAACAGCTTGGCGTTTACTTGGTTTACATAAACGAATATTTTTACCTAGCTCATCTATTTGATATTTTTCAAAGGAAAGAGCAAGTTTTACTCCTATACTTTGATAAATACCGTTTTTTCCTTTTGACTTGTCAAGGTCATGTACTTTTATATCAATAGCAGCGGTAGCTCTATTTAACGAGTTAAAATATCCAAAGAATTCACCTCTTTGTAATGGCACTGCGAAATGAAAAACGTTGTTACAATAAGAGAAAAGATTTCTCGCAAAGCTCTGTCCCTTGAAATGTAAGTTTCAAGGGACATCTTTTTTCTGCTTATTGAGAAAATAAAGATGTGAGAGTAGGTTAACAAAAACAAAAAACGCTTAATAAAATAATTAAGCGTTTTTTAATTGACGAAAATTTATAAATTTTTAACCACACTTTATACGAAATTATTTAGTTTGTTTCTTCGCTTTTTTCCATTTCCAAAATATGAATAGGGCTAACAAAACGATTAGGATATAAATAACTACTTGGCCTTTTTGAATCTGTTCGTGTAACCAATCTAAGTTTTGAGCACCTAATTCGCCAAGATAAACCCAAATGGGGACAGAAATAATCGCAGCACAGAAATCAATTAATACAAAGCGTGTGTAGCTGACGCGGCGGGTGATACCTGAAACCATGTAAATTGGTGCACGTAATCCTGGAAGAAAACGAGCCACAAATAGCACGCGGTTGCCGTATTGGGAAAATTTTTCACGTACCATTTTTAAGCGTTGTAGAGTGATCACTTTGCGCATTGGACGGAAACGAAGAATTCGGGTGCCGTAAATGCGACCAAGCCAATACATACAAGAGTCGCCAGCAAGTACGCCGATCATACTGACTAATAACATTAAATGGGAGTTTACACTTTCAGGATAAAGGCCAGCAATTACGCCACCGGATACAAGCGTGATATCTTCTGGAATGGGTACACCAAAACCACAAATAATAAGAACAAATAGCACCGCCCAATAACCGTAATCGGTAAAAAAGCTGATAAGAAATTCCATTTGAAACCCACTTACAATCAGTTAGTTAAAATTAATTAAAAATTGGGGTTTATTTTAATCGCTTTGCCTTGAAAAGCCCAGAAAAAATTTGCTGAGTAAATTTGCATTGTGGGGCTGAATATTTTATAATCCGTTGCTCTCAAAGTTTGTCTTTGAGCAATTTTAGGAAAATTGTTGGGTCGCCTGCAATTTTTTATTTTAAACATTTAATTAAGAGAACATTAAAATGGCATTTAAATTTAACGCTGAAGTTCGTCAAGCGCAAGGTAAGGGTGCGAGCCGCCGCCTGCGTCACAATGGTCAAATTCCTGCAATCATTTATGGTGGCAGCGAAGCACCTGTTTCAATCATCTTAAATCATGATGAATTAAACAATGCACAAGTTCACGATTCTTTCTATAGCGATGTAATCACTTTAGTGGTTGAAGGTAAAGAAGTTGCAGTGAAAGTTCAAGCAATGCAACGACACCCATTCAAACCAAAATTGGTTCACATTGACTTCAAAAGAGCATAATCCAGTATTTACGCTATCTAAAGTCAATTTTAATTCCGAAACCTTTTCTTATTTTTAGGTTTTAAAGTTTAATAAAATCAATGAGTTTTAAAAACGTTTCGGAACGTGATTTGTGACAAAAAAAGGCCCTTCATTTGAAGAGCCTTTTTTATTTGGTGGGATTGAGTGGTTTTTCTTTTCTGATGTAATGTTGAGTGGTACGTGCAGAAGTATGGCCAAGTTGTTTTCTTGCTCGTTCATCATCAATCATTAATGAAAGGTCTGTTGCTGCTTTCGCACGAAGATCTCTCAATTGCACTTGGTTGATCTCTTCGGCTAGCTCTTTATATTTTCTTGATGCCGCATTACGGGTGTCTTTGAAATAATCTGTAAGTGATCTCCGCTCGAGTTTTCGCCCCCATTTATTCGTAAACAGAAACTGATTTTCTTCAGTGATCCGCTTGTCGATAATCTCTTTTAGTTTACCTATAATTTTAATAGCGACACGTTTACCTGTTTTTTGCTGTGTAATATGCAGTAAATCGTTGTAGATGTGCGAACTATGGATTTTTACCACGTCTATTGGACGTTGTCCGGTTAAATACATCACATCCATAATATCCTTCATATCCCCGGTGGCACAGTCGTAGATTTTATCTAGGATATAATCTTCAATGTACACATCACGGTAATTTACTTTGAATTTTTTAACCCCTGTAGATGGACTAATCTTTTCAGTGTACCCCCATTCTCTCGCCATGCTCCAAATGTGGCCAAATAACCCAACTTCGATATTTGCGGTTGGTTTAACGTCTTTTCTCCAATCTAAATATTCACGGATGTGTATAGGCTCTATTTCATCAAGGGTAAATGGTGGATCTTGGAAGTATTGGCGCAATTTCTTTATAGCCTGAATGTTTGAGTTTCGAGTATTCTTCGCTTTTTTAAGCGGCACAACTTCTTTTTCATATCGTTCAAGCACTTCAATAAACAGAATATTGTCTTTCTTCGTGAGATACTGCATATTCAGCTTTGCAGCTTCCAGAATAGCAATGTGTTTATCTTTTCCTAACGCAACTTCTTTTTTATCGGCCATCGTGTAGTAGTAATAAACCACGATTGAGCCATCCGCTCTTTTGCGATTACGACATACTAATCCTTGTGGCAAGCCTTGATTAATTCGTTTTCTTGGACGTGCCATAATATCCCCCTTACTAACTTAATACTGCAGACCGTCTTCTTTCCTTTGTTTGTGTAATCGGCTGCACTTTCTCACCTTTCAAAATCTTGTCACCATCAGATCGTAACACAAGCGGGAATTTTCTATTTCCTTTTGGATGAAGAAAAGGAATTCCGAACTCATTTAAGCTTTTCATCTGATATTTTGGGCAAACATATCCAGTTATTAACGCTAATAATTCTGGACTGCAGTATTCATCAAAAAATTCTCTTTCCATATTCTCTCCAATAAAAAACCGTCCATTTGGACGATTGTCGTTAATTGATATTTTGTGTACAAACTGTTTGGCAAATGTGGCCATCATAGTCTTTATTTAAATCTAGGTTATAAGTGGCCCATAACAACGCCACCGCAAAGAAAATCTTGAACATAACTTGTCCTTTTCGTGAATTTGAGGTGTAAAAATCAGCCACACGGTAAAGTGCGGTCGGATTTTCCGTTGTTTTAGAAGTCGATTTTGACTGCTTTTGGATTAAAGCCTCGCAAGTGTTTTAATACACGCCAGTTTGTCATTTGGTCGATGTCAAAATCACTTGTGATGCGGTTTAAGATTTGATTGGTAGAACGTAGCACGCTTAAATATTCGTAAGCCTGTCCGTAGATTTGCCCGCTCATGTTCGAGCCTAAAACGTTGAAGGCCTTTTCGATATGTTGGAAAGTGCCTATGCCACGTTTGAAAGCAAACCACAACCAAGCAAGCTCTTGCAGTTCATACTCGGTAATCCCAGCTTACGCAAATAAAACAGGAAAAACACCTGAAGAATTAGCAGAAATGCTATCAGCAGAAACTTGGCTCAACGGTAAAGAGTGTGTTGAACAAGGATTTGCAGACAAACTAGCCGAACCACTTGTGGCGATGGCGTCTATTAAATCACGAAAATTAGAGGACTTTGAAAATATGCCAAAAGCAATGAAAGACATGTTGTTTAAACCACAAGGCAACGCTGGCGCATCTGCACCACAAGCAACACCAACTCCAGCACAACCGGCACCAATCGTACCGGTAAATCAAGCACCAACAGCTCCGGTAGATAACACCGCACAAGTGCAAGCCGAATTAAATAAACGCAACGCTGACATTAAAGCGGTATTTGCACCGTTTGGTACTACGCACAATGATTTGTTAGTGGAGTGTTTGGGTGATTTATCAATTACTCCTGAGCAAGCCAAAGACAAATTATTAGCAAAACTTGGTGCAGGTACAACCCCAAGCGCAACCGCAACGCCTTATGCAGGTAACGGCAACATCGTTGGCGACAGTGTGAAACAATCTTTGTTAGCACGTGCCGGTATCGACAAAGACAAAGCTGATGCAAAAGACAACGCCTACAACGCAATGACCTTGCGTGAGCTTGCCCGTGCGTCATTGGTTGATCGCGGCATTAGTGTATCGGGTCAAAATGCAATGAGCATGGTTGGCTTGGCGTTTACCCACTCAAGCTCTGACTTTGGTCAAATCTTAATTGATGTGGCGCACAAATCCTTGCTCAAAGGTTGGGAAACCGCAGCGGAAAACTTTGATCAGTTTACCTCTCGTGGCACATTAACCGACTTCCGTGCAGCGAAACGTGTTGGCTTGGGTGATTTTGGCTACTTACCGCAAGTCGGTGAGGGTGAGGAGTACACCTACGGCACAATCGGTGATGAAGGCGCTAGCGTTGCATTAGCGACTTACGGGCAATTATTTAGCATTACTCGTCAAGCAATCATCAATGACGATATGCACTTGTTGACAAAAATTCCTGAAAAAATGGGACAAGCGGCACGTGCAACCATCGCTAAATTAGTGTTTGCGTTATTAACTGGTAACGCAATTGCACAAGATGGCAAAAAATTATTTGATGGCTCGCACAAAAACTCATTTAATAATGCCGCATTAGATGTGGCCAATATTGATAAAGCAATTCAAATGATGAATGGCTTTGTCAATACTCGTGGTGAACCATTAGCGATTGAGCCTGATTTTATGTTGTTACCAACCTCACTTTATACTCGTGCTAAACAAGTTCTAGGTTCAGCAAGTGTGGAGGGGGCAGATATCAATTCTGGCATTATCAATCCAATCCGCGACATTGTGCCGACAGTTAAATCCGCACGTTTACAAGTTGCCGATCCAAAATCTTGGTACTTAATCAACAAAGAAGCAATTGAAGTTTCTTATCTTGACGGCATTGATACGCCATACATGGAGCAACAACAAGGTTTCACTGTTGATGGTGTATCTACCAAGGTGCGCATTGATGCAGGTGTTAATGTAATTGACTACCGTGGCATTGTAAAAGTTACCAATAAGTAACCCAAAATAGCGAAACCCCAAGTAACGGAGAATTACCTGGGGTTTCTTTCATTCCAACTTCCTATACAAGAAGGAATAAATCGTGATTGATTTTAAACTACTTGATGGGGTTTGTAAAATGTTAGAAATCATCGATAAATCAAAGACGGCTCGGCATTTTATATGGGCAGTGCTTGTTCTCTCCTTTATTTGTGTGATTTTATGGTTATCGCCAGATTTCTTGGATGCATTAGGCAAATTCTTATTAATTCAGAAAGGACAATAAATATGGCTAAAAACTATATGCAAGACGGAAACACCGTTCGTTTTACCGCTACCGCTGCTGTAAAAAGCGGTGATGTAGTAATGTTAGAAAACCTTGCTGCAATCTCAGTATCTGATGTTGCACAAAATGAAACAGGCGTTGTTGGCTTAACTACAGGCGTTTTCACTGTGAAAGCAAAAGCGGAAGATGACATTAAACAAGGTGCAATTGTTTACTGGTCAGCAACCGATGGTGCAACCATTACCGCTGGTAGTAACAAGCGTTTAGGTATTGCTTGGAATGCTAGTGGCGTATCGATGGGCACTGTAGATGTCAAGATCAACGCTTAGTCCGTTTGATGACGCGCTCGCACAGGCGGACAAAGTCATATCAGATGTGATGATGTCCGTCTATGTTATCAACGGCAAAAAATACAAGGCTGTGCTTGATGAAAGCCCAAAACTAATGAGTGGCAATTACACCGATGATTACTTAATTAATGGCACGACGCGTACTCTCACTCTTTTTAAAGCATCAGGATATAAGCCAAAACTTGGAGATATCATTACTTCTTCAACAGAGGAATATGTTGTGCGAGGGTTTAGCTTTGAAGATAAGAAGATCGTACTGCAATTGGAGTAAATATGGCGGTGAAAATTGAAGGGATGGCAGCGTTACAAGCTAATATCCAAAAACTGGCTAATCAAGTCGCGCCTAAAGCGGCAGCAAAAGCGATTAATAAGGTAGCGAGAAGTGCAATCAAAAATGGAACAAAAAATGTATCCAAAGAGATTCATGTGCCAGCTAAATTAATCCGCAAGCGAACTCGATTATCCCAAAAAGCAACAGCGAATCGACCAGTCGCAAAAATACGAGTTGATAGAAGAAATTTACCGTTAATTCGATTATTGGAGAACCCTAGACGAACCGTGCGAGCGAGTAAAGGGCAAATCAGAATAGGCAAATATCAAATACAACGCGGTTTTATTCAAACTCTAGCAAATGGTCGTAAACACGTTATGCAGCGACAAGGTAAAGAGCGGTATTCAATTGATGTTGTTAAGATTCCGTTATCTAGACCATTAACAACGGCTTTCCATAATGAGTTAAAAGATTATTCAAATCAGATCAAAGTCGAACTGACAAGAGAGTTGAGTGACATTTTTAAAAAATAGAGGATTAAATGCTAATTCATAAGAAGTTTCGACATCAAGTGTCGGATATGCTCAAAAGCAGTATAAAGGGTGTTGAGAATATTTATTCTGGGCGCCCTTTATTTATTGATATTGACCAAGAAAAAACAGCTATTGCAGTGTTTCTTGATGAGATTTCGTGCGAAGAGGTAGATCTCTGTCATCACGAATATACCGCAGCCTTAAACATCGCGATTTATCTGAAAACTGCATCGGGCGACGATGCATTAGATGATATTGCAGACAAAATCAAAGAGCGATTAAGCGTAGCTATATCTAATGATGAATTATCAGAAAATATTTCTGAAATGACTCTTATTAGCTACGAATACGAGCAAGATACGACGAATCGCACTTGGTTCGTTTCTAACCTTAAATATCAAATTAAGTATGAGGACTAGATATGCCTACACAAACAACACCTTTTCAAGGCACTAAATTTTATTTAGGCACTGGTCTAACCGAAGGCAAAGCAGTCACAGCCGTAACGGTTAAGCCTAATGCAACCATTACATCAGCAGGGCATGGTGCCAAAGTAGGGGATTTTATTAAGCTAACTGGTTTAGGTGCGCTTGATGGATATTATCCTGTAAAAGCCGTTACCAATGACTTAATTACACTTGCAGATGAAGTTGATTGGACAAGCCAAGATGCGCCTTCCAGTTACGCAACAGCTAAAGTTGCTACCGTGAAATGGTCATCTAATTTCTGTGCGATTAAACAGATTGAGGGTGATGGCGACACATTAGGTGAAGAAGATATTACAACCATGTGTTCCGAAGGTACTGAAACTGAAGCGGGTGAGATTGAGTATGGCTCAATTAAATTAACATTCTTCTATGCACCAGGTACCGCAATGCAAACTGACTTGCGCAAGAAGTTTTATGCTAAAGAAACCTTCCCTTGGATGATGATATTGAAAAATGGTCAAGGCTCTCTTTACGGCACAGGATTTATCCAAACCTCACCAAATTTCAGTGGTGAAGTAAAAGGTAAATTTGAGTCTGGTGTAACGATTAAAAAAGCCAAACGCGATTACTACTTACCGGTATAACCGCAAAGTGCGGTGAATTTTGACCGCACTTTATAAAAACTAAAACCCCGAAAGCAGCGAACTATCGGGGTTTTTCATTCCATCAATACGAAAAAGGAATCATTGTGGATGCAAGTATTTTAAAAGTTCTTTTAAAGATAATCAAGGAATTGCTTATGAAATATTCAATTTGGCAAATCGCTTTTGCTTTCTCCATACCTATATTCTTTTGGGTATCTGCTGATTTATTAAGAGCAATTATTGAGCTCATTCAATTGTTTAATTAAATAAGGATAAAAATAATGAATTTACGCGAAAAACTTTTAGCCAATAAGCCTAAAATAACCCAAATTAAAATAAACGGCGAGAATTATTATATCCGTGAGTTTACTGTTGGTGAAATGAATCAAGCCCTTTATGGACAGCAACAAGAGTTAATTCGCATCGCTGAAGAGCAGGGCATTACATTAGCTTTCAACGATGAAATAACTCTCACTGAGCAACTATCAAAAATCTACGATCCTAATCGATTAACTCGAACATTAGCTACTCGACTTTGTGATGAACAAGGCAATAATTTATTTGATGCTAAAAATCCTGAGGATTTGGCCGCACTTTCGGCACTTGATAAGGCGGTATTTGAACAATTAAGCCAAGCCATTGCGGTGCTTGAGCCAAAAAACTTACCAGCCGACGAAAGTTCCAACTAAACCTTTCTCTTTCGCTCGGCAAAACTCTTGAGGAAATCGAACAAATGCCAGAGCATCATCTTCAAGAATACGAAATGTTTTATCAGGAACAGCCTTTTGGATTATGGCGAGAGGATTATCGGACTGCACAAGTTTCACATTTGCTTGCAATGATAAATCGAGACCCTAAGTCTAAGGCTCCAGAATTATCTGATTTTATGCCGTTTTACCAAGAAAAAATGGATGATGAAGATGATGACGGGGTGGCAGATTATTTAGCAAATCGTTAAATTATCTATTGTTTCCGTATCTTATATAGATTAAAATCTATATAAATAATAAGAAAGGTAATAGCTGTATGAAACAAGAATGGGAAGTAATTTTACAAGACCCACTTTTGAACTGGTTAAAAACGCTCGCAGAAGATGACGTATTAAAAATCTATGCGGCGTTGGAATTACTATCAACAGAAGGTCCACAATTAAGCAGACCTTATGCGGATACGCTGCAAGGCTCTAAATATACCAATTTAAAAGAATTGCGAGTACAGTCTAAATTATCGGTATTCCGTTTATTTTATATTTTCGACCCTGTCAGACAAGCGATTGTTTTATGTGGCGGAGATAAAAAAGGCAAGAAAGAAAAACTCTTTTACAAAGAGATGATTGCCCTAGCGGAACAAACCTATGATGATTACCTTTCTGAATTAACTAAGGAGCAAGAAAATGAGCGTGAAATTTAAAGATCTGATGAATAATCTTCCAGCTGAAAAGCAAGCGAAAGTGAAAGCTATAGCAGACGATATGCGAATGGAGTTACAACTTTACCGTATTCGTGAAGAATTAGAGCTTTCACAAAAGCAAATGGCAGAAGCATTAAGTATTTCTCAGCCGTCAGTTGTCGCCCTTGAAAAACGTGGAAATGACATTAAATTATCATCAGTTAAACGTTACATTGAAGCAATGGGTGGTGTGTTAAATTTATCGGTTGAATTACCCACAGGAAAAACAGTTACTTTCAACTTATAGAAGGTGGTAAACATATTGTGTGATTTCATTCAATTTACAGCAAAATGCTTTTTTATACTGCTTATTGCATTAGGGACATTATTCCTTTTATTTGCCGTTGATTTTACTTATATTCTCGCTTTTTTGGGTGTATATGTTGCTATTTTCGCAACTTGTCTTGTTGTAGCTATTATTAAAGAAAATAACCGTATTAATAAACTAAGGATAGCTGAACAAGATAAGAATCGTGTGAAATATGTTATTATTAATTAAATTATAAGTTTCTAAAAGCTCGCCTCGGCGGGCTTTTTTTATGAGGTGAATATGTCAAGTTTAGGTTCGTTAAATATTCTTTTGAGTTTGGACTCAATTCAGTTTAATCAGGCGCTTGATAAATCATCCTATCAAACGCAAAAGTTCGCAAAACAATTTGAATTGAATTTTACAAAAGCTCAGGCCAAAGCAAAACAATTCTCAGAGCGTACAACTCAATATTTGAATATTTATGCCATTTTATCAAGAAAATATGGTAGACGATGACGACGATGACGACGGTGCGTCGGAATATTTGGCGAATCGATGATATTTCTATTGAAATCTATATGGGTATATCGTACGATGATAAAAAAATAACCAAGGAGAGAATATGAAATGGCTTATTGATAGTTTTTTTGATTTTTTGTTTGATTCTATGGGTATTATTTTTGTTATTGCTTTAATTATTGGTTTTGCTGGTTTTTGTGGTTATTTGAATGCTCCTTCTTTCCCTTGGGGAGCAGTATTTGCTTTTGCAGTATCGTTGATTCCTTTGATTTACTGCATTCGAATTGTTTTAGATAAAAAACTGACTCGGGAAGATAAATGGAATAAACTTTTTGGCATTCAGTCCAAATAATAAAGTTTTGTTTGATAATTAAGTTACATTTTTGAAAAGGCTCACTTCGGTGGGCCTTTTTATTTTAAAGGATAAAGTATGTCTGGTTTATTAGGTCAATTAAATATTCAGTTAACGTTAGATCAGGCGCGCTTTCAGCAAAATTTAGAAAAAGCGCAAAATAGAGCGAAACAATTTTCAGTTCGCTCATCTCAGTATCTCAATAATATTGAGAAAGCGGCACAAAATTTAAATAATTTCACTCGAGGTACTTTTTGGGCTGGTTTTGCTGGTGGAAGAATTGCTCAACTAAAAAATTATGCCGATGGCTACACTGAAATTCAAAATAAACTTCGTTTAGTTGAAAGCGCATCAATTAACAGTGCGCGCGGTTTAGAATCTGTTTTTGATATTTCACTTAAAACAAACCAAAGTATCCAAGCGACATCTGGTGTATATCAACGCTTTGCTCAAAATGCAGAAGCCTTAAAAATTAGCCAAGCACAGGTCGCAAGTTTGACAGAAACTGTATCAAAAGCTGTTGCAATTTCTGGTGCAAGCGCAGAATCTGCACAAGCGGCACTAATGCAATTTGGGCAGGCTCTCGGTAGTGGTGTTTTTCGTGGGGACGAATTTAATTCCGTTATGGAGCAAACACCAGGATTGGCAAAGGCGATAGCAGACGGTTTAGGCGTCACAACTGGCGAACTTCGCAATATGGCGAAAGAAGGAAAATTGACTACAGATGTACTTATTCCAGCATTGGAGCGAGCAAAAAGTAGCGTTGATAGTCAATTTGGCTCACGCATTTTAACAATTTCTGCTGCGCTAGAAAATTTGAGTAGTCGATCAGTTGCAGATGTTAATGGCAAGTTATCTGCTACACACACAATCAAAACGCAGACTATTTCTGGTGGCAAGACTGCAATTGCGGGTATTTCGCTTGGTGCAAGCCAGGAGGAAAGCTCCGTTATCGTAATGGCTGACAAGTTCCAAGTTGTACCTAATGCAAGCGGAACACCTAAGCCTATATTTAAGGTTCAGAACGGAAAAGCGGTAGTTGCTGGAGATTTAATAGCTGATGGCGAAGTGACCGCGTCTAAGTTAGCAGCAAACTCTGTTACTACTGGAGCATTACAAGCTGGAGCTGTGAGAGCAGAGCATTTGGCAGCAGGGCAGATTACCGCTGACAAGATGGCAATCGGGCTCGGTGGCAATCTGCTTTACAACCCTATTTTTGCTAATAATGCTTACGGTTGGCGAGATTTTAACGCAAGAGGAGGTGACTGGAGTAACTGCCCGACAACAAATGCAATTGGGCGAGGTTATAATAAAAATGATTATAATCCTAAAGGGGAACAAACAGAGGAATGGCGCTTGATTACTATTCACGGCACCCAAGCCCAATTCAATACTCTAGCAGATAGAGGTTCTTGGGTTGATATTTGCCGTCAATTTGTAAATGTAGTAGCTGGTAAATGGTATATAGTAAGTTCTTATGTTGGTGGTTTTCACTGTGCAGGACAAATAATTGTTGAAAAATATAATGGTGATGAAAATCAATATCAAGGTATTGTTGCGGAAACACCTATTGCTGGACAAATTGATGTACATAATAAGCCTAATAATTTTATTGACGCTATTAGTGGTGAATTTGCGAAAGGACTAGGGGAAAATGCAAAACGAATTTTTGTTAAGTTTAAAGCACCCGATACAGGTAAAATTTTATTAGTATTTCGTATTAACAGATATGCTAAAAATCAAACATACGGTGATTTTTATTTAGCTCGCCCAATGCTTGAAGAATGTACCGAATACACCAGAGAGCCAAGCCCTTGGCAAAACGCTGGTGTAACAGCCATTCACGGTGGCTCGATTGTCACTAACTCAATCACAGCTCAACAAATGGCGGCCAATAGTATTACTGCAAATGAGATTGCAGCAGGTGCGGTAGCAGCTAAACATATTGCAGCTAATAGTATCGGTGCAAATCATATTGCCACACGGTCATTAACCTCTGATAAGTTAAATGTGAATAGCCTTTCTGCTATCAGTTCTGATATTGGGAGAATTAACGCTGGCGATATTACTGGGGTTAATATTCACGGTAACAATATCAATGGTAATAATATCTATGGTGGTACAATTACAGGTGCAACCATTAACGGTAATAATATCAATGGTAATAATATCTCTGGCGGTACAATCAGCGGTACAACCGTGATCGGTGGCTCTATTAAAGGTTCGGTAATTGAGGGTGGCACGATACGAGGGGCTAGATTAGAGGGTGCAACTGGTAAATTCACCGGAGCGCTTGAAGTTAATCAGTTGATTGGTGGTAATTTATGCGAAGTGTTTGTAGCCAATGTGAATATTACCAATATAGATTCAAGAACCAGTAGCATTTCTTCATATACAGCAAAGCTGTATATAAACCCATCACCAGTTAAACGCATTGTTTTTATCGTTAATTCTGACGTTAGCTTTATCGTCAATGCTAACGAACGAAAAGAATACTATTATTCAAAAACCTCCAGAGGCACACACCCACCAGAGGTGTTTAACCTTGTTGGTGGTAATCCAAAAATCTGCGTAACAGCTTACGCAGTATCTGACGCAAGAACAATTTATCAATAAGGAGTAAAAAATGACAACATTTAACAAAATCTTAAATCCAATGTATTCAGCAATCGCTGCATACTCAAAACAAGAAGATGGTTCAATCAATGCTAAGTATGTATTAGGCACGGGCGAAGATAGCGATGGTTCTGTGACCAATTTTACGCCTATCATCTCTGATTATAAGTGGATTGATGCCGCAGCAGCTAAAGAGCTAATGAGCAAGCCATTAACTAAAGATGATATTGGTAAAACGACAGAGCAGATTGAATTTGCTAGAATTTATGCTTATTTGAAAGAGAATGGTCAAATCGTAATCTAATCAACCTTAACTAAAACCAACCGCACTTGAGAAATCTTAGTGCGGTTTTTTATTGGAGCAAAAATGGAAAACATTGAGCTAGAAACAGTGTGTGGTGATGATGACGGGTGAACTATTGAAACCCTAGAAGATGATAAGTAGAAAAGTGATTAAACTGGTAGTAAGTTTGATATATGGATTGAGCCGAAAAAAAGCGAGATTATCAAGCTATCAACCGAAACAGGTGAGTAAGTTAATAATGGTGTCGTAGCTTTTGGCAGCGCAAGTAATGCTTAATTAGTCTAGAAGTTCCGCAATTTCTTCCATATTGGCATGATGGGTATTTTGAAACATCCGGATGTCTTTACGCTTATTTTATGGCATTATTACACCCTGTAACTTTTGTTGTTTCGGAAAAATATGGAGATTTTCGGAAATAAACAATATTACATACACATAATAGACTGATTTTATTAATTAAAAATTGGTGTTTTTAAATTGGTTCACATTGACTTCAAACGTGCTTAATTTTTAGCTTGTGATAAGAACACCAATAATGATGAGTTATTGGTGTTTTTTCTTTTCGGGAAAAGTGCGGTCAAATTTGAAATCGTTTTAGGAGTATTTTCCAATGAAGATAGCCTTAGGCATTGAATATAACGGAAAACAGTATTGTGGCTGGCAGCGACAAGAGAAAGTGCATAGTGTACAAGAAGAATTAGAAAAAGCGTTATCTTTTGTGGCAAATGAAAAAATTGAAGTGTTTTGTGCTGGCAGAACAGACTCTGGTGTGCATGGCACGGGGCAAGTGGTGCATTTTGAAACCACAGCGGTTCGCCCTGAAAAAGCCTGGGCATTTGGTACTAATGCGAATTTACCCGATGATATTTCAGTAAGTTGGGCAAAAGTAGTGGATGATGAATTTCATGCCCGTTTTTCAGCAACCGCGCGTCGTTATCGTTATATTTTGTATTGTAATAAATTACGCTCAGCCATTTTACCGGAGGGAATTACCCATTGCCATTTAGATTTGGACGAAAAGAAAATGCACCAAGCAGGGCAACTTTTATTGGGCGAAAATGATTTTTCTTCTTTCCGTGCAGCACAATGTCAATCAAATACCCCTTGGCGAAATGTGCATCATTTAAATGTGGTGCGAAAAGGGCAGTACATTATTGTGGATATTCAAGCCAATGCTTTTGTGCATCATATGGTACGCAATATAGTGGGAAGCTTGATTGAAGTTGGTGCGGGCAATCAACCTGTTGAGTGGATGAAATGGTTGCTAGAGCAAAAAGATCGTAAATTGGCGGCGCCAACAGCGAAATCCGAAGGCTTATATTTAGTGAATGTGATTTACCCTGAAAAATTTGCGATTCCACAGAAAAATTTAGGGCCGTTGTTTTTAGAAGATAATCTCATCTGACTAGCAAATTTCGCTAAATTATGATTAAATACGCAGACTTTTCTAGTTAATAAAAAAGGTAAAAAATGAGCTGGATTGATAGAATTTTTAGCAAAGGAACCTCTTCCTCTGCGTCACGTAAAGCTAACGTACCTGAAGGGGTTTGGACAAAATGTACCTCTTGTGAACAAGTTCTTTATGGCGAAGAAGTAAAACGTAATTTATATGTTTGCCCAAAATGCGGCCATCATATGCGTATTGATGCTCGTGAACGCCTTTTAGCCTTGTTAGATGAAGGTTCAAGCCAAGAATTGTCAGCTGATTTAGAACCAAAAGATATTCTTAAATTTAAAGATTTAAAAAAATATAAAGATCGTATTACTGCTGCACAAAAAGAAACCGGTGAAAAAGATGCGTTAATCACAATGACGGGTACACTTTACAACATGCCTGTAGTTGTTGCCGCATCTAACTTTAGTTTCATGGGCGGTTCAATGGGTTCTGTTGTAGGTGCAAAATTCGTGAAAGCCGCGGAAAAAGCCATTGAGTTAAATTGTCCATTTGTGTGTTTCTCTGCAAGTGGTGGTGCGCGTATGCAAGAAGCACTTTTCTCATTAATGCAAATGGCGAAAACCAGTGCGGTGTTAGCAAAAATGCGTGAAAAAGGTGTACCGTTTATTTCTGTATTAACGGATCCAACATTAGGTGGTGTATCTGCAAGTTTTGCGATGTTAGGTGATGTGAACATCGCTGAACCAAAAGCATTAATTGGTTTTGCAGGCCCACGTGTTATCGAACAAACTGTACGTGAGAAATTACCGGAAGGCTTCCAACGTAGTGAATTCTTACTCGAGAAAGGGGCGATTGATATGATCGTGAAACGTTCAGAAATGCGTTCAACCCTTGGAAACCTTTTAAGTAAACTCACCAATCAACCTTCACCTTTTGTTGAAGTAGAAGTTGTTGAACATGAGTAATACAATGAATTTAAAAGCCACTTCGCCACTCGCTGAGTGGCTTTCTTATTTGGAAAACAGTCACTTTAAAGCTATTGATTTAGGGCTGGATCGTATTAAATCCGTGGCAGAAGAATTGGAACTTTTGAGTCCCGCACCTTATGTGATCACGGTGGGGGGGACAAATGGCAAAGGCACGACTTGTCGTTTGCTTGAAACCATTTTGTTAAATCACGGTTTGCGTGTGGGGGTGTATTCCTCACCTCATTTATTGCGTTATAACGAACGTGTTCGTATTCAAAATCAAGACTTGCCAGATGAAATGCATACCGCTTCTTTTGATTTCATCGAAAAGCATAAAACGCAGTCCCTCACTTATTTTGAATTTAGCACCTTATCAGCTTTGCATTTATTCAAACAAGCGAAGCTTGATGTCGTGATTTTAGAAGTAGGGCTTGGTGGGCGTTTGGATGCAACGAATATTGTTGATAATGATCTGGCGGTTATAACCAGTATTGATATTGATCATACAGATTTTCTAGGTTCAACTCGCGAAGAAATTGGCTTTGAAAAAGCAGGGATTTTCCGTGCGAATAAACCGGTTGTAATTGGCGAACCCAATGTTCCGCAACCAATGCTAGAACAAGCGGAGAAATTACATTGCCACGTTTCACGTCGAGGTGTCACTTGGTCGTTTAAAGCCAATGAGCAAACTTGGATGTGGCAGAGCAATAAAGTGCGGTTAGAAAATCTGCCGTTTTGCCAAATTCCATTAGCTAATGCGGCAACAGCTTTGGCTGCTGTTGAACAGCTGCCTTTTGATATTTCTGTCGATACCATTAAACGTTCATTAATTGAAGTGGAATTGGTGGGACGTTTCCAACAATTAAAAGGTAATCAATTAGAAAAATTGGCAGAACGCTTGAATGTATCCAATTCACAGTTGCCAAAAGTGATCATCGATGTTGGGCATAATCCTCATGCGGCAAAATATTTAGCCGAAAAATTGACCGCACTTAAAACACAAATTTCAGGGCGTATTATTGCAGTTTGCGGAATGTTAAAAGATAAAGATGCCGAGTCGGTGTTTACCCAACTTACTTCCGTTATTGACCAATGGCACTGTGTCACATTAGGCGGTCACCGTGGTCAATCAGGTGATGACTTAAATGAAAAATTAACATCAGTTTACCCATCAGCAAAAAGTGTTTCTGAAGATTCTGTAGTTGAAGGTGTGCAAAGTGCGGTTAAAAATGCAGATAAATATGACATTGTGCTGGTATTTGGATCTTTCCATACCGTGGGAGAGTTTTTAGAATACTTAGCATAATAGGATTGTAAAAAATAAAGGCTGGTTTTGACCAGCCTTTTGTTTTTTTTAAAGTATTTTGTGAAAGTAATCATTTAATTCAGAGTATTCGAATGTAAATCCACAATCTAACAAATGTTTTGGATAGGCATTCTGACTGTCTAATAGAATGCAAGCACGTTCACCGAGAAGAGAAGTGAGTAAAAATTGAGGCACGTGAGCAAAACAAGGACGATGTAATGCTTGACCTAATAGTTGGTTGAATATCTTGTTTTTAACGGGATGTGGTGCAGTAAAATTAAATGCCCCTTCGCAAGCGTTATGCTCAAGTAAAAAGAGCAGGCCTTTTACCATATCCTCTAATGCTATCCAGCTCCAATATTGCTCACCATTCCCTAGTTTGCCACCTAATCCGAAGCGATAGAACGGAAGGATTTTTGCAAAAGCCCCACCTTTGGGAGAAAGCACTAATCCGGTTCTCACTAAACAGACTCTTGTGTTGGCTTGCTTTGCCGCATTTTCCCAATCAATACAAAGTTGAGCGGTAAATTGAGTATTTGGATTTGTATTTTCAGTGATCTGCTCGTCACCGCAGTTTCCATAAATTCCCGTTGCAGAACCCGAAATCAAGGTGGGTGGATTATCACTTTGATTAATAAGTTGGACAAGCTGTTGTGTTAAATTAATTCGGCTATGACGCAGTTTTTCTTTTTGTTGAACTGTCCATTTTTTATCGAAGATTGGCTCACCGGCAAGATTAATAACCGCATCAAAGGTATTCAAGTCTTTGAGTGTTAAAAGTGCGGTCAAAAATTGAGGTGTTTTTTCAGGAAAAATAGATTGGGCTTTTTCAATAGAGCGAGTTAATACTGTCACGGTATCGCCACGTGAAAGTAGCGCTTCAACTAAGGGTTTTCCAACGAATCCCGTTCCGCCGGTCACTAAGATATTCATGATAGATTACTTTCAAAAAGCATTTGAATTTGCTCTAGAAGTGATTTGATTGTTATGTCTTTTGTTGGTGTTACAAAAATGGTGTCATCTCCCGCAATCGTACCCAAAATGCCTTCAGGTTTACCAATGGAGTCCAATAAGCGGGCAATTAACTGTGCCGCACCGGGAGAGGTTTTAATGACGATAACGAAATCATTGTGATCAATATCTAAAACCAGATTTTTTAATGGGCTGCTAGTGGCAGGGACGCTTAATTCAGTTGGTAAGCAATACACCATTTCCATTTTCGTATTTCTTGCACGAACTGCACCAAATTTACTTAGCATGCGTGAAACTTTAGACTGGTTAATGCTTTGAAATCCTTGGTTTTTTAAGGCTTCAACAATTTCACTTTGAGAAGCAAATCGTTCTTGATTGAGCAGTTCTTTAAATGCTTTAGTTAATTGATCTGACATAGATATTCTCATATAGGGGAATCTGCATAAGAATTGCATAAAAATTCATTTTAGGCAATTAAAATAAACCTGTCATTTGAAAAGTTTGAACTAGATCTCATAATTGAATTTCTCTGTTTGTAATTTATTAATGAAAACCTTAAAATCCTACCTAGTTAGGATTGATTAATACATGAGGAGTATTTTATGAAAGTTGCAGTATTAGGCGCAGCAGGCGGCATTGGTCAAGCATTAGCCTTATTACTTAAATTACAATTACCCGCTGAAAGTGAATTAGCACTGTATGATATTGCACCAGTGACACCAGGTGTGGCTAAAGATGTGAGCCATATCCCAACAGCGGTTAAAGTAGAAGGTTTTGCAGGAGAAGATCCAACACCTGCACTTAAAGGTGCGGATGTCGTTTTAATTTCTGCAGGGGTAGCTCGTAAACCGGGCATGGATCGTTCAGATCTTTTCAATATCAATGCAGGTATCGTGCGTAACTTAATTGAACATGTTGCAAAAACTTGTCCAAAAGCTTGTGTAGGTATTATCACCAATCCTGTGAACACGACGGTTGCGATTGCTGCAGAAGTATTGAAAAAAGCGGGTGTTTACGACAAACGTAAATTATTCGGTGTCACCACTTTAGACGTGTTACGTTCTGAAACATTTGTATCTGAATTAAAAGGCTTAAATGTTTCTCGTACAAGCGTACCGGTAATTGGTGGACACTCAGGTGTGACGATTCTTCCATTACTTTCACAAGTTCAGTATGCTGAGTGGAAAGAAGAGGAAATTGCACCATTAACTAAACGTATCCAAAACGCAGGTACTGAAGTGGTTGAAGCAAAAGCAGGTGGCGGTTCTGCAACACTTTCTATGGCTCAAGCGGCAGCACGTTTTGCGCGTTCATTAGTGAAAGGCTTAAGCGGCGAAACTGTGGTTGAATGTACTTATGTTGAAGGTGACGGTAAATATGCACGTTTCTTTGCTCAACCTGTACGTTTAGGTAAAGAAGGTGTAGAAGAAATTTTACCAATCGGTACCTTAAGCAAATTTGAACAAGAAGCTTTAGAAGCAATGTTACCAACATTGCGTGCGGATATTGAATTAGGCGAAAAATTTATTAACGGCTAATTTAATTCTATTTCTGGAGAAGAGGAGTAGTCAGCTCCTCTTTTTTTATACGAAAACGATTAAACATAAAAAAGTGAAGAAAAATCGTGATTTAGCTCACAAATTTGAATATTGCTATTTGCAATGTAAAGGACTTTGTCGTATTCTTTAATCACTAAAAACAAGTGCTATTTTTAAATAGCCGACATCTATTTTGCTTTCCGAGTAGTGCCCCAATGGGGCACTTTTTTTATGTCTATTTTTAACGAAAGTATAAAAAAGTGCGGTCGAAAAACACAAGATTTTCCGACCGCACTTTTAAAATGAATACTAAGCGAAAGAATTATTCAAACATTGCTGAAATAGATTCTTCATTGCTGATACGACGAATTGCTTCAGCAAGCATGGTAGAAAGAGTCAGTACGCGAACTTTACCAAGCGCTTGCATTTCAGGTGAAAGTGGAACAGTATCTGTCACGACAATTTCATCAATCGCATCGCTCGCTAAATGTTGTGCGGCTGCACCAGAGAATACGGCGTGAGTTGCGTAAGCAAATACACGTTTTGCACCACGTTCTTTTAATGCTTCAGCGGCTTTACATAATGTACCACCTGTATCAATCATATCATCGACAAGGATACAATCACGATCTGCGACATCCCCGATAATGTGCATCACTTGCGATACGTTTGCACGTGGACGACGTTTGTCGATAATTGCCATTTCGGTATCATTTAATAATTTCGCTACCGCACGTGCACGTACCACACCGCCGATATCTGGCGAAACAACGATAGGATTGACAAGATCGGTTTTCTTCAAGATATCATCAAGTAAAACAGGTGAACCGAATACGTTATCAACTGGTACATCAAAGAAGCCTTGGATTTGCTCTGCGTGTAAGTCACAAGTTAATACTCGGTCAATTCCTACTGTTGAAAGTAAATCTGCTACCACTTTTGCAGTGATTGGAACACGAGCAGAACGCACACGACGATCTTGACGAGCATAACCGAAATAAGGAACAACGGCAGTAATACGACCAGCTGATGCACGACGTAAAGCATCAACCATTACAATCAATTCCATCAGGTTGTCATTCGTTGGTGCACAGGTGGATTGAATAATAAATACGTCTGCACCACGCACATTTTCATTAATTTGCACTTGGATTTCACCGTCGCTAAAGCGTCCAACGGTGGCATCGCCTAATGAAATGTAAAGACGTTCAGAAATCTTTTTTGCTAGCTCAGGCGTAGCATTTCCAGCAAAGAGTTTAATGTCTGGCATTTTATATAACCTCAGGTTGAGTGTAGATAAATTAGTTGGTCGAGAGTTGTTTCAACATGGTATGTAATGGTGAAACGTTTAATCCTTTAGCAACAAAACCGAAAAATTCCTTCGGTTTTTGTTGGAAAACAGCTTGTGCTGATTTTTCATCATCAAATTCAGCAAAAACACAAGCCCCAGTTCCTGTTAATCTGGCTGGTGCATATTGTAGCAACCATAGTAGTGCTTTTTCAACTTCAGGATATTGAGTTCGCACGACTTTTTCGCAATCGTTTGCAAACGGTTGATTCAACAGTTCGGCAAGGGATCTTTTTTCTGTATTGCGTGGCAAATCGGGATCGCTAAAGACCACTGCAGTAGAAATCGAGGTTTCAGGTTTCAGTACTACATAATATTTTTCTTGCGGTTCACAGTATTGAATTTTTTCACCCACACCTTCAGCAAAAGCGGCTTGGCCATGAACAAAGATAGGCACATCAGCCCCAAGTTTTAGCCCAAGTTCGGCAAGTTCATCAATGGATAAATGGGTTTGCCATAAATAGTTTAAAGCAAGCAGTGTCGTTGCGGCATTGGATGAGCCGCCACCAATCCCCCCGCCCATTGGCAGAATTTTATCTAAATGAATTGTTGCACCGAGTGTACAGCTGGTTTTTTCTTGTAGGAGCGTGGCTGCACGATAGATTAAGTTTTGCTCTAGAGGTAAGCCAGGGATTTCAGGAGTGATCCGAATTTGTTTATCTTGGCAAATATCAATAGTGAGCCAATCGCCGAAATCAAGAAATTGGAAAAGGGTTTGTAATTCGTGGTAGCCGTTTGGCAGTTTACCGTTTATATAGAGAAATAAATTGAGTTTTGCGGGGCTTGGAAAGCGGTTAGGCTTTCCAAGCGAAGTTGAAAGTGCGGTCGAAAAGTGATGTGTTTTCATTAGAACGCCCATTCATCCACACGAATTTTTAGGGTTTGTGATGTACTTTTATTCTTTAACAGAATATTTTCAGGCATCGAATTATCGGCATGATAACTTAAGTAATCGGCTGTCCACATTGAGCCATCAAGTGGGTAGCTAAATTCGGATAAAAGATGATTCGTTCCAACTTGGTAATCTGCGTTATCTGCTGGCTGACCTTTTAACCAATAAGATAAGTGCTCTAATGGCACATCCATTCCGATGATTTCGCGTAACAATAATTTGGCATTTTTATCAGATTGTTGATTGCCTTTATTATCTGAAATCGTCATGCCATTAGGATGCATTTCCATAGTTAGCGTCGTTTTGCTAATCAGAGAATAAAGTTTTAACTTATAGGCTTTAGGGTTTTGATATTGCCATTCAAAGCGACTAGAAAAACGCTCTTGTGGACTGATGTAACCAATTTGTCCTTTTGTGCTATAAGATTGAATTTGTTTGATTTTTTTGAGGTGCTGTTGCCACGTAATATCGTTCTTATCGATATGTTGAACATCTGTTGGGCGTTCTGCATCAAGGGTACAAGCGGATAAGATCACACTTGCAAATACAGGTGCAAGAAGAGATTTTAATAATTTCATAACAAAATATTTACTAAAAAATTGCGCATATTGTAAGGGGTAGTTTACTTTTAGTAAAGCTGGATTAAGCATTTAAGTGAGTTTTCTCGGCTTTCACTGCGGCAATTCTTCGACGTGTTAATTCATCTCGAATACCTTGCTTTTCAAAACCATCGGAAATCACTTGTTGCACATCAACAGCTAGAGCAGCTTGATAAAGTGTTTTGAGGTAATCAATTTGCGGATATTCTTTATTTTCAAAGCCCGTTCGTCCGCGAGTATCAGATAAACATACCAATAAAAATTCCTCAAATCGCTGAGGTTTGCGCCAAACATCAAAAGTGTTAAAGAGTTTCACTACCGTTTCTGGACGAAGTTCTAATGCTTTGTGTGCATGCGTGTGATATTCACAAGTTAATTCAGCTAATTCTTGAAGATAGCCAGAGACTCTAAGACGTTTACATAATGAACGAGTCGGTTTAATCCCCGCTTTTTCATGTCCATGATGACTAGGCCAATTTTCTTTGGGTGTAAGGACTTTACCAAGATCGTGACAAATTGCTGCAAAACGGACCGCACTTTTATTCAAATTGGTATTTTCTGTCAGTTTAACGGCTTGCTGTAATACGAGCATGGTATGAACAAAGCTATCAATTTCAGGATGATATTTAGCTGGGTTTGGTACGCCATCTAAGGCGGCAATCTCAGGGAAGAGCACTTTGAGTGCGCCGACTTGATGCAGTGTTTCAAAATAAATTTCAGGATGCGGTTCGTTTAATGCTTTTTCCGTTTCCATCCAAACACGCTCAGCCGTTAAGTGTGCAAGTTCACCTTGTTCAGTAAGTTCAGCCATTAATTTAAGGGTTTCTTCGGCAATAGAGAAACCTAAATGATGGAATCGAGCCGCAAAGCGAGCGACACGTAATACACGAAGTGGATCTTCAGCAAAAGCAGGCGAAATATGACGTAAAATACGTTGATGAATATCCTCTACGCCATGATAAGGATCGTACAGCTTGCCTTCCTTATCTTTTGCAATGGCATTAATGGTGAGATCTCGACGAATTAAATCTTGTTCAAGTGTAATATCATTTGAAAAATCACAAATAAACCCCGTATAACCTTTGCCTGATTTTCGTTCTGTACGGGCAAGTGCGTATTCTTCATGGCTTTCAGGATTGAGAAAAACAGGAAAGTCTTTGCCAACTTGTTGATAACCTTGAGCCAGCAACATTTCTGGTGTAGCTCCCACGACAACCCAGTCACGATCTTTCACAGGCAAACTTAAAAGTTGATCACGTACTGCACCGCCGACAAGATAAATGTCCATTTTACTCTCCCATTAAAATATAAAGAAAAGGTAGGCGAATGCCTACCTCTGCGATGAATCATTACCAGCTATTACGACGTTTACGTCTTGGTAAAAGGTAAGGTAATATTAAACCGATTAATAAACCTACGCCTAATACCGAGCCACCATAAATAAACCATTGGATCGCAATTTCACGTTTATTGGCATCAAGCATTGCTTCTAAATCACGATTTTTATTTTTTATCATGTCTAATTCACGTTTAAGTTGTGCATTTAGTTCAAGTAACTCCCCACTTTGTTGCTCAGATTGCTTATTGCGACGTTGAATTTCACTTGTGCGCTGCTGCCAATCAGAATCAACACGATTTAATTTTAAAGTCAGTTCTTGAATTTGAGCTTTTAATTTTGGATTTTCTTCACGGCTACTTGGGGTAGAACTCAGTTCCGAGGTTAAAATCCATGCCTCGCGATTTTTATTATCACGAATCAGGGTATATTTTCCCTGTTGTTCCAATGCGGTCACAGCTTCACCAGATTGAATGGCGCCTGCGATCTTAAATTGATCGCCAGCACCACGACGTAAATATGTATTCAGATTTTCTGTCACATATTTTGTCTCTGCTTGTACTGTTCCAATAGCTGAAATCAATACAACACAAGAAAATAAAACTTTATTGATTTTTGACATAATATTTCCCAAAACTGTAAATAAGCGAAGTGCGATTAAAAAATGTAATGAAAAATCACCGCACTTTTAATAATTATATTAGTGAAAAATTGCTCGAAGAACGTAGAAAATCATAATTGCAAAGAATGCACCAGCAGGTAATGTGACAACCCATGAACTAATGATGTTACGGATAACTGTTAAGTTAAGCGCCGCAATACCACGAGCGAAACCGATACCTAAGATTGCCCCTACTAGGGTTTGTGTCGTGGAGATTGGTAAACCCGTACCAGATGCCACTACAACGGTCATCGCTGTTGCAAATTGTGCGGCAAAACCACGGCTCGGAGTTAAATCGGTAATACCTGAGCCTACTGTCGCCATCACTTTTTGTCCCATCGCAATAAGACCTACTGCGATACCTAATGCACCTAAGGGTAAAATCCACCAAGTTAATTTCCCACCGCTGAGGATTTGCCCACCATTTTCTACGATTGATACCACCGAAGAAAGCGGACCAATTGCATTGGCTACATCATTAGAACCATGTGCGAATGCCATAGCACAAGCGGTTAAAAGCATTAAGATACTAAAAATCTTTTCTACTGAACCGAATGTGCCTTTTGTCGCTTTTTCAGTGAATCTTTTACTACGGAAGTAGAAGTGGCAGAAAATCATACCAATGATGCTGATTAGAAATGAAATACCGAGCGTTTCATTTGTTGATAGGTTTAATCCAACGTGTTTTAAACCTTTTGCCATGGTCACAATACAAAGTACGAATACGGTAATCGCCATGTAGTAAGGCCCGTATTTTTGTGCGTTTTTCAGCGGTTCTTCTGTATCGAAAATGAGTTTCTGGATACTTGCAAAGATGGTATAAGCTAAAAGTCCTGCGATCACGGGGGTGATAAACCAGCTTCCAACGATCCCACCGATAGTAGACCAGTCAACAGAACTTGGACCAATCGTAATACAAGCAAAACCAATTAAAGCCCCAATGATGGTGTGAGTACCTGAAACAGGCCAACCCATTTTAGTAGCAATAAATAACCAAGCGCCTGATGCAAAGAGAGCAGAAAGCATTCCTAATGCCAATACGTCTGGCATTTCGACAAATTGAGTGGGGTCGATCACACCACTTTTGATGGTTTCTGTTACTTCACCACCGGCTAAATAAGCCCCGGCAGATTCAAAAATAAGGGCAATAATAATTGCTTGTTTGGCTGTAATGGTACCAGAACCAACCGAGGTACCCATTGAGTTTGATACGTCGTTGGCCCCAATACCAAATGCCATAAAAAAACCGAATGCCGCGGTAATTAAGACTAACCACGAACCGTATGCATTAATAATTTCCATAGTGATTTCCTATGTTGTAGTTAATGTCGTCAAAATTAGGAACGAGCAAGCATTAATTCAATACGAGAGCCAACACGTTGAGCTTGATCAGCTAATACACCTACCCATTCGATGATTTTATATAGGAACATCACATCAATAGGATTATAATGACTTTCAATCGTATAGAGCATATTACGTAGCTTAATTTGCATTTGATCTGTATCATCTTCAATGCTATCAAGCTCTTGAATCATATTGTTAACTAATGTTAACTCACGTCCTTTGAAACCAGTTTCAAGTAATTTATCCATTTCCTCAATCACCAAGTGTGCTTGATGAATAGAATCTAAGCTACGCTGAACATAATGTAAAAATTCCTCCTGCATTTTCTCAGGAATACCAAATTGTCGACCAACCATACGACCAGCAATATCTTTGGCATAATTAGCTAATTTATCTTGTTGTGTAACTAATTCGAGCAAATCAGTACGATCAATAGGTAAAAATAAACCACGAGGCAATTTCAAACGAATTTCGCGTTTTAAGCTATCAGCCTCACGTTCACATTGAGAAATATCCAAACGTGTTTGTTCTGCATCATTCCACTGTTTTAAAAACGTATATTTGAAAAATGGAACCAGTAAGTCACAGCATTCTGTTACTTTTTTTGAGTGTTTTTGCAGAGGCTTCAAAGGAGAATGGGCAAATAATCCGAGAATATTATTCATTGCCATAGGGGAGGTACTCCATAACAAGGGTTAAAATTTCCGTTGCATATTACCTGATTTTATAAGGAAATACACGAAAAAGATCTTGATTTGTATAAAATTATCTGTATATTTAAACAGTTAAAATTGATAAGGAAAAATAAAATGAGTAATGAAGTTGAATTAAAACTTGCTGTCGCCCCTGACGCCTTCGACATCCTAAAAACACACCTCAATCAATTCAATATTTTAGAGCAAAATACGATCTTTCTAGGAAATACTTATTTCGATTATCCCGATCATTTTTTGGCAAAACAAAAAATGGGATTGCGTGTTCGTCGAGAAAATAATGATTTCACACTAACCTTAAAAACTGACGGAAAAGTGGTTGGCGGATTGCATAGTCGTCCAGAATACAATTTATCTATACCTGATAATTCCGTACCTACATCGGCACAATTAACCTCATTGTATCCATTTGAAAGCTTGCCTTCCGCTACATTACAACCAATTTTCTCAACAGATTTTAACCGCACTTTTTGGTTGATTGCATTTGGTGCATCAAAAATTGAAGTGGCTTTTGATCAGGGGAAGATTCTATCAGGGGAGAAAACACAGCCTATCTGCGAAATTGAATTTGAATTAAAAGAAGGGCTTGTTTCAGATCTTTTCTATTTTGTCTCACTTTTACCTTTTGAACAGGATGTGTATTTTAGTTCAGCAAGTAAAGCGAAACGAGGCTATCAACTAGGCAGTAAACCACTTCTGATTGATTGGTTAAATAAATGGCGGGATTTCTTAAAAGAAGAACGTGAGGGAAGTGCGGTTGATTCTCGCGAACAATTAAGTGCGGTCATGAAAATGGAGCAGCAATTGATTGAGGAAACGCTTTCATTCCCAACGGATGTGTTTGCTTTCGATTTTATGAAAACCGTTGAACGTGTCGGCGCATTTTTCAATCTTTATCATTATTACGATGACAACAAAGCCTTGTTTGAAAAACAGGAAGAAAATCGATCAGTCGAGTTATTAACAAGTAATCAATTTTTCCTTAATGAAATAAAAGGTTTGATTACCTTTCATAGCGAAACAAAAGATAATTTTCAAACTATTGAGAGGTTAAAAGCGTTATTAAAGAGCCGTGCATATTTTGAAAGAATGCTTGGCTTAATGATGTTGATGGCGTAAAACGGGTTCTCTAAAGGATAATAAAAATGGCAAAAGCTCCTAAAACCGCTTATGTATGTAATGATTGTGGCGCTGAATTTTCGCGCTGGCAAGGGCAATGTTCAGCCTGTAAAGCCTGGAATACGATTAGTGAAGTGCGGTTAATTTCAGCTTCAAATTCCGCAAAAAATGATCGTTTTAGTGGTTATGCAGGAGAAACCCATGCAAAAATCCAAACACTTTCTGAAATTAGCTTACAAGAAACACCGCGTTTCACCAGTGGATTTAAAGAATTAGATCGCGTATTAGGCGGCGGGATCGTACCAGGAAGTGCCATTTTAATTGGTGGGCATCCTGGCGCAGGCAAAAGTACCTTGCTACTTCAAGTGATGTGTGGATTAGCAAAAAATATGACTGCACTTTATGTGACGGGGGAAGAGTCACTTCAACAAGTGGCAATGCGAGCTAATCGCTTAAATCTGCCGACAGATAAATTAAATATGTTATCTGAAACATCTGTTGAGCAAATTTGTAATTTGGCGGATCAGTTGAAACCTCAAATTATTGTGGTGGATTCGATTCAAGTTATGCATCTTTCGGATATTCAATCTTCTCCAGGAAGCGTGGCACAAGTGCGTGAATGCGCCTCTTTCCTGACTCGTTATGCGAAAACCCGACAAGTTGCCATCATTATGGTTGGGCATGTCACCAAAGATGGCACCCTTGCCGGTCCGAAAGTATTGGAACATGCGATTGACTGTTCGTTATTGCTGGAAGGGGAGGCCGATTCCCGTTTTCGTACGTTACGTAGTCATAAAAACCGTTTTGGCGCAGTGAATGAGCTGGGTGTATTCGGTATGACAGAGCAAGGCTTGCGCGAGGTAAAAAATCCATCGGCGATTTTCTTAAGCCGAGGAGATGAACAAACGCCTGGTAGCTCGGTCATGGTACTTTGGGAAGGCACTCGTCCGCTTTTGGTTGAAATTCAAGCATTGGTGGATCATTCCATGCTCGCTAATCCGCGTCGTGTGGCAGTAGGACTAGAACAAAATCGATTAGCCTTATTGCTTGCAGTATTGCATCGTCATGGTGGATTACAAATGTCAGATCAAGATGTTTTTGTTAATGTAGTTGGTGGTGTAAAAGTCGGGGAAACCGGGGCGGATCTTGCATTGTTACTTGCATTAATTTCCAGTTTCCGTAATCGACCGTTACCACAAGATTTAGTTGTCTTTGGGGAAGTTGGGTTAGCCGGTGAAATTCGACCGGTAACCAGTGGTCAAGAACGTATTAGTGAAGCCGCAAAGCATGGTTTTAAACGCGCGATCGTCCCTTTTGCCAATAAGCCGAAAAGTGCGGTTGAGAATATGGACGTTTTTACGGTGAAAAAACTCGCTGATGCACTTGCCATTTTGGATAATTTCTAAAAAAACGTTGTCCTACTGTTGTCTGATTACTGAAAGTTTTTGATAAATTAGATAGAATATGCGCCGTACATAAGGAAAGGTTATGGAAAAGAAATTAAATAAAGCGTTGGATAGCATTGATATCAAAATCTTAAATGAATTACAACGCAACGGTAAAATCTCGAACATCGATTTATCAAAAAAAATTGGGTTATCGCCAACACCTTGTTTAGAAAGGGTAAAACGCCTAGAAAAACAAGGTGTCATAATGGGGTATCGTGCCCTATTAAATCCTGAATTATTGGATGCCCCTTTATTGGTGATCGTTGAAATCACGCTCGTGCGTGGTAAACCCGATGTTTTCGAAGAGTTTAATGCGGCGATTCAAGCGCTTGATGAAATTCTTGAATGTCATTTGGTATCGGGGGATTTTGATTATTTACTCAAAACACGTGTAGCGGATATGGCAGAATATCGAAAATTATTAGGTACTACATTGTTGCATTTGCCTGGTGTGAATGACACTCGAACTTATGTTGTAATGGAAGAAGTGAAACAAACTAATTATCTCGTACTAAAATAAAAAATGATTAAACAAATTACAAAAAGATTTACGCCTAGACAATATTTAGCTGAGTTACTACTCGGATTGACTGCACTCTTAGGTTTATATCTAATTGTCGCATGGTCAAGTTATACACCATTGGACAATTCTTGGTCAACAGCAAGTTTTCAGACTGAAACTATTAATAAGGCAGGTGCTTTGGGTGCTTGGATGATTGATACGTTTTTTATTTTTTTAGGCTATATAGGCCATCTTATCCCATTTATAATCTTCCTTGTACCTATTTTTTTATTAAAAACAAAAGCTGTTCATGTTATTTCTGTGACTCGCATTTTATTGCGTTCTTTTGGATTTATTATTTTCATCGTTGGTTTAACGATGATGGCGACACTGTTGCTTTCAAATACGAACTATCACTTAGCTGGAGGTGTATTGGGTGGTAGCTTAGTAGTAAATTTATACCCTTTGCTTGGTAAGTTTGGTTGCATCTTAGTCGGTTTTATTTGTGCAGTAATTGGCTTTATTTTCTGTTCAGGTGCATCATTAATCCGTTTAATGGTGAAGTTCTATCATTGGTTAACCATGAAAAATCAGCCAGCAGAAGAAAAGCAAACCGAGCATACTTCTGTGGATGATCTTGAACAAATCGTGGTTGATTCCTCTCAAGCGCTTTCTTTCTCCCATTCTCAATTAGGAACTGGATATACAGAAAATAAAAAAGAGGAAGAGGTAGATAATACTTTTTTTAAATCAGAACAACTGATAAATATCAGTGGGCTATCCTCAACAAGTGCTTCAGAGTCTGCAGATGTTGAAAAATTAGAAGATAAATTTAAAGGTTTTACGGTTGAATCTGACCATTTACCTCATGTATCTATTTCTACCGCCTCTTCCGTTGAATTACCAACAAAAGAAGATTTTTCAGCCACATGGAAAAATTCACAAGTGAATCACCAAAGAGTGGATGATTCAGATGATATTTTTGAAGAAAATATGATGCCCAAAGTGTCACTCAAAATACCTGAAAACACAACCGCACTTTATCCAACTTATGATGAATCTTTAGAATCAGACAATGATGGTTTAGAAGATGAATTAGCTCGTCAATTTGCAGAGCAAGAGCAAGCTCGTCTGCAAGAAATGGAAGCTCGAGCGAAAGCCTCAAATGCTGAAGATGCATTAAAAGTGATCTTACATGAGCCACCGGTTTCACCAACTAAAGAGCGTGAAATTTATACTGAGAATAGCGATGAAATAACCTATAAGCCATATTCTGATACGCTTATTCATCCAGCATTTCAACAACCAACGAATAAACGAGAGAAACCGACAACACCTTTACCAAGTTTAGATTTACTTGAGCATCGTCCTACACAGGCTCAAGATATTACGCGTAAAGAAATTTTAGACACATCCGCACGTATAGAACAACAATTAAAGAATTTTAATGTAAAAGCGAAAGTACAAGATGTGTTGGTGGGGCCTGTAGTGACTCGCTACGAATTGGAGTTACAACCAGGCGTAAAAGCATCAAAAGTAACGAGTATTGATACCGATTTAGCCAGAGCCTTAATGTTCCGCGCGATCCGTGTAGCGGAAGTGATTCCAGGTAAACCTTATATTGGTATTGAAACACCGAATGCTCATCGACAAATGGTACCCTTGCGTGATGTACTTGATAGTAATGAGTTCCGCTCGTCAACATCATTACTTTCAATGGCTTTGGGGAAAGATATTGGAGGAAATTCTGTCATTGTAGATTTGGCTAAAATGCCTCATTTGCTGGTTGCGGGATCAACAGGTTCAGGGAAATCTGTTGGAGTGAATACTATGATTTTAAGTTTACTTTTCCGTGTCAGACCCGATGAAGTGAAATTTATTATGATAGATCCAAAAGTGGTCGAGCTTTCTATTTATAACGATATTCCTCACTTACTGACTCCAGTTGTGACTGATATGAAAAAAGCAGCGAATGCACTACGTTGGTGTGTAGATGAAATGGAACGTCGCTACCAATTACTATCAGCTTTACGTGTGCGTAATATTGAAGGTTATAATGAAAAAATTGAAGAATATGAAAAACTGAATATGCCTATTCCAAATCCAATTTGGAAGCCAGGTGATACAATGGATAAAATGCCGCCACCATTAGAAAAATTAAGTTATATAGTCCTAATTGTTGATGAGTTTGCTGACTTAATGATGGTAGCGGGTAAACAAATTGAAGAATTAATTGCTCGCTTAGCACAAAAAGCCCGAGCCATTGGTATTCACCTTATTTTAGCAACGCAACGTCCTTCAGTTGATGTTATAACTGGTTTAATTAAAGCCAATATTCCGAGTCGTATTGCTTTTACGGTAGCAAGCAAAATTGACTCTAGAACGATTCTGGATCAAGGCGGTGCTGAAGCCTTATTGGGGCGTGGTGACATGTTATATTCAGGTCAAGGTTCGTCGGATCTTATTCGAGTACATGGCGCCTTTATGAGCGATGATGAGGTTGCAAGAGTGGCTGATGATTGGCGAGCAAGAGGTAAACCTAATTATATTGATGGCATTTTAGACGGCGCGGATGATGAAGACTCAGGTGAGAAATCAACGGCAAGCAGTGGCGATCTTGATGTGTTATTTGATGACGTTGTGGAGTTTGTATTAAGCACTGGCAATACGTCAACCTCTTATGTTCAACGTAAATTTAGTGTGGGGTTTAACCGAGCAGCTCGAATTATGGATCAGCTTGAAGAACAAGGCATTTTAGGTCCTATGACAAATGGAAAACGAGAAATTTTAGCCCGACGTTCCGAATATTAATTCTCTTAAATTTCACTTTACAAAAAGGAAAGTAGAATGAAAAAAACATTAATAAAAATGACCGCACTTACTGCACTTTTAAGCGCAAGTAACTTTGCTTTTGCTGATGCCGCAGATGAGCTGCAAAATCGCTTAAATCAAGTGACGGTATTAAGTGCTGATTTCTCTCAAATCGTGACGTCTGCTGGCGGTAAAAACGTTCAACAAGGAAGTGGGAAACTTCAAATTAAACGTCCAAATCTTTTCCGTATGGATACCAAATCACCGCAAGAAACACAAATTATTGCAGATGGTAAAACCCTTTGGTATTACGATCCATTTGTACAACAAGTGACAGCTCAATGGGTGAAGGACGCGGTAAATAATACTCCTTTCGTGCTTTTAACCAGTAACGATAAAAGCCACTGGAATCAGTATTCAGTAACGCAGAATGCGGATACCTTTGTGTTAAAACCGAAGGCGAAAAATAGCAATATTAAACAATTTGATATTCGTGTAGATACAAATGGTGTGTTAAAAAATTTCAGCACCACAGAAAAAGATGGTCAAACTAATCTTTATGTGTTGCGCAACATTACGAATCAAACACTAGCTGATAGCTTATTCCAATTTAGCGTACCGAAAGGTGTGGAATTGGATGACCAACGTAAAGGTAAAAAATAATCCATAAGGTGTGAATGATAATCTTCACACCTTTTGCTTATTAAGGAAAGAATATGTCTAATCTTAATTTTGATTTTGCTGAAAATGACTTTCGCCCTTTAGCTGCCCGTATGCGCCCAACAAATTTGGAACAATATTATGGGCAGACTCATCTAATTGGTGAAGGAAAGCCGCTTCGTAAAGCAATTCAAGCTGGGCATGTTCATTCTATGATTCTGTGGGGACCGCCAGGTACAGGTAAAACAACACTGGCGGAAATTATTGCTCATCGTATCAATGCAGAAGTTGAACGAATTTCAGCGGTAACAAGCGGCGTAAAAGAAATTCGAGAATCGATTGAGCGCGCGAAACAAAATCGACTAGCAGATCGCCAAACGATTTTATTTGTGGATGAAGTGCATCGCTTTAACAAAAGCCAACAAGATGCGTTTTTACCCCATATTGAAGATGGGACGATTATTTTTATTGGTGCAACAACGGAAAATCCTTCCTTTGAATTAAATAATGCCTTACTTTCTCGTGCGAGAGTTTATCTCCTTAAGTCATTGACAGTGGCTGAAATCGAACAAGTTTTAAAACAGGCGATTTCTGATCCTGAGCGAGGATTAGGTAAAGAGCGGTTAATTTTAGAAGAGAATTTACTACAGGTATTAGCCGAATATGTGAATGGTGATGCTCGCCTGGCTTTAAATTGTCTTGAACTGATGGTTGATATGGCTTCTGAAACTGAAAACGGTAAAAAATTAGACCGCACTTTGTTGAAAGAAGTATTAGGTGAGAGGCAAGCTCGTTTTGATAAACAAGGCGATCGCTTTTATGATTTGATTTCTGCTTTACATAAATCTATTCGAGGCTCCGCAGCAGATGCGGCGCTTTACTGGTATGCGCGAATTATCACGGCAGGCGGCGATCCGCTTTATGTTGCACGACGTTTATTAGCGATAGCCTCAGAAGATGTGGGTAATGCCGATCCTCGCGCAATGCAAGTGGCTCTAGCGGCTTGGGATTGTTTTACGAGAGTGGGCGCTTATGAAGGAGAGCGAGCCATTGCGCAAGCCATTATTTATTTGGCTGTAGCGCCGAAGAGTAATGCGGTTTACAACGCATTTAATGCAGCCAAACAACATGCAAAAGAGTTTCCTGGTTTCGATGTGCCACCTCATTTACGTAATGCGCCAACGGCTTTAATGAAAGAATTAGGTTATGGCGCTGAATATCGTTATGCTCATGATGAACCTAATGCTTATGCTGCTGGAGAAAATTACTTCCCACCGGAACTGAAAGATACGCAGTATTATTTCCCAACTAACCGAGGCATGGAAATTCAGATTAAAGAAAAACTTGAGCGTTTACAAGAGCAAGATAAAAACTCGTTAAAAAAACGCTATAAATAGTTTCTTTAAAAACAGTAAATATAAAAAGAACGGTCAAATTGATCTGACCGCTCTTTTTGTTATCACTTAAAAACGCATTATTTTGCAGCTTTTAACTCTTGGTAATACTGTTCATAGTATTGAATTGCATCACCTACATCATCTTGCCAGTAGCTTTTTTGAAGAATTTCTGCTGGTGGATAAATTGATGGATCTTCAGTGATTTCTTTTGGAAGTACTTTTTTTGCTTCTAGGTTAGCTGTTGGGTAACCGATCGCTAAAGTCAATTTCTCTGCTGCTTTTGCACCTAATAAGTAGTTAATTAACTTGTGTGCACCATCTGGGTTTTTAGAGGTTTTAGGAATCGCTAAAGTATCAACCCAAAGAACAGGACCTTCTTTTGGGAACACCATATTTAATGGTGCTTGTTCTTTTTTCGCGATACGCACAGAACCATTCCATAACTGACCTAATTCCACTTCACCAGAGATGAAAGAGTTTGCAGGGTTATCAGAATTGAAAGAAAGTACGTTTGGACGTAATTTCAATAACTCTTCATAAGCTTGTTTAATAATTGCAGGATCTTTGGTATTTGGATCTTGACCAATTTTTAATAACGCAATATTGAACACTTCACGCGCATCATCTAATAATTGGATTTTGTTTGCATATTCAGGTTTCCAGAAATCGCCCCAAGAAGTGAAGTCAGAGCCTTTATAGGTATTGGTATTAAATGCAATACCTGGTGCACCTAATAACTGAGGAAGAGAATATTTATTACCTTTATCATAAGGTTTGTTGAGCCAATCAGGATCTAATTCTTTGATAACAGGTAATTTACTGTGATCTAATTCTTGTAGCATGCCTTCGCGTCCCATTTTAGATACGAAGTAGTTAGATGGTGCAATCACATCATAACCACCAGCATTACCTTGGGTTTTCATTTTGGCATACATGGTTTCATTTGATTCAAGACTTGCTACGATAACTTTGATTCCAGTTTCTTTTGTGAAGTCATCTAAAAGACCATCTGGTACATATTCAGTCCAAGTATATAAATACACAGTATCATTTGCTGGAGCCTGTACTTTTGTTGCATCAGACTTGGCTTCTTTGTCGTTACAAGCAGTTAATGTAGCGGCAACTAAACCCGCAGTAAGCAAACCTGCAAATTTTTTCATTTTTCTCTGTTCTCCGTAAAAGAGGGGTAAAAAACCACCTGCATTAATGCAGGTATAAAAAAACGCCTTGATTGTGCGTCAAGGCGTATTCTATTTGATCTTAAAAGATTTGTGAAACCTTTTTATATCAATGTTTAATGATTATTTTTACGTGCAATTAATTGGCTTAAAATGACTAACCCTAATGAAAGCACGATCATAATCGTTGCTAATGCGTTTACTTCCGGTGTTACACCTGTTTTTACAAGTGAGAAGATGCGCAACGGCAGGATTTCATAGCTTACACCACTTACGAAAGAGGATACAACAACATCATCTAGTGAAATAGTAAAGCTTAACAACCAACCAGATACGACAGCCGGTAAGGCAAGTGGTAGAATAATTTTACGTAAAATCGTGACTTCACTCGCACCTAAATCTTTTGCTGCTTCAAGCATTCTTGCATCAAAGCCATTTAAGCGAGAGAAAATCGTCACGGTAACATAAGGTAAACAGAACGTTACGTGCGCCAATAATAATGACCAGAAACCTAACGAAATTCCTACAACCATGAATAAGGCAAGTAGAGAAACAGCCATTACGATATCTGGTGACATCATGACAATAAATAACATGCCACTTACCGCTTGTTTTCCGTGGAAACGATAGCGATAAAGTGCAATCGCGGTTAAACCACCCACAATAGTTGCTAAGGTTGCGGCAAAGAAAGCAATCGTGACAGAGTGGAACGCAGCTTGGATTAAGGTATCGTTATTAAATAAACGCTCATACCAGTTCCAACTAAAGCCTTTCCAACTTAAACCATAACGGTCTTCGTTAAAGGAGTTAGTCACCAAGATAATAATTGGGATATACAAATAAGCGTATACCACAAACATAAAAATATTACGTAGTAAGCGACTCATTATTCTAACTCCACTTTCTTATTCAACAATTTATTTGCACGATAGTAAACGAAAATCAACAATGCCATTAAGATAGTTAAACCGATGCTGATTGCCGAACCGAATGGCCAGTTACGGGAAATTAAGAATTCACTCTTAATCACGTTACCTACTAATAATACTTTCGCCCCACCAAGCAAGTCAGCTACGTAGAACATACCCATTGCTGGTAGTAGTACTAATAAACAACCTGCAACAATACCTGGCATGGTTAATGGCAGAATAACACGGAAGAAACGTTGAACTGCATTTGCCCCTAAATCTCTTGCCGCTTCTAATAAACGTCCGTCTAATTTTTCAATAGCAGAGTAGAGCGGTAGAATCATAAATGGTAAAAGGAGATACACTAAACCAATGATTACAGCTACTTCGGTATTTAAAATACGAATAGGCTCGCTCAAAATGCCCATATCCATTAACATGGTATTTAACACACCTTTCACACCAAGGAAGACTTTCATTCCATAGATACGAATAAGTGAGTTTGTCCAGAACGGCAATACCACAAGGAACAATAAAAATGGACGATATTTTGGATTAATTTTGCTGACCATAAAGGCAAATGGATAGCCAATGAGTAAGCAAATAATCGTCGCAATGCCAGACATATACAATGAATTCCACACAACCTGTGCATAAAGCGGATTAAACAGGTTAGTGTAGTTATCTAAAGTAAATGGCAAAGCATAAAAGTCGCTACCATCTCGGGTTAAAAAACTTACGGTTAATACTAATAAGTTTGGAATTAGCACAAAGAAGATTAACCAACTAAAGATAATTGCAACAGTAATTTTCTGAAATTTATTATTGATTATCTTCATCGTTGAGTACAACCTCCCAACCTTCGTGCCATGTAATACCTACACGTTGACCAACGCTGTGATCCATATGTGGGTCATCTTCGTTAAAGAATTCGCTTACTAATACGCGTTTGCCGTTATGATCAAATTCTACGGTAGACTCAAGTGTCATCCCTTTATAGGTACGATCCACAATGCGACCAATAATTGCATTTGAGTGCTCATTTTCGTCAAGCTCTTCAATCACAATATCTTCTGGGCGTAATAACACTTGTAGTTTTTGACCTTTTTCAGCAGAGATACTCGTGTGAATATCGCATACACGACCTTCTACGTTAGCAAGTAACTCATCGTCAGATTTACGCTCAATCACAGTGGCATCAAATACGTTGATTTCACCAATAAAGCGAGCGACGAATAGGTTAGCTGGATCTTCATAGATTTCACGAGGTGAACCATCTTGTGCAATTTTACCTTTACGTAATAAGACGATACGGTCAGACATGGTGATCGCTTCTTCTTGATCATGGGTAACGAAAATAAAGGTAATGCCAAGTTGACGCTGTAATTGTTTAAGTTCATTTTGCATTTGTTTACGTAACTTATAATCCAGCGCAGATAAAGATTCATCAAGTAGCAACACTTTCGGCTTATTCACAACAGCACGAGCAATCGCGATGCGTTGTTGTTGACCACCAGAAAGTTGAGTTGGTTTACGGTCGGCCATTTCTTCTAATTGCACCATACGCAATGCATCTAGAACGCGAGGTTTAATTTCGCTTTCTGCCACTTTTTGCATACGCAAACCAAAAGCTACGTTATCAAAAATGGTCATATGCGGGAATAATGCATAACTTTGGAATACGGTGTTAATGTGGCGTTTTTCTGCCGGAACATTAGTAATATTTTCACCGTCCAAAATAATATGACCTTCATCTAATTCTTCTAAACCTGCTAATAAACGTAGCACTGTAGTTTTACCACAGCCTGACGGGCCAAGAATTGTGACGAATTCACCGTTATTAATGGTTAGATTAAAATCATTAATAATTGTGTTAGAACCATAGGATTTTTTGATTGAACGAAGCTCAATAATAGGCTTTTGAACCAGATTTTCCACTAGCTTTGGTTTTCTCCCTAATTTCACCAATTTAATCGGTACTGAGTAGAAATGAACCTGCAAAAATGATGCAGGGGCGACATAAAATTGAACAGCTATGATATAGCGAATTGTTAATGATGAAAAGGATTTAATCACGTTTTTAGGAAAAATTTTATTGAAATACTGACCGCACTTTTTTCAGAAAATTTTATAACTCTTCACTTTCTTGTTATATATCAAGAACAGCAAGGATTTTTGGGATTAGACTAGCAGTAAAACAAAGGAGAATATCAAAATGGAAGAACAAGATTATAATAAATTACTGGAGCGATTTTTAACTTATGTTGCGTTTGATACGCAATCTAAATCGTCTGCAAAGCATTCACCAAGTTCAGTAGGGCAAATGAAGTTGGCTTTACATTTGCAGCAAGAATTAATTAAACTTGGTTTACAAGATGTCAATGTGACTAAGCATGCCGTTGTCACAGCTTATTTACCTTCAAATCATCCCGAGTTAACACGAACTATTGGATTTATTTCCCACCTTGATACCTCACCACAATGCAGCGGTAAAAATGTTCAACCCGAAGTGATTGAAAATTATCGGGGGGGAGATATTGCATTAGGTTTAGGAATTGAATTTATTAGTCCCGTGTATTATCCATTTTTACATCAGCTTATTGGTAAAACCTTGATTGTGACAGATGGAACGACTCTACTTGGTGCAGATAATAAAGCTGGAATCGCAGAAATTATGACTGTACTTTCTATCTTGCAACGAGAAAATATAGCACATTGTAATATTAGGGTTGCATTTACACCAGACGAAGAAATTGGCTTAGGGATGCATTATTTTCCATTGGACGATTTTCCTTGTGATTGGGCATATACCATTGATGGTGGAGAAGTGGGTGAATTAGAGTATGAGAACTTTAATGCTGCGACTGCAAAAATTACCTTTAAAGGTCGGAGCATTCATCCGGGTTATGCTAAAAACAAATTAGTGAATGCGCTTACGTTAGCTTGTGAATTTCAACAAGGTTTTCCAAAAGATGATGTCCCTGAAAAAACATCGGGTAAAGAGGGTTTTTTCCATTTAGATGATTTTAAAGGGGATATTGAGAAAGTTGAGCTACATTATCTCATTCGAGATTTTGACCAAGCTCATTTTGAGCAACGCAAGGCGTTTATTTATCAATTAGTGGAAAAATTTAATAGAGAGAAAAGCCTGAAAGAGCCCGTGGAATGTGTCATTGAAGACAGTTACAAAAATATGTATGACACAGTTAAAAATGTTCCACTGGCGATTAAACTTGCGGATGCAGCAATGAAAGCTTGCGGTATTACACCAAATCACAAACTAATACGCGGTGGAACGGATGGGGCATTTTTAGCGGAAAAAGGATTAGCTTGTCCAAATATTTTTACTGGTGGCTATAATTTCCATAGTAAGCATGAATTAATTACTCTAGAAGGAATGGGAAAATCGGTTGAAGTAATACTACAAATTATAAAGGTTTGTAAATTAATGTAAAGAAAAAACTTGCATTTGTTATAGCGTAACAATATAATAGTTAATGTTTTATCGAGATTCCTTTGATAAAGCTAAACTTTAGAGATTTTATTCATAAATTCCTTTTTGGTGCTCCTAAGAAATTAGGAGCTTTTTTTTAGCCAAAATTCAGATCTTTACTTCAAAAACGGATTATTTTGTTTCTCTTGTCCAATAGTTGTGTAAGGACCATGCCCTGCAACAATAACCATGTCGTCGTTTAATGTAAATAATTTATTTTTAATTGATGAGATCAATGTATCGAAATTCCCACGAGGAAAGTCTGTACGCCCAATGCTATTTTGAAAAAGGACATCGCCAGTAAAAGCGATATTTTTTTCATGCTCAATAAAGCCAATGTGACCTGGTGTATGGCCTGGAAGGCGAAAAATTTCAAAGGTTAATGTGCCAATTTGAATTTCTTCGCCTTCTTGATTAAACCAGCGATCAGGTGTAAATGCGGAAACATAAGGTAAACCAAATTGTTGAGATTGCTGTGGTAGACTTTCAAATAGAAAACGATCTTCTTCTTGCGAACCCCAAATTTCAATGTTGAAATGATCACGAATCGCTTCTGCTGCACCTACATGATCAAGATGTCCATGTGTTAATAGGACAGCTTTAAGGTTTAATTCGAGTTCTTCAATGCGTTGAATAAGCTTTTCCGCATTACCACCAGGATCGATAATTGCTGCATTTTTTTCATCATCCCAAATAAGTGAGCAATTTTGCTGAAAGGCTGTAACTGGAATAATTTCAATATTCATCTTTTTTCCTTATTGTTGATAACAAAAAAACCACACAGAAGTGCGGTTTTAATCACATTTTTCTATGCACCACGCCATGCTCTTATTGGTCCAGTATCAACATGAATAAAATTACTATAGGGATAATATCCTACGCCACCACTGTTGAGATTTTCAGCGGCCTGACGTAATTTAGCTAAAGGGATACCGGGCATTCTAAAATCAATAGCTTGTCCTTTAATATGATAGCTATTACTTGCTACACCACGACTTTGGCGATGGCGTACAGCATTCGTTTTAGCACTACGATAACCACAAATTACATCAATTTGTGCCGTACGTAAACCTAAGTTATTTTGTAAATGATAAAATTTCATGAAGAGATTAGGATCCATATGATGGACTTGGTCAGTACGGCGATCTCTCATAAAATAATCAAGTTTAGCAAGTAGTGAACGACTAAACCCTGTGGTTGCAGAGAATTCACCACTTAATCGTTCATTGGTGTTGACATTATAAAAGCTGAGAATGCGAGGTTTGGGTGTAGAGACCATGGCTAATACCGAAGTTGGCATCATGCTTGTGCCTAAAACAATGCCGCCTAACGAAAGCCATTTACGACGATTTTTGTTAATATTACTCATTTTATAGTCTCTTTTATTACCTATCTTTCACCCTAGACAATTTTTGTATTAAAAAGTTCTCTAGTGTAAACCATTTTAAAGATATTTTTTTACAACCGCCCAATCAATACCGCTAAAACTTGCTGCATCATCGTATTTATAAATGTCTGGTAAAACTTGTGTTTGACCGTTTTCCACCCATGCAGTGACATAATATAAGAATACGGGGTCATTTGTACGAATATTCGCAGAAGTCGTTTTCTTACTTGCTAAAACATTGCGTTTTTTATCATCTGACCAGCCCGCTTCTTGTAATAAAAGTGAGGCTAGTTGGTCGGATTTTTCTACGCGTACACAGCCAGAACTTAATGCGCGATCTTTTTTACTAAATAAACTATGATTTGGTGTATCGTGAAGATAAATTGCATCAGAACTTGGCATATTGAATTTATAGTTACCTAATGCACTGTCACCAGCAGCTTGACGGATGCGATATGGAAATTTATCACCAATACGACTCCAATTAATAGAGTGAGGATCAATGGCATTGCCTCGGCTATCCAAAATAGAATAGTTGTGAGCTGTTGCATAGCTAGGATCACGTTTTAGTTTCGGTAAAATATCCTCATTGATTAAGCGTGTAGGAGCATTCCAAGGCGGGTTAACCACTACATTGCTTAAGCGACTATACATAACAGGTGTACGGCGTTCATTTTTTCCTACGATAACACGTGATTCTAAGATTGCTTTCCCATCACGGTAATATTTTAATTTATAACTCGGAATATTGACAAAAATGCCATTTTCAAAATCAGGAATAACACGTAAACGCTGCGCATTGAGAGCAAGTTTTTTACCCATTGCAGAAATACCTGAAGATGAAATCATTGACGGGAGCGATTGTACAGTTTCACGGTATAAACGATTATGATTGGATAATCCATTCACAAAGTCAGAAACCGCATTGTTTTTAACCGCACTTTGCCATTGGTCAATAATTTCTTGATTTGGTAATTCTGGTTTGTAAGCATTCGTTGTATATAACCAACGTTGTGCTTGTTGATTTACATTCTTGCTGTAATACAAGTAATCAAGGAAAGCATCACTTAGTAATACATCATAGGTGAGCCCGCCCGTTTTTTCAGCGTTATGTAAATTAATTAATGATTGCGCAGAACGTTTAGAAATGCCTGATGCTACCATGGCGGCATATTCACGTAGGAATTGTTTTTCTGCAGCCTTGTCTTTCCACATTAAGTCATATTTATTATCGGCATATAATTTTGCCAAAATTGGTTTGAACTGCAGATTTTGTTCGCCAATTTCATGGGTTAATGACATCTCTAGCATAGTTTGCTTTTCAGCTGCTAGGCGAGCTTGGTCTTCTTTGATTTCCGCTTCAAGTTTTGCACGCTCTTCAGGGCTTAATTTAGACATATCAACGCCTTTATTTTCGGCTTGTTGAGGTTGCCCAACTGTTTTTGCCCAGTCTGCTAACGCACAACCTGACGTCATCATTGATAATGATAAGACTAATGTGCTTAATTTCATTGTTCCTTTTAACATTACTGTACCTTTAAAAATATTCATAAAAATAACCGCACTTCAGTTTTTTTATCTGCTAAAGTGCGGTCAAAATAATCGTTATTTTGTTGCTTTTGTCGCTTCTTGTTTTATTTCAGCATCCACTTTTTGTTGATTAGCATTGAGTTTTACTAAATCAGCTGCCATTTTTTCCGCTTCTTTTAAGAAGAAATCTGGCGCTTCATAGTCTTTCGGTAAATCATCAATATCTTTTAATGCTTTTTTACCTTCACGTTTAAAACGATCATTGAGATCTTTTAAACGTCTTGCATCATCTTTGTCATTTTCCGCTTTGCGTTCTTGGAAATTCAATGACAAGAATTTGCGCTCACGACGTTCATCACGGATTTTAAGATCTTCATTTAACGCAATAAACTCAGGATCTTTTGCAATGCGCTCAAGATGTTTTTCATTTAATGGTTCAACATCTTTACGCGCTTTGTTGGTTTCAGAATAAGTCGCTGCAGGAATTTTATCCCAAGGCAATGCATTATCTTCTTTTTCTTCACCAATTTCTTTTGCATCAATAATTTCAGGGAAATTGATATCCGCTGCTACACCTTTTAATTGGGTTGAACCACCATTAATTCGATAGAATTTTTGGATAGTATATTGCAATACACCAAGTGGTGTTTGGTCTAAATCATACACAAAGTTTAATGAACGACTTTGTTGTACTGTCCCTTTACCAAAGGTATTTTGCCCAATAATGATACCGCGATTGTAATCTTGCATTGCTGCAGCAAAAATTTCAGAAGCAGACGCACTGAAACGATTGATCATTACCAGCAATGGCCCTTTATATTGCTGGGCATTGTCGTCATCTTCGTGTACACGAATACGCTGATACGCATCACGAACTTGTACTACAGGACCATCAGTAATGAATAAACCACTCAATGCGACCGCTTCCGTTAACGCACCACCGCCATTTTCACGAAGATCCACAATTAAAGCACCAATTTTTTTCTTCTCAGCATCCACTAATAATTTTTTCACATCATCAGTTAGGCCAATATAGAAACTTGGGATTTTAATGACACCAACCGTTTCACCCTCAACTTTAGAAACAGTGAGTTTGGCTGCTTGATCTTCAATACGGACCTTATCGCGCACTAAAGTGACAATGCGGCTTTTTCCACCTTTTGCAGGTTCAATTTCAAGACGAACTTTTGTTCCTTTTTTACCTTTGATTTTGTCAACGATATCTTCTAAACGCCAACCGATAATATCTTCGATTTCACCTTTTTCTTGACCTACACCAATGATTTTATCGCCCGCTTGTAATTTTTTACTGCGTTCAGCTGGCGCACCTGGCACTAAAGACTTGATGCTGGTTTCGTCATCTTCAGATTGTAATGTTGCACCAATTCCTTCTAAAGAAAGGTTCATACTTTCATTAAAGCTTTTTGCGGTACGTGGCGCAAGATAGCTTGTATGCGGATCGATTTCTCGAGCAAAGGCATTAATATAAATCTGAACAATGTCATCCGCTTTGGTTTGAGTTAATCGACGAATGGCTAAATTGTAACGTTTAGTCAGTTTTTCCTTAATTTCAGGCCATTTTTTATCTTTTAACTTCAGACTGATTACATCATTTTTGACTCGTTGTTCCCAAAGTTTGTTTACTTCTTCTTCGCTTGTAGGAAAAGGTGCTTTTTCACGGTCGATCTCAATTTGATCATTACCTTTTAAATCAGGTTCTTTATCTAATAAAGATAATGCATAAGCATAACGTTCATAGCGACGTTTCATCATCAGATCGTAAATCGCAAATGCAGCTGAAAGATCGCCCTCATTAAGTTGATCATCTAATTTAGAACCATATTTAGCACGTAAATCATCAATATCTGATTTTAAAAAGGTGTTATGGCTGTAATCTAAGCTTTTAATATAACGATCAAAAATCTTTTCAGAAAAGGCGTCATCAAGCTGGAATTTACGATAATGTGATTGTGTTAAACGTGTCGTTGCACGCTTTGTTGCTAACTGGTTTGCGTCAGTTGCCGAAGGAATCGTAATATCGCTTTGCTTTAATTTCGGCTGCACTGCAAATGTGTCAGACGAATGAAGAAATAACGCACCTAAAATTGCTGTCGCAATAAGACTTTTGGTTGTATGTAATTTCATTTAACCTTTCCCGATAAGAAATAAATTATTAGGCAAATAAACGATCTGCGGTGACAGTCATCACTAAACCATTCTCAAGTTCTACGCGAGCACCGTCTTTTTCTACATTTAATACCGTCGCATTTTTTGCTTGTTCAGCCACTTTTACTTTCACTTTGCTACCTGCAGAAAGTGTTGTGAAATCAACCGCACTTAGTTTTACTTGCGGGGCTTTTGGTTTGCGAGTTGCTTGATTTGAATTTGGCTTACGAGCAGGTCGTTTTTGTTGTGCTTTTTTGGCTGCTAATTCTGTTTTGCGTTTTTCTGCAAATTTAGCTTTTGCTTCTGCTAATTGTTGAGCCGCATGAGAAACGTGTTCTGCGTCTAATACACCAGCAGGGTTGCCGTATAAATCCACACGCTCAGCACCTTCACGGCAACCATGTAAATAGCGCCAGTTAGAAGTGTATTGACGTAAAGCCTGACGTAATTGAGTTTTGCTGACACGCTCATCATCTTTTAATGCTTCAGCAAGATCTTGGAAAAGACCAATTTTTAATGGTTTTGCTTCACCTTCTGCAATAAAGCAAAGCGGGAATTTTTCCACAAGATATGCAATGATCGCTTTTGTATCAGTTAATTTTTGAACGCCTTCAGCATTATTTTCAACTTGGGCTTCAACTTGAGAATCTGTCATTTCTGAGTTTTCCTAGGATAAAAAATAAAAACTTGCACAGTTTACCGCACTTTTATAAGGATTGACAATGGTTGGACAGAATAATTCCGTTTCTAATTCTAATGAATAACTTCACAAATCCCCTTAATTCAGGCTAAAATAGTCCACTTTTATAATTTCTGAAAACATAATGACAAAAACACCTGATTTTACTCATGCCACTTATAGACTAGTGCGTTGCATAGGATGCGATGCAACGGTGTCTGTTCGTCGTCCGCAAGCGGGGGAGTACGCTCAATGTCCTCGTTGCCATCAGAAATTGCAATCGGGCAGTCGTTGGTCACTTAAACGTTGTTCATTAATCGCCCTTTCTATCTTAATTTTAATGCCATTTGCTTTAGGCTATCCTTTATTGAGCTTAGATTTACTAGGTACTAAAATTGATGCTTCTGTTTGGAAAGGAATTTGGAAAATGGCAGTAGAGGGATATTCCTATACTGCATTTATGATTTTTATCTGTGCTGTTTTAATGCCTGTATCTTTTGCGATTTTAGTCATTATGTTGCAGCTTTCTAAATTACTCAAAATTAAGCCTCGTAATGTCTTATTATTTGTGGGATATATTAAGCCTTGGGTCATGTTTGACGTATATTTAGTTGCACTCGGTGTTACCATGTTTAAAGTGCGCGAATATGCCACTTTAGAAGTGGATGTGTATTTAATTGCTTTTGTTTTTACTGCACTTTTAACCACTTTATTGTTCATTAAAATTAATTTAGATGACTTATGGCATGATTTTTATCCCGAGCAGAAACCGGTTACCAAAAGTGATAAACCGTTAGAACTTTGTACAGCCTGCGATTACACTTTTTTAAAAGAAGATCAAGAATACGATCACCGTCATCGTGCAATTTGCCCACGTTGTGCATCGCTTATTGAAATACCAGAGAGTGTAAAATTACAACGCGTTTGGGCGACATTAGTGGCGGGGATTATCATGCTTTTCCCCGCAAACTTGCTTCCAATATCTGGCGTTTATTTAACAGGAAGTTTGTCACAAGATACCTTGATGTCGGGCGTGATGTCATTTATAAGCATGGGCAGCTATTTTGTTGCTTTCGTGGTATTCTTTGCCAGTATTTTTGTACCAGTAAGTAAAATCCTCATTATGTTATATTTACTGGCTAGTGTGCATTTTAAATGGCGACATTCAATTAAATGGCAGATGCGGTTATTGCATATCGTTCACTTTGTAGGACGTTGGTCAATGCTGGATCTTTTTGTGTTAGCTTTGATGATGTCTCTAGTAACACGCGGACAGATTATTAATTTTACTGTAGGCCCTGCCGCATTTTATTTTGGTGCAGCAGTGTTTTTAACTATGATTTCAACTTCCCAGTTTGATAGTCGATTAATTTGGAAAATTTATGACAGAAAACAATAAACCAGAATCTCAATCTATTGATGAGCAATATAACAATGTAGAAGCGTTATTACGTAAGAATAAACGCATCTCACCGTTTTGGTTGTTACCTTTTATTGCATTATGTATTGGTGCCATTTTATTTTTCCAAATTGTGAAAGAACAAGGAAAGATGATTACGATTACATTTTCTAATGGTGCAGGATTGGTTGCAGATAAAACACCGATTCGCTATCAAGGTTTACAAATTGGTGTTGTGAAGAAGGTTAACTTTACTGACAATATGCAAAAAGTGAAAGTTGAGGCAAGCATTCATTCTGAAGCCACCGATGTGTTAAAGGAAAATACTAAATTTTGGCTTGTGCAACCGAGCGTATCGCTTGCGGGGATTTCAGGTTTAGACTCTCTAGTGTCAGGAAATTACATTACGCTTCAACCAGGTGATGGTGATTCTGAGGATGAATTTATTGCAGAAGAACAAGGTCCTATTGCACAAGTCAATCCGGGGGATTTATTAATTCATTTAATTTCAGATGATTTAGGTTCGATTTCGATTGGTGCTTCTGTGTATTTCAAAAAAATGCCGGTCGGGAAAATTTATGATTACCGCTTCAATAAAGAGAATAAAGTAGAAATTGATGTGGTAATTGATAAATCTTTTGCACATTTTGTGAAGAAAGATTCACGTTTTTGGAATATTAGCGGTATTAACGCAAACATTAATTCATCAGGGATGCATGTGACAATAGAAAGTTTAAATTCTGTGGTGCAAGGTGCGGTATCATTTGACTCGCCAGCAGATAGCACACAGGCCGTTGCAGACAGTAATTACAAACTTTACTCTAATTTACAAGCAGCCAAACGAGGGATTGAAGTAAGTATAACAATTCCGGTTACAGCGGGTTTACAGGCAGAGCAGACTTCGGTTTATTATGGTAATGAACCGGTAGGTATTCTTTCATCTTTAAGTGCGGTTGAAAATAATGAAGAAATTTTAAAAGGCACATTATTAATTGATCCAAGTCAAGCTAGCCTGTTAAAAACAAATACACGTATTGTGTTAAAAAATCGTAAGTTAGATTTGGGTGATGTGGCTAATCCGAAAAAATTCTTCCGTGGAGATTATTTTGAAATTATTCCGGGTAGTGGAGAAAGCAAAACGCAATTTGATGTGATTCGAGAATATGAGTTATTGCTCAAAGCACCGAATACTTTAGTCTTAACTTTAACCGCACCAGAAACTTATGGTATTGCTGAAGGGCAATCGGTGTTTTATAACAATATTGCCATTGGTCAAATTGTGAAGCAGCACTTAAATGTTGATGGTGTGAAATTTGAAGCGGCAATTGCGGCGGAATACCGCAATCTTATTCATGAAAATACTCAATTTGTGGCAGCCTCTAATTTTGATGTCAGTTTTGGTATCGACGGATTACGTTTTGAATCAGCAACGCCATCAAAATGGCTACAAGGTGGGGTGAGAGTATTACCCAAAAAAGGAAGTGGTGCCCCACATTCAAGCTATCCACTTTATAAAGATATTAGTAGTGCAGAAACCGGCATTACGGGTAATTTGGTAAATCCAACTATAGTATTACATTCGACTAATTTACCAAGTATTAGTAAAGGTTCAATCGTGCTTTATCGTCAGTTTGAAGTGGGTAAAATTATTAACGTAAGACCGAAAGCCAATAACTTTGATATTGATGTGTATATTTATCCGGCTTATCAGCATCTTCTGACAGATAAAAGTGTATTCTGGGTAGAAAGTGCAGCACAAATTGATATTACGCCAAAAGGTATTAGTATCCAGGCATCACCGGTTGCTCGCTCATTAAAAGGTGCAATAAGCTTTGATAATACAGGTTCAGGTAAAAATAAAACGCTTTATCCAAGTGAATTGCGAGCAAAATCAGCAGGGCAAGTGATTACGTTACTCACAGATGATGCAACGGCTTTAAGTAAAGGAATGAGCTTGCGTTATCTTGGTATGAATGTGGGTGAGGTCGAGCAGATTGCTCTTGATCAAAAGACAAACCGTATCACAGCGAAAGCATTAATTAACCCAAGTTATATGGGGATGATTGCAAAAGAGGGGACGGTATTTAAAGTGATTTCCCCACAAATCTCAGTGGGTGGAATTGAAAACTTAGATAGCCTTTTACAGCCTTACATTGATATTGAATTAGGCAAAGGTCAACCAAAAACACAGTTTAATTTAGCGCAAACTGCACAACCTCGAAATAAATACAGCAATGGCGTGCCATTTATTTTGGAAACCAGTGATGCGATGAATTTAACGGAAGGATCTCCAGTACTTTATCGCGGTGTTGAAGTGGGAACCGTTCGTAAGTTTGAATTAAATTCTTTAGGCGATCGTGTGTTGGTACATATTGCGATTACACCGAAGTATCAACATTTAGTACGCAAAAATTCAGAGTTCTGGGTTTCATCGGGTTATGATTTCAACCTTGGTTGGAAAGGCGCAGAGTTTAATACTGGTAGTGTACAACAATTGTTAAAAGGCGGTATTTCGTTCTCGACTCCATCGGGTACGATCGTTCAACCACAAGCAACGGCAAATCAGCGCTTTATGTTACAAGTGAAGAAACCAGCTGAAGCACCAACTTGGAATTCAGGTGCTTTACCAGTAAATCAATAAAACATAAAAAGAAATAACCGCACTTTTGAATCATTAAAGTGCGGTTATTTTTTTAGGTGTTTTGAGGAGTGCTATTGACCCATATTTTTGACTGATTTTAAAAAGCCTTTGGCTGAAGTATAGACTTCGTCTTTGCCCTGAGCATGTAAAATCATATCGGACATTTCTCGGAAAGCGCCTTTCCCGCCGCCAAGCGCAAGCACATAATCCACGGCATTTTGCACATAAGGTGCAGAATCTGCCACAGCAAAAGAAAGGCCACAGGTTGCAAAAGCGGGGAGATCGACACTGTCATCACCAATATAGGCGGTTTGCTCTGCGGTAACACCGGCTTGTTTCATGAGATCCAAACAAGCACTTTCTTTTTCAAGCTTACCTAAAAAGAACAATTTAATTCCGAGATCGCTAATTCGCTTACGCAGAATCGCAGAATCTCTGCCCGATAATACGGCTACCTGAATACCTGCATCCATTAACATTTTGACACCAAGTCCATCGCGCACATGGAAACTTTTAATCGCTTCGCCATTTGCATCATAATGGAGTAGTCCGTCAGTTAATACGCCATCGACATCGGTGATGACCAATTTAATTTTCTTTAATTTTTCGTTAATCATTAGCTTGAGAACTCCACTAAGCCCACAACATTATTTTCATCATTGACCACAACAAGAGAGTGAATTTTCTTCTCTTTCATCAAGTCTTCCGCTTTCGCTAAGAATTCATTTTCATGAATAGTTTTCGGTGAAGAGGTCATGAGCTCTTTCGCGGTCTTGTTAAGTGTATCGGCACCGTTAGCCGTTAATGCTCGGCGCACATCACCATCGGTAATAATGCCTTTAAGTTGTTGGTTTTCCATGACTAATGCCACACCCATACGACCTTCATTCATAATAGTTAAGCAATCAGTGAAGCTGGTATCTGGTGTGGTAATCGGTAATCGAGTTTGCATTTGATCTTTCACTTTGCATAACAAACGACGACCAAGGCTTCCACCCGGATGGAATTTCGCGAAGTCAGCAGGTTGGAAATGACGTGCCGTAATTAATGAAACCGCAAGAGCATCCCCTAAAGCTAAAGTCACTAATGCAGAGGTTGTTGGAGCAAGGTTATTTGGGCAGACTTCACGCTCTACCGTGATATCTAAAACATAATCAGCATGGCGAGCAAGTGTTGAGTTTTTATTGCTGGTTAACGCAATAATTTTATTACCAAAGTTTTTCAAACTTGGAATCAGTTTATTTACATCATCGGTTTCACCGCTATAAGAAATCAGCATCACAATGTCGATAGGTTTTAGCATACCTAAATCACCATGAAAGGCTTCAGTCGGGTGAAGGAAGAAACTTGGCGTCCCTGTAGAAGCAAAGGTCGCCACCATTTTTTTGCCAATTAGCCCCGATTTACCAATACCACCGATGACTAAACGACCTTTGCAAGTAAGGATAAGATCGACAACTTGAGAAAACGCATCATCCAAGCGTTGGCTTAGTTGTGCGAGTGCTTGGCTTTCAACAGAAAGCGTTTCTCGTGCGATTTGTAAATAATTCATAGGAAATCCTTATGATAAAAGTGCGGTTGAAAATAACCGTGTTTTGTAGGATTATTCTAACGGAAGTTATTAAAAATAAGAATGAAAATTTGACCGCTCTTTGAATTCCCCCTATACTACGCCGCGAGTTGGTTAGACAATCGCTGGTTTATTGAAGCCCTTAACCGTGTTCGCACGACCTAGTGGGACAAGTAAATGAGAGGAAAGTCCGAGCTACAAAGGGCAGAGTGCCGGATAACGTCCGGGCGGCGTGAGCCGACGACCAGTGCAACAGAGAGCAGACCGCCGTGAAAACGGTAAGGGTGAAAGGGTGTGGTAAGAGCACACCGTGCCGTTGGTAACAACGTGCAGCAAGGTAAACTCCACTCGTAGCAAGACCAAATAGGAACTCAATGGGTGGCCCGTCCAGAGTTCGGGTAGGTTGCTTGAGCGGCAGAGTAATTTGTCGCCTAGAGGAATGATTGTCCACGACAGAACTCGGCTTATCGACCAACTCAACAAATTCATCAAAAAATGACCGCACTTTTGTTTTTTAGTTATCCAACTCGGGATGGAATGAAAAAAGTGCGGTCATTTTCTTTTGTGTTTTACCACAAGCTCATTTGTTCTAAATGGCTTTCGTCTGGTAACATCACGTGTAATCCTACAAGACGAATGGATTTTCCATGGCTACGTTGCCAAATTTGTTCCAGTAATTGCTGAAAGCTTTTTAACGATAAAGTTAAGCCAGTTTTTTCTAAGGTTGTTACCTGAAAATCTTCAAACTTTAATTTCACACCAATTTTTCGAAAAGCGGTTAAGGGGATATTCGGTGCGCTTCGTTCAATACGGCGAATAAGCTCGGTATAGAGATTATCTAACAATGCTATGCCTTGTTCGAGATGACGAATATTTTCGGATAAAGTGCGTTCTACGCCGATAGATTTTCTTTCCCGATGAGCTTGGATTTCACGATCATCAATGCCATGACTAAAATCCCAAATTCGCTTGCCCATTTTACCGAAGATATTTAACAAAATAGATTGATCGAGTTTTTGCACATCTTCACAAGTTTCTAGTCCCATTTTCAATAAACGTTCAGAGGTGACTTTCCCCACACCAGGGATTTTCTTCAATGGCAACGTTTTTACAAACTGCTCAACTTCATGAGGTTTAATCACAAATTGCCCATTCGGTTTATTCATATCGGAAGCAATTTTGGCAAGAAATTTAAGGGGAGCCACACCAGCAGAGGCAGTCAGCTTTAATTCATCAAAAATGGCTTGGCGAATTTCTTGTGCGATCCAAGTGGCGGATCCTGAACATTGTGTACAATCCGTAACATCTAAATAAGCTTCATCTAAGGAAAGTGGCTCAATAATAGAAGTATAGCGTTGAAAGATTTGATGAATTTGTGCGGATACCTGTTTATAAAGCGGCATATTAACTGGCACTAAAATTAGACTCGGGCATTTTTTGATAGCTTGTGCCGTAGGCATCGCACTGTGCAGTCCAAATTTTCGTGCTTCGTAATTACAGGTAGTGAGTACACCACGTTGTCGAGAACTTCCCCCCACCGCGACAGGTTTTCCCTGTAGCGTTGGATTTTCACGGATTTCAACAGAGGCATAAAAGCAATCCATATCAATGTGAATAATTTTTCGGGTGGAATTCATAGTTGAAGTGCGGTCAAAATTAGGCGTGTTTTTAGTATATCGAAAAGAAAATAACTGTTCAAGTATACAGTTGTTAAAAGCCCACATTGCGTGGGCTAGATAAAAGAATTAACGATCAGAAAGGATAGTTTTATCGGAGAATTTTACAATACGTTCAATCGTATAAACGTCAATTTTTTCTTGTTGATTCATAAAGGCTTTGCGAGCATTCTCTGATAACTGTACAAATGGAATCTGCAAATTAATATCTAGGGATTGTCCTGGTTGTAATGGGTTTTCCAAATTGATTTGCATATCTTGGCTGTAGATAACCTCGCGATTATTTACATACACCCCAACCCATTGAATATTTTGGATTGGCTTTTCCCCAATGTTAGTGATTTCATGTTTAAATGCACTTAATGCTTGGCCTTTTTCATCGACAACCATTTCACGTTTTCCAACATTAATGGCAAGATATTGGTCAATTTTGTCATCGGCTTTGGTCACTTGTTGTGTCGCTTTTGCTGGTGTTGCTTCTTTTGCAATAACTTGCGTGTTAAATGCTAAACATAATGCACCTAATGAAAGTGCGGTCAGAGATTTTAATGTTTTCATTATTCGATTCCTTATAAAAAAGTGGCAAAATTTTACTCTAACTTCTCAGGTTAATAAATAGCTTCTTTTCCTTTCTTAGATTTTTTGATAAACTGTCGAACGATTTTGGGGCTGATTCTGGATTCGACGGGATTAGCGAAGCCCAAGGTGCACGTCGAGGTGCGGTAGGCCTCGTAAATAAACCGCAAAAAAATAGTCGCAAACGACGAACAATACGCTTTAGCAGCTTAATAACCTGCTCATAGCCTTCGCTCCCCAGCTTCCGCTCGTAAGACGGGGATAAAGCGGAGTCAAACCAAAACGAGATCGTGTGGAAGCCACCGTTTGAGGATCGAAGCACTAAATTGAATCAAACTAGCTTAAGTTTAGCGTGTCTGTCCGCATGCTTAAGTGAAATTAAAGACGAGACTAAACGTGTAGTACTGAAGGTAGAGTAATTTCGGACGCGGGTTCAACTCCCGCCAGCTCCACCACAAAATAAACCTATCAAGTCCTATGAAAGACTTTAAAGCCTTGAAAATAATGACTTCAAGGCTTTTTTATTACGCTTTTAACTTCTATCAAACTCTCGAACTTGAGTAGTAAGTTTAATAGTTGGCGCTTATTGATTGGTTAAATTGTTGCATTAGTAAAGTGCTTAGTAATCGGTAAATTATCAGCTAAAGGAGAAAAAATGAATATTTTATTATTAGACGGTGGTAAAGATTTCGGACATTCACATGGTGAGTTAAACCACACACTTCACAAAAAAGCGAAAGAAGTTTTGACCGCACTTGGACACAATATAAAAGAAACCGTGATTGATGCCGGCTATGATGTTGGAGCAGAAATTGAAAAATTCTTGTGGATGGATGCCGTGATTTGGCAGATGCCAGGTTGGTGGATGCACGAACCTTGGACAGTGAAAAAATACATAGACGAAGTATTAACCGCTGGACACGGCAAGCTTTACCACAGTGATGGTCGCCATCGTGTCAATCCGACTGAAGGCTACGGCACAGGTGGCTTGTTGCAAGGCAAAAAACACATGCTTTCGCTTACGTGGAATGCGCCGATTGAAGCCTTTACCCGCGAAGGCGATTTCTTCGAAGGCAAAGGCGTGGATGCGTTATACATGCACTTCCACAAACTCAACGAATTCATCGGCTTGACCCGTCTGCCGACATTCCTATGTAACGATGTGATTAAAAATCCACAAGTAGAACAATACTTAGCAGACTACCAAGCACATTTGGAAAAAGTGTTCGGATAATTACAAAATATGAGTTTAGAAGGTGAGCATTTGGGCTCACCTTTTTTCTTTAAATGCTTAGACAAATGGTAGGAAGATTTTACGCATTGTCAGTTCTTACTTCCATTTTTACTACTAAAAAATGTGATCGCTTGTGAGCTTTTTTAGATCTTGTTTAGTGGTGGGCTAGCGTCATCTGAATTGATGGCGAAACTTTAAATACTTTTATTACTTATAAACCACTCACAAACACAGAGATAAAAAAGTTCAATGCATCGCATCAAGCCTTGTTAATCGTTATTCTATACATGATTTGTTAATTGATGAGCAGTATAACTAAACGTATACAATAATAACAACACGGCGGACGTGTTTTTTGAAATTCAACTTACGCCGTGATGCACGCTTTGCGATTAATGAGCAGTCCATCAAAAAACAGAAGAGTTTAAAGTGCGATAGCTTATCAAGTTTCAGAAAATAACTATAAGAGCTTCATATTTTTCATACCTGTATTTTAAATCAGAAGCTCTTATTTTATCTATAATTTTTCTATAATATCTTCAAGAAAATCTCGAAATACTGCTTTTATTATCTGTTTATCTATATGGTTCTTCTCTGACTTGGTTGAATCCCAAATAAACTCTCTCACTTGCGGAGATAATGTCATCAAATTCATTAAATCTATTCCATTGGGAAATCGTTTTCCAGCAACCCAATCTTTTACTGTCCTTTCACTTATTCCTAGTGCATTAGCTATCATTTTCCCTGTCCAATACTGAGAATGCATTTCTTTCCTTAAAGCAACAGATAGTTGCTCCCTTAGTTTGATTTCATTCATTGTAATTTTGGGCAAGATCTTGCCCTTTGAGTGCAACATTTTTCCTCCCAATTCATTTATATTTGATACATCTAGGGGGTATTAAAATGGTTATAAGCATAAAGAATCAACATAAAAATAAAGCGGTTGCTTATATTCGAATGTCCACAGAACAGCAAGAGTTTTCTCCTGATATACAGCGTTGCTTTATTGAAGATTATGCAAAGCAAAATGGATTAGAACTGATTAGAGAATATGTGGATGAAGGGAAAAGTGGCTTAACAGCTGAAAATCGCCCACAATTTATTTCTATGTTAAATCTTGTTGAGCAAGGTTTGGCTGATTTTAACCATATTCTTGTTTATGACATAAGTCGTTGGGGACGATTTATTAATATAGATGAATCGGGTCATTATGAGCAGATCTGCACTAATAAAGGTATTAAGGTTCATTATTGTGCGGAGCAATTTAAAGGTAATGACATTGGCTCCCAAATTTATAAAGCAGTAAAACGTTGGGCAGCAGGAGATTATTGTAGAGAGTTAGGTATAAAAGTCTTTAATGGACAAAAAAATTTGATTCAGCACGGATTTCGTCAAGGTGGATCTGCTGGGTTTGGGTTACGTAGGCAGCTTATTGATAGCAATGGAAATGTTAAATTTGAACTAAAGCGAGGCGAAAGAAAAAGTTTACAAACAGATCGTGTTATTTTGGTTGCTGGACCAAAACAAGAACAAAAAATTATTCAGGAAATCTATCATGATTTTGTTTATCTGCATAAGACTGAACAACAAATTGCAGATAGCTTAAATGTAAGAAATATTGTAACAGATAGAAATACGGCTTGGACAAAAGGCGTTATTCATCAAATTTTAATCAATGAAAAATATGTTGGGCATAACGTTTGGAATAAATGTAGCGCATCCAAAACTCGTGAACACAAAGGTAAAAACCCAAGAGATGAGTGGATCCGATACGATAACTGCTTTGAAGCAATAATACCTCAAGCTTTATTTAACGCCGCTCAATCTATTATTCATCAACGCTCTGTCAGATTAAGTGATGAAGAAATACTGGATCGCCTAAAAACTTTGCTTCAGGAAAAAGGGAAATTATCGGGTTTGATTATTGATGAATCTGAAAATTGCCCTTCTAGTAGCGTATATAGTCGGAGATTTGGTAGTCTTGTAAAGACATATTCTCTAATTAATTATGAACCCGAAAGAGATTATCACTATGTTGAAATCAATCGTTTATTACGCCAACAGCATAAAAATGTTGTACAAGATACTGTTGATAAGATTATCAAATTAGGCGGTTCTGTTACAACCGATAGTAAGACAGATCTGATTCGTATTAATAATGAATTTAATGCATCTATTGTTCTAAGTCGTTGTCGACCTACTTCCACAGGATCTAAACGATGGCTTATTCGTTTTGATACCACGTTAAATCCTGACTTAACCATAGCGATTCGTTTGAATGATACAGCAAGTGAGATCTTTGATTATTATCTATTACCGATGAATACACAATTAAATGAAAAGTTAAGACTAGCTGAAAATAATCCTGCTGAATTAGAAATTTATCGCCATTCTAATTTAGATCGATTTTTTATTATGGTTGAACGTATGTTAGTGAAGGACTTTATCTATGCAAAACGAAACTATTCAAGTTATACCAATCAACAGAATTAGAATCATCAATCCGAGAACTCGCAATCAGAAAATATTTGCTGATTTAGTCGAAAATATTGCCCAAATAGGTCTAAAAAGACCAATAACAGTAACACCTTCTGACGATATTGGATGTTATGATTTACTTTGTGGGCAAGGGCGGTTAGAAGCTTGTCAAATGCTTGGAGAAGAATTTATTCCTTGTAGAGTTATTCAGGCAAACAGCGAAGAAAGTTATTTAATTAGTTTGGTAGAAAATATTGCTAGACGTAGGCACTCTAATATTGAATTGTTATCAGGTATCAAGCTATTAGATGAGCGTGGATATAAATCTGCCGATATATCTCGTAAAATTGGCTTTTCTCAAAGTTATATCAATGGCATTTTACACTTACTTAATGCAGGTGAAGAGCGACTTATTAACGCCGTTGAGAAAAGTATTATTCCACTTTCGATAGCAATATCTATATCTCGCTCTGACGATAAAGATGTCCAAAAACAATTGGCTGAATTGTATGATGACGGAACTTTAAAAAATTCGGATATACAAAAAATTAGAAATATTATGCATCGCCGTAATTTGAGCGGTAAAAAAGCCAATTCCGCTTTATCAAATAATACACGTTCTCAGATTTATAATCCTAAAACAGTATTGCATATTTATAAAGAAGAGACACAAAGGCAACAAATGATGATAAAACAAGCTGATTATGACGAAAAACAGCTTCTTATTATTCTGTCTTGTCTAAACAAACTTTTTGCAGATAAATATTTTCAATTGGTATTACGCTCTGAAAATTTAGATGATATGCCAAAGGATTTAAGTGAACGAATGTTAAAACAGCAAGAGGGAAATTTGTATGCCTAGTAATATTACTTATGCGTTTCACAATAAATTGCTTATGTTACCTGTTTCAGAAATACTTCCCACTCGTCAAATAGATAAGCATTTTGAAAAAAGTGTGAAATATCAGAGCATCTTATCATCGATCCAAGAAATTGGAATTATTGAGCCACTCGTTGTATATCCTGAAAGGGAACATCAATACATATTACTGGATGGGCATTTACGTTTACACGCATTAAAAATGCTAGGTGCTGATACTGCGTTATGTATGATTTCTACCGATGATGAAGGATTTACTTATAATAAGCAAATTAACCGGCTAACAACTATCCAAGAGCATAATATGCTTGTGAAAGCTATTGAACGTGGAGTATCCGATGAAAGCATTGCTAAAACATTAAATATAGATCTAAAAATTTTGCGACAAAAAATGAATATGTTGAATGGAATCGCAAAAGAAGTTATTGAAAAATTGGCAAACAAACAGGTTGGTAAAGATATATTTCGAATTTTGAGAAAAATGAAACTCGAACGGCAAATTGAAGTTGTCGATATGATGATTGCTAGCAATAAATTCTCACTGACCTATGCAAATATGATGTTACTTAGTTCAAGAAAAGACGAATTAGTTGAAAGCCATAAAGCTAAACCTACTAATAATTTAGAAGATTTATCTATTATGCAAAAAGAGCTAAATAGGTTAAAAGAGAACTATAAAGTTTCAGAAGAAAAGCTAGCTGATTTGAAAATGGCACTTATTGTAGCAAAAGGATATGTAAATAGACTTTTAAACAATGCGGCAATGGTGGACTTATTAGAACATGAGCAGAATGAAATTTACTTAACTTTGACAGAAGTATGTAAAGTTGAGCATTCTTGAGCCATTTTATAAATAACATAAGCCTGTAATGGTGCTACAGGCTTATGTTATTTATAACGTATGTTTTATTTTATCTGAAAAAATTTGACTTGTTATCTGCAAAATTCTCTTACCTGAATCCGAACTTACACAATATTTTTCTATTAAATGAGCTTCATCTGTCGTTAATACAGAATCATCCCCATCGACTATAAAAATTTCCCCCTCACCCGTGAGCAACCAGTTAATATTTACATTCAAGGAACGGCGAATTTTTAATAAAGTCTCTATTCGAAAGGTAAAAGTTGCTCTTTCGGGTACGCTATAATCTCAACTTTATCTATTTTCCCCGCTTTCTATTAAATCCTTCATAATCTCAGAAGCCACCAATACTGCTTACTGTTTTGAAATTTGACCGCATTTTTATTCAACCAGATTTTGTGAAAGCTCATTAAAAATGAGATAATTCTCAAACCTTTTAAGAGGCTTTATTGATAAAAATATTTGGAGAAAGTATGGAACACAAACTTGAGGATATCATTGCGATTTTTAATCAATGTTTTGAAGAAGAATATAATACGCGATTGGTTAAAGGTGGGGATGAACCGATTTATTTACCCGTAAATGATGAAGTGCCTTATAACGCGATTTATTTTGCGCGAGGCTTTTACAGCAGTGCATTGCACGAAATTGCCCATTGGTTGGTGGCGGGGAAAGAACGCCGTAAATTAGAAGATTTTGGCTATTGGTATGAGCCGGATGGCCGTTCTGAAGCACGTCAGCGTGATTTTGAAAAGGTGGAAGTGAAACCTCAAGCATTGGAGTGGATTTTAGCCACTGCGGCGGGTTTTCGTTATTTTGCTAGTGCGGATAATTTGAATGGCAATCCGGGCGATACACAGCCTTTTAAACAAGCCGTGTATGAACAAGTGAAAACCTATGCAGAAAAAGGCTTACCAAAACGTGCCGAAACCTTACGTCATGCATTAGCCCAATTTTATGGCACAGAAGATCGAATTGATTTAGCGAAATTTAATGTGACTCGTATCTAAAGTGCGGTCATTTTTAGGCAGATTTTGCGTCTGTCAATTTTCCTTAAAATCGGCTAAAATAGGCCGATTTTATTTTTGGCTTTAACTTTATAAAAATATGAAAGATTCTATTATTGCAAAACTTGAAAGTTTAAAAGAACGTTATGAAGAATTAGAGGCATTGCTAGGCGATGCGTCGGTAATTTCGGATCAGGATAAATTCCGTGCGTATTCTAAAGAATATTCACAACTTGAAGATGTGGTGAAATGTTTTAATCGTTGGAATCAGCTTAATTCTAACATTGCTGAAGCTGAGTTGATGTTAGATGATCCTGAAATGAAAGAAATGGCAGAAATGGAAATTGAAGAATCCAAAGCCGAAATTGAAGAAGTGGAACAGCAACTTCAAATTCTTTTATTACCAAAAGATCCAAATGATGAATACAACTGCTATTTAGAAATTCGTGCGGGAACAGGCGGTGATGAAGCGGGCATCTTTGCCGGCGATTTATTCCGTATGTACAGCCGTTATGCTGAAAGTAAACGCTGGCGTGTTGAAATGCTCAGCGCAAATGAAAGCGAGCAGGGCGGTTATAAAGAAGTGATCGTGAAAGTAAGCGGTGATGGCGTGTATGGTCAGTTAAAATTTGAATCAGGCGGCCATCGTGTACAGCGTGTACCAAAAACTGAATCGCAAGGGCGTATTCATACTTCAGCTTGTACTGTTGCGGTTATGCCTGAATTACCTGAATCTGAAATGCCGGAAATCAATCCAGCAGATTTACGTATTGATACCTACCGTTCATCTGGTGCAGGTGGTCAGCACGTTAATACAACAGACTCTGCCGTACGTATTACTCACATTCCAACAGGTATTGTGGTGGAATGTCAGGATGAGCGTTCACAGCACAAAAATAAAGCGAAAGCAATGTCGGTATTAGCATCACGTATTGTTCAAGCAGAGCAAGAACGCCAAGCTGCAGAGCAAGCCGATACTCGCCGTAACTTATTAGGTTCAGGCGATCGTTCCGATAAAATTCGTACTTATAACTACCCACAAGGTCGTGTAACAGATCACCGTATCAATCTCACAATTTACCGTTTGGATGAAGTGATGAATGGTAAAATTGATGAACTGATTCAGCCGATTATTACCGAATATCAAGCGGATCAGTTGGCGGCATTGTCTGAACAGAATTAATGATAGGGGCATCTGATTTCAGATGTCCTTTTTAACTTTACAGGGAAATAAAATGATCATTGAAAATCAAAAAGATGCTGAATTTTCTTCTGCTTTCAAACCTTCTCAACCCGCTCAAGCAAGCCGTTTTAAACGTTGGCTTGCAAGTATGATTAATGGGCTTGTGCTTTGGGTGATGGTTGGTCTCGGTTTTGCATTGGGGGATTTTGCCGGTGTAGTGGGGACGATTGTATATGCTGGTTTTCAGTTATATTTCATGAAAACTTATGGCCAGACAATGGCAAAACGCTGGTTAGACTTGCGAGTATTTAATTATCATACCAATCAGCCTGTTGAATTTGGTAAATACATCGGTCGCGAAATTATTGATATTTTATTGGCGTGGACGAGTTTCTTATTAATTATTAGCGGTATTGTTGCACTTGTGCGTGATGATCGTCGTTCTTTAACGGATTTAGTGGCTGGCACGATTGTGTTAAAAGACGAAAAATAATGAATTATAAAGAATGGCTGGTACAAGCAATGGCGGATTTAGCACCAAAAAATCCCACTGAAAATAGTAAAATTGATGCGCTTGTGCTTCTTCAACACGCAACGGGCAAATCGCGTACGCAAATCCTTGCTTTTGATGATACCGAGATTGATGAAAAAGTGCGGTTAAAATTGACCGCACTTTTAGATCGTCGTCTAAAAGGCGAGCCTATCGCTTATATTCTTGGTGAAAAAGAATTTTGGTCGTTGCCGTTAAATGTGTCTGAAGGAACATTAATTCCTCGCCCCGATACTGAAATTCTCGTAGAAAAAGCATTACAAATTACCTTAGAAAAACTGGAAGAAAATCCACCGCACTTTCGTATTCTCGATCTTGGCACTGGCACAGGTGCTATTGCGTTGGCGTTAGCTTATGAGCTCTCTCCTATTTGTCAAAAAAAGGCTATCCAATTAGATGTCATCGGTGTGGATTTAATGCCTGAAGTCGTCAAATTAGCGCAATCCAATGCAGAAAAAAATCAGCTTGATGTGCAATTCTTGCAGAGTCGTTGGTTTGAACATGTTGAAGGGCAGTTTGATATTATCGTTAGTAATCCGCCTTATATTGATGAAACCGATGAACATCTTTCTCAAGGTGATGTGCGTTTCGAGCCTCGTTCAGCGTTGGTGGCGGGTGAAAACGGTTTAGCTGATTTACGTCATCTTATTGAGTGTGCACCGGTACATTTAAAAGATAACGGCTATTTATTGTTAGAGCACGGCTGGAAACAGGGTGAAGAAGTGCGATCCATTTTCTGGCAAAATCATTGGCAAGGGGTTGCAACCATACGGGATTATGGCGACAATGAGCGCGTAACGTTGGGATATTGGAAGCGGTAATGAAATACGATCAAAAAGCTTTATATGTTGAAATGACTCATTTTTATCTGAGTGTTTATGAGAAAGAGCAAGTTGATGAGCCTCGTATAAGAGGGCTTGTGGGTGGCTTAGTGCGTAGAGCTCGCCAAGCTATTCCAGAGGAATGGGATGATAAAGCTAAAATTCATCAATTACTACAGCTATTTTACGGTGATTGGGGCTTTCATTGTGATGCGGATAATTATTTCTATGCCCGCAATTTATATCTTCCGTATATTTTAGAAGAGCGTGAAGGCATGCCTGTGAGTCTTGGTGCCTTAATACTTTATTTAGCTGCAAGTTTAAAATTGCCGATTTATCCCGTAAATTTCCCGACCCAGCTGATTTTACGTGCAGAAGTAGACGGAGAAGTAGCATTTATTGATCCTTGGAGCGGAAAATATATTTCAGTGGATGAATTGAAAAAACTCTATGAAGGCGCCTTTGGTTTTGGCGCTCAAATTCAACCTGAAGATTTAGCTCGAGCAGATATTCCGATGCTGACCACACGTTTTTGTCAGCTCGCCAAAAATGCCTTAATTCGTGAAGAACAAAACGATTTTGCTTTTAATTATATCCAATTCTTGTTAGCGGTAAGAAAAGATCCTTATGATATTCGCGATCGCGGCTTAGTGTTGGCGCAAATGGGCGCTTATTCTTCCGCCATTGAGGATTTAGAATATTTTGTGGATCAATGTCCGAATGATCCCACTTCTTCTCTGTTAAAAACTCAACTTTTAGAACTGAAAGGCGAAGCATTGAAAGATGCCAATGCCATCCATTAAAAAGGAAATATTATGCAAAATAAAATTGTAAAAATCGGCAATATTGATGTCGCAAATGACAAACCCTTTGTGCTTTTCGGCGGAATGAACGTGCTTGAAAGTCGCGATATGGCGATGCAAGTTTGTGAGGCTTACGTGAAAGTGACTGAAAAGTTGGGTGTGCCTTATGTTTTTAAGGCATCTTTCGATAAAGCTAACCGTTCTTCAATTCATTCTTACCGTGGTCCAGGCATGGAGGAAGGTTTAAAAATTTTCCAAGAGATAAAAGAAACCTTTGGCGTGAAAGTAATTACCGATGTGCACGAAATCTATCAATGTCAGCCTGTTGCCGATGTGGTGGATGTGATTCAGTTACCGGCATTCTTGGCTCGTCAAACTGATTTAGTCGAAGCCATGGCAAAAACCGGGGCGGTAATTAATGTGAAAAAACCACAATTCTTAAGCCCAGGTCAAATGGGTAATATCGTGGATAAATTTGAAGAATGTGGTAACGATAAAATTATCCTTTGTGATCGCGGTTCAAACTTTGGCTACGATAATTTAGTGGTGGATATGTTAGGTTTTGGCGTAATGAAAAAAGCATCTAAAGGCAGTCCAGTTATTTTTGACGTGACCCATTCATTACAATGCCGTGATCCGTTTGGTGCCGCTTCAGGTGGTCGTCGTGAACAAGTGACTGAATTAGCCCGTTCTGGTTTAGCAATTGGCATTGCAGGCTTATTCTTAGAAGCTCACCCAAATCCAAATCAGGCAAAATGTGATGGCCCTTCAGCATTGCCACTTTCGGCATTAGAAGGTTTTGTCTCGCAGATGAAAGCCATTGATGATTTAGTGAAATCTTTCCCTGAATTAGATACGTCCATCTAAAGAAGTGCGGTTGAAAACAGCGTTGTTTTTGACCGCACTTTTGTTCTATTAAAAGGAGACAACAATGAACATCATATTTTTAGACAGCACTGCAATTCCAAAACATATTCCTATTCCTCGTCCAAGCTTTCCGCATAACTGGGTAGAGTATGAATATACTTCTGCGGAACAAACCATTGAGCGTGCAAAAGACGCAGATATTATTATCACCAGTAAAGTGATTTTAAGCCGTGAGGTGTTGCAACAACTACCTAAATTAAAATTGATTGCTATCACCGCAACAGGCACCAATAACGTGGATTTAGAAGCGGCAAAAGAATTGGGCGTGGCAGTTAAAAATGTGACAGGTTATTCTGCCACGACAGTACCTGAGCATGTGCTAGGTATGATTTTTGCCTTAAAACATAGTCTAGCAGGTTGGCAACGCGATCAAATCACCGGAAAATGGACTGAGAGTAAACAGTTCTGTTATTTTGATTATCCCATTACAGATGTTAAAGGTTCAACGTTAGGCGTGTTTGGAAAAGGCTGTTTAGGTACAGAAGTAGGGCGTTTAGCAGAACTTTTAGGCATGAAAGTGCTTTATGCTGAACATCGAAATGCCATAACGTGCCGTGAAGGTTACACACCTTTTGAAGAGGTGCTAAAACAGGCCGATATTCTGACATTGCATTGTGCGTTAACTGAAACAACTAAAAATTTAATCAATCAAGAAACCTTGTCACTTTGTAAAAAAGGTACGTATTTAATCAATACTGGTCGTGGTCCATTGATTGACGAGCAAGCAGTTTGTGACGCATTAAAATCAGGACAATTAGGTGGTGCCGCATTAGATGTGTTAGTGAAAGAACCACCAGAGAAAAATAATCCACTGATTGAATTAGCGAAAACGATGCCGAATTTAATTATCACACCTCATATTGCTTGGGCGAGTGATAGTGCGGTAACCACGCTAACGAAAAAAGTGGCGCAAAATATTGAAGATTTCGTTCAACAATTAAATCAAAAATAATGAATTTACCTATTTCTTTATACGTCGCCCTGCGATATTGGCGTGCAAAAAGTGCCGATCGTTTTGGGCGACTTGTTGCTAATTTGGCAAGCTTTGGCATCGTACTGGGTGTGATGGCATTGATTATTGTGCTTTCTGTCATGAATGGATTAGAAGGCTATCAAAAACAACAGGTACTTTCGAGCATTCCACACGCGATTGTTAGCCAAGAAGCGCCTATTTCGGCAGAAAAACCGCTTGAAAATATACCGCCCTTTGTGCAAAAAGCCGTGCCGATTAATACCACAAATGTCGTGTTTCAAACAGCAAAAGGCGTAAGTGCGGGACAAGTGATTGGTATTCAGTCTTTTTCAGATGATCCTTTATTAGAGAACATCGATCCTAGTCAGTTTAACCAACTTTTATCGCAAGGTGAGTTTAAGTTAGTTATGGGCGATAAGTTAGCACAAAAATTAGGCTTGGCAGTGGGTGATAAGGTTCGTTTAATGATTACGGAAAACAGCCAATACACCCCATTTGGTCGCGTACCTATGCAGCGTTTATTTACGGTGAGCGGGCTTTACTATGATTATGGCGAAGCGTCAGGTTACGAGGTTTTTGCTAATTTAGCCGATATTGGTCGCTTAATGCGTATTCAGCCTGGTGAGGCTCAAGGCTATCGTTTATTCCTGGATGATCCTTTCCAAATCACAGAATTGCCAACCTATTTCAAAGAGAGCCATATCAGCGATTGGCGTGTCCAAAAAGGGGAGTTTTTCCAAGCGGTCCGTATGGAAAAAAATATGATGGGCTTGTTGATTAGCTTAATTATTGTCGTGGCGATTTCCAATATCGTCACCTCTTTAAGTTTGATGGTGGTGGATAAACAAGGGGAAATTGCGATCTTGCAAACTCAGGGCTTAACAAAATCCCAAGTTCGTTCAGTATTTATTTATCAAGGATTACTGGTGGGATTTGTTGGCACATTGCTCGGTGCTATTTTAGGTGTCTTAGTCACCTTGAACTTAACGGAGATTGTAAGTGCGGTAAATCCACAGGGTGCTTTTTTACCGACAGAATTATCCTTTGTTCAAATGATTTTGGTTATTGGATTTTCCTTGTTGCTTTCTTTACTTTCAACCCTTTATCCGGCTTATCGAGCTGCGAAAGTAGAACCTGCCGCTGCCTTGCGATACGAATAGGTTTTTAATGGTAAATGAATGATGGATGAACAATCACTTTTAGCTTTTGATACACAACATATTTGGCATCCTTATTCTTCCGTTTCTTCTGATATGCCGCTTTATGCGGTAGAACGTGCAGATGGCGTGATGATAACCTTAAAAGATGGTCGTCGTTTGATTGATGGCATGTCTTCTTGGTGGGCGGCGTTGCATGGTTATAATCATCCTCGTTTAAATGCGGCTGCACAGAATCAGTTGGCAAAAATGAGCCATATTATGTTTGGCGGTTTTACCCATGAACCCGCGGTGGAATTAGCTCAATTATTGGTACAAATTTTGCCAAATGGATTAGATAAGATCTTTTTTGCTGATAGTGGTTCTGTTGCTGTGGAAATAGCGATGAAAATGGCTATTCAATATCAGCACGCTAAAGGGGAAGTACAACGACAAAAATTTGCCACCATCCGTTCGGGTTATCATGGCGATACTTGGAATGCGATGTCAGTGTGTGATCCAACCACAGGGATGCATCATTTATTTCATCATAGTCTGCCAGTACAATATTTCGTTCCTCAACCGAACATTCCATTTAATGAATCCTGGAATGATTGTGTGATGGAACCTTTAGCTGATTTACTTAAGAAAAAAGGTAGCGAAATCGCTGCACTTATTTTAGAGCCTGTCGTGCAAGGTGCGGGCGGTATGTATTTTTATTCGCCAACTTATTTAGTGAAAGCGCAAGCGCTTTGTAAACAATATGGTGTATTGTTAATTTTTGATGAAATTGCCACTGGTTTTGGCCGTACAGGGAAATTATTTGCTGCCGAGCATGCTGGGATTTCGCCAGATATTATGTGTATCGGTAAAGCCTTAACAGGTGGTTATTTAACTTTATCTGCAAGCATTACGACCACTGAAATTGCGCAAACTATTTGTAGCGGTGAGGCTAAATGCTTTATGCACGGACCCACTTTTATGGCAAATCCATTAGCCTGTGCAATTGCGATAGAATCTATCCGTTTATTGTTGGAAAGTCCTTGGCAGCAAAATATTCAGCAAATTGAGTCTTCCTTAAAACAGCAGCTTTCGCCTTTAGCTGAAAAAGATTACGTCAAAGAAGTTCGTGTATTAGGGGCGATTGGGGTGGTCGAAATGAAAAGTGCGGTAAATATGAAAACTTTAGTCCCACGTTTTGTGGAACAAGGTGTTTGGATTCGACCTTTCGGAAAATTGGTTTATGTGATGCCACCATTTGTGATTAAAGATGATGAACTTCAGAAATTAACAAAAGGCATGATTCTGGCTTTAACTCAGGAATATGAACATTAGGATGAAAAATGGATGCTTTCAAACAGCAACTGGAACAGCTTAGGGCACAAAATCAATATCGTTCAATTCCAGACTTAGTTCATCAAGGACGATATATTATGCGAGAAAATCGCAAAATGTTGAATATGTCATCTAATGATTATTTAGGTTTGGCATCAAATGAAAATTTGCGCCAGTCTTTTTTACAGCAATATGGCGATGATTTTCCCTCTTTTACCAGTTCTTCGTCTCGTTTATTAACGGGAAATTTTCCTATTTATACCGATCTTGAGCAGCTTATTGCTCAACGTTTCCAACGAGAAAGCGCGTTATTATTTAACAGTGGCTATCACGCCAATCTTGGTATTTTACCGGCGTTGACGACAACGAAAAGTTTAATTTTGGCAGATAAATTAGTGCATGCCAGTATGATTGATGGTATTCGTTTAAGCCAATGTGAGTTCTTTCGTTATCGTCATAATGATTATGAACATCTAAAAAATCTGCTCGAAAAAAATGCTGGAAAATTTGACCGCACTTTTATTGTGACGGAATCCATTTTTAGTATGGATGGCGATGTAGCTGATTTGAACTATCTTGTTCAATTAAAAAAACAGTTTCCCAATACTTATCTTTATGTGGATGAAGCCCATGCAATAGGCGTTTATGGTAAAGACGGATTAGGTATTGCTGAGCGAACTAATGTGATAGCTGATATAGATTTATTGGTTGGCACTTTTGGCAAAGCCTTAGCTTCAATGGGGGCTTATGTCGTCTGTGATCAAATATTAAAAGAGTGTTTGATTAATCAAATGCGTCCATTGATTTTTTCAACCGCACTTCCGCCGTTTAATGTGGCGTGGACTCATTTTATTTTTGAACGATTGCCACAATTTTCAAAAGAAAGAACGCATCTTGAGCAGTTAAGTGCATTTTTACGCCGAGAAGTGGAGCATAGAACGCAAATAATGCCAAGCCAAACTTGCATCGTTCCTTATATTTTAGGCGAGAATGAAGTAACCCTTGCTAAGGCGAAAGCTCTGCAAGAGCAAGGTTATTATTGCTTGCCGATTAGACCACCGACAGTACCAAAAGGTACATCCAGAATACGATTATCTTTGACGGCAGATATGACAATGGATGAAGTAAAACAGTTTGTGGCATGCTTATAAGGAAATAATGTGAAAACGAAATTTTATGATCATCAAGGTGAGCATTTAATAGTTTATTTTGCTGGCTGGGGGACACCTCTTGGTGCTGTAGCTCATTTGATTTTGCCAACAAATCACAATTTATTAATTTGCTACGATTATCAAGATTTGACGTTAGATTTTGATTTTTCTGCCTATCAGCAAATTCGTGTAGTGGCATGGTCAATGGGTGTTTGGGTGGCAGAGCGAGTATTACAAGGAATCACCTTACAATCTGCAACAGCAGTGAATGGTACAGGTTTACCTTGTGATGATAGCTTCGGTATTCCTTACGTTATTTTTAAAGGTACACTAGAGAATCTCACAGAAAATACTCGTTCAAAGTTTGAACGTAGAATCTGTGGTGATAGAGTATCTTTTGAACGTTATCAACAATTTTCTGCACGACCATTTAACGAAATTTATCAAGAACTCACCGCACTTTTTGCGATGATTCAGCAGGATAAACGCACAGATCTTATTCACTGGACAAATGCATGGGTTAGTTCTCGCGATAAAATTTTTATGCCAGCTAATCAGCACCAATATTGGGCATTGCGTTGTGCGGTTCAGGAAATAGAGGGTGAGCATTATGTGTTTTCAAGATTTATCCACTGGTCGGCATTATGGAATCATTAACTTCCGTAGATAAATCACGCATTCAACACGCCTTCCAGAAAGCCTTAAATAGCTATGATGAACATGCGTTAATTCAACAAAAAATGAATATTAAGTTAATGACGCATTTGCAAGACTATTTACCAAATGGAGCATTAGATAGCGTATTGGAACTCGGTTGCGGGTCTGGTATGTTGAGTTCATTATTGCAAAAACAGATTTCAGCCAATTATTGGTTATTTAATGATTTGTGCGATGTGCGCGCTCTACTCGCTGAAAAGCTGATTCAACCCTTTGATTTTTATTGTGGTGACGCAGAGAACTTTCCTTTTCAACGACGATTTGACTTGATTGCTAGTGCATCAGCTGTACAGTGGTTCCATCATCCTGTTAATTTTATTTCCCATTGTAAAACAGGATTGAAACCTAATGGTTTATTGGCGATGACGAGCTTTGGTGAAGATAATTTAAAAGAGATTCGCCAAATGACGAGTGTGGGGTTAAGTTATCCGAATTTATCTCAATGGCAAAATTGGTTAGCCAATGATTTTGAGCTTTTATGGCATGACGATGTTAATGTAATACTAGAGTTTGATACGCCATTGGATGTACTCAAACATCTGAAATATACAGGTGTAACAGCGACTAACCAGAAAAATTGGACAAGAAAAAATTTCAACAAATTTATTGATGATTACTTACAGGCTTTTAGTTTGCCATCGGGTAAAGTGCGGTTAACTTATCATCCATTGTTTTTTATCGCACGTTATTCTCATGCTAGAAATCAGTAAGGCGTATTTATGGGTAAGGTTATTTTTGTATCGGGCATTGATACCGATGTAGGTAAAACGGTTGCAACAGGCATTTATGCTAAAAAGTTGATGGAACAAGGCTTTTCCGTTATTACACAAAAAATGATTCAAACAGGTTGTAAAAATATCGCTGATGATTTGTTTGTACATCGAAAGATTCAAGGCATTGATTTGACGGAAGAAGATTTACAAGGCGATACCTGCCCTTATCTTTTTGAATATCCTTGTTCTCCTCATTTAGCGGCAAAGCTCGAAGGGCGAGAAATTAATGAAAAAACTATTGAAAAATCTACCGCACTTTTAGCAGAAAAATATGATTATGTGTTGCTAGAGGGGGCCGGTGGGTTAATGGTGCCTTATTGTGAAGAGGCAACTACGTTAGATTATATCCAGTCAAACAATTACCCTTTGATCTTAGTGACGTCGGGAAAATTAGGTAGTATTAATCACACATTATTAAGTTTAGAGGTTTGCCGTTCTCATGGGGTGTCAGTGTTAAGCGTGATGTATAATGGTTATCCGGAATATGATCCAATCATTAGTCAAGAGACACAAGGCTATTTAAAATGTTATCTTAAAAAATATTTTCCTGAGACGGGATTTGAATACTTTGGGCGCATTGAAATTTAAGCTCAGGGAAAAGTGTGATAGACTCGAGCAAGTTTTTAATGAGATGATTTGCTGCTAAAGTGCGGTTAAAACGAGTAAAATATGAATAACTACTTATTAGAATGCCAAAATATTAATAAATTTTACCAAGAAGGCGAGAACCAAACCCAAGTATTAAAAGGTGTGAGCTTTGCCATGAAACCACAAGAATTAGTGGCGATTGTGGGGAGTTCAGGTTCAGGAAAAAGTACTTTATTACACACTTTGGGCGGTTTAGATCAGCCAAGTAGTGGGGAAGTCTTTATTAAAGGGCAATCTTTGCAAAAAGCGTCTGAAAGTGAATTGGCTAAATTACGTAACCAAAATCTAGGTTTTGTGTATCAATTTCACCATTTAATGGCGGATTTTACTGCATTGGAAAATGTCATGATGCCGATGTTAATTGGTCGCCAGAATAAAACAGAAGCAAAAGATCGTGCTGAAAAAATATTAGGCGCAGTAGGCTTAAGTCATCGCGTTACTCATCGTCCCTCTGCACTTTCGGGGGGGGAGCGTCAGCGCGTGGCGATTGCGCGTGCTTTAGTGAATAATCCATCGTTAGTTTTAGCGGATGAGCCAACTGGGAATCTTGATCACAAGACCACAGAAAGCATTTTTGAACTCATTCAACAACTTAATCAAGAGCAAAATATCGCTTTTTTATTAGTCACTCACGATATGGGGCTTGCTGAAAAATTATCACGCCGTTTAGTGATGCAAGACGGCATTTTGAAGGAAGGAGCATAATGAATACGCCTTTTTTCATTAGTTGGCGTTATCAACGGGGTAAGCAAAAGAATCCATTGGTAGCGTTAATTTCAAAATTCTCTGCAATTGGTATCGCCCTTGGTGTGGCAGTGTTGATTGTGGGATTAAGTGCGATGAATGGTTTTGAGCGTGAGTTGAATTCACGTATTTTGGCTGTCGTACCACATACGGAAATCACCGTTAATCCACATGCCAATGAAGCCACATTAAACCATTGGCAGAACCTTGCGGAACGTCTAAAAACAAACAAAAAAATTACCGCACTTTCACCTTTTGTGAGTTTTACTGCCTTAGTCGAAAATGGCAATAAACTTAAAGTTGTACAAGTGAAAGGGGTCGATAAACAAGCTGAAGATCAAGTGAGTTCTCTTGGTCAGTTTGTGGAAGATGATGGCTGGCAGAAATTCGCAGAAGAAGGCGGATTAGTGCTGGGCTCTGGTATTGCCAAAGAGTTAGATGTTAAAGCAGGCGATTGGGTGTCATTATTAATCTCTCAACCGAATGGTGAAGATCAAATGGCTCAACCTAATCGTGAGCGCGTTCAAGTGACCGCTATTTTGCGTTTAGATGGTCAGTTAGACCATAGCTATGCCTTACTGGCATTACCTCAAGCACAAGAATTAATGGGGTATCGTGAAGATCAAATTACCGGTGTTGAATTGAAAGTGGATGATCCATTTAAAGTACAAGAAATGGATTATTCGATGCTGAATAGTTATCCGCAACTGCTTTATATTCAAAACTGGGTGGCAAAATTTGGCTATATGTATCGAGATATTCAGCTTATTCGTACGGTGATGTATATCGCGATGGTGCTTGTAATTGGGGTGGCGTGTTTTAATATCGTTTCTACCTTAATTATGGCGGTAAAAGACAAGCAAGGTGATATTGCGATTATGCGAACACTAGGGGCAAATAATGGATTTATTAAACAAATCTTTATTTGGTATGGTTTACTTGCAGGGATGAAAGGATGTTTGATTGGTATTGTATTAGGTGTTGTACTCGCATTGAATCTCACGCTGATTATTCAAGGCATTGAAACATTACTCGGTAAAAAACTGTTATCAGATGGTATTTATTTCGTTGATTTCTTACCAAGTGAATTACATTGGTTCGATGTTGTATTAGTTCTCGTGGCAGCATTGGTATTGAGTTTACTCGCGAGTCTTTATCCAGCCAGTAGGGCAGTAAAATTACAACCGGCTCAAGTGTTGAGTAATCATTAATAAAAAATCAGGGATTAAGTATTTAATCCCTGATTTTTTTATTGCTCAACCGTTAATCATTATTGGTTTTCTTTATCTGTTTTTAATAAGCCAGATGAACCTTCAGAATAATCACGTGGGGGTTCTTCTGATTTACTTTCTGATGAGGCGGTCACCAATTGTTGAGTGAATAAACCTTTGTTGGCGGGTTTATTACCAAGCAAGGTTTCAGATGAAACTGCATAGTGACGATACAGTCTTTGATAATCACCAATTAAGGTTTTAAATAATTCAGCACTTTCAGCGAAATGTTTTTCAAGTTGTGCTTGTTGATCGCTTAACTGTGTTTTCACTTCTTTCAGTTCAGCTTCGGTCTGAGCTTGTTTTTTAACAGAACCTTTTGTTAAACGTAATAGCACGTAGCCTAAGATTACGCCAACGACAAGCCCTATCACAGCAGCTTGCCATATTTCTGGTGTCCATGATTGCATACATTACTCCTTCTTTTTAATTCAGTGTTTAGTGTAAAGGAAAAATAAAAAAGTTTCTTTGCGGTTGATCACATTTTGAAAAAGCAGTGTTTACACAGCTGCAATAATCACGATTTCAACTTTCCAATCAGAATCCGCAAGTTTTGCTTCTACCGTTGCTCGGCTTGGTGGATTTTGACTATTGACCCATTCATCCCATGCTTGGTTGAGTTGAGCATAATCAGCCATATCAGCAAGGAAGATTTGCGTGGTAAGAATTTTACTTTTTTCAGAACCAATTTCAGCCAATAATTTATCGATCAGTGAAAGGACTTCTTTGGTTTGCTCGTAAGCATTTTGCTTAACGGTTTTTTCCGGTACTTGGCCTGCAAAATAGGCAGTATTGTTATGAATGACCACTTCAGAAAAGCGTTTGCTTGGTTGAATGCGTTGAATCGACATAATGGCTCCTTTTTGATGAAGATAATTCCATTCTAAAGGTGGTTTTAGACTTTGTAAATCAAGAAATTGTGAGATAAAATAATTGAGAATTTTTATCAACTAAAGGAAACTATGAAACTCCTGATTTCGAATCAATATGGCGCCATTGTGATGGCATTATTGCCTTTTGTTTACGGTATGTTATTAGCTTCACCTGTTTGGGCGCATTTCTTTTTGCTTTTAGCTTGGTTCAGCATGTATTTGCTGAGTTACCCAATGCTTAGTCTCTTCAAAGGCAAAAATATGGCGGAATATAAAAAGTGGACAATTATCTATGGTGTTGCGGCTTTTTTGTTTGCGCTTCCTGCCATTTTTTATAACTGGCAGATTCTTTTCTTTATTGCAGCCATGTTTCCTTTTGTGTTGGTGAGTATCTATTACACTAAGAAAAAAGATGAACGGAATCTTCTCAATGATTTAGCGGGTATTGCGATTTTTGCCCTTGCAGGTATGGGATCCTATTATTTTTCTGACCGCACTTTTGATGAAAAAATCTGGTGGGTCGCGTTATATCCAAGCTTATTCTTTATTGGCACGACGCTTTACGTCAAATCAATGATGCGTGAACGTAAAAATCCGCTTTATCTCAAAGCCTCTATTATTTTCCATGTGCTTTGCGTGCTCGGTTGCTTGTTTACCCAACAATATGTCTTATCACTTGCTTTTGTGCCGGCGTTAATTCGTGCTATTTATTTACCCACCAAGAAACTTTCGGTTAAGCAAGTCGGTCTAATAGAATTTGGAACATCCGCCATTTTTTTGATTATTTTATTGATAGCGACGTTATAAGATGAAGACATTAGCCAAACTTTTACTCCTCACCACGCTCACCTTAAGCAGTTCAGCATTTGCGATGAAAACCATTGATTTGGTCGATAAAGCGCAAATGACGGATCAGCAAAAAATGAATCTGGCGCAAAAACTAGCGGATAAACAAGATTGGAAAGCCGTTTTTGAAATTATGTATCCTTTAGCTTTGGAAGGTAATTTACAAGCACAAAGCAATTTAGGGATGCTTTATAATTTAGGCCGTGGTGTGAATGAAAATAAAGAATTGGCTTATTGGTGGTTTAGCGAAGCCGCTGAGCGAGGCAGTATTAAAGCCATCAATAATTTGGCGGTCATGTATTTTAACGGCAATAACTATGTGAAACAAGATACTGCTCAAGCGATTAAATTATTTGAAACCAGTGCAACGAAAGATCCTGATGCCATGCTTACATTAGGGGAAATTTATACCAATCAGAAAGAATTTACCAAAGCCTTTGAATGGTTCCAAAAAGCTGCAAATGCGGGGAGCAATCAAGGTAAATTTCGTTTAGCACGGATGTATGAAGAGGGTATTGGTACACAGATTAACATTGGTTTAGCCAAATTGCTTTATTTAGAAATTATGAATACAGCAAAAAATAATGAAATTAAAGAAATCGCTAGACAGCGATTACAACGTTTAAGCTTGTATTAAGAAAAAGGCGGTTGATTTTGATCTGCCCCCCAAAAGTTGGACTAACCAAACCAACAATTGAGGTGCAGATTTTTTATGGGTAAACACTACACAATCGAATTTAAATTACAGGTTCTTCAACCTA
>OBUR01000044.1_pt1 | contig 84908 bp, 79 predicted proteins | sample 1475951 | NCBI WGS metagenome assembly OBUR01 (sample SAMEA2579957, study PRJEB22360) | human gut metagenome
AATCCCCGTGTCCTTGGTTCGATTCCGAGTCCGGGCACCACTATTTAAAGAACCCGCCCAAAAGGCGGGTTTTTGCTTTTGGTCTCTTTTCAATCTAGGGATCGTTCCCAATCACATCCAGCAGTTTATTTTTAAAGATAAACAAACACGCCTCATTGAAGTTCTCCGCCCCCAGTCGTTCCGAAAGCGCCGTTCGTTTGCGGTAGAGGCTTTTCACCGACGTATTCAGCTCATCGGCAACGGCTTCCATCGACATCCCTGCCCTCAGCAACCGCAGCATGATCGCCTCGTGCGTGCTAAGCCGTAAGTTAAGCAGCCATTTGGTTGTCAGACGCCTGCCCTTCATGTTGAGCACCAGATTAAACAGCGACGCCATATCCGGCGCGGTGAGCGACGTGTTCATAAACAACTTCATACTGAGTAGATTCTCTTCGCGATGTCGCATATCCAGCATAACGCAGCAGATCGTTTTCCTTGTTCTGGCCGGATGACGTATCAGGTAATCATATAAACGGAGCGGAGAACGACTATCAATCAATACAGAGTATTCGTCGGCACCATTATCAAATATGTTTCTGTCAATCGAGTCGAGCAGGATAATATCTGGAAAAAAAAGCCTCATGCCCCTGACAAGATAGCGATCCTGAGTCACTAACACTATTGAAGTTGCCACTAACCATCCCTTTTAGATTAAAGCAAGAACGCTCCTTCCGAGAGAAGGCCGCCTTCGTTTTATAGCGCTGTTATATTAACGACAAATGTATTCTGGCTTTGAACATCCCTCAATACACACATTGATGAGTAAGACTTCCTGTAGACCATCATTCAATGTCTGACATTAATTATAAATAAAAAACAATCTCAGAAAAGACACTTCGCTAAACATTAAGAATTTTTGTCATGAAACTTCCCAAACATGCACAAGAAAGTACTTTAATTGATGCTTCCAGGCCTCATTAAAAATATAAACAAATTTGTCACAATAAAAATAAAACACTTAAATATCATAATGTTATAAATACAAAACCCCTTCAATATAATCATAAAAAACCGCTCACTACAGAATTATCTCAAAACCACCCAGCCTCTATTCACCATATTTATCCGGCAACATATCAGGTGTACATTACCGTTTACCCAATCTACCGAGATAAGGATCCATAATTACCTTTTAGTAAGTACCCCATAACGTTACTGCATTCAGATTTAATGTTCTCATTTATCGCCTTTAACGCACAGTTAAAAGGCAGCCGTGTTATGCAATGGATTCATGATAAACAAATGGCAAATAGATATGGAAAGATCGCTTCGCTTCAATACGTTATTCTTTTATCGCACCCCAGGATTATTGTTACTGTTATTACTCTTTCCTGTTCTGGTTCAGGCAACGGAATCCGTTTATGAACAACAGATTCAACAGGCGCGTAACGGTAATTACACGCCGTTTCTTGATTATCTGCAGCATTATCAGCAACAGCACGCCCTGACGCCTGAACAGGTCGCAGACTGGTTACAGGTGGCATCCTGGGCAGGTCATGATGATGAGGTGATTGAGGTCTGGCAGCGTTATGGCATTTATATGCCGCTGCCCGCTCGCGGCGTTGCTGCCGTTGCACAGGCCAGGAGAAATCAAAAAGCGTGGCAGCCAGCCTTATCGCTCTGGAAAGAGGCGTGCAGCCTTGCGCCGAATAACGATGATTATCGTATCGGCTATATCAAAACCCTGGCCGATGCCCGCATGGATGCACTCGCGCTGCAGGAAGCCCGGCAGCTGGTCACCCAAAACCCCACTCAGGCGCATCTTCAGACGCTCTCGTATGTCTGGTTACGCCAGGGAAAAAGCTGGGATCGGCTTCTGGCGGACACGCGCGCACTGGCTACCGCGCCAGAGAATAATGTCCTGCTCAGCGAGCTTGTCGACGCCCTGACGGATAACCGCGTGAATACCCCCGCGCTCGTACTTTCACAGCGGGTGCCGCTGTCCCCGGCGGAGCGTCGCCGTCTTGAGCGTAACGCCGCCGCCGAAAGGGTTCGCCTTGCCGATGTGCCAGGCAGAACAGAAAAGGAGCGCCTGCAGCTTGCGCAATCTGCGCTGAATCGTTACGACGTTCTGCTTTCTCGCTGGAAAAGCGAGCCGCAGGCGGCGGAAGATGTCATCCTTGCGCGTATAGACCGGCTCGGCGCGCTGTACGCCCATGCTGATTATCCGCAGGTCATCAGCGAGTATCAGGATCTTACGGCAGCGCAGCACCCGGTGCCGGACTGGGCAATCGGCTGGGTTATCTCCGCGTATCTGCAGGAGAAAAACGCCGATGCCGCCTTCTCGCTTCTGCAACACTATCCGCAATACGCCGCCGATCCGCAGGACGAAGAGCACGCACTTTTCTACGCCTGGCTGGATACCGGGCAGTATCGGGCCGCCCGCCAGTATGTAGAGCGCCAGACCCGTAACGTCCCCTGGACCCGCTACGATTTCGGTTCCCCTACCCCTCAGCCGAACGATCGATGGCTCACCGGGCAGTCTCTCCGTTTTAACTATCTGCTGGCGACCCACGCCCTGCCTGAAGCCGAAAAGCTATCTCAGCGTCTGGCGACAACGGCGCCGGGCAACCAGGGATTGCAGATTGACTACGCCACTTTGCTACAGGCGCGGGGCCTGCCGCGTGCGGCCGAGCAGAAGCTGAAAATGGCGGAGGCACTGGAGCCATCAAATCTGGAGCTTGAGCAGCAGCAGGCTTACGTCGCCATGGATCTACAGGAGTGGCATGAGATGGATTTACTGGCCGACGACGTGCTTGCTCGCGCGCCGGTCGATCGCAGTGCCCGTCGTCTGGACAGGCTCAGAACGGTTCATCATATGTCCGAGCTGCGCCTCAATGCGAGCAAGGGTTTGCACTCCGATAACCCCGTCAGCGGTACGCACGACCTGAACTGGGACGCCACGCTCTATGGCCCGCCAGTTGCGGATAACTGGCGGCTGTTTGCCGGCACCCGCTATGCAGAGGGTAATTTCGATGAAGGCAAAGGCACCAGCCGCCACCTCCTGGGCGGCGTGGAATGGCGGCCTCGTGACCTCCAGCTCGAAGCCGAGCTCTCCAGCAACCGCTATCACGGCGCGAACAAGCCGGGGGCTCGCCTTTCCACAACTTACTTTCTCACCGATAACTGGCAGCTCAGCGGCAGCCTTGAACGCGTATCTCGCACCACGCCCTTACGGGCATTACGCAACGGGATTAGCGCCAACCGGGGGGAAGGCGGCGTGCGCTGGTATCAAAACGAGCGACGTGAGTATCAGTTTAGCGCCGCCGTCAGCCGCTTCTCAGACCACAACCACCGTCAGGAATACACCCTTACGGGTAAGGGGCGTCTCTGGCAAACCCCGTCCCTGACGCTGGATCTCGAACCGGGGATCGCCGCCAGTAAAAACAGCCTGCGGGACACGCTCTATTACAACCCGGCGCGGGATCTGTCCGTAACGGCCGCTCTGTCCGTCGATCATGAGATGTATCGCCATTACGACACCCTCTGGAGCCAGCAGTTCGTGGCAGGCGGCGGCAGCTACTGGCAGAAAAACCAGTCCGCCGGGGCCATCACCCTGCTGGGCTACGGACAACGCATCCAGTGGAACAACGTCATCGATACCGGCGTGATGCTGAACTGGGATAAACGCCCTTACGACGGCAAGCGCGAGAGCAATCTCTCCGTCACGTTTGATGCGACTTTACGCTTTTAAGGATGAATATGCTGAACATACGTTTTTCCGTGAGTGTGATACTCATTGGCTGGTTCTGCCTCAGCGCGAGCATTTGCGCCCAGGCACTCCCGTTTATTGCCCCCAAAGAGAGACCCCAGCTGGAGGCGAGCAAGCCCTGGCCAACGAATCGATTTCTGGTGCTGGCCTACCACGACGTCGAAGATGATGCCGCCGATCAGCGCTACCTCTCCGTTCGCACCAGCGCGTTAAACGAGCAAATAAGCTGGCTTTTGCATAACGGCTATCACGCCATCAGCGTGCAGGACATTCTGGATGCCCATGACGGAAAAAAAACGCTGCCGCCGAAAGCCGTTTTGCTCAGTTTTGACGACGGCTACAGCAGCTTTTATACCCGCGTCTGGCCACTGCTTCAGGCCTGGAACGTCCCTGCCCTGTGGGCACCGGTAGGCAGTTGGGTGGACACGCCAGCAAATCAAAAGGTCAATTTTGGTGGTCTGATGACGCCCCGCGATCGCTTCGCAACGTGGGACATGGTGCGCGAGCTCAGCCAGTCTCCGCTGATTGAGATCGGCTCACATACCTGGGCCTCCCATTACGGTATCGTGGCTAACCCTCAGGGAAGCCGCGAGCCTGCCATCGCCAATCGCTTTTACGATAAGGCGACGGGCCGCTATGAAACCGATCGGCAGTTCAGCCAGCGGATCGGCGACGACGTGCATAAAGTGACCGAGAAAATCACGCAGGTGACGGGCAAAGCACCGCGCGCCTGGGTCTGGCCTTACGGTGCCGCCAACGGTACGTCGCTCGCCATCGCCAGACAACAGGGTTACCAGCTGGCCTTTACGCTGGAAGACGGTCTGGGGGACGTAAATGACCCTGGCAACATTCCCCGTCTGCTGATCGCCGGTAATCCTTCGCTAAAAACCTTTGCCAGTTCGGTCAGCCAGATCCAGGAACACGATCCCGTTCGCGTCATGCACGTCGACCTCGACTACGTTTACGATCCCGATCCGGCCCAGCAAACCCAAAATATCAACAGGCTGATCCAGCGAGTTTACGACATGAAAATCAGCCATGTTTTCCTGCAGGCGTTTGCCGACCCGCAGGGCGATGGCCGGATCAACGCGCTCTATTTTCCCAACCGTCGGCTTCCGGTCCGCGCCGATCTGTTCAATTTTGTCTCCTGGCAGCTCCAGACCCGTGCGGGGGTGAAAGTCTTCGCGTGGATGCCGGTGCTCTCGTTCGATCTCGATCCCTCCCTGCCGCGCGTGCAGCGTCGGGATCGTCAAACGGGCCAGCTGCACGAGGCCACTGAACCTTATATCCGGCTCTCCCCGTGGAACCCGCAGGTTCGCCAGCAGGTGACGGACATCTATGAAGATCTGGCCCGCTATAGCACCTTCAATGGGATTTTGTTCCATGACGATGCGGTGCTGACGGACGTTGACGATGCCGGACAAGACGCCGCTCAGGACACAACGCGTCAGAAAAGCCGTCTGCTGATGGGCTTTACCCGTGCGCTGGGCCAGGCGGTGAAGCACATCCGGGGACCGCAGATCAAAACCGCACGCAATATGTTCGTCTTACCCATCCTTGAGCCTGAAAGCGAAGCCTGGTTTGCACAGAATTTTGATGATTTTCTGGCGGCCTATGACTGGACGGTGCCGATGGCCATGCCGCTGATGGAGTCCGTTCCGGCGAACGAAAGCGACGCCTGGCTGACGCGTCTGGTTAACGTGGTCGCCGCACGGCCCGGCGCGCTCGATAAAACCATTTTCGAACTGCAGGCCAGAGACTGGGAGCAAAAAACGCAGCGTGCCGTTTCCGATAAACAGCTTGTCCAGTGGATGCGCGTTCTCCAGCTGAACGGCGTCAAAAACTACGGCTACTACCCCGACGATTTCATCAACAACCAGCCTGATATCTCCCGCATCAGGCCTGAATTTTCTTCCTACTGGTACCCTGACAATGACTGATCGCATCATCGCTTTTTCTATTTTGTGTCTGGTATTCGGGTTGCCTTTAGGCGTGGCCGCCCTTTTTACCGGCGAACTGATTCTGGATTTTGTGTTCTTCTGGCCGCTGTTCATGTCCGTGCTCTGGGTCACCGGCGGACTCTATTTCTGGTTTCAGCTTGAACGCCACTGGTCGTGGGATAAAGAGACCCCACCACCCTCGCTCGCTGGCGAGCCGCTTATTTCCATTCTGATCCCCTGTTTCAATGAGGAAAGGAACGCCAGAGAGACCATCAGCGCCGCGCTGGATCAGCGGTATAAGAATATAGAGGTTATCGCCATTAACGATGGCTCTTCTGATAACACGGCGGACGTGCTGCAGCAGCTGGCGCAGGAGCAGCCGCGCCTGCGGGTAATTAACCTCGCGGAGAACCAGGGAAAAGCCGTCGCGCTAAAAGCGGGTGCCGCGGCAGCCCGGGGCGATCTGCTGGTCTGCATTGATGGCGACGCCCTGCTCGACCGCGACACTGCGGTTTATCTGGTAGCCCCGCTGATTCAGTATCCTCACGTCGGCGCGGTCACCGGCAATCCGCGCATTCGCACGCGATCCTCGCTGATTGGGCGCATTCAGGTGGGCGAGTTCTCGTCCATTATTGGCCTTATCAAACGCACGCAGCGGATCTATGGCCGGGTCTTTACCGTGTCCGGCGTCATCGCCGCCTTTCGCCGCCAGGCGCTGGCGGACGTCGGGTACTGGAGCCCGGATATGATCACGGAAGACATCGACATAAGCTGGAAGCTTCAGCTGCGCCACTGGGATATCTTTTTCGAGCCGCGGGCGCTGTGCTGGATCCTGATGCCGGAGACGCTCAAAGGCCTGTGGAAACAGCGCCTGCGCTGGGCTCAGGGCGGCGCGGAGGTGTTTCTGGTCAACCTTCGCAAGGTTGTGCGCTGGGAGCATCATCGCATGTGGCCCCTGTTTCTGGAGTACGCGCTGTCCACGCTGTGGGCGTTCGCTTACGCGATGACGGTACTGCTGTTCATTATCAGCCAGGTCGCGCCGATTCCCGCCAGGCTGACCGTTGAGACCCTGTTCCCACCCGCGTTCACCGGTCTGCTGTTGGGCGTCATGTGCCTGCTGCAGTTCCTGGTCAGTTTGTTCATCGAGCGGCGATACGAGCGGAAGGTGGCAAGCTCGCTTTTCTGGGTGATTTGGTTCCCGATGGTGTACTGGATGATTGGCCTGTTCACTACCCTCGTCGCGTTTCCGAAAGTCATGCTTAAACGTCAGCGTGCCCGCGCGCGCTGGATCAGTCCGGACCGGGGAAAAGGAAGCATTCAATGAACGAAAATACCTTAATTTTGACTGAACATCGGCTGTTACCACGTCTTTTCGATGCCGCGTTAACTCTGGTGGCGTGGGGAGGATTTCTGTTTTTCCTGTATGCCAGGCTGTGGATGCAGTTAACCGAAGAGAGTGAACACCGGTGGAGCGTCATTATTGCCTCCTTTAATACGGTGTTGATCTATTTGCTGTTCGCCGCGCTTAACGGATGGCTGCTAATTTTGTGGTATCAGTACAACCGCCGCCGCACGCATGTAAGACGGCGTCAGCCGGGCTATTTTCACCAGGAGGAGCTGGCCCGCAGCTTTAATGTCTCACCACAGATCATCTCCGAGATGAGCCAGTACAACCTGCTGACGGTCTATCACGATCGGATTGGCCGTATTATTGATTTAAAGATCAGTCAGCAGGACGAGGAAGAAGAGTGAAGAAACGTCCCCGCAGAATGGTCTGCGGGGAGCTATTTCGAGCGGTTCTGAGTTACTTATCCTTCACCACAATCAGCGGTTCAATATCGCTCTCTTTCTTCACCACCAGCGAGTCATCTCCGCGCAGACAGGTGCCGCCGTAGTTCCCGCCGACGGTAAAGGTGCAGACCTGAATGTATTTGCCGTCGACGTTTGGCAGGCACCACAGCTGCTGGTAAATGTTTTTGCGATCGATAAACTTACCGCTGGATTTATCCAGCAGTTCGTCCTGGGCACTAATGAGATCGATATTGCTGCCGCAGCGTCCGGCAATCGGCTTGACGGCATAACCGGTCTGTTTCAGCAGGTCGTTAACCTCAAAATCGGTGTCGAGCAGGTAACGGTGGTTCGGGAAAAGCTGCCACAGTACCGGCAGAATGGCTTTGTTACCCGGTATCACCGTCCACAGCGGCTCAAAGACCAGCACTTCCGGACGCAGCAGGACGTCGATCAGGCGCACTTCACCCTCGGGATGTCCGGTCCGAATCGGCACGGCAGCATATTCGGTTTCGCTGACCTCGCGGATTTGCTCTATCGCCGTTTCCCACGCCCAGGTTTTCCACACGCAGTTGACGTGGCGACCTTCGTCGTCAATCAGCTGCCCGGCAGCATCCCAGCTTAGCGCCCCCAGCCCGTGCAAAATTTTGGTTTCAAACCCGGCCTGCAGCAGTGAACGCTGAATAAAGAGCGCGTGATAATCCTCTTCGACATCGTTGTCCTGCATGATGTGCACGAACGGACGCGCGTGGCTGTGTTTCCACGCGCCGGTCAGCTCTTCCAGCAACCCTTCTGCCGGGTTATGACCGTGGCCGCGATAACCGTTTTTCACCCACTCTTCGAGAATCAACCCGCCCTCGGTATGGCAGGACGCGGAGTCGGCATTGTACTCGTAGACCTTAATCCCGCGCTCATCCATGCAAAAATCCATACGGCCGGTGATCATATGGTGACGACGCCACTGCCAGGAGAGGCGCAGGCGCGGCCAGAGGATTTTTGGAATGTCGAAAAGCGCCAGCAAATTGTCATCTTTCAGCACCTTGTCCGTCGCGTGCAGGTACATCAGGTGCAGTTCGTTGGTGGCCTTGATCAGCTCCTGCTCGGCGCTTTCGGTGATGGTGAAGTACTGGCAGGGATCTTTATTGATCACATGACCGTTCGCGCGGATATACGCCTGCTGCAGCGCGTCATTTTCGTTGAGCCATTTTCCGTCGAACTGACGTTTGTTTTTCAGCCGCGCACCGCGGATTTTCAGCAGTTCACCGTCGATTTCCGGCTGGGGAATGCTGTGTTCCGTGTCGTCGGTCTGGATCATCCAGCCGAGAATTTCCGTGTCGCTGAAGGTGTCATGGATTGTGTAACATCCGTTCTCCACGCTCAGCCGCAGCTCGCGCGTCCACTGCTGCCCGAGCGGCAGCGGGGAGTGCAGGACGTTCTGCTCTGCAATGCGCACCTTGTCGTCCAGAAGCTGGGTGATCACCGCCACGTGGCCGGTCTCATGAAACTCTCCACCCTTTTGCCAGATCAGCAGCGCCCCGGCGCGCGGCGCGCGCTTCGAGCCGTTGGCAAACGCCTGAAGGGGCAAAATGTTATCGTTCACCACCTGACGCAAAAAGCGCAGGGAGAAGATCTCCCACGCCATGCCGACGTCGGTAAACACGAAACCATAGTTGAGGAACAGGAAACGGCGGGCAAACTCAACACACTGCCATTTGTGGCCCATGTATTCGTTGCCGATATAACTGCGAAAATCCGCATCTTCCGGGTATTTTCGCGGGTCCAGACTGCCGTAATTTGAGGAGTAAATCGCCACACCACCCGGCGCATAGCCTAACAACGTCCCGAATGGCGCATCACTGCTTAACTTTCCTTTACGCATGTATCCAACCTAAAACAGGCAGGCGGCAATTTTTTGAAGGGTTGTCGTCGTCTGCACGTTGTAATTAACCTGACAGAGGTGGAATTATCATACACCTGCCCTGTCCATTACGCTCGCATCGTTAAACGGTTCCCCTGCCACCTGCTAAACTGCCTCAACACAACACCAAAGAGGCAGGCCAACATGTCAGACGAAAACACCTATCAGCCACCGAAAGTGTGGGAATGGAAAAAGAACGGCGGCGGCGCGTTCGCCAATATTAACCGCCCGATTTCGGGCGCGACGCATGAGAAAGATCTCCCCGTGGGCTCCCATCCGCTGCAACTTTATTCGCTGGGAACACCTAACGGCCAGAAAGTGACCATCATGCTTGAAGAGCTGCTGGCGCTGGGCGTGACGGGCGCGGAGTATGACGCCTGGTTGATCCGCATCGGCGAGGGCGATCAGTTCTCCAGCGGGTTCGTTGAAGTGAACCCGAACTCGAAAATACCGGCGCTGCGGGATCACTCCACGACCCCACCAACGCGCGTCTTTGAATCCGGCAATATCCTGCTCTATCTGGCAGAGAAGTTTGGTCACTTCCTGCCGAAAGATCCGGCGGGACGCACCGAAACGCTGAACTGGCTGTTCTGGCTGCAGGGCGCGGCGCCATTCCTGGGCGGCGGTTTTGGTCACTTCTACAACTACGCGCCAGTGAAAATTGAGTACGCGATCGATCGCTTTACCATGGAAGCCAAACGCCTGTTCGACGTGCTGGATAAACAACTGGCGCGCGGCCGTTACGTGGCGGGCGAGGAGTACACCATCGCGGATATGGCGATCTGGCCATGGTTTGGCTGCGTGGCCCTGGGTAGCGTCTATAACGCCGCCGAGTTCCTGGATGCCGAAAAGTACACCAACGTCCAGCGTTGGGCGAAAGACGTGGCGAACCGCCATGCCGTGAAGCGTGGACGCATCGTTAACCGCACCAGCGGCGAGCTGAACGAGCAACTGCACGAACGCCACGCGGCGAGCGACTTCGATACCAACACGGAAGACAAGCGTCAGGCGTAATGCTTTGCCGGGCGGGCCACCGCCCGGCAGATGAGATCCTTGCCAGGGGCATGATTAGCCTAAAGGTTGAGCCGCAATTGCTGGCACTATCTGGCCGTTTTTCTCGCGCAGATGTGAGAAACGACGTATCAACCGACAGCAGTCACAAAGGATCTGTTATGAAACTTATTAAAACAACGCTGGTCATCAGCGCTCTCCTTTTTTCCACCTCGGGAATGGCCATCGACAAAACCGCCGCTGGCGCGGTAGCGGGCGCCGCCATTGGCGCGGCCACAGGCAAAGATCTGAAATCCACCGTCGGCGGTGCCGTTGTTGGCGCAGGTACAGGTGCCATGTTCAAAAACGGCGAAAAAGGTAAAGACGCACGTAAGGGGGGTGCCGTGGGTGCCGTCGTTGGCGCAGGAGCAGCTGCCGTGACGGGCAAAAGTGTGCTGAAAGGAGCGGCCGTGGGTGCGGGCACGGGTGCACTGATTGGCGAAGCGACCCACTGATAAGTATTGCCGGGCAGCGCTGCGTTTGCCCGGCCACAGCGTTGTTCAATAATCCCCCCCTGCCAAATCTCTCGTTTTTGCGATCCGCTTTCTGAAAATTATCTTCCCACTCAGTTATTACGATGCAAACAATTGCCTGTCGTAGCCTGAAGATTACAATGCTTTGCTTATCGTAAACTACAGGCTACAATAATGGCTAACGTTAAACACTACATTACAGCTGATGGATATGATCCTTTTGATGCATATCTGCGAAGTTTGAAAGATCCCATAGCAAAAGCCATGATTGCCACGCGTGTCGCCAGAATGTCGACGGGTAACTATGGCGATTGCAAACCATGCTGAGAGAGTGTGTCAGAGCTCAGAATTGACCGGGGACCCGGCTATCGTGTCTATTTTAGTGAAGTCTCCGATCCGGCAGATGGCGCAGTAAGTCTGGTGCTATTGACTGGAACGAAAAAAAAGCAAAATGCAGACATTGAAAGGGCCGTTGAGTACCTCAACGACTACAAGCGCAGAATATAAGAGGAAATCGCAATGGCTAAATCAGTACTTCATGATGACGCAATGGTACAACTCCTGAAAGATTCTCCGGATTTCGCGCCCGTCTATCTTCACCAGGCTTTCATTGAAATTGACGAGCCAGGAGGCTATGAGGCGTTCATGCTCGCCTTACGGCATGTGATCGAAGCCTCTGGCGGGATGACTGTTATTGCAAAACGTGCTGGCATTTCTCGCGAATCACTTTATAAATCACTCTCACCAAACGGTAACCCCTCATTTAAGCGTATCGCAGAAGTGGCATCTGCAACGGGATATCCGATTTCCCGAATTGCAACAGCAGGGTTAAACGATAATACAAGGCCGCATCAGGCGGCCTTGTAACGTTGTGTTATGCCGTCAGGCGGAACTTCTGCACCGAACGCTGAAGCTCTTCGGTCTGACGTTCCAGCGCGGCGGCTGCCGCGGAAACCTCTTCCACCAGCGAGGCGTTTTGCTGGGTGACGCCGTCCATCTGCGTAATGGCAATCCCGACCTGCGAAATGCCCTTGCTTTGCTCTTCAGAAGCGGAAGCGATTTGCTTCATAATGGTCGTCACTTCCGTCACGTCGCGTAAGATGGCATCCATGGTCGTGCCCGTGTCGCCCACCAGCTGTGCCCCCTGTTCTACGCGATTAACCGAATCAGCAATCAGCCCCTCAATTTCCTTGGCCGCGTTGGCGCTGCGGCTTGCCAGATTACGGACTTCCCCCGCGACGACGGCGAAACCGCGGCCCTGCTCGCCCGCGCGTGCCGCTTCAACGGCTGCGTTGAGCGCCAGGATATTGGTCTGGAAGGCAATACTGTTGATGACGTTGGTGATTTCAGCAATTTTCTTCGAGCTTTCGGAAATACCGCTCATGGTGGTAACCACCTCTTCCACCAGCGAACCGCCGCGGCTGGCAGTGGTTGAAGCCACATCGGCAAGCTGGCTGGCCTGACGCGCGCTTTCCGCGTTCAGTTTCACGGTGGCGGTCAGCTGTTCCATGCTGGCCGCCGTCTCTTCCAGTGCGGCAGCCTGCTCTTCGGTACGCGAAGAGAGATCGTTATTGCCGCTGGAGATTTCCGTCGCCCCGCGCCAGATATTTTCACTGCCCGAGCGAATCGTACTGACGGCTTCACGCAGGCTGTCCTGCATGGCACTCAGCAGGGGAACCAGTTGTCCCACACAGTTGCGGCCGAACGGTGCAATGGGCTGGCTGAGATCGCCCTGGGCAATCTGGCGGAACTGCTGGCGGATACGCTCCAGCGGTTTTACCAGCATCGCCACCAGGTAACGGTCGGTAAAAAGCAGAATCAGCAGACCGATAATCGTGGCGACGATAATCACCGTGCGGGTCATACTGGTCAGGCCGTCCACCACCACGCGGGTACTGTCGAGCGTGTTCGCAGCGGCAGTGTTGAACGCCTCGGCAGCCGCACCGAACGCACGGCTCAACGGTGGCGTGACGTTGTTGGCCTGCTGGCGGTAGCCTTCCAGAGCCCCCTGCTTCGCCTGCGCCATTTGCGGCGTCACGCCCTGGTCGAGCAGCGCCTGCCAGGAGCCGATCACCCGGGATGCGATCGCCTCATCCATCGGGCCGGGTGACATCGCTTTCATCTCGGCCAGTTTCTTGCCCATGTTATCCAGCGCCTGTTGGGCGGAGGACAAATCGGGCGTGCCGCCAGCGGCTTTGACTTCCATTGCGCGGCTCAGGCGGGTCACGAAGCGGAAATACTGATCGTTGCCCTGGCTCAGTACCGTCATCTGTTTCACCAGATGGCGATCAACTTCATTGCCTTCTGAAACGCGTGACAAAGACCAGGTGCTGTACAGCCCAACGCCCGCCCACATTAAACAAAAGATCCCGAGAATCGTCAGCATGACGAAGCGGATCGTGAAATTACGTAGCATATTCATAAGATTTCCTTGCCGTGAGGGTGAATTCGCCCAGAGGCGAGTACTCCTCTCTTTATCGGCAGGCAGCGCGGAAATTATAACCTTTTGTGATTATTTTTAATTAGCGCGGCTTCACAGGTCGCACAGCCAGGGTTAATTATTACCTTTCAATATGAAGGGGTTAAACCCTGTCATCGCTTCTGTGAACAATTTATGATTTGATAAACGCAGAATAAAAACGCTGTTTCGAAAATTCATTAAATAAGAAAGGAGACATCATGTTCTGGCACCCTTCCCCTGACCGCTACGAGAACATGCAGTACCGCTATTGTGGAAAGAGCGGCCTGCGCCTGCCAGCGCTGTCGCTGGGTCTGTGGCATAGCTTTGGCCACGTCCAGCCTCTCGATGCCCAGCGCGCACTGCTACGTAAAGCCTTCGATCTCGGCATTACCCATTTCGATCTTGCCAACAACTACGGCCCACCGGCAGGGAGCGCAGAGGAGAACTTTGGCCGCCTGCTGCGAGAGGACTTTGCCGCGTACCGCGATGAGCTCATCATCTCCACTAAAGCCGGTTACGACATGTGGCCGGGGCCGTACGGTTCAGGCGGTTCACGCAAATACCTGCTCGCCAGCCTCGATCAAAGCCTGAAACGCATGGGGGTCGAGTACGTTGATATTTTCTACTCCCACCGCGTGGATGAAAATACGCCGATGGAAGAGACGGCCTCAGCGCTGGCTCACGCCGTGCAGAGCGGCAAAGCGCTGTACGTCGGGATCTCGTCCTACTCAACGGAGCGCACTCAAAAAATGGCCGGGTTACTGCGCGAGTGGAAGATCCCACTGCTCATCCACCAGCCGTCCTATAACCTGCTTAACCGCTGGGTCGATAAGACCGGATTGCTGGATGCGCTGGAAGCAAACGGTACGGGGTGTATTGCCTTTACCCCGCTGGCGCAGGGTCTGCTGACCGGGAAATACCTGAACGGCATTCCGGAAGGTTCACGCATGCAGCGAGAAGGGCATAAGGTGCGCGGGCTGACAGAGAAGATGCTGACCGACGCCAACCTGAGCAGTCTTCGTCTGCTCAATGAGATGGCACAGGCGCGTGGCCAGACCATGGCGCAAATGGCGTTGAGCTGGTTACTGAAAGATGCGCGCGTGACGTCAGTGCTGATTGGTGCCAGCCGTCCGGAACAGCTTGAGGAAAACGTCCGGGCGCTGGATAACCTGCGCTTTACAGAGGACGAACTCACGCGGATTGACCAGCATGTTGCGGATGGGGAGTTGAATCTGTGGCAGGCGTCGTCGGATAAATAGTGCAGATTGATGCCCTCTCCCCTCTGGGGAGAGGGATATGCACTTTACTTCTTACTGATCTTATCCAGATACCCCATCACAAACGCCGACAGCACAAACGTCAGGTGGATAATCACGTACCACATCAGTTTATTATCTGGGACATTCTTCGCGTCCATAAACACGCGCAACAGGTGGATAGAGGAGATCGCCACAATCGACGCTGCCACTTTATTCTTCAGCGACGAGGCATCCATTTTGCCCAGCCAGTTGAGCTTCTCCTTGCGCTCGTCGATATCAAGCTGGGAGACAAAATTCTCGTAGCCGGAAAACATCACCATCACCAGCAATCCCCCCACCAGGGTCATATCCACCAGCGACAGCAGAACCAGAATCAGGTCCGCTTCGGCAATGGAAAAAATGTTCGGCAGAACATGCAGGATTTCCTGAAAAAACTTAATCGTCAGCGCGATAAGTGCCAGCGAAAGGCCAAAATAGACGGGAGCCAGTATCCAGCGGGAGGCGTACATGGCATTTTCAAAGAAGCGTTCCATAAAGTCCTGTTTGCAAAAGAAACCAGCGCCCAGTATATCTCAACGGCGCTGGCTATTTGCAAGAACTCAACTGTTCATGACTTAGACGTTGTCTGGATTAACCTCCGGACGCGCATACTCCGGCCAGACCAGCACCACAAGTTCGGGGTAGGCTTCCAGACTGAACTCACGAAAACACTGGCGAAGGTTTAATACGTCCAGGTCTGAATACGAGACCTTCTCTCCGTTAAGACAGCGCTTTTTGATATTGTCGTAATATTTATAAACCGCTGAATTCAGGTCGCTGCAACGACGCTGCGCCTCAAACAGACCGGGCGTGTCATTAATTTCGGACATTTTCATACGCTTAATTGTCGCGTGTAAAAAGTCGATATATTCGTGATTCACCCGCCAGTACCAGACAGGCGTAACAGAGTTCATCAAAACAGAGAAATGGTCTTCACCTTCCTCTTTTGTCATCAGTTCAGGCTGTGGAGGTTCACTGGTGTCTTTCGACACTTTCGTTTTATTGAACTCCTGCATCAATAAAAGCACACCAGCGGTCAGTAATAGTAATGTGATGACCGTAAAAAAGATGCTGTTCATGGGTTGGCTCCATTTTTTTTGATTTTAAAATTGCCTCATGATATTGTCAACGAATCTCACGCCTTTACCAACCCCACCCTGTTGAAAATAAAGGAAATTAAAAAATGCTGCCCGACTATCTCGTCCCGGCTAAGTACCACATTACGCCTGTGGAACAGCAACCGACGGAAGAAGAAAAAAAGGCCAGTTTCACTCAGGGGAAAAGAAAGCTCTCCGATTTCGAGCCTGATATATTAATTGGTGTTTCCCGCACTGGCAAATCCCGTAATATGTTGCTGGAGGAGCACGATCGCCATATAAAAGACCGCTTATTTCGCGCTATAAAAATTGAGGCCTTCGTCCACCTGCTGAATGACCTCCAGGCTGAAGGCGAAATAGATGCCCAGAAACTAAGTCAAATAATGGCTGAAAAAACAAAAGAAATAAATGAAGCGGGCAATGAAATTTGGCTTAATCTAATTACGCGTGAAAAAAACAACCCTATTTTTTATACCCTTGGGGAAGATTAACGTGAAAGAAGTTAAAGACAACGACGTTTATTTGACTTTAGATGATAAAAAAAGTGATGAATTTATCTTAAAGCAAAATCTCGACGCCCTGAGAAACACAAAAAATATCGAGATGACGCGTATTACGCAAGACCTGGTATCGATTCCGGCGACGCTGGTGCGGCTGAAATGGCAGAATCGCCGCGAGATTTACCCGCTACAGGTCAAAGAAGAGATTTACGGTGCGGTGATAAATAGCCTCATCGAGCAGCAACCCGAGCTGAAAGAGAAGCTGCTGGGCCGGCTAGAGGCCAACTATCAGTATCTGCTTGCCAGAGAAGTCGCCACCCTGCGCCTGACGCGCAAGCTGTCAGCCGGTGAGTACCGTACCTCAAACGTCACCTGCGTTGCGCTCGACGAAGACACGCTGGCAACCTCCTCTGCCGCGCAGACGGATAATAAAAACGCATAAACCGACAGACATAAAAAAAGCCGGCTTTCGCCAGCTTCTTTACTATTTTTTGGCCGCTTTCTCTTCGCCGACCAGCCCAATCTTCAGATAACCCGCCTGATGCAGCGTGTCCATCACCTTCATCATGGTTTCGTAGTCGACGGTTTTGTCCGCACGGAAGAAGACGGTGGTGTCTTTCTTGCCGCCGGTTAGCTGATCCAGCGCCGGAATAACCGAAGCATCCGTTACCGGGTCGTTACCCAGGAACATCGATTTATCCGCTTTCACAGAAAGATAGATGGGCTTTTCCGGACGCGGCTGCGGCTGGCTGGACGAGGCCGGCAGATTCACCTTCACGTCCACCGTCGCCAGCGGCGCAGCGACCATAAAGATAATCAGCAGAACCAGCATGACGTCAATAAACGGCGTCACGTTGATCTCATGCATTTCACCGTTATCGTCCAGATTTTCGTTTAGACGCATCGCCATAATATCAACCTACGCGCAGTTTAGACGCCGCATGCACCGGTTTCACGGCGCTGGCATTCAGGTCGAGATCGCGGCTTTGTAGCAGCAGAACCTGAGCGGCAACGTCACCGAGCGTGGCTTTGTAGCTGCCAATCATACGCGCGAAAATGTTATAGATAACGACTGCCGGAATCGCCGCGACCAGACCAATCGCCGTCGCCAGCAGCGCTTCTGCGATACCGGGCGCAACAACCGCCAGGTTGGTGGTTTGAGTCTGAGCGATACCGATAAAGCTGTTCATGATGCCCCAGACCGTACCGAAAAGACCGACGAACGGCGAAATTGCGCCGATGGTAGCCAGATAACCATTACCACGTCCCATGTGTCGGCCAACGGCCGCAACGCGACGCTCCAGACGGAAACCGGTACGCTCTTTAATGCCTTCGTTATCTTCACTGCCAGCGGAGAGTTCCAGCTCGTTCTGCGCTTCGTTCACTAACAGGGTGGTCAGGCTTTTTGCGTGGAAGGATGAGGTCATATCAGACGCCTGATCCAGAGAGCGGGCTTCTGCCAGCTGCTGCTGTTCCCGCTTGAGGCGACGCTTCTGCGAAAGCAGCTCGGCGCTTTTGCTGAAGAAGATAGCCCAGGTGACAACGGACGCCAGAATCAGGCCGATCATCACAATCTTAACCACGATGTCAGCATGTTGATACATGCCCCAAACGGAGAGATCCGTCTGCATCAAATTATTACCCACTCTGTATCTCCAGGACGCAAATCACAAAATCTGAACGTAATAATATCAAAACGTCGTCGAATTGATAGTAGTTCTCATTAGTATTTGCATGGTGCCGTAATTTTCGCTCACTTTCCTTGCGCTTACGCAGTAAAAATTTCTTATGCGGTTTTTTGCTAATATTTTCTGCTTATTCGATAAGCATGCGGGTGCAGTTTTTCACAATCGTGGTAGTCTGGACGTCCAGACGTATAAAAACAGGGTTAGCGAACATGACTAAGAAGCATCTTGATACCACGCTGGTACAGGCCGGACGCAGCAAAAAATATACGCAGGGTTCGGTTAACAGCGTGATTCAACGCGCCTCCTCCCTGGTGTTTGACACCGTTGAGGAGAAAAAAATCGCCACGCGTAACCGCGCAAAAGGCGGGCTGTTTTATGGCCGTCGCGGCACGCTAACCCATTTTTCTCTGCAGGAAGCGATGTGCGAGCTGGAAGGCGGTGCGGGCTGCGCGCTGTTCCCGTGCGGTGCGGCTGCGGTCGCCAATACCATTCTGGCGTTTGTGGAACAGGGCGACCATATCCTGATGACCAACACCGCCTATGAACCCAGCCAGGACTTCTGCACCAAAATACTCAGTAAACTCGGCGTCACTACCGGGTGGTTCGATCCGCTGATTGGCGCAGGCATTGCCGAACTTATTCAGCCAAACACGCGCATCGTGTTCCTGGAGTCTCCCGGTTCAATCACCATGGAAGTGCACGACGTACCGGCTATCGTGAAGGCCGTGCGCAGCAAAGCGCCGGAGGCGATCATCATGATCGACAACACCTGGGCGGCGGGCGTGTTGTTTAAAGCGCTGGAATTCGACATTGATATCTCGATTCAGGCGGCGACGAAATACCTGATTGGCCATTCAGACGGGATGATTGGCACAGCAGTATCTAACGCACGCTGCTGGGATCAGCTGCGTGAAAATGCCTACCTGATGGGCCAGATGGTCGATGCAGATACGGCCTACATGACCAGCCGCGGTATCCGCACGCTGGGGGTTCGCCTGCGTCAACACCATGAAAGCAGCCTGAAAGTGGCAGAGTGGCTGGCTCAGCATCCACAGGTTGAGCGCGTTAATCATCCTGCGCTTGCGGGCAGTAAAGGCCATGAATTCTGGCAACGTGACTTTACGGGCAGCAGCGGGTTGTTCTCGTTTGTGCTTAAAAAACGGCTAGATAATGACGAACTGGCAAACTATCTGGATCACTTTACCCTCTTCAGCATGGCCTACTCCTGGGGCGGTTTTGAGTCCCTGATCCTGCCTAATCAGCCGGAGCAAATCGCGGCTCTGCGCCCTGGCGGCGAAGTGGACTTCAGCGGCACCCTGATTCGCCTGCACATCGGTTTAGAAAATGTGGACGATTTAATTGCGGATTTATCAGCAGGGTTTGAACGTATCGTGTAGAGTGCTCGCTGAAAATGTACTCCCCGGACGCTTTTCTTAACACTGCAAGCAGAAAAGTCTGCATGAGTTGCGCCTGCGATCAATCCCGGCAGGTATAATTGGGAGTACAATAGCGTTATCTCTGCTGTTCCACAGGAAAGTCCATGGCTGTTATTCAAGATATTATCGCGGCGCTCTGGCAACATGATTTTGCCGCACTGGCGGATCCGCACGTTATAGGCGTCGTCTATTTCGTGATGTTCGCAACGCTGTTTCTGGAAAATGGATTACTGCCAGCCTCGTTTTTACCCGGTGACAGTTTGCTTTTGCTTGCCGGGGCATTGATCGGTAAAGGCGTTATGGACTTTACGCCAACGATGGTTATCCTCACCTCTGCCGCGAGCCTGGGCTGCTGGCTGAGCTATCTGCAGGGCCGCTGGCTGGGGAACACGCGCGTCGTAAAAGGCTGGCTGGCGCAGTTACCGCATAAATACCATCAGCGGGCGACCTGTATGTTTGACCGACACGGCCTGCTGGCGCTGCTGGCCGGACGTTTTCTGGCTTTTATTCGCACCCTGCTGCCCACCATGGCGGGTATTTCCGGCCTGTCGAACCGCCGTTTTCAGTTCTTCAACTGGCTGAGCGGCCTGCTGTGGGTGGGGGTCGTGACCACGTTAGGCTACGCGCTGAATATGATCCCCTTTGTGAAACACCATGAAGATCAGGTGATGACTTTCCTGATGGTTCTGCCAATGGTCCTGCTGGTTGCAGGCCTGGTGGGAACCATTGCGGTGGTGATTAAGAAAAAGTACTGCAGCGCATAAACAAAAGCCGGGTGGCGGCTACGCCTTACCCGGCCTACGTTTCTCGTCAGGCGCCCTGCATCGTTCGTATACGCGACGCATCTTCTCCCGGCGTGACGCCGAAATAGCGCTTAAACTCCCGACTAAACTGCGACGCACTCTCATAGCCCACCCGCATTGCCGCCGCGCTGGCCTTCATGCCGTCGTGGATCATCAGCATCCGCGCCTTATGCAGCCGGTAGGTCTTGAGGTATTGCAGCGGCGAGGTGCTGGTCACCGATTTAAAGTTATGGTGAAACGCCGAGACACTCATGTTCGCTTCCGCGGCGAGCTGATCGACGCTGAGGTTTTCCGTGTACTGGCTCTCAATACGCTTGAGCACGCGGCTTATCAGACTGAAGTGGGTCTGTCGGCTCACCAGCGCCAGCAGCGCTCCCCCGCCGGGGCCCAGCAGCACATGATAGAGAATTTCGCGAATGATCTGCTTGCCCAGGATACGCGCGTCCAGCGGCCGCTCCATGACGTCCAGCAGACGCTCGATGGCGCACAGGATCTCTTCAGACAGCGTGGCCGAGTTAATCCCGCTTGAAGCCATCGACGGCTGGAAGAGTTCATCTTCGCCTATCTCCATCAGCAGTTCCTGCAACTGAAGGATATCGACATTAACGCGAATACCCGCCAGCGGGACCTCCTCTGTCGCGAAAGTTTCACATTCAAAGGGTAAAGGTACTGTCAGAAGCAGATATTCATTGGTGTCGTAGCGGAACACGCGGTCATTGATATAACCAATTTTATGGCCCGAAAAGAGAAAAACGATGCCCGGCTGGTACATCACTGGCGTGCGCGTCCCGGGCTGCGTGCCATAGAGCAGACGAATATCAGGCAACTGATCGCTGACACTATTTTCATTATCTATCAGTCTCTTAATCTGCGCGGTAAGCTGATGGCAGATCGCTTCACGGTTCATTTTTCGTTACTCCAGGTACGTTTTCCGACTTTCACAGTTTGCGCACTTTCCCGACGTTTCTCCAGCGCTCTGTAGAAATGGGCAAGACATTGGCAGGAATGTGCATTGAGAGCATAGCCCCGGACCGCCACAATGTGCAGCATCAGGCAGGCATCAGTGCCGCCACGGTTTTTCACCCACTAAAGGGAACGAGCAATGAACAATTTTAATCTCCATACCCCAACCCGCATTCTGTTTGGCAAAGACGCAATCGCTGACCTGCGTGCGCAGATCCCCGCTGATGCGCGTGTCCTGATCACCTACGGTGGCGGCAGCGTGAAAAAAACCGGCGTGCTGGATCAGGTTTACAGCGCCCTGGACGGTCTGGACGTGCGTGAGTTCGGCGGCATCGAGCCAAACCCGTCTTACGAAACGCTGATGAATGCGGTGAAAATCGCCCGTGAAGAAAGCATTACTTTCCTGCTGGCGGTCGGTGGCGGTTCCGTTCTGGATGGCACGAAGTTCATCGCGGCGGCAGCGCACTACGCTGACGGCGTTGACCCGTGGCACATCCTGGAAACCCGCGGCAGCGACATTAAAAGCGCAATCCCGATGGGCTCCGTGCTGACCCTGCCAGCCACCGGTTCCGAATCCAACAAAGGCGCAGTGATCTCCCGTAAAACCACCGGTGACAAACAGGCCTTTATGAACGAGCACGTGCAACCTGTCTTCGCTATCCTCGACCCGGTTTACACCTATACCCTGCCTGCACGTCAGGTAGCGAACGGTGTGGTTGATGCCTTTGTTCACACCGTTGAGCAGTACGTGACCTACCCGGTGAATGCCAAAATTCAGGATCGTTTCGCGGAAGGCATTCTGCTGACGCTGGTTGAAGAAGGTCCGAAAGCGCTGAAAGAGCCGGAAAACTATGACGTTCGTGCCAACGTCATGTGGGCGGCAACGCAGGCGCTGAACGGTCTGATCGGCGCAGGTGTGCCGCAGGACTGGGCGACCCACATGCTGGGTCACGAACTGACGGCGATGCACGGTCTCGATCACGCTCAGACGCTGGCGGTGGTTCTGCCTGCGCTGTGGAACGAAAAACGGGATACCAAACGCGCCAAACTGCTGCAGTACGCAGAGCGCGTGTGGAACATCACCGAGGGTTCTGACGATGCGCGTATTGACGCGGCCATCGAAGCGACACGCAACTTCTTCGAAAGCCTGGGCGTACCAACGCGCCTGTCTGGCTACGGCCTGGATGGCAGTTCTATCCCTGCTCTGCTGGAGAAACTCGACGCGCACGGCATGACCCAACTGGGCGAGCACGGTGACATTACGCTGGACGTTAGCCGCCGTATCTACGAAGCGGCACGCTAAGCGTTTTTGTCCTCCCGACTTTCGTTTTTTGACATTTCGTCCAGACTTAATGCACACCCCATCGCCGGAGCCCCCCTCCGGCGATGCGCACCTGAAGGAGGAAAAATGGCAAACCAAACCGTAATCAAGCTGCAGGATGGCAACGTGATGCCCCAGTTGGGGCTAGGTGTATGGAAAGCCGGTAACGACGAGGTCGTCTCCGCCATTCATAAAGCCCTGGAAGTCGGCTATCGGTCAATTGATACCGCCGCCGCCTACAAAAACGAGGACGGCGTAGGCACTGCACTGGCCAGCGCCGGCGTCCCCCGCGATGAATTATTCATTACCACGAAACTGTGGAATGACGATCAAAAACGCCCTCGCGAAGCCCTGCAGGAGAGTCTGGAGAAACTTCAGCTCGATTTCGTCGATCTGTATCTGATGCACTGGCCGGTTCCCGCCATCGACCATTATGTTGATGCCTGGAAAGGGATGATTGAACTGCAAAAAGAGGGTCTGGTGAAAAGCATCGGCGTCTGTAACTTCCAGGTTCATCACCTGCAGCGCCTGATTGATGAGACAGGCATCGCACCGGTGATTAACCAGATCGAGCTGCACCCGCTGATGCAGCAGCGCCAGCTTCACGCCTGGAATGCGACCCACAAGATCCAGACCGAATCCTGGAGCCCCCTGGCGCAGGGTGGCGAGGGGGTCTTCGATCAGAAAATCATCCGCGACCTGGCGGATAAATACGGCAAAACGCCCGCACAGATCGTCATTCGCTGGCATCTGGACAACGGCCTGGTCGTTATTCCGAAATCAGTCACGCCATCACGTATTGCCGAGAACTTCGACGTCTGGGATTTCCGCCTGGACAAAGATGAGCTGGGTGAGATTGCGAAGCTGGAGAAGGGCAAACGCTTAGGGCCGGACCCGGATCAGTTTGGCGGTTAAAAAAAGCCGGGTGGCGGCTTCGCCTTACCCGGCCTACGTGTCTACATAAAAAACCCCGGCTTGCCGGGGTTTTTTATTTACGCTTTGCGCTTCACGGGCTTCTTCGCATTCGAATTACCGTTCGAACGCTGATGCACAATCGGCGTGTGCTTGGTCAGCGCCGGACGCGTATTGCGGTTCTGGCGACGCGCTTCGCGCATCTCATCCAGCGTCGGAGCCGGTACCAGACAGTCGCGGCGTGAACCGATCAGGTGTTTTTTACCCATCTCTTCCAGCGCCTGGCGGATCAGCGGCCAGTTTTTCGGGTCATGATAACGCAGCAGCGCTTTATGCAGACGACGCTGTTTATCCCCTTTTGGCACCACCACCTCTTCACTCTTGTAGCCAATCTTACTCAGCGGGTTCTTGCCGGTGTAATACATGGTCGTCGAGTTGGCGAGCGGTGACGGGTAGAAGTTCTGCACCTGATCCAGACGGAAGCGACGCTGCTTCAGCCACAGTGCCAGGTTCACCATATCCTCATCACGCGTGCCGGGGTGCGCGGAGATAAAGTACGGGATCAGGTACTGCTCTTTGCCCGCCTGCTTTGAATACGTGTCGAACAGCTCTTTAAAGCGGTCATAGCTGCCCATACCCGGCTTCATCATCTTCGACAGCGGACCTTCTTCGGTGTGCTCCGGCGCAATCTTCAGGTAGCCGCCCACATGGTGGGTCGCCAGCTCTTTGATGTAGCGCGGATCTTCCACGGCGATGTCGTAACGCACCCCCGAGGCAATCAGGATCTTCTTGATGCCCTTCAGGTCGCGGGCACGACGATAGAGATTGATCGTCGGCTCGTGGTTGGTATCCATATGCTCGCAGATGCTCGGATAGACGCAGGAGAGACGACGGCAGGTTTGCTCCGCGCGCGGCGACTTACAGCGCAGCATATACATGTTCGCGGTTGGACCGCCAAGGTCGGAGATCACACCGGTAAAGCCTGGCACCGTGTCGCGAATCGCTTCGATCTCATTGATGATCGAATCTTCAGAGCGGCTCTGAATAATACGGCCTTCGTGCTCGGTAATAGAGCAGAATGAGCACCCGCCGAAGCAGCCGCGCATGATGTTGATCGAGAAACGGATCATCTCATACGCCGGGATGCGGGCGTTGCCGTACGCCGGATGCGGTACGCGCTTGTACGGCAGCGCAAAGACGCTGTCCATCTCTTCGGTGGAGAGCGGGATCGCTGGCGGGTTGATCCAGATAAAGCGCTCGCCGTGCTTCTGCATTAACGCGCGGGCACAGCCCGGGTTGGTTTCGTGGTGCAAAATACGGGACGCATGGGCGTAGAGGACTTTGTCAGCCTTCACCTTCTCGTAAGACGGCAGCAGCACGTAGGTTTTTTCCCACGGTTTCGGGCGCGGCGGCTGCACGACAATCGCCTTTGCTTCCGCTTTCTTTGGCTCAACCGGTTTATTATCCGCACACGGCAAATCTTCGCCGTACGGGTGTGGGATAGGATCGATTTTGCCCGGCATATCAATGATGCGGGAATCCACCCCGCTCCAGCCCGGCAGCGCCTCTTTCACCATGATGGCGGTATTGCGCACGTCGCGGATGCTGCTCACCGGTTCACCCTGCGAGAGACGATGCGCCACTTCCACCAGCGGACGTTCACCGTTGCCGTAAATCAGCATATCGGCTTTGGAATCCACCAGCACCGAGCGGCGAACGGTATCTGACCAGTAGTCGTAATGCGCAGTGCGGCGCAGACTCGCCTCAATGCCACCCAGGATCACCGGCACGTCTTTCCAGGCTTCTTTACAGCGCTGGGTGTAGACGAGGGTAGCGCGGTCCGGACGTTTGCCCGCCACGTTATCCGGCGTATAGGCATCGTCATGGCGCAGCTTACGGTCGGCGGTATAGCGGTTGATCATCGAATCCATGTTGCCCGCGGTCACGCCGAAGAACAGGTTCGGTTTACCCAGACGCATAAAGTCGTCTTTGCTGTTCCAGTCAGGCTGGGAGATGATCCCCACACGGAAGCCCTGCGCTTCGAGCATACGGCCGCAGATGGCCATGCCGAAACTCGGATGGTCAACATAGGCATCGCCTGTGACCAGAATGATATCGCAGCTGTCCCAGCCAAGTTGGTCCATCTCTTCCCGGGACATCGGCAGGAACGGCGCCGGTCCAAAGCAGGCCGCCCAGTACTGGGGCCAGGAGAAGAGGTCACGATCCGGCTGGATCAGGGAAATAGCGCTCATAATGCTTCCGAAGAAAAAATAGACAAAAGGAGCGGGATTATACGCTGTTCATCCATCCAATTTGAAGAAAAGGATGCAGGAAGCAGACATAAAATCGCGGAAGTCGTTAAAATACAGCGCACTGTTAATTTTGCATCATAATTACCCCTGACGCCTCCGGTTCTCTGCCGCCGGGAGGCATTCTGGCGTGGAGTTTCCGTGTGAAGTTCAACGATTCGTTACATGTGTCTCAACTGCGGGTTGTGCTCCACCTCTGCGGTTTCCTGGTTCTGCTGTACAGCCTTTCAATGCTGCCGCCGATGGTCATTGCCCTGCTGCACAAAGAGCGGACCTACTTTGCGTTTTTAACCACGTTTCTGACCTTTTTCAGCCTCGGGGGGTTAACCTGGCGGGCGACCCGTCACGCCGGCATACAGCTGCGCACCCGTGACGGTTTCGTGATCATTGTGCTGTTCTGGCTGCTGTTTTCAGTGATCAGCGCCATGCCGCTATGGATGGATGATGGTCTGCATCTCTCTTTTGCGGATGCGCTCTTCGAAGGGGTGTCCGGGATCACCACCACCGGGGCAACGGTGATCGGGGACGTCAGCGCCCTGCCTAAGTCGTACCTTTATTATCGCGCCCAGCTCAACTTCATTGGCGGGTTAGGCGTCATCGTGCTGGCCGTCGCAGTACTGCCGCTGCTGGGCATCGGGGGCATGAAGCTGTATCAGTCAGAAATGCCCGGGCCGTTCAAAGAGGAGCGCCTGACGCCCCGGCTTGCCGATACTGCGCGTACCCTGTGGCTGACCTATTTCGCGCTGGGCGTGACCTGCACGCTGGCCTACTGGCTGGCGGGGATGCCCGTTTTTGACGCCATCTGTCACGGGCTTTCAACTGTGTCACTGGGCGGGTTTTCTACCCGCAGCGAGAGCATTGGCTTTTATGACAGCCACGCAATTGAACTGGTTGCCGGGGCCTTTTCGCTGCTTTCTGCCTTTAACTTTACCCTCTGGTACGTCGCCATTGTCAGACGCACCCTGAAACCGATCCGCCGCAGCCCGGAGGTCAAATTCTTTCTCAGTGCCGCCGCGGTGATTATCCTCATTACCGCCTGGCAGGTCTGGCATGCGGGAATGTACAACCCCACGGATAGCCTGGTACACGCTTTCTTCCTTGCCAGCTCGATGATGACCGATAACGGTCTCGCGACGGCCGACTATGCCCAATGGCCTGCCCACACCATCTTTTTACTGTTGAGCGCCAGCTTCTTTGGTGGCTGCGTCGGCTCGACCTGCGGCGGGATCAAAGCGCTGCGTTTTCTCATTATGTTTAAGCAGAGTATTCAGGAGATGAATCAGCTGGCTCATCCGCGCGCGCTGCTGAGTATTAAGGTGGGCAAAAGCGTGGTGAATGAACGCGTTCTGCGTTCGGTATGGAGCTTCTTTTTTCTCTACGTGATGATTACCGGATTTTTTGTCTGGGCGCTTAATCTGATGGGCTATGACCTGTTTACGTCATTCGCCACGGTTGCCGCCTGTATCAACAATATGGGGCTGGGTTTTGGCGAGACAGCATCAACGTTTGGCACCTTAACCGAAGGGGCAAAACTGCTGATGTGCGCGGCGATGATCTTAGGGCGTCTGGAAATCTACCCGGTGCTGATTCTGTTCTCGCGCTTTTTCTGGCGGGCATAACACATTCCCGGCGAACCGGGAATGTCAGGGGGTTATGGCGCGGGGTTGATCAACATCTGCCCCACGGAGCCCCTGTCCATCATCTCCAGCGTCTGGCTATGGAACAGGAACGGGAAGTGCGGCCACGAAGGCTGGCCATAGTAGACAAGCAGTTCGACCTGACCATCCACCCAGACGGTATCTTTCCAGCCGCGATCTTCCGGGAACGGCATCGCACCGTTGACGTTACGGATCAGGAATGACACCCCTTCAATATGGAACGACTGCGGCATATCTGAACGGACCGTCCAGCGCTCCCAGGTGCCCTGCTGGGCGGTGATGTCGATACGGTTGACGTCCCACAGCGCGCCGTTGATGCCCGGATCGTCGCCCAGGCTGATATCACGGCTGCGCACCGGCGAACCGCCCATGATCTCCTGCGGCAGCAAACGCATCGGCAGGCTATCGGTGACCAGCGGCAGCAGGCCGGTTGGACGCAGGGTTAACACCAGCGTGGAGACCAGAATGCTCGACGGCTCGAAGAACCCGCGAATACGGTCAACAATGCTCGCGGCTTCGCCACAGGTGACAGAGACTTCATCCCCGTTGGTCATATCCACCAGAATTTCCCGACGTTCCCCCGGCGCCAGCGCCAGTTGCTTAACGGAGACCGGCGCAGGTAAAAAACCCTGGTCGCCGGAGATCACGTGGAGCGGGCGGCCATCGCTCATCTGCAGCTGATAACGACGGGAGTTAGAGGCATTAAGCAAACGCAGACGCACCCAACCGCGGGAAACTTCGACATACGGGCTTTGCGCACCGTTTACCAGCAGCGTATCGCCAACAAAGCCACCGCTCCCCGGCTCGCTGTACTCCGGCGTGCCAAAGTTATCCAGGCGCTTATCCTGAATAATGATCGGGAAATCATCCACGCCGTAGTGGTTCGGGATCGGCAGCGACTTGCTGACCTCATCTTCCACCAGCCACATCCCGGCCAGACCGTTATAGACCTGCTGCGCCGTGCGGTTAGGCGTGTTGGCGTGATACCACAGCGTTGCCGCGCTCTGGCGGATCGGCAGGACGGGTGCCCAGTCGGCGTTGGGAGACATCATGCGCGCCGCGCCACCGATCAGCGGGCCTGGAACCTGTAAACCGCTGATGGTCATGGCAACATTTTCAGTGGTGCGGTTGCTGTAAATTAGCTTAACGTCATCGCCGTTCCACACGCGAACGGTTGGCCCGAGGTAGCGCCCATTAATGCCCCATACCTGCGCGCGCGTGCCCTGGGTAAAGGACCAGTGGCTGCGCTGTAGCGTCAGAAATAGCGGCTGGCCGCGACGGGATTCAATCAACGGCGGAATGGGTAGCGGCTGTTGCTGCCCGGCGGCGCTGGCTGTCAGCGGCATCGCACCCGCACAGAGGGCAATCCCCGAAGCCTGAATAAACTGACGCCGACTGAGTGACATATAAGCTCCATCTGAAACGACTAACAACGCGGGAATTCGTTTTCCCTTTAACGCCGGATTAAATCTTACCGGCGGCTTCTCTTTCTGCGACTTCTTTGTCCAGCTGCGCAATACGCTGAGCCATCAGCTCGCGGCAATGTGCTGCCAGCTCGCGTACCTGGTCTTTACCGTATTTGCTGGTATCGACAGGCGGCAACATTTCGACAATCACCAGACCATTATTCAGGCGGTTAAGATTAATCTTATTCGAAGTATTGGAAACGCACACAGGAATAATTGGAACACCCGCCGCAATTGCGGCATGAAAAGCGCCCGTTTTAAACGGCAGCAGGCCACGCCCACGGCTACGCGTTCCTTCCGGGAACATCCAGATGGATATTTTGCGCTTTTTAAAATGATTCACCACTTCCGCAATGGTGCTGTGTGCTTTTGCGCGGTTATTACGGTCGATCAGCAGGTTACCGGTCAGCCAGTACAACTGGCCAAAAAACGGGATCCACAGCAGGCTCTTTTTCCCCACCGTCACGGTCGGCGGCAGAACGATATTGGAGGCCGTCACCATATCGTAGTTGTTTTGATGGTTGGCGATATAGATGGCATTACCGAAGTTCTCTGCCCCTTCAGGCAGGCGCTTTTCAACCTTCAGACCAAACAACGGTGCAAGGCGGCCGAACATATGGCCGAAGGTGGCAACGTGCTTAGGATTGCGCGGGCTGAACAGGCAATAAATTGAGCCGAAAACACAGACCAGAATACAGTAGATAACGGTAAGAATAAGACGAACAATATATAGCATAGCGACCTCTGAAGCCCCAACAGCTGACAATTATACTTCACCTGTGGCCAGGTAAGGACTTTATTACGAGCGCGTATTGTTAATCGCAACGCACGAATTAACAACGATTTTACGGGAAATTTTATTGAACTTCCCCCTCCGGACGGAGGGGGATATCACGAGACTACTCTTCGCTGTCACCCGCGCTGCTGCGCGCCGGTGAATCTATCTCCACACGGTCGATACGCTGCAGGCCGCGCATCAGCGAACCGCGACGACCGCGTTCACCCACCACTTTCTGCAGCTCTTCCGGACGCAGTTTGATCTTACGCTTGCCAACATGAATGGTCAGCGTGCTCTGCGGCGGCAGCAGGAAGAGGTGCGCCAGACCATCTTCACCTTTCGCGGCTTCCGCCGACGGGATGTTGATGATCTTGTTGCCCTTCCCTTTCGACAGCTCCGGCAGGTCGCTGACCGGGAACATCAGCATGCGTCCGGCGGAGGTGATCGCCAGCAGCATATCGCTTTCGTTCTCGATCACCAGCGGCGTCATCACGCGAGCGTTGTCCGGCAGGCTAATCAGCGCTTTACCGGCACGGTTACGCGACACAAGATCGTTAAAGGTACAGATAAAGCCATAACCCGCGTCAGACGCCATCAGCAGCTTCTGGTCATCGGCCTCCATCAACATATGATCAACCGTCGCCCCCGGCGGCAGCGTCAGCTTACCGGTAAGCGGTTCGCCCTGGCCGCGCGCGGAAGGCAGCGTGATAGGGTCGATGGCGTAGCTGCGACCAGTGGAGTCGATAAACGCCACCGGCTGGTTACTCTTGCCTTTCACCGCCGCTTTAAAGCTGTCTCCGGCTTTGTAGCTGAGACCCGGCGCGTCGATATCATGGCCTTTGGCGCTGCGCACCCAGCCGCTTTGCGACAGCACAATGGTCACCGGCTCGGAAGGCTGCATGTCATGCTCGTTCATTGCCTTCGCTTCTTCGCGCTCGTGCAGCGGAGAACGACGATCGTCGCCGAAGGCATCAGCATCCGCCTGCAGCTCTTTCTTCAGCAGGTTATTCATCTTGCGCTCGGACGCGAGGATCGCCTGCAGCTGATCGCGCTCTTTTTCCAGCTCGTTCTGTTCACCGCGGATCTTCATCTCTTCCAGTTTGGCGAGATGGCGCAGTTTCAGTTCGAGGATCGCTTCCGCCTGCGTCTCGCTGATGCCAAAGCGCGACATCAGGGCCGGCTTCGGCTCGTCCTCGGTACGGATGATCTCAATGACTTCGTCGATATTGAGGAACGCCACCAGCAAACCTTCGAGGATATGCAGGCGCTTCAGCACTTTCTCCAGGCGATGGTTAAGACGACGGCGGACCGTATCGCGACGGAACGTTAGCCATTCGGAGAGGATCTCCAGCAGGTTTTTCACCGCCGGGCGTCCGTCAAGACCGATCATGTTCAGGTTGATGCGGTAGCTTTTTTCCAGATCGGTGGTGGCAAACAGGTGGTTCATCACCTGCTCCATGTCCACGCGGTTGGAGCGCGGCACGATCACCAGACGGGTCGGGTTCTCGTGGTCAGATTCGTCGCGCAGGTCGTCCACCATCGGCAGCTTTTTATTGCGCATCTGGGAGGCGATCTGCTCCAGCACTTTCGCGCCGGAAACCTGGTGCGGCAGCGCGGTGATCACCACAGCGCCGTCTTCTTTATTCCACACCGCGCGCATGCGCACGGAGCCGCGACCGTTCTGGTAAATTTTGCGGATTTCCGCACGCGAGGTGATGATTTCCGCTTCAGTCGGATAATCCGGCCCCTGAACGATATCCAGCAGCTCGTCGAGCGACGTTTTAGGCTGCTCAATCAGGGTGATAGCGGCTTTCGCCACTTCACGCAGGTTGTGGGGCGGAATATCTGTCGCCATACCGACCGCAATACCGGTGGTACCGTTCAGCAGGATGTTTGGCAGACGCGCAGGCAGCATCTTCGGCTCCTGCATCGTACCGTCGAAGTTTGGCACCCAGTCAACGGTTCCCTGACCCAGCTCGCCCAGCAGCACTTCGGCATATTTAGAGAGACGAGATTCGGTATAACGCATCGCCGCGAAGGATTTCGGATCGTCCGGTGCCCCCCAGTTCCCCTGACCATCCACCAGCGGATAGCGGTAAGAGAACGGCTGCGCCATCAGGACCATCGCTTCATAACAGGCGCTGTCGCCGTGCGGATGGTATTTACCCAGCACGTCACCGACGGTACGGGCGGATTTCTTGAACTTGGCGGTGGCGTTCAGCCCCAGTTCGGACATCGCATAGACGATGCGGCGCTGAACCGGCTTCAGGCCATCCCCGATAAACGGCAACGCCCTGTCCATGATGACGTACATGGAGTAGTTCAGGTAGGCGTTTTCCGTGAATTCATGTAGCGCGAGGCGCTCTGCCATATCGCTCATTACGTGTGATTCCTCAACTCAGAAACCGATGGGTTTCAGGCAATATTGCCGCAGATACTACCCTATCTGACGAGTTGAGTCACAAAGAAAAAGGGCCGGGTGAGCGGCCCTTTTCGGGTTATTTGTTCAGCTTGATAACCTGCTTCACATCGATTTCAAACTCGTTCCAGTCTTTATCGACTTTACCCTGCAGCTCCACTTTATCCTGCGGGGTCACGGTCACGCCGTTCCAGCGCTTGTGGTCAATTTCGACCACCACCGTACCGGACTCATCGCGGAAGGTGTAGCGGTCATCGGACAGGCGCTCGGTAATGTTCCCGCGCAGCTTCACCCAGGCATCGTCCTTCAGATCTTTCACTTTAGCCGCGGTGGTGAGGTTGGCGTTGTTATCGACAAAACCGCCCTGCTGAGTTTGCGTCTGGGCCGGCGTGGCGGATGGGCCACTAAAACCGCCCTGAGCAGCAAAGACCGGCGCGGTGGTCATCATCATGATGGCAGCAATTGCAGCGAATTTTTTCATCGTAATCTCTCCCTTTAATGTCGTTTCGCAGTCCATTAAACAGGGTAATCCTTAACAACTTCTTAAGGGGAAAATTTATTTATTTTTACTGTACACCAGCCGCTTAGAGAGGGTTTACTGGCGGCATCAAGGAGGGAACATGCGCATTTTACTGGTAGAAGATGACAAGCTCATCGGCGATGGCATCAAAGCGGGCTTAAGCAAACTGGGCTTTAGCGTGGACTGGTTTACCGAGGGGAAAACCGGGCAGGCCGCGCTCGCTTCCGCGCCCTATGATGCCGTGGTGCTGGACCTGACGCTGCCGGAAATTGACGGTCTGGACATTCTGCGCGCCTGGCGTGAAGGCGGACACAGCGAGCCGGTACTGATCCTGACGGCGCGGGATGCGCTGAACCAGCGTGTTGAAGGGCTGCGCCTCGGGGCGGACGATTATCTCTGTAAGCCTTTCGCCCTGATCGAAGTGGCTGCCCGCCTTGAAGCGCTGGTGCGCCGCAGCCACGGCCAGACGCGCAGCGAACTGCGCCACGGCAAGGTCACGCTCGATCCAGCGAGCCTTATCGCCACGCTGGATGGCGAAACGTTAACGCTTAAGCCTAAAGAGTTCGCGCTGCTGGAGCTGTTAATGCGTAACGCAGGCCGGGTACTGCCGCGCAAGCTGATCGAGGAAAAACTCTATACCTGGGACGATGACGTCTCCAGCAACGCCGTCGAAGTCCATGTTCATCATTTACGCCGCAAGCTTGGAAGCGACTTTATCCGCACCGTACACGGCATCGGTTATACCCTGGGTGACGCATGAAATTGAGCCTGAAGCTGCGCCTGACGCTGCTGTTTTTAGTCCTCTCTCTGACGGCATGGTTTGCCGCCAGCCTGGTGGCCTGGCAGCAGACCACCCACAAGCTGGATAAGCTGTTCGATACGCAGCAGATGCTGTTTGCCAAACGACTGCTGACGATGGAACTGGACGAGCTTCATGCGCCAGCGCGCATGCGAGAGGTGCCGAAAAAAGCCAAACACGGGCATCTTGACGACGACGCGCTGGCCTTTGCGATTTACGCTTCAGACGGCACGATGATCCTGAACGACGGCGAAAACGGCCGCGATATCCCGTATCACTATCGCCGTGACGGCTTTGACGACGGACGGCTTCAGGACGATAACGACGAATGGCGCTTTTTATGGCTGACCTCGCCAGACGGGAAATACCGCGTGGTGGTCGGCCAGGAGTGGGAGTACCGGCAGGATATGGCGCTCGACGTCGTCAGCTCACAGCTGACGCCTTGGCTGGTGGCGCTGCCGGTAATGCTGCTGTTGCTTATTGTCCTGCTGAGTCGGGAACTGAAACCGCTGAAAAAGCTGGCACAGACCCTGCGCGCGCGCTCGCCGGATGCCACCGATGCCCTGCCCATCCAGGGCGTACCGGCGGAAGTGCGCCCCCTGCTCGACTCGCTGAATCATCTCTTTGCGCGTACCCAGGAGATGATGACCCGCGAGCGCCGTTTTACCTCCGATGCCGCCCATGAATTACGCAGCCCGCTGGCGGCGCTGAAGGTGCAAACCGACGTGGCGCAGCTCTCTCAGGACGATCCGCAGGCGCAGGAAAAAGCGCTGACGCAACTGCACGCGGGCATCGATCGCGCGTCCCGCCTGGTGGATCAGCTCCTCACGCTGTCGCGTCTGGACTCGCTGGACAGCCTGGACGGTGTAGAACAGATAGCGATGGCCGATTTGCTGCAGTCCGCGGTAATGGATATCTACCCTCCGGCGCAGCAGGCGGGCATTGATATTCGTCTGAACATTAACGCGCCAGAGGTGACGCGCACGGGTCAGCAACTGCTCCTGAGCCTGCTGGTACGTAACCTGCTGGATAACGCCACCCGTTACAGTCCGCGCGGCAGCGTGGTGGATGTGACGCTGGATGCGCGTCGCTTTACCGTGCGCGACAACGGCCCGGGTATTTCCCTCGATGCGCTGACGCGTCTCGGCGAGCGGTTTTACCGTCCGCCAGGTCAGGATGCCACCGGAAGCGGGCTGGGGTTATCCATTGTGAAACGCATCGCCGCCCTGCACGGGATGCACGTCGCGCTGGGCAACGCCCCTGAAGGCGGCTTCGAAGTGAACGTCAGTTGGTAAAAGATTATTGCATTTAACGCAAAAGACTTTGCACATTTTGCTCATTTTTCCGCTCCGTCCTCGCGCGTAGAATACCCGGCATACTCTCAGTCACGAGGACAAATAATGAGCAACATTTTGATTATCAACGGCGCAAAAGAATTTGCGCACTCTAAAGGCCAACTGAATGACACCCTGACCGAGGTCGCGGATGGTTTCCTGCGCGACGCCGGGCATGATGTTAAGGTCGTGCGTGCGGACAGCGAGTATGACGTGAAGGCGGAAGTGCAGAACTTCCTGTGGGCCGACGTAGTGATTTGGCAGATGCCGGGCTGGTGGATGGGCGCACCGTGGACGGTGAAAAAGTACATGGACGACGTCTTCACCGAAGGTCACGGTTCACTTTATGCCAGCGACGGCCGCACCCGTTCAGACGCGTCGAAAAAATACGGTTCCGGCGGTCTGATTCAGGGCAAAAAATATATGCTTTCCCTGACCTGGAACGCTCCTCTGGAAGCCTTCACCGAAAAAGATCAGTTCTTTGAAGGCGTGGGCGTCGACGGTGCGTATCTGCCGTTCCACAAGGCGAACCAGTTCCTGGGGATGGATCCGCTGCCGACCTTTATCGTCAACGACGTGATTAAAATGCCGGACGTCCCGAGCTATATCGCAGAATATCGCAAGCATCTCGCGAAAATTTTTGCTTAACTGGTAGCCTGGAATTAAAGGAGTAGTAACCATGCTTACAGTAATCGCAGAAATCCGTACTCGTCCAGGTCAACATCACCGTCAGGCGGTGCTGGATCAGTTCGCGAAAATTATCCCAACCGTACTGAAAGAAGAAGGCTGCCACGGCTACGCGCCGATGGTTGACGCCGCTACTGACGCAAGCTTCCAGGCCACCGCGCCAGACTCCATTATCATGGTTGAGCAGTGGGAAACCGTCGCCCATCTTGAAGCGCATTTGCAGACCGCACATATGAAAGCGTGGAGCGATGCGGTGAAAGGTGACGTGCTGGAGACCCACATCCGTATTCTGGAGCAAGGGGTTTAAGTTCGTGGAATTTGCCGGGTGGCACTGCGTGTACCCGGCCTACAAAACCTGAACCGTAGGCCCGGTAAGCGTTAGCGCCACCGGGCTTTTTTAGCACCTTAAACCTCAACTGCTATGCTTATTCTGACTTCATGATTAACAGGAGGATGGAATGGGTCTTTTTAACTTCGTAAAAGAAGCAGGCGAAAAGCTGTGGGATAACCTGACCGATCATAAAGGCCAGGGCGACAAAATCACCGAGCACCTCAAGAAACTCAACATTCCCGGTTCAGACAAAGTCCAGGTTAACGTTACCGACGGCAAAGCCAGCGTAACGGGCGACGGGCTGACCCAGGAGCAGAAAGAGAAAATCCAGGTCGCCGTCGGGAACATCGCGGGCGTCAGCGAGGTGGAGAACAATATCACCGCGACCGATGCCAAAGATGAAGCTACCTACTACACGGTAAAATCCGGCGATACCCTGAGCGCTATCTCCAAAACCGTGTACGGCGATGCCAACCAGTACAACAAGATTTTCGAGGCCAATCGCCCTATGCTCTCCAGCCCGGATAAAATCTACCCGGGCCAGACGCTGCGTATTCCTAAAGCGTGATCAACGAGTCGGGGTTACCCCCGACTGTTTTTAACCGCTTTTCTTCCCCGGCTTTAACCCACGATGCAACTCATTGATACGCTTCATCGACTTAATAGTGCGCTGCGGCTCGGTGGAGGCAACGGATAAAACAATCATCTCCAGACACAGCAGCACCGTGCCATGAAGCGGGATTTTACCCTTCTCTCCGCCACGCGGGACGTGGATAACCACGCTGGCCTCTTTACTGAATTGTGAGTCGGTGGCATTGGTCAGCAAAACGGTGGGGATCCCCAGGCGTTTCGCCTCGCGCAGCGTGGTTTGTCCTTCCCGATGCGCAGATTTTTGCGCCATCATGATCAGCACATCGCCGCGCTGGAGCCCAATCAACTGTTCCGCAAGCCCTATCCCGGTACGGTTGAGCGGCATGGCGGGGAGTCCCATCCGGCTGAACAATCTGGCAGTGTATTCGGCCAGAATCCCGGACGCGCCAATACCAAATAGGGCAACCTGCCTCGCCTGAGCCAGCAGTGAGACCGCCTGCGCCATCGCGAGGCGGTTGTGGGGTTCAGACAAGACGTTACAGGTATGCTGGTGCCCCTCCAGCACGAAATCAATGCTCGCATTGACGTCGCTGGTAAGCGTATTCACCGTGGTGGAGATCTTTTCGCTGGAGGTCACCACCGGACCAAACCACTGCTCCAGCGTCTGCTTGAGATCGCGCAATCCACCAAAACCGAGTGCCTGGATGGCGCGGACGACGGTAGCATCCGACGTTTTAAGCAGCGTCGCAATCTCCATCGCCGTCTGTTCCATCACCGCTTCACGATTTTCATTGATATAGCGCGCCACCAGCAGCAGCCGCGGCGTAAGCTGGTGCGCCCGCGAGCGGAGGCGGTCGCCGAAAACATCGACTTTTCGGCTCATCGTGACGCCTCCGGCAAAGGACGTCCGGCAATCTGCGACTGCACCTGCGCGGCCATGAGCCCTAACGAGGCGAACGAGTTCGAGATGGCCTCTTCGCGCGAGATCAGTACGTAGTGGCCGGTTCGGCAGGCATTCAGGAACTGACACCAGCCGGGCATGACCGCATCCATCGCTGCCAGCTCATCCTGCGGTTTGCCGCCCGTATCCCCGCGCCAGGTAGCGAAAACGAAATCAGCATCCAGCTCCGGCAGCCGTTCAGCACTGACGTCAATCCGCCCGCCCTCCGGGATGGACTCAATCAGCGGCGGGAAGGTAAACCCGGCATCACGCAGGACGCGCCCCAGCGAATGGTAGCTGTGCATGGCGTTGATTTTCCCCTGATTAGCCTGAATCACCGACACGGTGATTTTGCGTGTGTCGATAGTCGCCTTCAGCGCCTTGATTTGTTCCTGATAGCGGCGTTCAAGAACCTTGAGCCGCGCCTGCGTGCCCGTCAGCTGCGCCAGTTTGCGGTAGATCTCCGGCGCGCCGCCGTCGAGATGATCGATACTCACCGTCGGGGCTATTTTTTCCAGCTGCTCCACCGGCGTGTTGCGGGTCGGCTCGGTAATGATCAGGTCCGGTTTTGCCGCGGCGATGGCCTCAATGTCGATATCGGCAGTGCCGATAAATTTGATGTCGGAATTATCGAAGTCGACGCCGGTCAACATGCCGCTGGACCGCAGAAAGTGGCTACCGTCCGGTCGCGTGCGGCCATGGCTCGCCACGGGCGGTACGCCAAGCTCAATCAGTGGAATGGTGATATCCAGATCGTGTAACGAGACGATCCGTTTCGGATGTACCGGTACCACCACTTTCCGGTTCAGATCGTCCGTAAACGTCTGGGTCGGCTCGGCCGCACCCACCGCAAAGCCCACCAGCAACAGCATCGCAAACAGTACGCGCATCATAGTCTCCTAAAATCTGTCCCGACGCTGCCAGAGCAGCAGCAGGAAAAAGGGTCCACCAATCAGTGAAATCACAATGCCCGCAGGCAGCTGCAGCGGGAGGAATGCCAGCCGACCGACGTTATCCGCCAGCAGCACCAGCAGCGCGCCCAGCACCGCGCTTCCCGTCAGGAGCGCGCTTTGCCCGCCGCGCAGCAGCAGGCGCGCCATATGTGGCGCAATAAGCCCGACAAAACCAATACTGCCCACGCAGGAGACGCAGGCCGCCGTCAGTACCACCGGGGCGAGAACGCGCAGCAGCGCCAGTCGGTTCGTGCGCACCCCCAGCCCCGCCGCCGAGTGGTTGCCGAGCAGCGCCACGTCGGCAGCGCGGGCGGTTAATAACAGCAGCGCAAATGCCGGAAGCGACCAGGCCGTCGCAATGCTGACCAGCGTCCAGTTTGCCGCGTGCAGGCTTCCCGCCAGCCATAGCATCGCCGTCTGCACGTCGCGCACGTCCGCCGTGGTCATAAAGACGCCCATTGCCGCGGCGAAGGCCCATGAAACGCCGATGCCGATCAGAATGAATCGTGGACGCGAAATATCACGCGCCAGGGCCACCACCAGCAGCGCAGTGAGTAGGCCTCCGGCTATGCCGACCAGCGGCCGCCAGCCTAGTCCCAGCGCCGGAAACTGAAAAATCAGCAGCAGTACCGCCGCGCTACAACCCTCTTTCACGCCGATAAGCCCCGGGTCCGCCAGGCCATTGCGGGTAATGGACTGCATTGCCGCGCCAGCCATGCCGAGCATCGCGCCGCACAGTACCGCCATCAGCAGGCGCGGCAGACGGATATCCATCACGATATAGTGCGTCTCTGGGGTCAGGCTTTCGGGATAAAACAGCGCCCGCCCAATGGCGGATGCGGGGACGGGAAGCGAGCCGTGCGTCAGGCCAAAAGCGGTTAGCAAGCAGGCCGCCAGCGTCAGGACGGCCAGGCACGCCAGCGCTTTTGGACGAACCAGCGCCGAGAAAGCCCCCACGCGTAACGCACGCAATCCAGCCCGGTTCATTTGAACATCCTTGCAGCCATGAAGATAAAGATGGGCGCGCCGACCAGGGCAGTCATGATGCCGGTTGCCAGCTCCCAGGGCGTAAACAGCGTGCGGGCAGCAATGTCCGCCAGCAGCAGAACCAGTGCCCCGCACAAGGCAGAGAGCGGCACCATCACGCGCAGATCGACCGACACCACACGGCGAATGAGCTGCGGCACCACAAGGCCGATAAAGCCAATCGGCCCGGCGAGGGAGACCGCCGCCCCGCAGAGCAGCGCGATAGAAAGCAGAGCGAGCAGGCGGGTTTTCAGCAGCGACACGCCCAGCCCCTGCGCCATCCTGTCGCCCATCGCCAGCATATTGAGCGAGGGCGATAACCCGAGCGCCAGCACAAACCCCATGGCCGCCACCCACAGGGCAGCGGCGATCGTTTCACCGCTAAGCCCTGCTAAATCTCCCGCCAGCCAGGTCCGCATGGCGAGCAGCGTCTGTTCATCCAGTATGAGCACCGTGGCGGTAATCGACGCGGCAAACGCCGACATCGCCACGCCGCACAGGGTCACCTTCATCGGCGTGAGTCCGGCGCGGCCGGACGAGGAGAACATCAGCACCAGCAGAAACAGCGCAGCGGCGCCAGCGGCGGCAATCAGCGGGCGTCCAAACGGCAGCGTTAGCCCAAGCGCGCTCGTCAGTACCACCGCCAGTGCCGCCCCGGCATTGAGCCCCAGAATATGCGGTTCGCCAAGCGGGTTGCGGATCACGGATTGCAGCAGCACGCCCGCGACGCCGAGGGCAGCACCTGTCACCATCGCGCCGCAGAGACGCAGCAGCCGCAGTTTGATAATGATGTTATGGTCGAAATTGCGCGGGTCGAAATGGAAGAAGGCCTCCACCACCGTCTTCGGGGCGATAAAGCGCGCACCGATACCCAGATGCGCAATCGCGCCCATCGCCAGCAGCAAGGTGAAAAGCAGGAAAGCCAGAGAGGTGCGCATCATGGCTGTTCCGTGACCTGGCGGAACGGCATAAAGAACGGTTTGCCGGTCAGCGGATTGATGGACATATGCACGTCGACATCAAATACCGCTTTAATCAACGCCGGCGTGCAGACGTCGCCCTCATGTAACACGCCCTCCACTTTTCCCTGGCGTAAAAAGACCAGTGAATCACCATAATTCACGGCGAAGTTAAGGTCGTGCAGCACCACAACCACGGTACGTCCATGCGCGCGCGTCAGCGTATGCAGCAGCTCCAGGATCTCCACCTGGTAACGGAGATCGAGGAAGGTTGTCGGTTCATCCAGCAGGATATACGGCGTCTGCTGCGCCAGCGCCATGGCGATCCAGCAGCGCTGGCGCTGGCCGCCGGACAGGCTTTCGACGGGCATATGGGCAAACTCCGCCGTGCCGGTCAGGCGCAGCGCCTCTTCCACCGCCCGCTCGTCTTCGTCGCTCCACTGGCGCATAAAATTCTGCCACGGGAAACGCCCGCGCGAGACCAGCTCGAAAACGGTTAACCCTTCCGGCAGCAGCGGCGACTGCGGCAGGATGCCAAGCTGGCGGGCGACCGCTTTCGTCGGCTGCGCGTGGATTGCCTTGCCGTCGAGAACGGCCGCGCCGCCCAGCGGCTGGAGTAAGCGCGCAATCGTACTCAGCAGCGTCGATTTTCCGCAGCCGTTCGCGCCCACCAGAACGGTTATTTTCTGCTGCGGGATCGTAAGGGAGATATCATCAACGATGATTTTTTTCTGGTAACCGGCAGAAAGATTCTCCAGAACCAGTCCCGGTTTTTGGGTGTTGTGAGCCACGTGAATGCCAACGTAATGAAAAACAGCAATAAATATAAATAAAAATCATTCTCTTTTGAGAGTTTGCCGCCGCGTCATGTAGTAGTCAAGTGAAGAAATACCCTTAAAAAACCAGGGGTAACGGGGCATTTACACGCGACACAAAACACAAATAAGTATCTATTTTTCAATCAATTAAATGGTTAACCTTTTGTATTTCCGTCACGTTTCGCCTGTGTAGCCAATTTTTACCTTTTTTCATTTACTACTACATGCCTGCATGATTGAATGATTCTCAATTACATGTTCGATGCCGGTTCTGGCTAACGAGCAGACCATTAAGGGCAATGACTCACACATTCTTCCGTGAAGGTGATTCACGGATATTTCGGGATAACAGATGTAATGGCTACGTTCACACCTTCACTCTCTGGGGTAAAAGGGCGCGCGCTCTTTTCTCTGCTGTTTATCGCACCGCTGGTACAGGCCGCAGACGCTAATACGGCTAAAGATGGCGAAACGCTTACCGTTATCGCCGATCCCACTGCCGTGGCGGAGGCCACCAACGGCTACCAGCCGCTGAACACCTCCACCGCGACGCTGACCACCATGCCCATGCTGGATATCCCGCAGGTGGTGAATACCGTCAGCGATAAAGTGCTTGCGGATCAGCACGCTACCACGCTCGATGAAGCGCTGTATAACGTCAGCAACGTGGTTCAGACCAACACCCTGGGCGGTACGCAGGATGCCTTTGTGCGCCGTGGATTTGGCGCGAACCGTGACGGCTCGATCATGACCAACGGTCTGCGTACCGTCCTGCCACGTAGCTTCAACGCCGCTACCGAACGCGTGGAGGTGCTGAAAGGCCCGGCCTCAACGCTTTATGGCATTCTCGATCCGGGCGGCCTGATTAATGTCGTCACTAAACGCCCGGAGAAAACCTTCGGCGGCGCAATTTCTGCCACCTCCTCCAGCTTTGGCGGCGGCACCGGACAGGTTGACGTGACCGGCCCGATTGACGGGACCCGTCTGGCGTACCGCCTGACGGGGGAGTACCAGGACGAGGACTACTGGCGCAATTTCGGTAACGAACGCAGCACCTTTATCGCCCCCTCCCTGACCTGGTTTGGCGATGATGCCACGGTGACCGTGCTCTATTCCCACCGCGACTATAAAACGCCGTTCGATCGCGGCACGATCTTCGACCTCAACACCAAACAGCCGGTGAACGTCGATCGCAATACCCGTTTTGACGAGCCGTTTAACATCACTGACGGGCAGTCCGATCTCGCTCAGCTTAACGCGGAATACCGCCTTAATAGCCAGTGGACCGCGAAGTTCGACTACAGCTACAGCCAGGATAAATACAGCGATAACCAGGCCCGCGTAATGGCCTACGATGCCAAAACCGGTAACCTGACCCGTCGCGTGGATGCGACCCAGGGCTCAACCCAGCGCATGCACAGCACCCGCGCGGATTTGCAGGGCAACGTGGATATCGCGGGCTTTTACAATGAGATCCTGACCGGCGTGTCGTATGAAAATTACGATCTGCTGCGTACGGACATGATGCGCTGTAAGAACGTCAAAGGTTTCAATATTTACCATCCGGTTTACGGCAAACTCGACAAGTGTACAACCGTCTCCGCCGCTGACAGCGACCAGACGCTGAAGCAGGAGAGTTACTCTGCCTACGCGCAGGATGCCCTGTACCTGACCGATAAATGGATCGCCGTCGCCGGGATGCGCTATCAGTATTACACCCAGTACGCCGGTAAAGGCCGTCCTTTCAACGTTAACACCGACAGTCGCGACGAACAGTGGACGCCAAAGCTGGGGCTGGTTTACAAACTCACGCCGTCCGTTTCGCTGTTTGCTAACTACTCCCAGACGTTTATGCCGCAGTCGTCCATTGCGAGCTATATTGGCGACCTGCCGCCGGAAACGTCGAATGCCTACGAAGTGGGCGCAAAGTTCGACCTGTTCGACGGGGTTACTGCCAACATCGCGCTGTTTGATATTCACAAACGCAACGTGCTGTATACCGAAAGCATCGGGGGCGAAACCATCGCCAAAACCGCGGGCCGCGTGCGTTCTCAGGGCGTAGAGGTGGATCTCGCCGGGTCGCTGACGGAGAACACCAACATTATCGCCAGCTACGGCTATACCGACGCGAAAGTGCTGGAAGACCCGGACTATGCGGGTAAACCGCTGCCAAACGTGCCGCGCCATACCGGTTCTCTGTTCCTGACCTACGATATTCATAATGCGTTTGCCGGGAATACGCTGACCCTCGGCGGCGGCGGGCATGGCGTGAGCCGTCGCTCAGCGACCAACGGTGCGGATTATTATCTGCCGGGCTATTTCGTGGCGGATGCGTTTGCGGCGTATAAGATGAAGCTGCAGTATCCGGTGACGCTGCAGGTCAACGTGAAGAACCTGTTTGATAAGACCTACTACACGTCATCTATCGCGACCAATAATCTGGGCAACCAAATCGGCGATCCGCGTGAAGTGCAGTTTACGGTGAAGATGGAGTTTTGATGTAAAAAAGCCCGGTGGCGCTCACGCTTACCGGGCCTACGATCCATTCCCTCTCCCTGTGGTAGAGGGTTAGGGTTAGGGCATCAGGCCTCAATATCCGCCATATCACCCTTCTCCTGCAGCCAGTTACGTCGGTCTTCCGAACGTTTCTTGGCAAGGAGCATATCCATCATGGCATTCGTTTGCTGTTCGTCTTCGTCGCTGATGGTCAGCTGCACCAGACGGCGCGTATTCGGATCCAGCGTCGTTTCACGCAGCTGCATTGGGTTCATCTCACCCAGCCCTTTAAAGCGCTGGACGTTAGGCTTGCCCTTCTTACGCTTCAGCTGTTCCAGCACGCCCGCCTTCTCTTCTTCCGTCAGTGCGTAATAAACCTCTTTGCCGAGGTCGATACGGTACAGCGGCGGCAGCGCCACGTGGACGTGACCGTTTTTCACCAGCGTGCGGAAGTGCTTCACGAACAGCGCGCACAGCAGCGTGGCAATGTGCAGACCATCGGAGTCCGCATCCGCGAGGATACAGATCTTGCCGTAACGCAGCTGGCTCAGATCGTCGCTGTCAGGATCGATACCGATCGCTACGGAAATATCATGCACTTCCTGCGAAGCCAGCACTTCATCTGAAGAGACTTCCCAGGTGTTCAGGATCTTACCCTTAAGCGGCATGATCGCCTGATATTCACGATCGCGCGCCTGTTTGGCCGACCCGCCCGCCGAGTCCCCTTCCACGAGGAACAGCTCGGTACGGTTGAGGTCCTGTGCGGTACAGTCCGCCAGCTTGCCCGGCAGCGCAGGGCCGCTGGTCAGCTTTTTACGTACCACTTTCTTCGCCGCACGCAGACGGCGCTGGGCGCTGGAAATCGCCATTTCAGCCAGCATCTCTGCCGCCTGAACGTTCTGGTTCAGCCACAGGGTAAAGGCATCTTTCACCACGCCGGAGACGAACGCCGCACACTGACGTGACGACAGACGCTCTTTGGTCTGGCCGGCAAACTGCGGATCCTGCATCTTCACGGAGAGCACGTAGGCACAGCGATCCCAGATATCTTCCGCCGACAGCTTCACGCCGCGCGGCAGAATGTTGCGGTATTCGCAGAACTCGCGCATCGCATCCAGCAGGCCCTGACGCAGGCCGTTGACGTGCGTACCGCCAAGCATGGTTGGAATCAGGTTGACGTAGCTTTCCGTCAGCAGCTCGCCGCCTTCCGGCAGCCACAGCAGCGCCCAGTCCACCGCTTCGGTGTCACCGCTAAAGTTACCGACGAACGGTTTTTCCGGCAGCGTCGGCAGGCCGTTTACCGCTTCGCACAGATAGTCATTAAGACCATCGGCGTAGCACCAGGTCTGCTCGGTGTTGTTGACGTGATCGGTAAAGGTGATTTCTACGCCCGGACACAGCACCGCTTTCGCTTTCAGCAGGTGCGTCAGGCGAGAAACGGAAAAACGCGGGCTGTCGAAGAAGCTTTCGTCTGGCCAGAAGTGGACGCTGGTACCGGTGTTGCGTTTGCCGCACGTGCCGACAACCTGCAAATCCTGCACCTTTTCGCCGTTTTCAAACGCGATGTTATAGACCTGACCGTCGCGACGGACGTTCACTTCCACCCGTTTGGACAGGGCGTTAACCACGGAGATCCCCACGCCGTGCAAACCGCCGGAGAACTGGTAGTTTTTGTTGGAGAACTTACCGCCCGCGTGCAGACGACACAGGATCAGCTCAACGGCAGGCACGCCCTCTTCCGGGTGGATGTCCACCGGCATGCCGCGCCCGTCGTCGATAACTTCCAGCGACTGATCGGCATGCAGGATGACGTCAACGCGTTTGGCATGGCCCGCCAGCGCTTCGTCCACACTGTTATCAATAACTTCCTGGCCCAGGTGGTTTGGGCGCGTTGTATCGGTGTACATCCCCGGGCGGCGGCGAACCGGCTCAAGCCCGGTGAGGACCTCAATGGCATCAGCGTTATAGGTTTGCGTCATGATTTAAACTAGCAATTCGCATTGATTGTCAGTGGCTGTGCAGTCCAAGAAAATCGACAATCTGGGTGAAATGATTCTCAAAGCCCGTGAAAGCATGGTTTCCGCCTTCTTCTATAGTCTGGCGGCAGGATGCGTAATACGCCACTGCCTGGCGGTAATCCAGCACTTCATCACCCGTCTGTTGCAGCAGCCAGATGAGATCAGGCGCTTCAAGCGGGTCGACCTGCATAACTTTGAGATCGTAAATATGGCGTGACTCTAGCACATATTGCTGCCCGGTGTAGGGGTTCTCGTTTTCACCAAGAAAGTCCCTCAGCAGCTCAAATGGCCGTACCGCCGGATTCACCACAACGGCCGGCAGCATAAAGCATTGCGAGAGCCAGGTGGCGTAGTACCCGCCCAGCGATGAGCCGACCACACCAAACGATTCACCGCCGTGTTCAAGCACGATGGATTCGAGCATTTCCGCCGCCTCCGCCGGATAAGGCGGCAGCTGCGGGATAATCATCTCAACATGGGGGTGATGCTCGCTCAGCCACTGGCGAAACTGTGTCGCTTTTGCGGAGCGCGGCGAGCTGTTGAATCCGTGCAGATAAAGGAGCGTAGACATCAATAGCCTTCTGAAGCGGTATCTGGTCGGAATTGTGCGCCTGCCAGACGGCAGACTTCCGTGGTCAGCGTGCCGTCGGTATGCAGTTCCAGCCAGCGCCAGCCTGGCGCGATAGTATCCAGCGTAAAGTTGGCACAGTGCGGTTTAAACTGCACGCAGGTCGACGGCGTCGCCAGCATGCGGCGCCCGTTCCAGTCGAGATCCTGTTCCTGATGAATGTGTCCGCACAGCAGATGTTTCACGCGGGGGAACTTCGTCAGCACGCGATCCAGCGCGGCGGAGTTACGCAGGCTGTGTTGATCGAGCCAGCTGCAGCCCGCCGGGAGCGGATGATGATGCAGCAACAGCAGGGTATGACGTTCAGGTTCGGCAGCCAGTTTGGTCTCCAGCCAGTCGAGTTGAAACTCGCTTAACTCACCGTGCGGGACGCCAAATACCTGGCTGTCCAGCAGCAGGATCTGCCACTTTTCACCCGCAAAAACACACTTCGCCGGAGAAATCCCCGCGTCCTGAAGGGAGCTGTACATCGCGGGCTGGAAATCGTGGTTTCCCGGCAGCCAGACGCAAGGCACGCTAAAGCTCGCGATGCCTTCAGCAAAATGCTGGTAGGCCGCGGAGGATTGGTCCTGCGCCAGATCGCCTGTTGCAACTATCAGATCGCAGTCGCGATGTTCAGCGTGAATGGCGCTAAGTACTGCCTGATAGCTCTCCCAGGTATTCACCCCGAGCAGCGTCTCATGCTTTTCGGCAAAAAGGTGGGTATCGGTGATTTGTAATATCCTGACTGGCGCCCCACCAGCAACAGTCAGGTTCAACAGGCTTTCCAAATGGTGTCCTTAGGTAGGTTTATGACGCTAACAAACCGGAATCGCCATTGCTCCATGTGCTAAACAATATCTTAGCCAGTCGGCTAAAAACTGGTTAATTTGATGCTTTTCGTCGCGTTGATGCAACTTTTTATTCGGGTAATCATACCGCGCCTTGAAGCGAAAGATCTGCTGACTCGAACACACTTCAGCGACCATCGCATCATGATAGAGGCGCACCGTCATTGACGGCAGGCTCCAGTAGCTAATGCTGGGCGCCGTTTGTTCAATTTCGACCAGCGTAGTGTAGCGCGTTGATTCTGTTATCGTTAACCGATACTGCGCATTGCTCACCTGATAGCTTACCGTTTCGCCGGGTGCGTCATTTCTCGGCAGCAGGCGGCGCAATTGTGCGAAATTGGTTTCGCACAGGCGCATCATTTCTGGGAAGTCAGGTGTATAGCGCTTCATTTTTTCCACTCGTTTCGTAATGTCTGATAATGCAGTTGCAGCCATTGCAGGGCAATGACAGACGCTGCGTTGTCGATTTTCCCCTCTTCTACCCACTGATAAGCCTGTTCCCGGCTCACCACATGAACCCGAATATCTTCGTTTTCATCAGCCAGACCGTGGATCCCTTCCGCCGTCGTGGCGTCCACTTCGCCCACCATGATGGACAAGCGCTCGCTGGTGCCCCCCGGGCTCGCCAGATAACTCAACACCGGTTTTGTACGACCAACCACCAGCCCGGCCTCTTCCAGCGCCTCGCGGCGGGCGACGTCTTCAACCGTCTCGCCCTCTTCGATCATCCCGGCCACCATCTCCAGCAGCCACGGGCTCTCACTGACGTCATACGCGGCGATGCGGATCTGCTCCACCAGCACAACTTCGTCACGCACTGGGTCAAAGGGTAGCAAGACAGCCGCATGCCCGCGCTCAAAAATTTCGCGTCTGATTTCGCCGCTCATTTCACCGTTAAACAGGCGATGCCTGAAACGGTAAAGATCCATTGAAAAAAAACCGCTATAAAGCGTTTCTCGTGCAATAATTTCTACATCGTTTTTGGCGAATGTCACGGGCAACTTTTCTGGTTTTTGCATGAGTCGAGTCCTGGTAGCAATGGTGATGAAATTGTGAATTTCAAGGCTGTTTGGCTGCCGTTTGTAAGGCTATATGGTAGATTGGTGCAAATTACCGCCAGATGGCACGTAACGCCAACCTTTTGGTGTGGATGATTCTGTTAGAATCGGCAATTATTTTTTAATTAGATCAGCGCTAATACTGCTTCACAACAAGGAATGCAAATGAAGAAATTGCTCCCCATCCTTATCGGCCTGAGCCTGACGGGCTTCAGTGCAATGAGCCAGGCGGAAAACCTGTTACAGGTCTACCAGCAGGCACGTCTGGGCAACCCTGATTTACGTAAATCAGCGGCCGATCGTGATGCTGCGTTTGAAAAGATTAACGAAGCGCGTAGCCCACTGCTGCCGCAGTTAGGTTTAGGTGCAGATTATACCTACAGCAACGGTTTCCGCGACGCTAACGGCGTTAACTCCAATGCTACCAGCGCCTCACTGCAATTAACACAGACGCTGTTTGATATGTCCAAATGGCGTGCCCTGACCCTGCAGGAAAAGAGCGCGGGTATTCAGGACGTCACCTATCAGACCGATCAGCAGACGCTGATCCTGAACACGGCCACCGCGTATTTCAACGTGCTGAGCGCCATCGACGCGCTCTCCTACACTGAAGCGCAGAAACAGGCGATTTACCGTCAGTTGGATCAAACCACCCAGCGCTTCAACGTGGGTCTGGTGGCGATCACCGACGTACAGAACGCCCGTTCACAGTACGACACCGTGCTGGCTAACGAAGTGACCGCGCGTAACAACCTCGACAACGCGCTGGAAGCGCTGCGTCAGGTCACCGGCAATTACTATCCTGAGCTGGCCTCTCTGAACGTGGACAGCTTTAAGACGGATAAACCGCAGGCGGTTAACGCGCTGCTGAAAGAGGCGGAAAACCGCAACCTGAGCTTGCTGCAGGCGCGTCTGAGCCAGGATCTGGCCCGCGAGCAAATTCGTCAGGCGCAGGACGGTCACCTGCCAACCCTGAGCCTGAGCGCGTCTACCGGCGTCTCTGATACCAGCTACAGCGGCTCTAAAACCAATACGTCACAGTATGACGACAGCAATATGGGCCAGAACAAAGTGGGCCTGAGCTTCTCCCTGCCGCTGTACCAGGGGGGTCAGGTTAACTCGCAGGTGAAACAGGCGCAGTACAACTTTGTTGGCGCGAGCGAGCAGCTGGAAAGCGCGCACCGCAACGTGGTGCAGACCGTTCGCTCTTCCTTCAACAACGTGAACGCCTCTATCAGCAGCATCAACGCCTATAAACAGGCCGTGGTGTCTGCACAGAGCTCCCTGGATGCGATGGAAGCCGGTTACTCCGTGGGTACACGTACGATTGTTGACGTGCTCGACGCGACCACCACGTTGTACAACGCGAAACAGCAGCTCTCCAGCGCACGTTACCAGTACCTGATTAACCAGCTGAACATCAAACAGGCTCTGGGTACGCTGAACGAGCAGGATCTGCAGATGCTGAACAGCACGTTGGGCAAACCGGTTTCAACGTCGCCAGAAAGCGTCGCGCCTGAGAACCCGGATCAGGTTGCCGCCGTTGATAACTTCAACGCTAACGGTAGCACCCCTGCGGCACAGCCAGCCGCCGCGCGTAGCACGGCCCCCGCAAGCAGCGGTTCTAACCCGTTCCGTCATTAAGCATTGCCCGATGGCGCTTCGCTTATCGGGCCTACTTAATCGTAGGCCGGGTAAGCGAAGCGCCACCCGGCGCAAAATCACACCCGAACGTAAGCCAACGTAAAGATCCCCCTGATTCCGCCTCTCTTCGCTTCATTTTCAACCACTCATCCTCTATCCTGAGCGTTATTACCACTGGGTCCTGGAAGACAAATATGAAACGGACAAAAACGATTAATCACGCGTCGTTCCGCAAAAGCTGGAATGCGCGCCACCTCACTCCCGTTGCGCTGGCGGTTACGGCTGTCTTTATGCTGGCAGGCTGTGAGAAAAACGACGAAACGGTTTCGCTGTATCAAAACGCAGATGACTGTTCCGCTGCAACCGGTCAGGCCGCAGAATGTAAGACGGCGTACACCAACGCGCTGAAAGAAGCGGAACGCACTGCGCCGAAGTATGCCTCACGTGAAGACTGTGTGGCGGAGTTTGGTGAAGGCCAGTGCCAGCAGACGCCAGCTCAGGCAGGTATGGCGCCGGAAAATCAGGCGCAGGCGCAGTCCAGCGGCAGCTTCTGGATGCCATTAATGGCAGGTTACATGATGGGCCGCCTGATGGGTGGCGGCGCGGGTTACCAGCAGCAGCCGCTGTTTAGCTCGAAAAACCCGGCCAGCCCGGCCTATGGTCAATATACCGATGCCAGCGGCAAAGGCTACGGCGCAGCAACCCCGGGCCGTACCGTGACCGTTCCGAAAACCGCAATGGCGCCGAAACCTGCGACCACCAACACCATCACTCGCGGTGGGTTTGGTGAGTCTGTGGCGAAACAGACCAGCATGCAGCGCAGTGCGTCAGGCACCTCTAGTCGCTCAATGGGCGGCTGATCATGGAACGAGTCAGTATTACCGAACGCCCGGACTGGCGCGAAAAAGCGACCGAGTACGGGTTTAACTTCCACACCATGTACGGGGAACCGTACTGGTGTGAAGATGCTTACTACAAGCTCACGCTCGCTCAGGTGGAAAAGCTTGAAGACGTGACCGCAGAACTGCACCAGATGTGCCTAAAGGTGGTGGAGAAAGTCATCGACAGCGACGAGCTGATGACCAAATTCCGCATTCCAAAGCACACCTGGAGCTTTGTTCGTCAGTCATGGAAAACGAATCAGCCTTCGCTCTACTCTCGCCTCGATCTGGCATGGGACGGCGTGGGTGAGCCTAAGCTTCTGGAAAACAACGCGGATACGCCAACCTCTCTGTACGAGGCGGCATTCTTCCAGTGGATTTGGCTGGAAGATCAGATGAACGCCGGAAACCTGCCGGCAGGCAGCGACCAGTTTAACAGCCTGCAGGAGAAGCTTATCGCGCGTTTCGCCGAGCTGCGCGAGCAGTTTGGCTTCAACCTGCTGCACCTCGCCTGCTGCCGCGATACGGAAGAAGACCGTGGAACGGTGCAGTATCTGCAGGACTGTGCCGCCGAAGCCGACGTGGCGACTGAATTCCTTTATATCGAAGATATCGGTTTGGGAGAAAAAGGTCAGTTTACGGATATGCAGGATCAGGTGATCAGCAACCTCTTCAAGCTCTATCCGTGGGAATACATGCTGCGCGAAATGTTCTCCACCAAGCTGGAAGATGCGGGCGTGCGCTGGCTGGAGCCGGCATGGAAAAGCATTATCTCTAACAAAGCTCTGCTGCCGATGCTGTGGGAAATGTTCCCGAACCACCCAAACCTGCTGCCAGCGTATTTTGCAGAAGATGATTTCCCGCCGATGGAGAAATACGTCGTTAAGCCGATTTTCTCCCGCGAAGGCGCGAACGTGTCGATTATCGAAAACGGCAAAACGGTGGAAGCGGTTGAAGGACCGTACGGCGAAGAAGGGATGATCGTCCAGGCATTCTATCAACTGCCGAAGTTTGGCGACAGCTATACGCTGATTGGCAGCTGGCTGATTAACGACCAGCCCGCCGGGATTGGCATTCGCGAAGATCGCGCGCTTATCACGCAGGATCTGTCACGGTTCTATCCGCATATTTTTGTAGAGTAAGATCTGCCGGGTGGCGGCTTCGCCTGACCCGGCCTACGGTTTTGTAGGCCCGGTAAGCGTAGCGCCACCGGGCATGTTTTCACCCTACCTGCACCGACAGCATACTCAAACTACCCATCTCAATACCATCGACCGGGAGTGTCACCGGCTCCTGACCATCCCACGCGCCAAGAACGTACAGCAGCGGCAGGAAGTGTTCCGGCGTCGGGTTAGAGAGCGAACCGCCTTCGTGATCCAGATAGTTCACTAACGGGTGCTCTTCACCCGGCCCCTGCCAGGTCAGATTGGCTTTCACGTAATCGTTGAAAGCAGTAGCCCACGGGTACGGCGTATTTTCACCGTGCCAGCGTGCCGTGCGCAGGTTATGCACCACGTTGCCGCTCGCCACCAGCATGATGCCTTCGTCACGCAGAGTCGCCAGCTTACGCCCCATTTCCAGATGCCAGGCTGCCGGTTTGGTGCTGTCGATGCTGAGCTGCACCATCGGAATATCCGCATCAGGATACATTTTAATCAGCACGCCCCACGAGCCGTGGTCAAAGCCCCAGGCCTCTTTATCCAGCGCTACAGGAACAGGCGCCAGCAGTTCGACCAGACGCTCTGCCAGTGCAGGCGAGCCCGGTGCCGGATAGTGCGTGTCATAAAGGGCCTGCGGGAAGCCGCCAAAATCATGTATGGTTTTTGGCGTTTCCATGGCGGTCACGCCCGTTCCCCGGGTGAACCAGTGTGCAGATACCACCACAATCGCTTTCGGCCGCGGCAACGTTTCCCCCAGCTGACGCCAGGCGCGGGTATAGACGTTGTCTTCGAGAACATTCATTGGGCTTCCGTGGCCTATAAACAGGGCGGGCATACGGGAAGAAGTCATGATGATATCCTTACAGAAGGTGTTAATTTAATGGTGCTACATTACGCGCAATCTGGCGCAGATGAACGCAGATAAGCATGAAGATCATCATCAGGAAATTTGAACATCCGGAACAACATAAGAAAAGATGAATATCAGCGATGGGATTGAGCCTGGTTCTGCGCCAGGCAGCAGGCATCGGCGGTGGCAAACATACTAAAAATTAATAAATTCAATGAAAAAATAGTACTCACTGATAGTCTCTTTTTTTTACACGTATTTTTACATTTATTTATTTCCTGAAAGTCAACTTTTAAATAAGACATTATTATCGCTAATATGACCATTGTTTCACGCGACTGAAAAATCCATTTTTCGCTGTTAATCCGATACTAAAGATCACTTCAGATTATATTTTAATGTTGACTACATTTATTTTTAAGAGCAATTAATCGCACTCACTCTTTTTTCACAGGTATAATCTCATGGTAATTTTCTGAAAATTAATATTCAGAGTATGAATTCATTGGAAAAGGATATTTTCATGCATGCAGGTAAAAAAGCACTGTTAGCCGTTGCGATGGCAACAATTGTCTCTGGTTCAGCATTTGCCGCCGATCAGGGCTCCGGGAAAATTAAATTTAAAGGCGTTGTTATTGACGCGCCTTGCAGCATTGCACCAGACAGCGTTGATAAAGAGGTGGATCTCGGCGAAGTGACCACCGCCGTCATCAATGCAAACAAGAAGTCCACCCCCGTAGCGGTAGATATTAACCTGCAGAACTGCGTTCTGTCAGATCCCGACGATGAGACGGCGACGCCAATAACCAAAGTGGAAGTGACGTTCAGCAGCACCGCCACCTACGCATCAGATACCAGCCTTCTGAGCAACACCTATGCAAGCGGTGCTGAAAACGTCGGTGTCCGTCTGCTGGACAACGACGAAGCAAACATCACCCTTGGCTCGGCAAAAACGGTGGATCTGCTGCCTAATTCAGACACCCAGACGCTGCACTTTAAAGCGCGCATGGAAGTGCCAACAGGTACCACTGCCACCGCGGGCCAGGTTGAAGCTAACGCCAACTATGTGCTGATGTATAAATAACGATTAAACATGATCCGTTATACCGACTGGTGATGTTTACCAGTCGGCTTTTTTATTTATTCGAGTAACAGAATGATGAAAAATAAATCACAATCGATAATCATCATTACTGCCATCTTGCTTGCGCACGCCGCCTCTGCCACTGAATTTAATATTAATGCTATCGATAAAGATTTAAGGTCGGGCATTGATCTTTCTCGCTTTAAAGAAGAGACGTCCGTTACGCCAGGACGTTATTTTGTCACCGTCGCGATCAACGATATTCCACTGGCAAACGGCTGGGAACTGACCTGGAAAGAGGTTGATAACAAAGCCGAAGTCTGTATTCCCGCAGAACTGGCAGACACCTTTGGCTTGCAGGACACTATTCGTCAGACCCTAACGCTTAAACAGGGCTGCGTGGATTTTACCCCGCAGGCGGATATTAAATTCCGCTTCGAGCAATCAACCCAAACGCTGCACGTCACCGTACCTCAGGCCATGATGCAATTTCGTCCGAACGACTGGATGCCCCCCTCCACCTGGGACAACGGCGTGGCCGGCGTGCTGCTGGACTACAACCTCTTTGCCAGCCATTATCAGCCGCAGGAAGGTAGCAGCACGGATAACGCGAACGCCTACGGTACCGCAGGTGCCAACCTGGGTGCATGGCGGCTACGTAGCGATTATCAGTACAATCAAACGCATGCCGAGGGAGGGTCAACCCATAACGGCCGCTTCTCACGCGTCTATATGTTCCGTCCTCTGCCGACGCTTGGCGCGAAACTGACGCTGGGTGAGACAGACTTTCAGTCCGCTATCTTTGATGCCTTTACCTATACCGGGGCGTCGCTGATCAGCGATGAGCGCATGCTGCCCTGGTCTCTTCGCGGCTATGCACCGCAAATCGCCGGGATTGCGCAAACTAATGCCACCGTCACGGTGAGTCTCGCCGACCGCGTGATTTATCAAACTAAGGTGCCACCCGGCCCGTTTGTCATTCAGGATTTGAACCAATCCGTCCAGGGCACGCTGGACGTTAAAATTACCGAAGACGATGGCCGCGTGAGCACGTTTCAGGTGTCCGCCGCCTCCGTGCCCTTCCTGACGCGCAAGGGCCAGGTTCGCTACAAGCTTGCCGTGGGCAAACCCCGCGAAGATGCATCGCATGCCCTTGAAGACAGTGCCTTTATGAGCGGCGAGTTCTCGTGGGGCCTGTTCTCCAATACCTCACTGTACGGCGGCACGCTCGCCGATGGCGATAATTATCGCTCCATCGCAGCGGGCATCGGGCAAAACCTCGCGCTGATCGGGGCCCTCTCCTTCGATGTGACTCAGGCGACCAGCCAGCTCCCGAACAAGCCCTCTCAGACGGGTTACAGCTATCGCTTCAACTACAGCAAACGCTTTGATACCACGGGAAGCCAGCTTACCCTGGCCAGCTACCGCTACTCCGACCCGCAGTTCCTCAGCTACGCACGCTTCCTGGACAGCGAAAATAATGACAGCCAGTCGGAAAAACAGACGTTTAGCATCACGGCCAGCCAGTACATTCCCGCGCTGTCACTCAATCTCTACCTTAGCCTGCTCCGGCAAACCTGGTGGGACGAAGCGCCATCCAATACGGGCAGCCTGACCGCGGGGTATAACTTCGATCTGGGCCGCTGGAAAAACCTTGGCGTTTCGGCATCGTTCAGCAAAACCCACTATGAAGATCGCGAGGACGACAATCAGTTCTACCTGTCTCTCAGCGTGCCGCTGGATCCTGACCATCGCCTCAGCTATGACTTGCGCAACAGCGACAACCTGAGCCAGACCCTCTCTTGGTACGACACCTCTGACAAGAACAACACCTGGGGCGTTTCTGCCGGTACCGAAAGTCAGCAGACCGATGCAGGCGCGCAGTTCAGCGGAAACTACCAGCACTACTCCCCGCTCGGCGATCTCAACGTTTCCGGAAGTTATAAGGCGAATGACTACAGCTCCCTCAGCGCCAGCTGGAATGGGTCCTTCACCGGTACGGCAAAAGGCATGGCCCTGCACCGCCGCAGCTACGGCAACGAACCGCGTGTCATGGTGAGCACGGACGGCATCAGCAATATTCCGCTAAACATGTCGCGGGACCAGACCAACGCCTTCGGGATTGGGGTGCTTCCTTCGTTCTCCAGCTACTCACCGTCGAGCGTGCAGGTCAACCTGAACGATCTCCCCGAAGGCGTAGACGTGGATAACCGCGTCATGACCTCGACCTGGACAGAAGGGGCCATCGGCTACCGCCAGATCGCCACCCGGGCGGGAAATGATGTTCTGGGCATCCTGCGAACCGCATCAGGCATGCCGCCGCTGGGCGCGCGCGTCCAGATGGCGGATAGCGGTAAAGACGTGGGTATCGTCGCCGACGAGGGCCATGTCTGGCTGGGTGCCGTACAGCCCGAGCAGCAATTCCTGGTAACCTGGGGCGACGCCAGCCAGTGTCGCTTCACGCTACCTTCACACCTCACTAACCTTTCGCAGCTTATGCTGCCGTGTCAGTAAATTATGATGAAACTCACTCCACTGAAAAGCCTGTGCCTGATGTTGATCGGTACAGCATTCTCCAGCCAGGCGGCCATTAATCTGGATCGTACCCGCATCGTCTTTCCCGAAACCGACAAGGCCAGCAGCCTGAAGGTCGATAACCAGAGCAAAACGCTCCCCTATCTTGCGCTCTCGTGGATCGAAGACGAAAACGGTCGTAAGGAAGACAGCCACTTTATGGCGCTTCCTCCGATCCAGCGCATTGAACCCGGATCGTCATCCCAGGTCAGGATCGTGAAGCAGGCGGCCAACAACGCGCTGCCAAAAGATCGGGAATCGCTCTTCTACTTCAACCTGCGCGAAGTGCCACCAAAAAGCGCCAGCCTCGACGATGATCGCAGCGTCATGCAGGTCGCCATGCAGAGCCGTATCAAGCTGTTCTGGCGCCCGAAGGCTATCGTGAAAAAAGCAGGCGATCGTTCTGAAATGCGCATGGAGGTGACGGCAACGGCAAAAGGGCTGACAATTCATAACCCTACACCTTATTACCTGACCCTCGCCTGGCTAAGCAAAAATGGTAAAACCATGCTGCCCGGCTTTGACAGCCTGATGCTGGCACCCTTTGCCAGCGCCTCTGTCACCACCGGTGGCTATCACGGCAGCTATTACAGCATTGGTTATATCGACGATTACGGCGCACTGCGAAAGCTTGACGCGACCTGTCAGGGGACGTCGACCTGCCAACTTAAGGATGCGAAGGCCACAAGCGATGCGAAAGCTCACTAATGTTTTGATCGCGATGCTGCTGGCGCTGCTGCCCTTAAAAGCCGCGCTGGCGCTCGATTGCTATCTGGGCGCTCAGGGCGGCCCGGTGGAAGAGACAAAAACGATCAGTCCGTTTGCTATCCCCAGCAATGCACAGGTGGGGCAAAAGATCTGGGAATCTGACGACATTAAAATCCCGGTCACCTGTAACCACGATGTGGCCGGCAGCTTCGAAAAAGAGGACGTCTATGCCTGGGTCAACCCCTATCCAGCCGCTTCCGACCCTTACTACGAGCTGGGGGTCACCTATGAAGGCATGGATTATGACGCGACGGGGCAGCCAAACGGCGTAGATACCCGCCAGTGCCTTGATAATAACAACATCACCATGTACACCCCGGAACAAATCAAGCAAATGGGGTGGGAGAACCGACTATGCTCAGGCAATGCCAATGATATTCACACCACGCGCACGTTCATTGCCCGACTGCGCCTTTACGTTCGTATTAAGGCCGTTCCGCCGCATGGCTACAAAAGTTCGCTGGGGGACTACGTCGTGGTGCAGTTTGACGGAAAAGGCGGGGTTAACCAGATGGCCGATGCAAAAAACCTCAAGTACCACATTAACGGGTTAGAAAATATTACCGTCCTCGACTGCGGCGCAACCTTCAGTATTTATCCTGAGAACCAGGAGATAGATTTCGGTACCTTCAGTGCTCGCGACATCGTGAATCAGCAAACGCGCAACCGCACCTTTACGGTTAAAACCACGAAAGTGCAGGACGCCCAGTGTTCAGATGGCTTTAAAATGGACTCATCGTTTTACACGACGGAGTCGCTCTCCGAAAACGATACTGCCCTGTTGATTGGAAATGGCTTAAAGCTACGTATCCTCAATGGAACCCAGCCTTATACCTTCAACCACTACGAAGAGTATGCGGATTTCACCGGGAGTACATTGAACTATGAACAAACCTATACCGCGGAGCTCTCCCCCGACGCGGGAAAAGCCATTCAGTCAGGTCCGTTCGAAACGGTGGTGCTGTTTAAAATTAACTACCACTAGCCACAAAAAAGCCGGGTTTCCCCGGCTTTTTCACATCAGCGGTTTCAGCTGGCTTTGCGCTCGTGCGCCTGGCGGTACTCCACCAGATCTTCAATCGTGACTACCGGCATGTTGTGCAGACGCGCAAAGGTAATGCACTCCGGCGCGCGCGCCATGGTGCCATCATCGTTGGTCAATTCACACAGCACGCCAGCAGGTTTAAAGCCTGCCAGGGTCACCAGATCGATAGTCGCTTCGGTATGACCACCACGGGTCAGCACGCCGCCCGGCTGCGCACGCAGCGGGAAGACGTGGCCAGGACGGTGCAGATCGGAGGGTTTCGCCCCATCCGCAATGGCTGCACGCACGGTGGTCAAACGGTCAGCCGCCGACACACCAGTGGTCACGCCATGCGCGGCTTCAATGGTCACGGTAAAACCGGTCCCGAAGGCGCTGGTGTTGTTTTCAACCATCATTGGCAGATCAAGCTGCTGGCGGCGTTCTTCGTTGATACACAGGCATACGATGCCGCTACCGTGACGGATGGTCAGCGCCATCTGCTCAACGGTCATGTTTTCGGCAGCGAAAATCATGTCGCCTTCGTTTTCACGGTTTTCATCGTCAAGCACCATCACACCGCGGCCTTCGCGCAGCGCATCCAGTGCATGTTCAACACGTTGAATTGAAGTGCCAAAAGAGGAAAGTAGCGTCTGATTCATGGTAAAAAAACCTCATTAACATTATGGTTACCAGAATCAGGGCAGTCTTAGGAGCGCCAACAAGCGGCAAAAAGATAACGTGAGCGGGCCCATGCCCGACTGGATCGTTACTCTCTCCCATCCGGACTCTAACCGTCGGCCCCGGAATTACACCGGATCTGCTGACCTTTGAGTAGTCACCCAAAGCGCTCGCGGGCTTTCAGCGTGAAGCTGATTTACCGCCGGTGGGGAATTTCGCCCCGCCCTGAGAATAAGCGAGATAACTATAACGCTATTGATTATGCTGGGCAATGCATAAGCATCAAACAATTTTGTTTACCCCGGGCATGACGCGCTACAATGGACACTGACACCTTTCCATCAAGGGAAACGACAATGATTGACCCAAAGAAAATTGAGCAAATTGCGCGTCAGGTTCATGAATCCATGCCAAAAGGCATTCGTGAATTTGGTGATGACGTTGAGAAGAAAATCCGCCAGACGCTTCAGGCGCAGTTGGTTCGCCTTGATTTAGTTAGCCGCGAAGAGTTCGACGTGCAGACGCAGGTTCTGCTGCGCACCCGCGAGAAGCTGGCGCTGCTGGAACAGCGTCTGAGCGAGCTGGAAAACCGCAACGCGCCGGATGAAGTGAAGCCGGCACCGGCGATTCCACCGGTGGATGATCAGGCATAAGTGCGGCCTGTTGTGCCCGGTGGCGCTTCGCTTACCGGGCCTACATGATCGCGGCGCAGCCGCCACGCGACATGAAAAAAACGGGCCAACTGGCCCGTTTTTTTACTGACTGTCTTTCTGGATCTTCCTGATGATGTTGGTGGTTGAACATCCGTCCTCAAAGTTGAGCACCATCACTTCACCACCGTTGGCCCAGACCTCTTCGCTACCTGCGATTTGCTCCGGCTTGTAATCACCGCCTTTGACCAGCAGGTCCGGCAGAATGCCAGCAATCAGGCGCTGCGGGGTATCTTCTTCAAACGACACCACCCAGTCCACCGCTTCCAGCGCGCCGAGCACAATCATGCGCTGCTCCAGCGGGTTCACCGGACGTGTTTCGCCTTTCAGACGTTTGGTCGACGCATCGCTGTTGACCGCCACAATCAGACGATCGCCCAGCTTGCGCGCATTCGCCAGATAAGAGACGTGACCCGCATGAAGAATGTCGAACACGCCGTTGGTCATCACCACTTTCTCGCCGCGTTTACGCGCAGCGGCAACAGCCACTTTCAGCTCGTCTTCGGTCATGACGCCAAAACCGGTGTCGGCACGCCCGCGCACCGCGTTTTCCAGCTCGATAGGGGAAACGGTTGAGGTCCCGAGTTTGCCGACGACCACACCCGCCGCAGCGTTCGCGAAGTAGCAGGCCTCTTCCAGGGAGTTACCCGCTGCCAGCGTCGCCGCCAGCACGCCGATCACCGTATCACCGGCACCGGTCACGTCGTACACTTCCTGCGCCTGGGTTGGCATATGCAGCGGCGCTTTGCCCGGCTGCAGCAGCGTCATCCCCTGCTCGGAGCGGGTCACCAGCAGCGCAGACAGCTCGAAGTCAGCAATGATCTTCATGCCGCGTTCAACCAGTTCTTCTTCGGTTTTGCACTTGCCCGCCACCGCTTCGAACTCAGAGAGGTTTGGCGTCAGCAGCGTCGCGCCGCGATAGCGCTCAAAATCGGTGCCTTTCGGGTCAATCAGCACCGGCACGTTAGCGTTACGCGCCAGCTGAATCATCGTCTGCACGCTCGCCAGCGCACCTTTAGCGTAGTCGGACAGCACCAGCGCACCGATATTACCCAGCGCCTGGTTAATGCGCTCGTGCAGCGGCTCAGGATCAACGCCTTCAAACCCTTCTTCAAAGTCGAGGCGGATCAGCTGCTGGTTGCGCGACAGCACGCGCAGCTTGGTAATCGTTGGGTGGGTCGGAACAGAAACGAAGTCGCACTTCACGTTCACGTCCGCCAGCGACTTGCTTAGCGCACGCGCCGCATCGTCGATGCCGGTCAGGCCAACCAGACGCGACTGCGCGCCCAGGGAGGCAATGTTCATCGCCACGTTTGCCGCGCCGCCGGGACGCTCTTCAATGGTGTCGACCTTAACCACCGGTACCGGCGCTTCCGGAGAGATACGGCTGGTTGGCCCATACCAGTAGCGATCCAGCATCACATCCCCGACAACCATTACTCCAGCACGTTCAAACTCTGGCAGTGTTACTTTCATTCCTGACTCCAGAAAGATTCACAATTTGCGCGCGATAATATCACACTTGATTTGTTACGCACGGCTCCACCAGCCATTTCTGCCAGCTTGCCGTCACCTGGGCGCGCTCTGGGGCAAAACAGTCCAGCGCGACATGTCCCGGCTGCTCCTGCAACGCCAGGTGATGAAGTTCATCGCGCAGCGTGGTGTAGGCGCGGGTTAAGGCCTGCGCCTCTTGCTCGTCCATAATATCGTTTTGCGCCAGCAGTTCCAGAATGCGCACGTTATCCGACCAGCGCGTCAGCTTCGGCTTGTTGTGCGCGTGCAGCAGCACCAGATACTGAGTGATAAATTCAATATCGGTAATACCGCCCTCGTCGGCTTTTATATCAAAGCGATCGCGATGCTTATTGCCCAGATGCGCGCGCATTTTCTCGCGCATCTCGCGCACCTCGGTCTGCAAGGTACTGCCCTCGCGCGGGGTGGTCATGACCGCCTTGCGAATCGCATCGAACTGCGCGTGCAGCTGCGGATCGCCATAGACCACGCGGGCGCGCACCAGCGCCTGATGCTCCCACGTCCAGGCTTCGTTTTTCTGATAATCGGCGAAGGATTCCGTTGAGGTCACCAGCATGCCCGCCGCGCCGGACGGGCGCAGGCGCGCATCCACTTCATACAGAATGCCGGACGAAGTGCGGGTGCTGAACAGGTGCATAATGCGCTGGGCCAGGCGCAGATAGAACTGACGCCCGTCGATTTCGCGCTCGCCGTCGGTCATCACGTCCGCCGGGCAATCATGCAGGAAGATCAAATCCAGATCGGAGCTGTATCCCAGCTCCCAGCCGCCGAGCTTGCCGTAACCCACCACCGCGAAGCCGCGCCCTTCTCGATCGGCCAGATGTTTTGGCTGACCGTAGCGGGCCACCATCTGCACCCACGCCTGATGAACAACCGCGTCAATAATCGCTTCCGCAAGCCAGGTTAAGTGATCGCTCACTTTCATCACCGGCAGCGTTCCGGCAATATCGGCCGCCGCCACGCGCAGCATCTGTGCCTGTTTAAACTGGCGCAGCGCCTCCAGCTGTTGCTCTTCGTCCTCTTCAGGCACGCGCAGCAAATACTGGCGCAGCTCGTCACGATACGCATCCGTCGCCGTCGGCTGATAGAGCGTGTTCGGGTCGAGCAGTTCGTCCAGCAGCAGCGGGTAACGCGCCAGCTTGTTCGCCACCATCGGCGACGCGGCGCAGAGCGTTATCAGGTGCTTCAGCGCGCCCGGAAACTCGCTCAATAGCTCAAGATAGGTGGTACGCGTGATAATCCCGCTCAGCAGCGGCATCATGCGCGACAGCGGCACCGGCGCGTCTTCTCGCGAGCAGACCTCGCTCAGCAGGTGCGGCATCAGATGATCCAGCACCTGACGACCGCGCGGCCCGATGGCGCGTTTGTTCAGTTCGAGACGGAAATCGGCAATTAAGGCCACCACACGATGGCGGGCATCATCGCTTAAGTGCGTCAGCACCGGCGTGGTGTCATCTTCCTGGAGCGCATCCTGCCACAGCTCGCGCCAGTGCTCGGAGAGCGCATCATCCGGGGATTCACTTTCATCGTCGCCAATCAGATCGTTAAAGATGCGGCGCACGCCTGCCATGTGTGCGTCCAGCGTTTCGGTCAGTGCCGCCCAGTCGTCCGCACCCATGCCCCAGGCCAGACGCGCCCGGTTCAGCTCATCGCCCGGCAAAGTCTGCGTCTGCTCGTCATTGATGCTTTGCAGCAAATTTTCCAGACGGCGCAGGAAAAGATAGGCTTCGCGCAGGGTTTGCGCGTCGCCGTCCGGCAGCAGGTGCAGTTGCTCAATGGCGCTCAGCGTCGGCAGAAGCGAGCGCGACTGCAGCGACGGCTCTCGCCCGCCGCGAATGAGCTGGAAGACCTGAACGATAAATTCAATTTCACGAATGCCGCCCGCGCCGAGCTTAATATTGTCCTTCAGCCCACGGCGGCGGACCTCGCGGGCAATCATCCCTTTCATATTACGCAGGGACTGGATCACGCTAAAATCAATGTAGCGGCGGAAAACGAACGGGCGCAGCATGGCGCGAAGTTCGTTAGCATAAGCGTCGTCGCTGTCGCCCATGATCCGCGCTTTGACCATTGCGTAACGCTCCCAGTCGCGCCCCTGTTCCTGGTAATAATCCTCCAGCGCGGCAAAGCTCAGCACCAGTGGACCGCTGTCGCCAAACGGGCGCAGGCGCATGTCCACGCGGTAGACAAAGCCGTCCTGCGTCGGCTGGTCCAGTGCCTTGATCAGACGCTGGCCGAGGCGGGTAAAGAACTGGGCGTTGTCCAGCTCGCGGCGCCCGCCGCGCGTCGAGCCGTTTTCCGGCCAGGCAAAAATCAGGTCGATATCTGAGGAGAAGTTCAGCTCGCAACCGCCCAGCTTCCCCATCCCCAGAATCAACAGCGGCTGCGGAACCCCTTCTTCACTGCACGGCGTGCCCCACTCTTTACAGCAGGCGGCGTAGAGCCAGTCTCGCGCGGCGATGATCAGCGTTTGCGCCAGCTCGCTCAACTGCTGCAACGTACTCTCTTCGCTCACCAGCGCCAGCGACTGCGCCCAGGCAATGCGTACCATCACCCGGCGGCGGAACTGACGCAGAACGCGCATCAGCGTCGCTTCATCAGCCACATCTGCCAGCGCGGCTTGCAGCAAGCTGGCATACTGCCGCCACTCGTTCGCCTGCGGCGGTGCGCTCTCCAGCTCTGCCAGCCAGTCCGGGTTGGCACTCACACTTTCCTGAACAAAATCACTGAACGTGAGCACGCTTTTGGCCTGCTCACTTAACGATGACGCCGGTAAAGACTCGGGCAGACGCTCGCAAACGGTCTGCCAGTGCTGCTGTAACTGCGAAGAAAGCGGCATATCAGGGGTTCCTTGCCAGAATTAACGTTTTCCGCTGTGCAGCCAGTACGGATCCTGCGAAATGGCCTCGTTGCGGAAATGCTCGATCTCAATCTGCTGACGGGTTTCAATGGCATGCTTGAGCCCCTGCCAGTTTTCCAGCCAGGCCTGCGCCTTCACGCCCTCATACGCCCCCGACAGCAGCAACATGCTGTCGATATTACGCGCCAGACGGGGAAGCTGATCGCCGTACTGGTCACCCAGCGGATGTGCGAAGGTCGTTCTCAGTTCGGCAGCGTGACGGGAAAGATGGATATCCGCGAAGCGTTTAAAATTATCCGCGATTTTGGTCTGCGCTTTTGCATCCAGGAAGCTGCGCCAGCCGCGCGTCACCAGAAACTCGGTCAGCGCCAGTTTTGCCGCGGCGTTTTGCGGGCTGTAGATCACCGTTTGCGCGGAGACATCGGAATGCATCAGCGTTTCAGTTTGGGTCAGCAGGTCACGTAAGTGAGCACTTGCTTTACGCGGTACGATACCGCCAAACAGTGCTAGGGCATGACGCACCAGCCCAATGGCGGCCAGCACCTGTTTGCTGGCATTTTTCACGTTACGCGCCCAGAGTTCCTCATGGTACTGCCATTGAGAGAGGGCCAGCTCCAGCGCCGCTTCCATGCCCTGTTCAATGCTGGCCTTCGGAACAACACGCAGAATCGGGGTCTCTCTCAGCAGGCGTGGCGCATTCCCGGCCGCCAAATGGTAACCGCGCGCCGCTTTACTCAGGCTGCCCTGACGTAAACCCGGCTGGCTCACCAGCTTGCGCGCCAGTTTCAGCACGTCGCTGGCATCCCCTTCCAGCAGTTCCAGCTCCAGCTCGCAAATAGGCTCCTGGAACTCACCCGCCTTCACTTCGCCTAAATCCAGCGCGATTTCAATGCGGCTCTTACCTTCCGTCACCAGCCATTTCTCACGGCAAAAATCGGTGCTGAACAGCGGCTGTACCTGCTCTGCCAGCGTGGCAGGCCGTTCACCTTCCGGCCAGACCTCCGCCGGGAAACGATCCAGCTCAAGTTCTGGCTTACTGATGTCGATATTGTATTCCGGGCGCTGGTGCAAACCGCCGACCACGCGGCCGGCGATTTTCATCGTCATCTCGTAGCGCCCGTTTGCGCCGCGGATGCGCAGCCCCATATCGTGGCTACGCAGCCAGTTGTCCGGCGTTTCGTAGTAGATGTTGAGCAACTGTACGGGTTCATGGTGCTCGCCGGAGAGCGTATGCAGATGCTGGCGGAGCGCGTCAACGCTGTCTTTTTCGACGATAAATTTTAATTCGATTTCCTGAGCCATAGCCTTGTACTTTTGCGGGCGTCACAGACGCGTCAATGAGGGCGAACTTCCTCGCCATTTGTTTGTCAGTACATAGTATTTTGCGCCAAATTGCCATGCAATGAGCAATTTGACGGGCGTAAATGTGTAGAGTCGTGACACAGATGATTCTGATTGCTGACGAATGCTTTGCGTAGAGACACTGTTGCCACTACTATCGTTCCACTATTTATGAAAATAACGACTAATGATGCTTAAATTACGCCTGATTGGACTTACTTTACTCGCTTTTAGCGCCGCAACCGCAGTGCACGCTGAAGAGAAGCGTTACGTTTCTGACGAACTGAACACCTGGGTACGCAGTGGCCCCGGAGATAATTATCGCCTCGTGGGCACGGTGAATGCCGGCGAGGAAGTCACCCTGTTACAGACCAACGCGGACACCAACTATGGTCAGGTTCGCGACAGTACCGGTCGTACTTCCTGGATCCCGCTGAAAGAGCTGAGCACCGTACCAAGCCTGCGCACGCGCGTTCCGGATCTGGAAAACCAGGTGAAGACCCTGACCGACAAGCTGAACAACATCGACGGTACCTGGAACCAACGCACCGCAGAGATGCAGCAGAAAGTGGCACAGAGCGACAGCGTGATTAACGGTCTGAAAGAAGAGAATCAAAAACTCAAAAACGAGCTGATCGTCGCGCAGAAAAAGGTAAACGCCGCGAATCTGCAGCTTGATGACAAGCAGCGCACCATCATCATGCAGTGGTTTATGTATGGCGGCGGCGTGCTGGGCGTGGGTCTGGTGCTGGGTCTGGTCCTGCCGCATCTTATCCCAAGCCGCAAGCGTAAAGACCGCTGGATGAACTAATTCGTCTTCTCTGCCAGACTTACGTATCATTCTGGAAAAGAGAAAACGGGAGAGTTGGGCGTGAAGAGTTATCTGGTCGGTGGTGCGGTACGTGATGCGTTGTTAGGTCTGCCGGTCAAAGATAAAGACTGGGTCGTCGTTGGCGCCACCCCGGAAGAGATGCTCGACGCGGGCTACCAGCAGGTAGGCCGCGATTTTCCCGTGTTTCTTCATCCGCAAAGCCGCGAAGAGTACGCTCTGGCGCGTACCGAACGGAAATCCGGCTCCGGCTATACGGGTTTCACCTGCTACGCCGCGCCGGACGTGACGCTGGAGCAGGATTTGCTGCGCCGCGATCTCACCATTAACGCCCTGGCACAGGACGAAAACGGCCAAATCATCGATGCCTACGGCGGGCGGGATGACCTGCGCAACCGTCTTTTACGTCACGTCTCCCCGGCATTTTCTGAAGATCCGCTCCGCGTTCTGCGCGTGGCGCGCTTTGCCGCGCGTTACGCCCATCTGAGCTTCCGCATTGCGGATGAGACGATGGCGCTGATGACGGCCATGACCGAGGCGGGCGAATTAGAACACCTGACGCCGGAGCGCGTCTGGAAAGAGACGGAAAATGCCCTGACCACCCGCAACCCACAGGTCTTTTTCCAGGTCCTGCGTGACTGCGGCGCACTAAAGGTGCTGTTCCCTGAAATCGACGCGCTGTTTGGCGTACCCGCGCCGGCAAAATGGCATCCGGAAATTGATACCGGTGTGCACACGCTGATGACGCTGAGCATGGCGGCCATGCTCAGTCCTGAAGTAGACGTGCGTTTTTCCACCCTCTGCCACGATCTCGGCAAAGGCTTAACGCCGAAAGAATTCTGGCCACGGCATCATGGTCACGGCCCGGCAGGCGTAAAGCTGGTAGAAGGGCTTTGTCAGCGCCTGCGCGTGCCGAATGAGATCCGTGACCTGGCAAAACTGGTCGCTGAATTCCACGACCTGATCCACACCTTCCCGATCCTGAAACCCGCCACTATCGTGAAGCTGTTCGATAATATCGACGCCTGGCGCAAGCCGCAGCGCGTGGAGCAGATCGCACTCACCAGCGAAGCCGACGTTCGCGGCCGCACCGGGTTTGAAGCATCCGATTACCCTCAGGGGCGACTGCTGCGCGAAGCGTGGATTGTGGCAAAAGCGATGCCGACGAAAGACGTTGTCGAGGCAGGATTTAAAGGCCCGGAAATTCGTGAAGAGCTGACGAAACGGCGAATTGAGGCCGTAACGGCGTGGAAGGAAAAACGTTGCCCTCAGCCGAAAGACTGAGGGCAGTGGGTCATCAGAAGAAGACCACGTAAACGGCAGCCGCGACAATAAAGCGGTAGATCGCGAACGGAATGAACGAGATACGCTTAATCAGCTGCAGGAAGGTTTTGATGGCAATCAGCGCCACGATAAAGGCGGTGACAAAGCCCACGGCAAACATCGGAATGTCACCCGTGGTCAGGAAGCCAATGCTTTTGTAGAGATCCAGCGCGGTGGCGCCCATCATCATTGGCACCGCCAGCAGGAACGAGAACTCCGACGCCGCGTAACGGCTCACGCCCATCAACATCCCGCCGGAAATCGTTGCCCCAGAACGGGAGAAGCCCGGCCACAGCGCCAGACACTGGAAGCAGCCAATGATAAATGCCTGACGATACGTCATATCGTCCAGCCCTTCCGCACGCGGGGTTTTAGGCTTCAGCACTTCGGCAGCAATCAGCAGGAAGCCACCGACCACCAGCGCGTACATCACGTTAATAGGGTTAAACAGCGATTTGATGGCATCGTGGAAAACCAGGCCCAGCACCACTGCGGGGATCATCCCGAGCAGAATATGAATGAGCGTCAGGCGCCCCGAGCCTTCGCCTTCACGCTGCGGCAGACGGCCAAAGTGGATGCCGATCAGGCCAAACAGGCGACGCCAGAACATCACGACCACCGCCAGAATAGAACCGAGCTGAATGACGACTTCAAACGTCTTTGCGGTATCGCCTTCAAAGCCCAGCAGATGGCCAACGATAATCATATGGCCCGTACTGGAAACTGGCAAAAACTCCGTCAATCCTTCGACCACACCCAGTATTGCCGCCACCAGCAGCGAGTGCATATCGCTCATCTATAAACCCCTAAAAAGATATAAAAAAAACGGTCACCCCAACGGCTCCCGTGAAAGATACAGCTATAAGACCGATATAACCTAAAATGGTTTAGCAATTATGACGTTAAATCTTGCCTTTCAGATTTGTGCCACGCTCGATAATCACGCCCACATTGGCCGCACGCGCTACCGCTCCCGGCTTGCTCAGCTTGATGCGCACCCACGGTGAGTTGAATTTGGTCAGCAGCAGTTCCGCCACCTCTTCCGCCACACGTTCCACCAGCGCAAAACGCTGTCCTTCCACATGGCCGATGACCGTTTCACTGATGTCGGCGTAGCTCAGACAGTCATTCACATCATCGCTTTTTGCTGACTTGCGGTTATCCCAGCCCATTTCGATATCGAACACTAACTTCTGCTCGATGGTCTGTTCCCAGTCGTAAACACCAATTGTGGTGATTACCGAAAGTTGCTCTATAAATACAATATCCATCACGACCTGCCTGCTTTTTGGCTAAACCGGATACCACTTCCGGCGAATTATGCGTATTATCCACAGATGCTGAGAATACAGATACATTTTCAAAACGGAACAGCGTTATGAGTGCAATCGCGCCTGGAATGATCCTCCTCGCCTATCTTTGCGGCTCAATCTCCAGCGCCATTCTGGTCTGCCGCATTGCCGGGTTACCTGACCCGCGTGAAAGTGGTTCCGGGAATCCGGGAGCGACCAACGTACTTAGAATTGGCGGCAAGGGAGCAGCCGTAGCGGTTTTGATTTTTGATGTTCTGAAAGGGATGCTACCCGTCTGGGGCGCTTATGCGCTGGGCGTCACGCCGTTCTGGCTGGGGCTCATTGCGATTGCGGCCTGCGTCGGCCACATCTGGCCCGTTTTCTTCGGTTTTAAAGGTGGTAAAGGCGTTGCAACCGCCTTTGGCGCTATCGCCCCTATCGGCTGGGATCTTACCGGCGTAATGGCGGGCACCTGGCTGCTCACCATCTTGCTGAGCGGTTATTCCTCGCTCGGCGCCATCGTCAGCGCGCTCATTGCCCCGTTTTACGTCTGGTGGTTCAAACCCCAGTTCACCTTCCCGGTGTCAATGCTCTCCTGCCTGATCCTGCTGCGTCATCACGATAATATTCAGCGTCTGTGGCGTCGTCAGGAGACCAAAATCTGGACGAAGCTCAAGCGAAAGAAAAAAGATCCGGAGTAAAACGCGCAACGCCGGCAGCAGAAAACGTATCCATAAGCGACTCATATGACAGCCTTCATTTCCGCCAGGGCATACTGAAACGTATCCCGATGGTGTGGAAATGGATGCAGCATGTTAGCAGCTCAGGTCACTGATAATACGTATAAAGGCTGGCAGGCATCGCTTGCCCTGCTGTTTTGTCACACCCCTGAGAAAACCCTCCTGCACGCCGCCCACCACGTCGGGCCGCTCACCGTTCAACGCCCGTTTTATCCCGAAGGGGAAACCTGTCACCTCTATTTACTGCATCCGCCCGGCGGCATTGTGGGCGGCGATACGCTGGACATTTCCGTTCGGCTGGACGCCAAAAGCCACGCGCTTATCACCATGCCCGGCGCCAGTAAGTTCTATCGCAGCAGCGGCCCGCAGGCCTGTCTGAATCAACACTTTTATCTCGATGATGGATCCACGCTGGAGTGGCTGCCGCAGGATACCATCCTCTTTCCCGGTGCCAATGCCGCACTGCGCTCCGTCTTCCACCTGAAGGGCTCCAGCACGCTGCTGGCGTGGGAGTTGTATTGCCTGGGTCGCCCGGTAATCGGTGAAACCTTCAGCCACGGCACGCTGGAGAGCCGCCTTGAGGTCTGGGTGGACGATGAACCGCGCCTGATTGAGCGCCAGCACCTGAGCGACGGCGATCTTGCGCCCGTTGCCGGACATCCGTGGCTCGGCACGCTGCTGTTCTATCCGGCCGGGGAAACGCATCTTGATACGGTCCGCGAGCGCCTCGCACCGCTGGGAAATTATGCAGGTGCAACGCTTACCGACGATCTGCTGTCGGTGCGTTTCCTCTCCCACGATAACCTGATTTGCCAGCGGGTGATGCGCGACATCTGGCAGTCGCTTCGCCCGCTTCTCACCCCTAAAAATGCCTGTTCGCCGCGTATCTGGCAGACATAAGAGAAACGTTATGGAACTGACCCCCAGAGAAAAAGACAAGCTGTTGCTGTTCACCGCCGCGCTGGTTGCCGAACGCCGCCTTGCGCGCGGGGTTAAGCTCAATTATCCAGAATCGGTCGCGCTGATCAGCGCCTTTATTATGGAAGGCGCGCGCGATGGCGAAACCGTCGCCTCGCTGATGGAAGCGGGTCGTCACGTTCTGACGCGCGACCAGGTAATGGAGGGCGTACCGGAGATGATCCCGGATATTCAGGTGGAGGCCACCTTCCCGGACGGCTCCAAGCTCGTCACCGTCCACAATCCGATCGTCTAAGGAGCACGTCATGATCCCTGGCGAATACCAGATCCAGCCCGGCACGGTTGCCCTCAACGTCGGGCGTGAAACCCAACAAGTGATTGTTGAAAACCACGGCGACAGGCCGATACAGGTCGGATCGCACTATCACTTTTACGAGGTCAACCCGGCGCTGAAGTTCGACCGGGAAGCCACCAGAGGCTACCGGCTGAATATTCCGGCAGGCACCGCCGTGCGTTTCGAGCCAGGCCAGAAGCGGGAAGTCACGCTGGTACAGGTGACGGGCGCGCAGCGTATTTTCGGGTTTCGCGGCGAGGTGATGGGGGAGGTGAAAAATGGCTGACATTTCACGCCGGGCGTATGCCGATATGTTCGGCCCCACCACCGGCGATAAAGTGCGGCTGGCCGACAGCGAGCTATGGATCGAAGTGGAAGACGATCTCACGGTCTACGGTGAAGAGGTCAAATTCGGCGGCGGAAAGGTGATCCGCGACGGTATGGGCCAGGGGCAGATGACCGCCGACGACTGCGTAGATCTGGTGCTCACCAACGCGTTGATCGTCGATCACTGGGGGATCGTGAAAGCCGATATCGGCGTCAAGAACGGGCGGATCTTTGCCGTCGGTAAAGCCGGTAACCCGGATATTCAGCCCGGCGTGACGATCCCAATCGGCGCCGCAACGGAAGTGATTGCCGCCGAAGGGAAGATCGTGACCGCGGGCGGGATCGACACCCATATTCACTGGATCTGCCCGCAGCAGGCGGAAGAGGCGCTGGTTTCCGGCGTGACCACCATGATCGGCGGCGGCACCGGCCCTGCGGCGGGCACCAACGCCACCACCTGCACGCCAGGGCCGTGGTACATCGCGCGTATGCTGCAGGCAGCCGATACGCTACCAGTGAATATCGGCCTCCTCGGCAAAGGTAATGGCTCTAACCCGGACGCCCTGCGCGAGCAGGTCGCGGCTGGCGCCATTGGGCTGAAGATCCACGAAGACTGGGGCGCAACGCCCGCGGCGATCAACTGCTCGCTGGAGGTTGCCGAAGAGATGGATATTCAGGTGGCGCTGCACAGCGACACGCTGAACGAGTCCGGGTTTGTCGAGGACACGCTGACCGCGATTGGTGGGCGCACCATCCACACCTTCCATACCGAAGGCGCGGGCGGCGGCCATGCGCCGGATATTATCACCGCCTGCGCGCATCCGAATATTCTGCCCTCCTCCACCAACCCGACGCTGCCCTACACGGTGAACACCATCGACGAGCATCTCGACATGCTGATGGTCTGCCACCACCTCGACCCGGATATTGCCGAGGACGTGGCGTTTGCCGAGTCGCGCATTCGCCGGGAGACCATCGCCGCTGAAGACGTGCTGCACGATATCGGCGCGTTCTCGCTCACTTCGTCAGATTCACAGGCCATGGGCCGCGTGGGAGAAGTGATTATCCGTACCTGGCAGGTTGCGCACCGCATGAAGGTCCAGCGCGGCGCCCTGCCGGAAGAGACCGGCGATAACGACAACTTCCGCGTGAAGCGCTATGTCGCCAAGTACACCATCAACCCGGCGCTGACCCACGGCATCGCCCATGAGGTCGGTTCCATTGAGGCGGGCAAGCTGGCGGATCTGGTGGTCTGGTCACCGGCGTTCTTCGGCGTCAAACCTGCCACCATCGTCAAAGGTGGAATGATCGCCTGCGCGCCGATGGGCGATATTAACGCCTCGATCCCCACGCCGCAGCCGGTGCATTACCGCCCGATGTTTGGCGCGCTGGGTGCCGCGCGCCACGCCACCCGGCTGACGTTTATCTCCCAGGCCGCCAGCGCGAACGGCGTCCCGCAGCAGCTCAATCTGCAAAGCGCCACGGCGGTGGTGAAAGGCTGCCGGACGGTGAAGAAGACCGACATGATCCACAACGGTTTACTGCCCAATATTACCGTCGATTCGCAAACCTACGAGGTGCGCGTCGACGGTGAACTGATAACCAGCGAACCGGCCGACGTTCTGCCGATGGCGCAACGCTATTTCCTGTTCTGAGGAGTGATGATGATCTATTTAACCCAACGCCTGGACCACGCGCACCCGATTACCGCCAGCGTGACGCTGCCGATTGACGTGCGGGTGAAAAGCCGCGCCCGTGTGGCGCTGAACGACGGCCGCGACGCCGGGCTGATGTTGCCGCGCGGCCTGCTGCTGCGCGGGGGCGACCTGCTGACGACAGACGACGGTAGTGAGGTCATCGAAGTGATCGCAGCGGCAGAGTCGGTCTCCGTGGTGCGCTGCGCCGACCCGTTCCTGCTCGCCCGCGCCTGCTACCACCTGGGCAACCGCCACGTGCCGCTGCAGATCATGCCCGGCGAACTGCGCTATCACCACGATCACGTTCTCGACGACATGCTGCGCCCGTTCGGGCTGGAGGTGACCTTCGCCAGCCTGCCGTTTGAACCGGAAGCGGGCGCCTATGCCAGCGATGCCCACAGCCATAGCCACTCTCACGCTCATTCACATTAAGGATTAATTATGCGCAAGTTCCTCCCCCTGTTACTGCTGGCCTTTTCCGTTCCGGCGCTCGCCCATCCAGGCCACGGTGCCGACAGCTTCCAGGCCGGTTTTTTCCATCCCCTGACCGGGCTCGATCACCTGCTGATGCTCACCGGCGCGGGCGTGCTCTCGGCGCTGAGTGGCCGCAAACTCCTGCTGCCGTTTGCCACTCTCGGGATGATGCTCGTTGGCGCTGTTGCGGGCAGTCTGCTCGGCGGATTTAGCGGCATGGAGATGCTGATTATCGCCTCGCTGGCGGTCTGCGGCGTGATGATGTTTAAAACTGAAAACCGTCTGCTGCTGGCGGTACCTGCTCTGGCGATGTTCCACGGCTGGGCACACGGTGTGGAGATGTCCGGCCACAGCTTCTGGCTTTTCACCAGCGGGTTTATGTTCGCCAGCGCCACGGTGCTGTGCGCCAGCTTCGCGGCAGGTTTACTGCTGCGCCGTCATGACGGCCTGCGTAAAACGTTCGGCGGTGGGTTGATTGTCTCTGCCCTGCTGGCGTTGATGAGCTGATGGAGCACGCCCGCCAGTGGCTGCGCCTGATGCAGCTCTCCAGCAGTAGCCTGCCGGTTGGGTCGTTTACCTGGTCGCAGGGGCTGGAGTGGGCGGTAGAGGCAGGCTGGGTCAAGAATGTCGACGCCTTTAAACGCTGGCAAATCCAGCAGATGGAGCAGAGCTTTTACTGCGTCGATCTGCCGCTCTTTACTCGCCTGTATCTCGCCTGCGAACAACAGGATTGGGTGGCGGCAAAACGCTGGACGGCATACCTGATCGCCTGCCGGGAAACGCGCGAGCTGCGCGATGAGGAGCGCAACCGTGGCGCGGCCTTTACGCGCCTGATTAAAAGCTGGGAGCCTGACTGCCCGACTGAATGGCTGACACTGTGTATGCAGAGCCAGCTCTGCGGCATGGCGTGGCTCGGCGTGCGCTGGGGCATTGGCGCGCGCGAACTGGCGCTCAGTCTCGGCTACAGCTGGATTGAGAGCGCGGTGATGGCGGGCGTTAAGCTGGTGCCGTTTGGGCAGCAGGCGGCGCAGCAGTTGATTATCGACCTGAGCGACCACTTCGCCGCCGGGTTCGAAGAGGCATTTTTACGTGACGACGACGCACTGGGCGCAGCCACGCCGCTGTCTGCCATCGCCTCCGCGCGGCACGAAACACAATATTCACGACTATTCCGTTCCTGAGGAGTCAACATGGCTGATTACAAACATCCCCTGCGCGTCGGCGTCGGCGGCCCGGTAGGGTCGGGTAAAACCGCCCTGCTGGAAGCGCTCTGCAAGGCAATGCGCGATACATATCATCTTGCGGTAGTCACTAACGATATCTACACCAAAGAGGATCAGCGCATCCTGACCGAGGCGGGCGCACTGGAGCCGGAGCGCATTGTTGGCGTGGAGACCGGCGGCTGCCCGCATACCGCCATCCGCGAAGATGCCTCGATGAACCTGGCGGCGGTGGAAGCGTTAAGCGAGAAATTCGGCAATCTGGACCTGATCTTCGTCGAAAGCGGCGGGGATAACCTGAGCGCGACGTTCAGCCCGGAACTGGCGGATCTCACTATCTACGTGATCGACGTGGCTGAAGGGGAAAAAATCCCGCGTAAGGGCGGGCCGGGGATCACCAAATCTGACTTTCTGGTGATCAACAAAACCGATCTCGCACCCTACGTGGGTGCGTCGCTCGACGTGATGGCGCGCGATACCAATCGCATGCGTGGCGAACGTCCGTGGACGTTTACCAATCTGAAAGTGGGTGATGGTCTGGCGACGATTATTGCGTTTCTGGAAGAAAAAGGAATGTTGCGGGTGTAATGCGGTTTATCGCCGGGTGGCGGCTTCGCCTGACCCGGCCTACGGTTTTGTAGGCCCGGTAAGCGCAGCGCCACCGGGCAAAAAACTCACGCCTCAGGCAGTTCCGCCAGCGGCCAGCGCGGACGCACGGACACGCTCAGGTCAGACGTTGCCCCCGCGTTCAGACGCACCATCCCGGCGTAAGCGATCATCGCGCCGTTATCGGTACAGAACTCTGGACGGGCATAAAACACTTCCCCGCGACGCTTTTGCATCATCTCAGCCAGCTTCGCGCGCAGCGTGCGGTTGGCGCTGACGCCGCCCGCCATCACCAGACGCTTAAAGCCGGTCTGATCCAGCGCGCGCTTGCACTTGATCATCAGCGTATCGACCACCGCATCTTCGAACGCGCGGGCGATATCGGCACGGGTCTGTTCGCTGTCGTCGTTATTACGAATCGTATTCGCCGCGAAAGTTTTCAGCCCGGAGAAGCTGAAGTCCAGCCCTGGACGGTCGGTCATCGGACGCGGGAAGACAAAGCGCCCTTCCGTTCCCTGCGACGCCATTTTCGAGAGCATCGGGCCGCCAGGATAATCCAGCCCCAGCAGCTTGGCGGTTTTGTCGAACGCTTCACCGGCGGCGTCGTCGATCGACTCGCCCAACAGCGCGTATTTGCCAATGCCCGTTACGCTAATCAGCTGCGTATGACCGCCGGAAACCAGCAGCGCAACAAATGGGAACTCAGGCGGATTCTCTTCCAGCATCGGCGCCAGAAGGTGACCTTCCATATGGTGAACCGGAATGGCCGGCACGTCCCACGCGAACGCCAGCGAACGGCCTACCGTCGCGCCAACCAGCAGCGCGCCCACCAGACCCGGACCCGCGGTATAGGCCACGGCATCAATATCAGTTGAACGTAACCCGGCCTCTTTCAGCGCCGCCTGAATCAGGGGAACCGTTTTACGCACGTGGTCACGAGAGGCCAGTTCCGGCACGACGCCGCCGTAGTCAGCGTGCAATTTCACCTGACTATACAGTTGGTTGGCCAGAAGGCCTTTTTCGTCGTCGTAAATGGCGATGCCGGTTTCATCGCAGGATGTTTCAATACCCAGTACACGCATGACTTGTTTTACCTCGTTTCACTACCGCGCAGTGTAGAGCCTGGGCGGGGTGATGTAAAACTTTGTTCGCCCCAGGAAGAAGGCTCGTGTATACTCCTCACCCTTATTAAAGTCCCTTTCAAAATCGCATCGGTGCTTTACAAAGCAGCAGCATTTGCAGTAAAATTCCGCACCATTTTGAAATAAGCTGGCGTTGATGCCAGCGGCAAACCGAATTTATTAAAGGTGAGAGTTACATGCCGGTAATTAAAGTACGTGAAAACGAGCCGTTCGACGTAGCACTGCGTCGCTTCAAACGTTCATGCGAGAAAGCAGGTGTTCTGGCTGAAGTTCGTCGTCGTGAGTTTTATGAAAAACCAACGACCGAACGTAAGCGCGCTAAAGCTTCCGCTGTGAAACGTCACGCGAAGAAACTGGCTCGCGAAAACGCACGCCGTACTCGTCTGTACTAATCGCTTGAGGGCCTCAGCCCTCAATTGACAGACAGAGTAGTAGTCGTAAGGCCGTGCTTCCGGAAGGAATGCGCGGCTTGTTTTCGTTTATAAGTCGCTTAAATTTTTGGGGCATATGGCCGGAAGAATCCCACGCGTTTTCATCAACGATCTGCTTGCCAGAACCGACATCGTCGATCTCATCGACGCGCGGGTAAAGCTGAAAAAGCAGGGCAAGAACTACCATGCGTGCTGTCCGTTCCATAACGAAAAAACCCCCTCTTTCACCGTTAACGGTGAAAAGCAGTTCTACCATTGCTTTGGCTGTGGCGCACACGGTAATGCCGTCGATTTTTTGATGAACTACGACAAGCTCGAGTTCGTTGAAACCGTCGAAGAGCTGGCGGCGATGCATAACCTTGAAGTGCCGTATGAAGCAGGCAGTGGGCCAAGTCAGATCGAGCGCCATCAACGGCAAACGCTGTATCAACTGATGGATGGCCTGAATTCGTTTTACCAACAGTCTCTTAAGCACTCTGCGGCTGAGCCTGCGCGTCAATACCTGACAAAGCGCGGACTGAGCGACGATGTGATTGCGCGTTTCGCTATTGGTTACGCCCCGCCCGGCTGGGACAACGTGTTAAAACGTTTTGGCGGCAATAGCGAAGATCGTAAGTCTCTCATCGACGCAGGCATGCTGGTCACCAACGACCAGGGACGAAGCTACGACCGCTTCCGTGAACGGGTGATGTTCCCGATCCGCGATAAGCGTGGCCGGGTGATTGGTTTTGGTGGTCGCGTGCTGGGTGATGCCCTGCCGAAATACCTCAACTCCCCGGAAACCGATATTTTCCATAAGGGCCGCCAGCTTTACGGTCTTTATGAGGCGCAGCAGGATAACGCGGAACCTCCGCGTCTTCTGGTCGTCGAAGGCTATATGGACGTTGTCGCGCTGGCGCAGTACGACATTAACTACGCGGTGGCGTCATTAGGAACGTCCACGACGGCAGACCATATCCAGCTGCTGTTTCGCGTCACCAACAACGTGATTTGCTGTTACGACGGTGACCGCGCAGGACGCGATGCCGCCTGGCGTGCGCTGGAAACGGCGCTACCGTATATGACCGACGGGCGTCAGCTACGCTTTATGTTCCTGCCGGATGGCGAAGATCCGGATACGCTGGTGCGTAAAGAGGGCAAGGCGGCGTTTGAAGCGCGGATGGATCAGGCTCAGCCGCTCTCCACGTTTCTGTTTAACAGCCTGATGCCGCAGGTGGATTTAAGTACCCCTGACGGGCGCGCGCAGCTCAGTACGCTGGCGCTGCCGTTAATCAGCCAGGTGCCCGGCGAAACGCTGCGTATCTATCTGCGTCAGGAGTTAGGCAACAAGCTCGGCATTCTGGATGACAGCCAGCTTGAACGTTTAATGCCTAAACAGGCTGAAAACGGCACGGTTCGCCCCGCGCCTCAGCTAAAACGCACAACCATGCGTATACTGATAGGGTTACTGGTACAAAACCCCGAACTTGCGCCGCAAGTGCCATCGCTGGCGGGTTTGAACCACGAAAAATTGCCCGGACTTGGCTTATTTTCAGAACTGGTCAACACGTGTTTGTCTCAGCCAGGTCTGACCACCGGACAACTTTTAGAACATTATCGCGGCACAAAAGAGGCCGCTACCCTTGAAAAATTGTCGATGTGGGACGATATAGCAGATAAGGACATTGCAGAAAAAACGTTCACCGACTCGCTCAACCATATGTTTGATTCGATGCTTGAGTTGCGCCAGGAAGAGTTGATAGCTCGCGAGCGCACGCACGGCTTAAGCAGCGAAGAACGCCGGGAACTCTGGATGATTAACCAGGAACTGGCGAAGAAATAAGTGAAAGACAAAAGTATTTAACGGCTTAAGTGCCGAATATCGATCGGGGAGCCCCCGGCAGCCGCACTGAGAGGCAGCGGCAAAAATATAAGTACGCCCTCGCTTTAAAGGTTGGCAGCCCCATCGCCGACACCAATCAAACGAATTAAGTGTGGATACCGTCTTATGGAGCAAAACCCGCAGTCACAGCTGAAACTTCTTGTCCAACGCGGTAAGGAGCAAGGCTATCTGACCTATGCCGAGGTCAATGACCATCTGCCGGAAGATATCGTCGATTCAGATCAGATCGAAGACATCATCCAAATGATCAATGACATGGGCATTCAGGTGATGGAAGAAGCACCGGATGCCGATGATCTGTTGCTGGCTGAAACCTCCAACAATACCGACGAAGATGCGGAAGAAGCTGCCGCACAGGTACTGTCCAGCGTTGAATCTGAAATCGGGCGTACCACTGACCCGGTCCGCATGTACATGCGTGAAATGGGTACCGTTGAACTGTTGACCCGCGAAGGCGAAATTGACATCGCAAAACGCATCGAAGACGGGATCAACCAGGTTCAGTGTTCTGTTGCCGAATACCCTGAAGCGATCACCTATCTGCTGGAGCAGTACGATCGCGTTGAAGCGGAAGAAGCGCGCCTGTCTGACCTGATCACCGGTTTTGTTGACCCGAACGCGGAAGAAGATCTGGCGCCTACCGCGACTCACGTTGGTTCCGAACTGTCTCAGGAAGAGATGGATGACGACGAAGACGAAGATGAGGAAGAAGACGACGACAGCGCGGACGATGACAACAGCATCGACCCGGAACTGGCGCGTGAGAAGTTTGCCGAGCTGCGTACCCAGTACGAAGTCACGCGTGACACCATCAAAGCGAAAGGCCGCAGCCATGCCGCCGCGCAGGAAGAGATCCTGAAACTGTCTGAAGTATTCAAACAGTTCCGCCTGGTGCCAAAACAGTTCGACTACCTGGTAAACAGCATGCGCGTGATGATGGATCGCGTACGCACCCAGGAACGCATCATCATGAAGCTGTGCGTTGAGCAGTGCAAAATGCCGAAGAAGAACTTCATCACCCTCTTCACCGGCAACGAAACCAGCGAAACTTGGTTCAACGCCGCTATCGCGATGAACAAGCCATGGTCTGAAAAACTGCACGACGTGAAGGACGATGTCTATCGTGGTCTGCAGAAGCTGCATCAGATTGAAGAAGAGACCGGCCTGACCATCGAGCAGGTCAAGGACATCAACCGTCGTATGTCTATCGGTGAAGCGAAAGCCCGCCGTGCGAAGAAAGAGATGGTTGAGGCGAACTTGCGTCTGGTTATCTCTATCGCCAAGAAATACACCAACCGTGGCCTGCAGTTCCTGGATCTGATCCAGGAAGGCAACATCGGTCTGATGAAAGCGGTAGATAAGTTCGAATACCGTCGTGGTTACAAGTTCTCCACCTACGCTACCTGGTGGATCCGTCAGGCTATCACCCGCTCTATCGCGGATCAGGCGCGCACCATCCGTATTCCGGTGCATATGATTGAGACCATCAACAAGCTCAACCGTATCTCCCGCCAGATGCTGCAGGAGATGGGCCGTGAGCCAACGCCGGAAGAGCTGGCTGAGCGCATGCTGATGCCGGAAGACAAGATCCGTAAAGTGCTGAAGATCGCCAAAGAGCCAATCTCCATGGAAACACCAATTGGTGATGATGAAGATTCGCATCTGGGTGATTTCATCGAGGATACCACCCTCGAGCTGCCGCTGGACTCTGCCACCACCGAGAGCCTGCGCGCTGCGACGCACGACGTTCTGGCCGGCCTGACCGCCCGTGAAGCAAAAGTGCTGCGTATGCGTTTCGGTATTGATATGAACACCGACCACACGCTGGAAGAAGTGGGTAAACAGTTCGACGTGACCCGCGAACGTATCCGTCAGATCGAAGCGAAGGCGCTGCGTAAGCTGCGTCATCCAAGCCGCTCTGAAGTGCTGCGTAGCTTCCTGGACGACTAACCTGTCCTGACTGTGAAAAAGCTCCCTTCGGGGAGCTTTTTTTTGTTTATTCCCTCTCCCTGTGGGAGAGGGTCAGGGTGAGGGCATCAGGCCGCAGAGGATTACAGCCCCCGCACCATCAGCGCCTCATCCAGCTCCCGATACGCCTCTACCAGCTTATCCAGCGTTGCCCTGTTAAGCCCGCTTGGATTCGGCAGCACCCACACCTGCGTCACGCCGATGGTAATGCTCTGCTTACCCCATTTAGCGCCGCGCTGGCTGAACGCCTGCTCGTAGACCTGCTTGCCGAGGATCGCCAGCGCTGCGGGCTGATAGTCCTCTATCTTTTTGACCAACTCCCGTCCGCCGCTGCGGAGCTCATGCAGATTGACCTCGCTCGCCTGCACCGTCGGGCGCTCGACAAGCATAGTAATGCCGCAGCGCGTATCCAGCAGGTGCTGTTCCTCTTCGGGCCTGAGTAATCTGTCGGTAAACCCGGCCTGGTGGATCACTTTCCAGAAGCGATTGCCCGGATGGGCGAAGTGAAAGCCGGTGTGCGCCGAGGACTTACCCGGGTTGATTCCGCAGAACACCACCCGCAGGCCAGGGGCCAGAATATCGTTGATCATTTTTACTCCCGATCAATCCATCGTAAGGTAAGTATAAAGGATTGATTATGCATTGTTTATAAAAACAGCAGGCAGGTGTGAATGGCTGGATTGCTGTAGAGAGTTACTTTATAATTCACCGCCACGGCCCCTTAGCTCAGTGGTTAGAGCAGGCGACTCATAATCGCTTGGTCGCTGGTTCAAGTCCAGCAGGGGCCACCAAATTTTAGCTTTAGAATCATATAATTAAGCCACTCTCGCGAGTGGCTTTTTTGTTTATGGTTTCATCGTTGGCAGCAAAATGGCAGCAGGAAATAAGCTGCCACCAATAAAAAACCCGCCGAAGCGGGTTAGTTTGTCAAAAATTCATATGTCCCTGACCGCTGTTTAAAGGGTGCGGAGGCACATGATCGACCTGTCCGGGTGTTACGATAAAGCGCACTACGGTTTCATGAGTAACAAAAGTGGTTCCACAGTTAATGTTTTGGCACTGGCAATAACGCTCTTTCGTATTATCTGATACACGAAAGCTACTGCGAGTATGTGCCGCGTGTCCGCATTTCGGACAATTCATCATATCCGTTTCTCCCCAAGTCATTACCCGCAATCCCATAATGATACACGAACATCCATTTTGTGAACATTATCATTCCATTTCTAAATCATCTATCTTTACCTCAAGCTCCAGAGACGTAGTGAAACCATTATCTGCACTGACACTATGCGTCAGCGTGGTAATGGTCCATTCGGCATCATCAATAGGCTGTTTAAAGCCGCTCACCTTCACCGGCATTTCGGTATACAGATCAGCCCTTCCCTCTGCGAGCTGCAGGGAGAATGTTGCAACCCCGCGCTGCAGGCGCTCCCACTGCATCTTTGCCGCTCGCTCTGCATTGCTGCGGTTTGCATAAGTTCTGTTGAGTACCAGCACGTTTTCATCCGTCCCAACCAGGTAATCTCCCTGTTTTGCTTCCGGCTCCTTTGCCGCGGTGGTTTTCTTTCGACGGCGCTTAACCTTTGCTGTCTCTTTTTTCTTTGGCTCACGGGTATGGAGCCAGCTGGCAATTACCCCCGTATAGGCATCGCGATCAGCCAGGGTAAAACGATGACCGTCACCAGCCTGGCGGGTGATGGTGATAACCGGCAGCGGCTTACCGCTTGCCGTTCTGCCCTGCCCCTGGCGGATAAACAACAGATTACCGTCCTTAACTGAGGCTATCGCCCCATACTGCCGCGCCAGCTTCATCAAAAAGCTGGCGTCGCTTTCATTAGTCTGGTCAAGATGATCGACAGGCTTGTCCAACAGGTCCTTTCCCAGCGCCATCTTTAATTTATGCCTGCCCGCGATTTCCTTCACAACTTCGCCCACCGTTGTCTGGTGCCAGGACTTTTCACGCCGCGTATTCAGGGTTTCACGGAAATCTGCACTACGCGCGCGGATTGTGAGACGATCAGGCGCGCCGCTGTGCTCAATCTCATCGACTGTAAACGCCCCTTTCGGAAAAAGCGGCTGACCTTTCCACCCCAGCGCAAACTGAATAATGGCCCCCCGACGCGGCAGAACGATTAGCCCGTCCGAGTCGTCCAGTTCCAGATCAAGCTGGTCCGCTTCAAAGCCCCGGTTATCCGTCAGCGTCAGACTCATCAGGCGCGCATCCAGCACGGTAGTCACATCTTTACCTTCAATGATGATACTGAAACCGGGAGTTTTGCTGTTCAGGTTCAGGAGATCAGAGCTGAAATTCACTGCATTAACCCTCCAACCGTATTTTTCATATTGCCTATCGCAGAGGTGGCAGATTCCTGCAAATTACTGAGCTGGTCGCTGAGGCTGCCGAACATATCAGACAGCGACTCATCCACCCGTTTCAGGCTCAGCGAAAATTCGATGCGCCGGGGCATACCGCTCTCAAAAAATTCTGTTTTTGTCTGGCTCAGACTCTCGATCACAAACATGCCGTAAATCGTCCCGCTCCCCTCAATCAGAGGCCAGGCTTTTCCCAGCTCCGCCATCTGCTCCAGCGCCAGCAAAGACAACCTGCCGCCGGTAATCTCCGGCAGCAGGACACCGGACAGAGTAAGCGTATCGTTATCCGGTCCAAGAAACTGCGTTGACGGGCGCCGGTTAACCCGGCTGTTGGCTGCGTGCCGCCAGCTGCGCTGATACTGCAGCTCCTGATAGGGCACTGTTCGCAGCATGAATACGTACAACCCCAGCACCATCATCATTATTCGTAACCCCCTCGATCACTGTAATTACTGCGTGTTTTTGCCCTGGCCCTGCGCTCACGCTCATCAAGCTGCCGGGCCACCTCGCGGGCGATATCCTGCGCGCTTTGCCCTGGCTGCGCGACAATATGAATTGGCGCGCTTATCTCGTACTTAATTACCTGCGGCTGTCTCTCTTCCTTCGGCGACGGCGCCGGTTGCGTCCTGACAGGCACACTGTACGGATGAAGTGGTGCGGCTTCTGCCGGGGCAGCCGCCAGGCCCATTACGCCAGCGACCACGGAAGCGAACACCTTCTGGCGCATAGCCATCGGGTCAGCCCTGTTATCCGTGATTTCCATAATGGCCGGTGCTGGCATGACGGCAGCAGCTATATCAGCCAGCTCCGCAGCACGATCCCGACCAGGAAGTTTTACCGGGGCGTTAACAATCTCAGGAGACAGTATTAACCTGCTTTCAGGCCGTAGCTCCGGGCTGGCTGTTACATCACGAACGGGGCTTACTGTTGCCGCCAGTTTCACCAGTTCAGTAGTGCGATTGATTACCGGAATATTTGCCGGACCGTTCACACTATCAGGCGGCAGAACTATCCCGCGTTCAGGACGTTGTTTAGCGCTGACCGGTTCCGTCAGGGAAGGATTGAGCGTTGCCGCCACCCTCGCCAGATCAGCAGTCCGTTTCCTGCCGGTGACATTGGCGGGCCCGTTTACGATCTCTGGGCCATTCTCACCCACGATGCCGAACTGGCCGCGCGGAATGGTACCGCCGCTGTCGTACATGCCAGCAAAACCCATCGGCGGGAATCCGCCAGGCGGCAGCACCACTTTACCGTCTGTGTTTACCGTGGCTGGTTGCTGCCGCGTGACCTGCTCAGGAAGCTTCGCTTTGGCCGCTTCCTTGCTGACAATGCCAAGTTTTTCAAGCAGCCAGGACACGCCCGATTTAAGCGAATCCAGCGGGTGCATGACCATGTTCAGCCCTGCCGCCAGCGCCTCCCCAAACTGCCGCCCCATCGACGCCGCGCTTTGCAGCTCTGCAGAGGTGGATTTAACCGGCGTCAGCAGATCAGTAAACCAGCCCCACAATGCCTGGACCTTGTCACCTATCCACTGGAAAACAGGCTGCAGTGGCTCAAACGCCGCACTGATAGGCGCAGCTGCAGCTTTGAATCCTTCAACCACTCCGCCTAAAAATGCGCTTATCGGCTGCCAGTATTTCCAGACAACCAGCGCCACGCCAGCCAGCGCCGCCACAACGAGCCCTATCGGACTAAGCAGGGCGCCCAGCAATCCAGAAATCCCGTACAGCGCAACGCGAAGGAGGGCCAGCGGGCCGGACGCCAGAAAACGAAGCACGCCACCGGCAGCGGATAATCCCCCGCGCAACGCGGCCAGCGGATTCATTACCATGCCGATAATGTTGCGAATACCAGACATTCCGCCGCGAAGGACAGCAAGCGGCGCACCGGCCAGCGCTTTCAGCGCATTGCCAGCCAGCCCGGCAGAACGGCGCAGGGAGTTAAGGGGAGCAGTCAGCAATCCGGTGCTGCTGCCGGATGCCGCCATGCCACGGCGCAACAGGGAAAGCGGCGCATTTGCCAGCCAGGACAGCGCACCGCCGGTGCGGGTCACTGCGGACATAACGGAGGGGAGTGTTTTTACCCCCAGCACGGACAGGCCTAAACGGATCACCGCCAGTGGCCCCAGCACGGCAGCCACGGCCACCGCCAGTGTGCCGAGTACAACGGTGATCGCAGCAGTGGCAGGCCCCCCCTTTCACCGCGTGCCCCCCCGAAACAACCTG
>OBUR01000051.1_pt1 | contig 76914 bp, 76 predicted proteins | sample 1475951 | NCBI WGS metagenome assembly OBUR01 (sample SAMEA2579957, study PRJEB22360) | human gut metagenome
TACAGAACTAAATCCTTTGCTTAAATTATTTGTCTAACTTTTTGGGGTCAGAACAAACTCGGCTTTTTTTATTAGTTCATATTAACACGGTGCCACTCATTAATAACATAAGAGAGCATTCCTAATTGTTGGAGACCCCAACCGCTGATTTCATCTGAATTTTCAGTTGATCCACCAAGGTAACGTGTATAGATTGCAACCATATAAGGTGTATCTTCCATAACGATAGCATCAACGTTAAGTGCTTCACGGACATAACCTGGTTTTTGATAAATTGTCAGATTAGGAAGATATGTCTTGTAGTACTCATTAGGGAATGACTCACCAATGTAGTGGAGAATATCCTTGTAATTATCTTGGTGTTTCCAAAGGTAATCCAAAACTTGGATGTAATAATCCGTCGTTGTCTTATTACCATGCATTTGGATAGTTTTCACTTCACCTTTTGATTTACCATATTTATCAAGCATACCATAGAATTTTTCCATACCACCAAGGCGTTCCGCCAAAGCATAGGCTGGAGTATTCTCAGAGTAAACAAGAGAATACTCTTGCATTTCTGGAATAGTCATTGAACCGCCGAAAGCAGCAACATAATTATCATGTTCGCCTTGATACTCATACTCAGTATTAGTAATATCAAAACGTTCAGTTAAAGAAAGTTTACCTTTATTAACTTCATCCATGACAAGCATGTTTAGTGGCAATTTATAAGTTGATCCTGCAGTCATTGGCTGAGTATCATTCATAGAGAATTGCTCATTTGTCTTGGTATTTTTATATGAAAAGGCAATTTGGCTAGACTCGATACCTTGGTCAGCCATAAAAGCTTCAACCACTTGGTTCAATGTCATGTTAGCATAATCATAATACAAGCCATTACCATTCATGGTATCTGCATCTGCTTCCATGACTGCTTGTTTAGCTTCGGCTGATTTATTAGTTGGAGTTACCTTTTCCTCTTTTTCTTTGTCTTCTTTTTTAGTGACTTTAGAACTAGAGCCGAAGATATTTCCAAGGCTACCGGTGTGACCAGCTTGTTTACCACGTCCTGCTAAAGCAAGCATGGCAACAAACAAAAGTATTACCAGAACACCTAGGAAGGCTAAGATAAGATATGCTTTTTTATCATCACGAGATGATTTTGATTTAGATTTCTTAGAGCGTTTACTTCTAAGTGCCAAGGTTTCAGTTTTTGTTTCTTTTTCCTTGTGCTCAACTGGTACTACTGTTTCTTCAGCTACTTTTTTGTCTGCTGATTTTTTGTCTGCTGATTTTTTAGAAACCTTTTTTGTATCTTTTTTCGCTTCTTTTTTGTTGGCCTTTTTAGCGCCTTTTTTGACATCTTTTTTAGTATCTTTAGTGTCTTTCTTGACGTCTTGTTGAAGGTCTTGTTTTACCGAATCTTTCTTTTTATCTTTAGTTTTTCGGCGACTTCCACTGTACTTCTTGCTTGAATGTTTTTTCTTTTTTTTCATAACAATAATAGTTTAAGCTATAATTCACTAAAAAGCAAGGAGATTTTACAATCATATTACAAAAAAATTATCCCCAATAGTGAGGATAATTTTAAACTTATTTAGCTGCTGCATAAAGCTCAGCAACTTTATTCCAGTTAATGATTTCAAAGAAAGCTTTGATGTAGTTTGGACGTACGTTACGGTAGTTTAGGTAGTAAGCATGCTCCCAAACATCAAGCGCCAAGATTGGTTTCTTACCGTCTGAGATAGGAGTGTCTTGGTTAGCAGTTGAAACAACTTCAAGTTTACCTTCATCGTTAACAACAAGCCATGCCCAACCTGAACCAAAACGAGTTGTTGCTGCTGCTGTAAAAGCTTCTTGGAAGGCTTCAAATGATCCGAAAGCTTCGTTAATAGCAGCTGCTACTTCAGCAGTTGGTTCTTGTTTTTCAGGAGACAAAAGTTCCCAGAAAAGTGCGTGGTTAAGGTGTCCACCACCATTATTAATAAGTGCTTGACGAATATCAGCTGGGATTTGTTCCACATCAGCCAAAAGTGCTTCAAGATCTTCACCAATTTCTGGGTGTTTTTCAAGAGCAGCATTAGCATTTGCTACATAAGTTGCATGGTGTTTATCGTGGTGAAGAGTCATTGTTTCAGCATCAATGTATGGTTCCAAAGCATCATATGCGTAAGGAAGGTCTGGAAGAATAATTGCCATAGTAAAGGTCCTCTTTTCATTTTTTCTTCATTTTACCGCAAAGTGGTAGAGCTTTCAAAAATTTTGCTTACAAAATCATAGAAAACTCTAAACCTCTAGCGGTTTGATAGAATTTTTAAAAGTGCTAAATCAAACAAGTAGTCTTTATCTAAAGTTCCTGTTTTTATCTGGTAATCTGTCTCTACTAAAATCTTAATCGTCATCTTTAAGAATGCTACTGATAAGGGACGGCTATCTCTCAGTGCGAAACGAACCTGAAACTGATTAACTTTACGCCCTAGATAATCTGAGAGACTTGAAACAATTTGCTGCTCACTTTTACGCTGAGCAGATAAAAGTTTAACCTGTAAATAGGTACGAAACTGTCCCAACATAACTGCAATCAACTTAATCTCATCTTCACCCTGCAGCCGTAAATCATGAACCAATTCACGAACGCTCTGAATCTGTCCTCGTATAAGAAGTTGCGTCATATCAAAAATGTTATCTTGCAAACTTTTCGGAATGGCCTCAGCAATGTCCTGTGATGAGATATTCCCTTCAGTTTTATATCCCTTTAGAAAAGCTAAGTTTTTTTGAACATCTGAAAAATCAAAATTTGACTTGATCAAAAGTTCCTCAAAAACTCCTGTATCAAAAGTAAGCCCCTCTTGATGCGCCTGCTTTTGAAAATAGGTTCTAAGTTCTGCATCTTTTAAAGGACTAGCTTCAAGCACCATAGCATCACGTTTGAGAAGTTTGACTAAACGACGCTTTCCATCTAGCTTTCCTGCAGACATTAAGACAAGACGAGTTGTTTCAACAGGAGACTCAAGATAATTTTCAAGACGCTTCAACTCTTTCTCATCCAGATACGACTTTTTAGCAGTAGTCATATCTGCGAAATGATCAAAAATGACCACCTTCTCATCGGCAAAAAAAGGCATACTTTCTAAATCTAGCTCAGCATCTTGATAATCAGTCTCTGACATATCAAAATAAGAATAGGTCAAGTCACTGGGATCGAAACCAATTTGTTTTAAAAATTTTTCTTTAGCTTGACTATACTGCCCTAAATCCTCACCAGCCAAGACAGTTATCATGGGAAGCTTTTCTTTGGACAGCTTTTCAATCGTTTCCATAGCAATCATGGTCCTATTATAACAGAAATTTTCCCATAACAAAAAGCCCACCACTAAAGTGATGAACTTTACTTGATTAACCAGAGTTACGAAGACCTGTTGCAATACCATTGATGGTAATGTGAATAAGGCTAATTTCGTCATCGGTCAAATCATTGTTACGAAGACGTTTAATCAATTCAATTTGGATGTAGTTCAAGACATTGAAGTATGGCAAACGGAAGTCCAAACTTGCTTTAAGTGACGGACTCTCATCTAGGAAGCCATCATGTTTTTCAATCGCAAGAATGACATCTTTAGTCAACTGCCACTCATCCAAAATAATATTGAAGACACTACGAACTTCTTCACTTTCTGCCAATTGTGCATAGTGGAAGGCGATATTCATATCTGATTTTGAAAGCACCATGTCTACGTTTGACAAAAGTGAACGGAAGAATGGCCATGTTTCAAACATATGTTGAAGTTTCTCGAGGTTGCCTTCTTCAGCTTGGATAAAGCGATTAAAGGCAGAACCCACACCATACCAACCTGGGAACATGATACGGTTTTGTGACCATGAGAATACCCAAGGAATCGCACGAAGACCAGAAATTTCAGTAATAGTCTTACGAGCAGCTGGACGAGAACCAATATTCAAACTTGACACTTCTTTGATAGGACTAGCTTCAAAGAAGTAATCATAGAAATGTTCATTTCCAAAGACAAGGTCACGATAAATAACATTTGAATCGTGAACAATTCCGTCCATAACCTCACGGAAATCAACCAATTCTTCTGGATCGGCAATTTGACGTGTCACCATACGGTCAAGAGCAGCTGAAACAAGCATTTCAAGATTGTAGTAAGCAGCATCCTTGTTGCCATATTTATTACCGATAACCTCACCTTGTTCAGTCAAGCGGATACGGTCTTTGATTGTACCAAATGGTTGAGAAGTAATGGCATCATATGATGGGCCACCACCACGACCAACAGTACCACCACGACCATGGAAGAAGGTAATCTTAATACCACGCTCTTCCCCAATCTTAGTCAATTCATTTTGAGCCTTGTAGAGGGTCCAACCAGATGACAAGTAACCACCATCTTTGTTAGAGTCTGAGTAACCCAACATGATTTCTTGGTAATTGTTACTATTTTTAATCCAACGTTTAACGATATCATAACCAAGGTATTGTTTCATGATATCATTAGAGTTTTCCAAGTCTTCGATAGTTTCAAAAAGTGGAACGATTTGGACACGCGCACGTTCTGTATCAACCAAGCCAACTTCTTTAAGAAGGATAGCCAACTCAAACATATCAGAAACGCTCTCAGTGTGAGAAATAATATGTTGTTTGATGACATCTTCACCAATATAGTCTTTCAAGAGACGAGCTGTACGGAAGATTGCCAATTCTTTTTCAAGAATTTCTGACTTAGGCACATTAGTTGATGACAAAGTACGAGGATCTTCTTGCAATTCTTTGAGAAGAACCGCAACCTTTTCAACCTCAGTCAATTCACTATAGTTATCAACAATATTAGCAGACTTAAGCAATTCTGCCACACAAGTTTCATGAACGCTTGAATCCTGACGCATATCGATTGTAGCAAGATAGAAACCAAAGACTTCTACAGCTTGGAGAAGCTCTTCAAAATCACCTGAAATTAAGACAGCATCGTCGTTTTCAAGAAGTGAATTTTTGATTGCCAAAAGATCATCATGGAAATCCTCAGCTGTTTCATAAAATTCAGTCGTTTGTTGTGAGACAGCTTGAAGACTTTGGCTGAGACGTTGTTGCACGTAATCAGCTACTACTTCACCCGTTGAAGCTGAGCCTAGACGAACATTTTCAGAAAGACGTTTAGCAACTCTTTCCTTGCTAAAGTTTCCTTCTTTAAAGAAAAGAAGTGTCTGAATCAACTTAGACTGGATGTAACTGAAAGCACGACGGTAAGGTTCATTTTCACGATAAACAGATGTATCTGGAGAATGTTTCGCCATCTCTGCTACTGTATCTGAAACCTCAGTCAAGCGTGATGAGAGGGAGAACGAACGGTAAAGATTATCAACTTTTTCAATATAGTAGTTAAGGATAACTTCACTTTGTACAGTGGCAGAAAGTTTAAGAGTTTCTGCTGTTACAAATGGGTTCCCGTCACGGTCACCACCAATCCACATTCCCATAGTAATAGGTGTTGGATTGTCAAGTTCGATACCTTTTTCAACTGCTAAACGTTTGAATTCATGTGATAAGTTTGTAATCGCCTTAATCAATGAGGAGTTGTAATACTCCATAACGTTAGTGATTTCGTTTTTAACTTTAAGTTTTTTCTCACGAATGATATCTGTTTGCATCATGATTTCTACATAACGACGCAAATCTGCATACCATTTATCCTTGTTGATAAGACCAGCCTTAACATCACGATGCTTACGGAGAAGTTCGTGAATGTGGTTAGTCAATTCAAGCATGGTTTTACGTTGAACCTGAGTTGGGTGGGCTGTCAATACTGGCACGACATTGACATGTTCAAGAATGTCACGTGCATTTTCACTTTCAGCGACAACATCAAAGGTTTCAGACAACTTACCTAGATAAGATTCATCAATATTGTTCTTGTGGTTGACTTCATAAGCCAAATCCACGTCTTCAGAGATATTAATCAAAAGAGGTAACAAAGAGAAATAACGTGATGCAACGACCATATCGTCATTTGTCATTTCTGAAATGGCTTGTGTAAGGGCCACATAGTCACCTTCATCATAAAGTTCAACCAAATGTTGGATAGTTGTGAGACCTTGCTCTCCAGCCATGCCTCGTGTTGCATCATCCAACAATTCTTTCAAGATACCAACTTCTTCAGAGATGATTTCCTGGTTGTTACTGCTTTCCAATTTGTTAAAAGCCAAACCTTATTCTCCTTACTTTATGTAGTACCCTCTTATCATATCACTTTTAAAACAAAAGTAAACTATTTTCCTTTAAATCGTCAGTTATTTTGCAATTTTCCGACTTTTTCAAACAAATTTTCAAGGCTATTTCCGAACTTTATAAAAAAGACTCTGAAACAGAGTTCAGAATCTTAATTATACTTTTCTTGATAGAATTTGATTTCATCGCCATCTTCAACCTTAAGTTGGTTGGCTGCTTTTTCACCAAGTTTACCATTGACATCAAACATCCAATAGATTCCCTTATCTTTATCTTGAGAAATACCATCAATCTCAGTGATGAAGCCATCGTTTTCTTGAACAGGATATACCTCTTCCAATACATCAAGCACTGTATCACCTTTTTGGATTTCTACTGATTTTTTCTTACTTTCCTTATCTGTTTTCAAAATCAAAGTCACTTGACCTTGAACCTTAGACTGATGATTATTTGTGCTGCTAGTAAGTTTAGCTGCCTCATTTTTTCCACAGGCTGCTAGAGTAACAAGTGATAAAGCAAGAAAAATATATGTCGCTATTTTTTTCATTTCAAAAACCTCCTAAAAATAGACTGGATGAATGGATAGAATAGAAGCGTCGATACTGCATGATAGGTGTCGTAAAGAAGACCAGAGATAACAAAGGTAAGACCACTCTTAAATAGGAGGCCATAACTGTAATCCATGAGAACTCCGTAGAGAAAGGACAAGAGAGTAACCAAAGCAATCTGCCAAACAAGTGACAACCTAGGTGCAATCAAACTCCAAAGAGCCATCAAGACGCCGAAGGCCAGAATCTGATTAAAGACCCAAGGACCAAAACCAAAGATGAATCCTGAGATGGCCATGGTTAAAGCCATAATCAAGAGACCATCTACCAAGCCCAAATAAAGAACAGCCACAAAAAACATAGCTGTAATAGGCTGAATATTTGGCAATCCTATAAATGCTGACCGTAATCCTACTGCCAGAGCTGACAGAATAGCTATCCGAGCCATTCGTTGAATCGTTAATTTCATATATCTATTATGCCAGAAATAAGGAAATATGACTAGTTTTAAAAAATAAAAACTATAGATTTCTTGAAATACAGAGTGAGATCGTACAAATTGTAGAAAATAACATTCCCTGTTGCCTCTCCCAAATATCAAACAGTTTGAGCAGGCTGAATATTTGATATAAAAAATGTACTCTCATTCACTATCCTCTGTCATCTTGACAACGATAAAAAATTAAGTTCAATTAATTATAAAAGTTAACTTGACTTAATTTTTGTTTTAAAGTATATTAAACTCAAGGAGGTAGCTAATGATTCAAATTGAAAATATTAATGTGTCTTACCAACAGACATTAGCTCTGGATAATATCACCTTAAACTTGGAGGGACCTAGTATTACTGGGATTATTGGACCAAATGGTGCTGGTAAATCAACTCTAATTAAAGCATTAATTGGTATTATTCCTCACTCTGGAAAAATCCTTTTCAATAAACAACCTATTCGTCAGCAATTGAATCGTATTTCTTATGTTGCACAGAAGGCTGATATTGATTTTAACTTTCCGATTACTGTCAGAGAATGCATCTCTCTAGGACTCTATCCCAAAACCAAGTTCTTTAAACGTCTATCTAAGAGTGATTGGTCTAAGGTCACAGATGCTTTAACACTACTTGGTCTAAATGATTTGGCCCATCGACAAATAAGCCAATTATCAGGAGGCCAATTTCAACGTGTTCTAATCGCTCGTTGTCTTGTACAAGAGGCTGATATTATTTTATTAGATGAACCCTTTGTAGGGATTGACTCTGTTAGCGAAGATATTATCATGAACACCTTGAGAGAACTTAGGGACAAAGGTAAGCTTATTCTTATTGTCCACCATGATTTGAGCAAAGTTCCTCATTATTTTGACCAAGTTATCCTCCTAAATCGTAAACTGATTGCTAGTGGGCCTACTAATCTTGTTTTTAATGAGGATAATCTCCGTAAAACCTACGGTAACAGTTTATTTTATAAAGGAGATGTAAATGATTTCTGAATTTATTGATGGTTTGCTAAATTTCCACTTCTTACAAAATGCTCTTATAACGGCTTTAGTTATTGGAATTGTCGGGGGTGCTGTTGGTTGTTTTATTATTCTAAGAGGTATGTCACTTATGGGTGATGCAATTTCACATGCGGTTCTACCTGGGGTAGCCATTTCCTTTATCTTGGGTATTAACTTTTTCATAGGAGCTATCATCTTTGGACTTTTAGCTTCTACAATGATTACCTATATCAAAAGCAATTCCATTATTAAGAGTGACACGGCAATTGGGATTACCTTTTCGAGCTTTCTAGCTCTCGGTATTATTCTCATCGGTGTTGCTAATAGTTCCACAGATCTCTTTCATATTCTCTTCGGGAATATTCTAGCTGTACAAGACATGGATATGTGGATAACGATTATCGTTTCACTTCTCGTACTAGCAACTATTACAATCTTCTTTCGCCCTCTACTCCTAACATCCTTTGATCCAATTTTGGCCAAGTCTATGGGAGTTAAGGTCACCTTCTACCACTACTTACTTATGGTTATTCTAACTTTGGTTTCTGTAACTGCCATGCAGAGTGTTGGCACTATTCTTATTGTGGCACTTTTAATTACACCGGCTGCCACTGCCTACCTTTATGTTCATAGCCTAAAAACAATGATTCTTCTCTCATCAGGATTGGGGGCTCTGGCATCTGTTCTAGGTCTTTTTATCGGCTATAGTTTTAATATTGCAGCTGGTTCGAGCATTGTATTAACGTCTGCTCTACTCTTTCTCATCAGCTTTTTCATCGCCCCAAAACAAAGTGGCATGAATAAAACTTCTAAACAATAAAAAATAGGATGAAAATAATATGAAAAAAATACTATCAACAATAGTACTACTACTTTTAGCGGTAGTTACTCTAACAGCTTGTACCAATAAACAAGGCAGTAACAAGGATAAATTACGAGTCGTTACGACCAATTCCATTATTGCTGATATCACCAAAAATATTGCCGGAGATAAAATCACTCTCCACAGTATTGTCCCCGTTGGTAAGGATCCTCACGAATACGAACCCCTTCCTGATGATGTAAAGAAGACATCGCAAGCTGACTTGATTTTTTACAACGGTATCAATTTAGAAACTGGTGGAAATGCTTGGTTTACTAAGTTAGTCAAGAATGCTCATAAGACAGAAAATAAAGATTATTTTGCAGTTAGTGATGGTGTTAAGGTAATTTACCTTGAAGGTCAATCAGAAAAAGGTAAGGAAGATCCCCACGCTTGGCTTAATCTGGAAAATGGGATTATTTATGCTCAAAATATTGCCAAGCAACTGATTGCTAAGGACCCTAAAAACAAGACCTACTACGAAAAGAATCTAAAATCCTATACTGACAAACTTAGTAAACTGGACCAAGAAGCTAAAGAAACATTTAACAAGATTCCCGATGAGAAAAAACTGATTGTCACTAGTGAAGGATGCTTCAAATACTTCTCAAAAGCCTATGGCGTACCATCTGCCTACATCTGGGAAATCAATACAGAAGAAGAAGGCACACCAGACCAAATCAAAACACTCGTGGAAAAACTACGTCAAACAAAGGTACCAGCTCTCTTTGTCGAATCTAGTGTCGATGAACGCCCTATGAAAACAGTATCTAAGGATACCAATATTCCTATCTATGCAAAGATCTTTACAGATTCTATTGCTGAAAAAGGGCAAAACGGTGACAGCTACTACAACATGATGAAATATAATCTGGATAAAATCACCCAAGGCTTGAATCAGTAAAAATCTTATCTAAGAAACATCCTGTATTCTTATGATAAATCTGTTATACTAAGATGAGACTATTTTCAAAGGAACAGACATGACACCTAATAAAGAAGACTACCTCAAATGTATCTATGAGATTGGTACTGAAGAAGGCAAAATTAGTAATAAGGAAATTGCGAACCGCATGCAAGTGTCTCCACCTGCTGTGACAGAAATGATTAAGAAATTGATTTCAGAAGACCTCATCATCAAAGATAAAGCCAAGGGCTACCTCCTAACGGAAACAGGTACAATCAACGTTGCTGAACTCTATCGGAAACATCGCCTCATCGAAGTCTTTTTGGTGGACCACTTGCAATACACTTGTGATCAAATTCATCAAGAGGCTGAAATTTTAGAGCATACTGTCTCTGATCACTTCATCGATGCGCTTGACCGCCTACTCAATTACCCTCAAACCTGTCCACACGGTGGGCAAATCCCCAAGTCAGGTCAGCTCATAGAGGAAATCTACAATCAGACTTTTACACAAGACCTAACTCCTGGAGACTATGTACTTCGTCGAGTTCAGGATCAAATTGATTTACTCCATTATTTGGAAACTGTCGGTCTTAAAATTGGAGTAACTTTTACCTTGAAAGGCTTTGACCCTTTTACACTACTATACCGCCTGAATATTGATGGAAAAGAAATTCAAATTCCAGAAACTGTTGCTAGCAATCTTTACATTGAAGCAAACTAAAAAAGCGAGGCTGATGAACACACTTAGAAGTGTCATCAGCCTCACTTTTTTTACATTTGTTTCAAGCGTTCCACCCGTTCTGAAATTGGGGGGTGGGTATAAAAGAGCTTCTGCAAACCAGATTCTTTTTTAGGGTCATTGATAAAGAGGGCTGCGCTAGCATCATCCACGTGATGTTGCATTGGCGCACTATTATCAAGTTTGAGCAGAGCGTTAATCATACCTTGTGGGTTACGTGTCAATTCGACGCTAGAAGCATCAGCTAAAAATTCACGCTGGCGTGAAATGGCCAACTGAACCAAGGTAGCTGCTAAAGGCGCCAGAATAATGGCAATCAAAGAAATAATGAGAAGAATAATCTCCAAGCCACTACTTCCATTACGATCATCATCATTTCTACGACGGCCTCCACCCCAGAACATCATATTACGAGCCATCCCAGCTAGCATGGTAATGGCAGATGCTAAGGCAACTGCTATGGTAGAGATTCGGATATCGTAGTTGCGAATATGACTCACTTCATGTCCAATAACTCCTTCAAGTTCCTCACGATTCATAACCGCAAGAAGACCTGTCGTAGCAGCCACCGCAGCATTTTTAGGGCTAGATCCCGTCGCAAAAGCATTCATTGAAGGATCATCGACAATAAAGACACGTGGCATCGGTATTTGTGCCACCATAGCCATATCCTCAACAACATGATAAAGGTTCGGAGCGGTTTGTTCGTCAACCTCTCGTGCACCATTCATAGCCATAACGACATTGGTTGATTGGAAAATCATGGTAACGGCATAGATAAAACCGATAACTAGAGCAAGAATCAGACCACCGAAGCCTGAACCTAACCAAAGATAGCCGACACCGTAACCAACAAGGCCCAACAAGAGGAAAAAGACCAGGAGCAAAAGCCAAGTCTTTCTCTTATTTCGAGCAATCTGATCAAATAACATATTAGTTACCTAGTCCACTGAAATCAACCTTAGGCACAGCTTTTTCTTCTTCTGGTGTTTCAAGGAATTCAGCAGCCTTAAAGCTAAACATTTTAGCAATAACATTGCTTGGGAAGGTTTCCAATTTCACATTGTAGTTACTTGTCACACTGTTATAGAGTTGGCGTGAATAGGCAATTTTGTTTTCAGTGTTCGTCAACTCTTCTTGAAGCTGGCTGAAGTTGGCACTAGCCTTAAGATCAGGGTAACTTTCAGCTACGGCAAAGATTCCAGAAACCTGGCGAGTCAATTCATCACTGGCACGCATAGCTTCTGCAGGAGAAGTCGCAGCTGCTACTTGATTACGAAGTTCTGCTACTTTTTCAAGCGTTGAACCTTCATATTTAGCGTAACCTTTAACTGTTTCAATCAAGTTAGGAAGGAGATCATTACGACGTTTCAATTGAACATCAATTTGACTCCATGCCTCCTTGGTTTGCATACGGCTTTTAACCAAGCCGTTATAACTTGCAATAACAAAAATCACAAGAACAACAATAATGGCAATAATAATCCAAATCATATTTAGTTTCCTTTCTTATACTTAAAAAGAGTCGGTACGACTTCTCTTACAAGTATTTTGATAGTCTCAGTATATCAAATTTTCAGATAAAAGTGGTAAAATGTGAGCCGTTTTACAAAAAAACTGGACAAGATGTCTAGTTTTTTTACTCTTTAGACGTGTGTCGTTTGCCTTGGGCTAGGGCATCTGCTTCTGTCATAGTAACGACATTTGCTTTGTTGGTGTTGCTAGGCATACTATTGATGTCATACCAATAAACATCTGCTGTTCCATGACGCGCCACATAAACTGTTCGACTTTCTTCTTGTGCAGGTTGCACAGGCTCTGGCTCAGAACTTGGTTGTTCAGTCACCTGTGAACTCTCAGAACTAGGCTCAGATGGCGCTTCAGTAAATTCAGTAACCGTATTTGTCGCTGTCCCATCTGCATAATTGATTTCTGCATTTGGTGATTGGTTGTCCAAGATAACATGCGTAACTCCCTGACTGTCAAGAGTCTCCTTATCTCCACCAAGTTTAATTTCTAAGAGATTTCCAGAACTATCAATACCGACATACTGAAGTTCTACTTGACGAGGCAACAACTCATCTCCACTGTAGATAGCTGTTACCTTATAGTCTAACCAATAGTTAGGGTGGAGTGCTAGCCAGTTATCCAAGCGATTTTCATAATAAAGCATACCTGACTGATTACCTTCGTCGGTTCCTTTATAATTTCCAGAATTCAACCAGGCAGTCATAGGTACTAAATTCTTGCCCTCGTCATTGACACCAGAAAACTGATAACCAATCAAATGCCCTCGATTCATTAGCCAAGATTTTGATTTACCGTCACCATAATAAAACTTATAGTTATGCCATCCTACAGGATCATATTTTATTTTACCGGGGCGTTTATTCTTTGGCTCGTCCTTATCTTGTAACTGTATATGAGCACTGTGGGCACGTCCTAACTGGTCCTTTTCCTCCATGACAAACTGCTTTTGACCATTAAAAGCTAATATACCATTGTTCTCATCCGCTTGAGCTACTTGAGAGCTTACAGTCAACGATTGTTTGCTAGTATCTACTGAAAATCCGAAACCTAAAGTAAATACTAAAACAAGAAGAGCAAATAAACGAATCCTACTATTTCTTTTTTCTTTCATTATCTTAACTCCTTAATTTTTTATCACTTTAATTATACAGGACCAAATCAAAGTGGATGATTAAAAATAAAGAATAATGATATTAGCCATCTTAGAACTTGCTTAAAAAACAAGAAACATCCATTTTCTTGGATGCTTCTTACCTATTATTTACCTGCTTTTTTACCTTGTTTTGTAAGGTAAACTGTAGATATACTTAGTGCCGCAGCAACTCCGACAAGAAGGAAGACCGTTGTCGTATGAGACTTACCTTTTTCTTTTGAAGTGCTAGCTTGACTTTCAGAACCCTTAGCAACCTGGTTTGCCTCAGTTGTTTTATCAATACGAGCGACATTCTTAGGTGTCTCATCCTTCTTGCTTTCCGCCAATTCTGACAAATCATTGCTAATCTCTTTGGCTACACCTTCAGAGCTTGTAAGTGATGCCGCTTCTGAGGCTAATGTTTCAGATGCCATAACCGCCGTGACTTTACTTGCAATCACATCCACAGATTTCTCATTCAACAGAGAATTAAAGCGAATAGCTTCTGAGGCGAGCTGACTGCTTGTTATAGGGGTTTTTAGATCATTGTTATAAGCGACCTGACTATTTGGCGAAATGCTGACAACTTCAGATGTACTTGCTGTTGTTGGTGCTTCGGAAACTTTGACGTCAACCTGACTTGTTGAACCTTTTTCAATAACTTCTGAAGAAACCTCGCTTATCGGATCCTTTTGTGTACTTTCTGAAGTTGGAGATTTCTCTGGGCTGTCAGAAGTAATTACTACGTCAACCTGACTGGTAGATGAAGCTACTGGTGTTTCCTCACTCTTTGGTGACTCAGAGGCTGGAGCAGTTGAACTTGCTTCACTCTTTGGTGTTTCTGATGCTGAAGTCTCGGAGATTACCTCACTGTTAGATACTTCAGAAACTGGAGTGCTTGAACTTTCCTCACTCTTTGGGGTTTCTGAAACTGAAGTCTCGGAAGCTACTTCACTGTTTGATGCTTCAGAAACTGGAGTGCTTGAACCTCCCTCACTCTTTGGTGTTTCTGAAACTGAAGACTCTGAGATCACTTCACTGTTAGATGCTTCGGAAACTGGAGTGCTTGAACCTCCCTCACTCTTTGGGGTTTCTGAAACTGAAGTCTCGGAAGCTACTTCACTGTTTGATGCTTCAGAAACTGGAGTGCTTGAACTTGCTTCACTCTTCGGTGTTTCTGAAACTGAAGTCTCGGAAATTACTTCACTGTTTGATACTTCAGAAACTGGAGTGCTTGAACTTTCCTCACTCTTTGGTGTTTCTGATGCTGAGGTCTCAGAAACTACTTCACTAGTTGATACTTCAGAAACTGGAGTGCTTGAACTTTCCTCACTCTTTGGTGTTTCTGATGCCGAAGTTTCGGAAACTACTTCACTATTGGATGCTTCAGAGACTGGAGTACTTGAATCTGCTTCACTCTTTGGTGTTTCTGATTCTGAAGTCTCGGATACCACTTCACTAGTTGATGCTTCAGAAACTGGGGTACTTAATCCTGCTTCACTCTTCGGTGTTTCTGATGCTGAAGTCTCAGATGCCACTTCACTGTTTGATGCTTCGGAAACTGGGGTGCTTGATCCTGCTTCACTCTTTGGTGTTTCTGATGCCGAAGTTTCGGAAACTACTTCACTATTGGATGCTTCAGAGACTGGAGTACTTGAATCTGCTTCACTCTTTGGTGTTTCTGATTCTGAAGTCTCGGATACCACTTCACTAGTTGATGCTTCAGAAACTGGGGTACTTAATCCTGCTTCACTCTTCGGTGTTTCTGATGCTGAAGTCTCAGATGCCACTTCACTGTTTGATGCTTCGGAAACTGGGGTGCTTGATCCTGCTTCACTCTTTGGTGTTTCTGATGCTGAAGTCTCAGAGACTGGATTATTGACTGGCTTTGGCTCAGACTTTGTTGGAGAAACTGTTGAAACAGCTCCAACAATCGTCGCCTTATTGTCAATCGTATTATTTGATATACGGATTTCTCCATTACCATTGTCACCCATCTCAAAGTTTTTAGTAATCACTGGATCAGCCAAGGTATTCAATAGTTTATTATCGTAGACATCGACATTCTTGATTGTTCCACGAACTTGTTGGAAATCAATCGCACCACGATGGAGGTTATAGAGGTCATTAGTTGTCCCTGAACGTAGAATGGTATTGTCATGAATCTTAATTCCAGAATCATTGAGGTCAAAATTGTGACCTGCAAAGACTGTGTTCACACGAATACCTGCTCCAGCAAAGACGTCCTTGATGAGGTTTCCTGAGATTTCATGACCCTTACCACCAAAAATACCGATACCAGCCGCACGCCAGCCTGATTCAATGGTGTTGTTGAGGAATTTATTATTTTCCTCGGCTGCGGCATTTGTCCCATCTGAAATACTTGACCAGATAGCCAAACCATCATCACCATTCCCACGGATGTTAGAGTTTTTTACCGTTGAATTCTTGGTTCCTTGAGCAAAGTTAATACCATCAGCCAAGTTATTACGGATACGAGCGTTTTCAATAACAAGACCGTCCGTATACTTCATATTTCCCGTCTGGTCGTAGTCTCCAATCCACATACCAACTTCAAAATGCTGAACCCAGATGTCATGAATTTTCGAATCCTTGCCAAGTGTTCCCGAAATAGCCTTGTACTGTGCATCCTCGTTATAACGAGAGGTCAAGTTGGAATCCATATAAAGATTGCTCAACTCAATACCATTACTATTATGACCGAAGACAATTCCACCACCATAGCGTTTATCACTTGTAAAGTGCAGTTGTGTATGCCAAACACCAGCACCTGAAATTTTTAGATTATCAGCTTCGATATTAACTTGTTTGTCGAAATTGAAACGTCCCTCTGGAATATAGACAGATTTTCCGCTAGCTTTAGCTTCCTCAACAGCCGCAAGTAGGGCAGCTGTGTCATCACTATCATCATTGGCAGATGCACCCTTATCCACAATACTGATGCTATTTTCACCTTGGGCAACTGGCGCTGGAGCCTGTTCTAGCTCAATAAAATCAATACCATAAGTGACATTGTCATCTTTCTTCTTAACCAAAGAAATCTTATCACCAGATTTCAATTGGATGTCCTTGAGGAGAAGACGTGTCTCATCAAAACGGAAGCGTGCACTTGATCCATCAACGACTTGATCATATTCGTGGTCACCTTTAAGGTACTGCCATGCTGAGTGAGATGACAAATCAAGATTACCAACGCTTGAACCATTAACCTGCACATCCAACTGACCTGATACACCATCAGGTATTGTATAACGCACATTCAAAGCATTGGCTGGCTCGGTGACATTGAAAGTAACTGCTGCATCTTTTTTAGGAAGCTCGACATAAGTTTGGTTCGTCGCTTCCACGGCCGTAGATTCCATGTCAGTTGACTGTTGGATTGTAGCTCCATTTTCGATAGTCGCATTTTCTGCTTCATGAGTCGTGTAAGGCATTTTGGCACCGTAGGCATCTGTGTTATACTCCTTGCCTTGTCCTTGACCCTCAGTCGCATTGGTTAAGACATTTGCTGACGTTCCTTGATTTTGAGAGGTGCCTGTCTCAATCACTTGATCGATGGTCGGAGTCTGCTCAGCTGCTTGAACAGTCCTTACCTGAGGTTGAGACGGCATAATATTGGCAGGCTGAGAAGCTTGCACACTCTCTGATGCTAGCTCTGAAGTCGCCAACTGAGCTGTTGAAACCGCTTGAGGGGCCTGCGCTTGATTTGAAGCATCAGTCAAGTCACTAATCGATTGTGCCTCGTCAGCCTGAACTGCTTGCCCATTGGCAAGGGCCATGAAGCCAATCAAAGCCGATGCTGCCCCAATGGAATATTTTCGGATGCTGTACTTTGGTTTTGTTTTACTTTCTCTAAACAAGTTAATTCTCCCGATACTTTTTTTCACAATCTCTCCATTTTAGTTTTAAGCTATTCTCGAACTAAAAACAGAGACTCTTAAATATTTGATGTACTTAATGATGCTGTTGTTTCTTTAATCCAAAACAAACCAAAACAAATTATAAGTCATGAGAACACAAAATAAAAGGCTAAGTAATCCATTTTAACAAGGCCTTAACAAAAATGTCATATTAGAAAGTTCAGTTATTCATTTCTAAATTATAGTCTAAAAATGTCGCACAAAAAGGTAATTTCTTTCACGTGTAAGAAAGACAAACATCTAATTTCCCTCCAATCCTTATTTAGCAAGATCTATCGGCTAAAACAATCAAATTGTTTTAAATCTGTTTTCTCAGATTTCTGTCAAACGTTTGACAGTCTTTTTTAATTTTACGATTCAAAGTATTATTTTCCGAATGTTTTAGTATTACAAATGTTAAATACCCAAAAATAAAAAAAGAGACAAAAACTGCCTCTGACTTTTCAAATAAATATTTATTCCTAACTGATTCTTACGATAACAATGTCTCTAGTTCTTCAACCGATAAACCAGTAACATCTGATACTGCCTCTAGTGACAGGCCTTTTGAGAGCATCTTGCGAATCAGTTCTAATTGTCCCTCATGACGGCCTCGTTCCAACCCTTGTTCCAAACCTTCCTCACGTGCTTCATCGATAGCTGTTTCCATAGTCATGTCATAATTTTCTTGAATACGTATGCGTTCATCAATCATCGCCTTTTCCTCCTGTGTCCAGCTGGATGAATCCAGTAATGAATCGGCATGCGTGACCGCTTGACTAGGTTCCTTAGAAAATGGGAGATTTCCAAAAAACTCTAGCCACTGCCGCCCTTCATCCGTAATATGTTTACCTTTATTATACTTATCCAACTCTAAAAAGGCAATCTGAAGAAGGTTTTGCCGTTTCCCATCCTTATAGAAAGAACACAAAGGCTTGCCCGTCCGACTATTTGCCATCCAATAAGTATTAATCGGGGACTCCTCATCTGGCAACAAGGTCTTCTCCAAGATAGCTATACCATAGACCGGCTCCATCTGCTCATACATCTTATGCGTCTGTCCTTGTTGACGTAATTGTTGCACATTTTCCACCAGCTGGTTAGCCAAATAATAATGAAAACGATTGAGAAAATAATGTTGCTTACGCACCTGAATCTCAATGATAACCTCAGTTCCATCATTCAACTTAGCTCGAACATCCACCGAGGTTGAAAAGAGCTCATCCTCGTCAAAGTCCTTTTTATGAAGCTGTGTCCCCTCCAAAATCTGAGCATCCACAACATCCAAATCCAAAATATCTCGAATAAATGCCACCGTCACTTCAGGCAGGCTGAAAATCTTCTTAGCCATGATATCCAAGGTCGGTGAGACATGCTTGTGTCTTTTTTCCATTTACCTCTCCTTAAGAAAAAATAGAGGGTTGGCCCCTCTACTTCTACTATTCGGAAAAAGTAAATGAAAGCTTGCAACTACCCCTTAAATGATTTCACAAAAGCCTTGAGTTCTTCGTCTGCTTCTGGAGTAGTTCCATGAAGACGGTGAAGCATGTGAATTTTATAATTTCATATCTCTTTTCAATTTCAGTAAATAGTCGTTAAGTTTACTATCGATAGCATATATATATAAGCCTTTTATAGCTCTTTTCATAAGAATATTGATTGAATTTAATACTATTTCTTCTTTGTATGAATCTGCATTTTCTTTAGAAAAATTCTTTTCAAATTCTTGCGGAATTTGAAAGGCTCCTTTATCCTTGTATTTATGTTGTAAAATTTTTATGGAGTTTGTTTCCTCATCAAGACTAACAGATGGACCAAGAATAACACCTACATTATTTAGGTCAAATCCTTGAACAGTATAAATTGACCCAACTTGTTTTAACGTCTCAGGATCTTCAGCCCAAACACCTTTAGTCGCAAGATTCCAAGGTAAATTAATTCCCTCTTCATCTACGTAGTACTCTTCTCCATCTTTCTTATGAGTAAAATCAAATGTAGCTACCAAGCGAGATAAGTTATCTTTTTTATTTAACTCTGTAATTTTATCAAAAAGTTCTTGAGAAGACTTACAAATTTGAAAATCAAAAGTTTCTGTTGGTTTAGGCAAGGGTAGTATTGTCTTTTCAACAAAATTATCAATCCATTCAATAATTTCATCTGAAGCATTCATTCGAAACTGTTCCTTTAAGTATAGAGTTTCAGTATCATATTTAGACATAATGCTATCCATTGTCTGTTCATCCCAATAGGATTTCAATTTTAAAACCTGCTTAGGATCGAAAATAACAATAGTAATCTTTGATCGTTTAATAATTTCTTCTAACTGATTTTCATAATGAAACCCATTATACGCATCTCTACTAGTTAAAAGTAAATGGGCCTCATCTACTAATGTTATATCACTCTTGGTAATTTTCTCCTTATCAACACTATTAATGAAGGATGTTGGTTTCATAATGTCTTTTTTCTTCATATTAGGCAAACTTTTGGACATAGTTTGATAGGTTTTTAAAACCTCCGAATGATTCACCAATAAACGATTAACTGTTTTATATAATCCTGACTCTTTATCTCCTTCATCTTTATCACTTGATAAATTACAAAGATCGTTATATAGAGAAGACAATACAACACTCTTTCCTGTACCAGCCTCTCCTTTAACTAAGAAAACTTTGTGTTCACCTTCTTTTAGTTTTTTCAAATTTCTACGACAATAATCAATGATTTGTTCTTTAACTCCATATTGACTATCTGATAATTGATGAAAAGGTGAAAGTTTATACACATCTTTATTTTGAATAACATCACTGCTATTCCTAGCGAGACCTTTTTGCCTTAACTTGTCCCAAAGTTTTTGAAAGACCTCTTCATTATAATATTGCTTCTGATAGTAGTTATGAATTACCTGATTAGAAGAAACTTGACTTTTATTTTGTAATTTAAAAATTCCATCTGCCAAAAAATAGTTAATTAGATTAGTCTCAATGTTATATGTTGCAGACTGATTAAATTTATCATGCCCTATTAATAGAACCCTCTTAAGTTTTCGTCTAACTGGATTCTTTAAGTGGTTCTTCATACGATTTCTTGCATTCGTCGTCTGACCAATATAAGCTTCGGATTTATCCCTATACAAAATATATAATATTGGATAATCTTTAATGTAACTCGTTGAAATTAGATTAAATTCTTTCAATTCGAAATTCTGCTCGATAAAGCTTTTATCTTCAAAATATAATTCTATGTCCATCTTCCACCACTACAACTCATTATACTTTTTATTACTTCCTCGACTTTTCTCAACAGGATATTTCTGTTCGTTCAAATCAAGTTTACTTTTTATAATTTCTTCTACATCCAGGTTCAAGTTATCTGCCATCATAAAAGAATAAATAAAAACATCCGCAAGCTCTTCTCTGATTTCTTGTAGTGACTTTTCAACTACTTCTTCTGATTTTTTCCATTGAAACAACTCTAGGAGTTCACTTGCTTCCAATGATATAGAGATAGCTAAATCCTTTTCATTATGAAACTTTCTCCAATCACGTTCATCTCTAAATTGATTGATTCTATTCATTAATTCCTTCATTTTGTTACCTCAATACTGTCGTAATCCCTTACATTATAGCATTTTCACGGTTTCTTTCATAGTTTTGGGAAAATTCAAACAAAAAACACAGCTTGGTGCCATGTTTTTATCATCTATTTATTTCCCCCTATGAATCGTAAACCCTGTGGCTTGTTGGTTAGCCATAATGGTCATGTCTGAAACCTGGACGCGTCGTGGTTGCTTGGTGACATAGAGGACAGCATCCGCAATATCTTGGGCTTGGAGAGCTTCCAAACCTTGATAAACCTTAGCTGCCTTGTCCTTGTCACCGTGAAAGCGCACTTGTGAAAAGTCGGTCTCAACGATACCGGGCTGAATGGTTGTCACCTTGATATCTGTGGCAATGGTATCAATACGCAAACCATCGCTGAAAGTTTTCACTGCGGCCTTTGTAGCTGAATACACAGCTGCACCTGCATAGGCATAGATGCCCGCCGTAGAGCCCATATTAATGATATGTCCCTCATTGGCAGCAACCATGCTTGGTAGAATCTGACGTGTCACCATCATCAAGCCCTTGACATTGGTGTCGAGCATGGTCAGCAGATCCCACTCTTCATAATCTTGATAGGCTGTTAGGCCTAGTGCCAGGCCTGCATTATTGACCAAGACATGGACTTGCCCCACACTTTTGAGAATGACTTGGCAAACATCCTTGACCATGTCCATATCGGTAACATCCAGTGCAAAAGTCCAAACTTTTTGATTGGGATAGGTTGCTTGGAGCTCTTCTTTCAAGGCTTGAAGATGCTCCACACGGCGACCTGTTAGGATGAGATTTTCTCCCTCTTTAGCAAAGGCACGCGCCGTTGCTTCGCCAATTCCTGATGTTGCTCCTGTAATAAGTACGTTTTTAGGCATGATATCCTCCACTCCTATAGTTCAGCTTACCCTAATCGTTATTTGTCAATTCACTCAACTTCTTGATAAAATCAGGAAGTTCAAGCTTGGGCAGGGTAGATTTTTTATTTCCTGACTTCCAAAATATCGAGAGTAATTGGTTGAAACCATCTTGAAGAACCTTTTTTTGTTGGTCAGTAAGATTGCCAAATTCTTGCAACAGTTGACCTAGCTTAGGGAGAGTTTTGATACTAATATCGTCTAGACTCTCAATTCCAGAATCAAGAATGGTATCAAAGAACAAATCACAGACCTGCTTGAGTTCTTGATTGGGCAAGGTCTCAATCCACTCTTGGAAGGTTTCTTCCAAACGTTGACTCAACTCTGTTGGCTGGTCCTCATAAACAAAATCTCCTGCTTCTAGGTCAACCTCCCAAGTCAAGGCGTTATGTTGAGCAAATCCAATGCCTTCTGCTGCGACTAGCTGGGCAGGCCTATCCCAATAGAGCATAACCCCCACAACAGAATCTTGAGGTCTAATAACTGTCATCCTGGCTTTTAACTCTTGGTAAGAAGGCTTCTCTAAGAGGGGCTTCATCAATCCCGGAGAATCCAGAAGCAATAGCTCTGCTATTTGCTCGCGTAGAGCAGTCGAGCCTTGAACAGCCGAATAGAGGGCAAGATTGCCACCCTTGGAGTGTCCAGAAACAACGATATGGTCACTGAAGTTTGGCAAGTGCTTCTCCAGAAAGGCCATGGCTGAGCGATGGGCAGGAATTTCCCGACTGTAGGTCAACTGAAAATCTTCCTTCCAACCAATGACGCTATCATCTGTCCCACGAAAGACAATCTGCTGGTAGTCCAATTCAGGAAGACTGAAAATCATAGCCGCAAACTGTTTTTCCACTTCCTTGTCCAAGACACTACAGTAGTCACTTAGATTAAGTCCAGCGAAACGCCTAGACCTGACCATGGCCTCAGCCAAATCTACCCGTTCCTTAGTCACCATGAAGCTGTAGTCTGGATTTAAGTCCTTCCCTTCAGCATAGTCATGTAAATTGATGGTTTCCTTCAAATCACTTGCTGAGAGCCATTTTTCATAAGTCAGGTAGCCAATCTCATTGATGCAAACCTTATCCAAGATATTTAGAGGCTCTTGGTCGAAAGGCAAATCCTTAACCTTATCAAGATAATCGATTAAATTGGACATCATTACTCCTTAAAGTCTTTCTTACCTTGATTTTACTAGAATTTTCAATAAATTGTTAGTGAAAAATGTGATATGATAAGAGAGATTATTTATTAGGAAAAGGAAGCTTATGACTATTTCACGATTTTACCGTATCTTACTAGCTCTCTGTGGTTTGGTAGGAGTCTCTATCCAAATCCATGATGATGGTTGGGGTATGTTGCTCTATTACACTGTTTTGTCCAATATCCTTGTCTTTTCTAGTTTGATTTTCTTTATCATCTATGACTTCAAAAAAGGGGATGCGACAACTAACACCAAACTCTTGCGTTACAAGGGTGGTGTAACCATGGCCATCCTCATCACTGGAGTCATCTATCACATCCTCTTGGCCCCTATTACAGAACCTGAGAAATTCTGGACCCTCCGTAACTTCTTGGTCCACTATATTGTCCCTTGGGGATTGGTGCTTGATACCCTCATTTTCGATGCTAAGAAAGCCTACCGTCTACGTGAGCCAATTTACTGGTCCGTGGTTCCTCTGTCTTACTTTGCCTTTGCCCTTCTAAATGGCTTGGTGCTAAAACTCCCAATTCCAGGTGCCAAAGATAGCCCCTTCGCCTACTTCTTTATCAATGTCAATAAATTTGGTTGGAACAAGGTCTTGGTAAATGTCCTAGTCATCAGTGCTGGGTATATCGCTGTTGGCTATCTCTTATATCTCTTGAAAAAATTTATCGGTCGTAAACCAGCATAAAACATAAACTGAGTTACCTAGGTAACTCAGTTTTTTCTATTGCAACAAGCCTAATTTATCAAAAGCCTTATACAAGCCATCAGCTTCAACATCGTCTGTAACTAGGTCTGCCATAGCCAAGATTTCTGGGTCACCATTTCCCATGGCAACGCCAACCTCACAGTATTCCAACATAGGGATATCAATCTTGGCATCGCCGAAAGCAATGGTATCCGAACGCTTAGCCCCCAAATGTTCCAAAAGAACATCAATGGCATGGGCCTTGTTAATATACTTAACACCCAAGTCACCAAACAAGGCTGTTTCACCTCGCCCTCCCCAAGTATGGGCTTCAAGCTGTGGAAAAGCTTCTTTGGAATCCAAGTGATCCTGATAGGAATCCAAAACGAAACTGACCTTGTTTAGGTCGTCACGATAGAGTTCTCCACCATACTGGAGGCCATGAATGAAATCTTCTGGTTCCTTACCCTCAACAGATTCTGCAGATTGCCCCTTTTGAATAGCGTAAGTCTTAAGTGTCTCACGCGCCCGCTCCCGAAAATCAGGACTAGCAAAGAGACCATTATTGCTCTCCAGATAAAAGGCAAGATGGCGCTCTGTCAGCCAATCCACAATCTTTGCTGCATCTTCCTTGGAAATCAGCTGATGCATGAGGACTTGGCCATGATGCTCTACATAAGAGCCATTGCCACCAATCATCCCATCTAAGCCAATTTCCCATAATTCCGGTTGCATTTCTGCCTTGCTACGTCCGGTACAAACATAGACCAGATGCCCCTTTTCACGGGCCTGACGAATAGCCTTGATTGCTGACTCAGGAATGCGGTTATGATAATCCACCAACGTCCCATCAACATCTAGAAAAATAAGTTTTGACATGTTCTCACCTCGAGTCTTCTTTTACTTTATTATACCCTGATACTGCTCCAAGAGATAATACTTTCCTCAGACAAACTGATACTATCCTACGATAATATTGTCTCCAATCCAAAGCATTGCCATTTCTCCTGAAAGAAGCTATGATGAAGATATGAATGATTTAAAAACACTACTGAATCACCTGTCCTATAAATTAGCAGCCTATGATGCCCAAGGAAACTTTCTCTACGACAACGGTGGCGCTGACGGTAGTTTCTTCCCCCGTGAGCCTGAAAATCTGCCCGATTGGATCATGTCTGAAGTTCTAGCATCTCCTACCAAAGAAAGAAGTTATCAGATTCCAACAGACAGTTTTGATCAAGTCCTCATCCAGACCTACCAAGCTGCTATCGACAACGAAGGAAAGGTCCTAGGATTTTGGGAGACTATTTATGATTTGAAGCAACCTCTCAAGACCTATCTGGATAACTCTGCTCAAGCTCTTGTCGCCTGGTCTGATGCCACTAGTGGCGCTAGTTTCAAGGAAGAAACTGACTTTTAAGCTAAATTTCTTGCTTTAATAAATGAAAAATTCACTTAATTCAAGGCTAGCTCAAAACACCTTTATTCATAAAATGTGCCTAAGTCAGCACTACAAAGGCTTTTTGGAAATCAGTCACTTTAATATCTCTCACAGAATTTATAAACATTCTATTTTGCATTTTTGCGCTATTTAAGGTAGAATGGGAGTAATGAGAAAAAGAATAAAACCGATCGTTGTTTACGTGGTTCTAGCTCTTTTAGGATTAGCATTAGTTATTGCAAATATTCACAATACGTCCAAACAACAGGCGCATCTTCAAAACGTGAAATCTGCTCTTCCTTATGCTACTACACCAAAAACAACAACCAGTAGTACATCTAGCAGTTCCGACGAGGAGCTGATACTCAATCCCATTATCGACCTTTCAGGGTGGCAACTACCTCAGGATATCGATTACGATGTCTTGTCAAATCATATTTCTGGTGCTATCGTCCGCGTCTTCGGTGGATCACTGATTAGTAAGGATAGCAATGCCGCTAGTTCGAATGGGGTCGACAAATCTTTTAAAACACATATTAAAGAACTCAAAAAACGTGACGTTCCAGTTGCCGTCTATTCCTACGCTCAAGGTACTTCTGTCAAGGAGATGAAGGAAGAAGCTCGTATTTTCTACAAAAATGCTTCTCCATACAAACCGACTTATTACTGGATTGACGTCGAAGAGGAAACCATGTCTAACATGGAGCAAGGTGTCCAAGCCTTTCTCGCTGAGCTCAAACGACTTGGAGCTGAAAATGTTGGTCTCTATATTGGTGCTTATTTCATGCTCGAGCAAGAAGTTTCAACTAAAAACTTCGACGCTGTTTGGATTCCAGCCTACGGTACCGATTCTGGTTATTACGAGGCTTTACCAAACACTGAAATCGACTATGACCTTCACCAGTATACGTCTCAAGGAAGTCTTCCAGGTTTCGACAACATCCTAGATCTTAACCAAATCAATCCAGAGAAAAACAAACGTAAAACCTTTGAAAAACTCTTTGGTAAGATTAAGCAAAAACCAACTAAAAATAAGAAGACTACTTCGACAAGTTCATCTAGTAGTCAGTAAAAACCAGTGTCTAAGGCACTGGTTTTCTTCTTGTCAAATTGGTTTAGGCGTGTTCGGACGAATGTGTTATAATGGATGGTAGAAATGTATAACTTTAAAAGGAGATATGACAATGGCTAAGAAAGGCAAAGTCAAGAAAACCTTGGTTGACCAAATTCTTGATAAAGCTAAAATTGACCATGATAGCTTATCCTTCAATGGTTTAGAAGGAGAGCTTCCAGAAGATGTGGCACGTGAGAGCATTTATAAAACCCTCGCCCTTAAGGGAGATAAGACAGGACCAGTCATCGGCATCGTCCCTATCACCGAGCACCTGTCTGAAAAGAAATTAGCTAAAATTTCAGGGAACAAGAAAGTTCAAATGATTCCACAAAAGGATCTCCAAAAAACGACTGGCTATGTTCACGGAGCCAACAACCCAGTGGGAATTCGCCAAAAACACAATTTCCCTATTTACATCGATCAGTCTGCCCAAGAAGCTGGTTTCCTTATTGTCTCAGCGGGAGAAATTGGGCGCTCTATCCGTATCAATAGTCAAGAACTTGCTGATTTTGTTAATGCTGAATTTGCTGATATTAAGGAGTAATCATGAAACTGTATTTTGTACGTCACGGTAAAACTGAGTGGAACTTGGAAGGCCGACTTCAAGGCGCCAAGGGAGACTCGCCTTTGCTTAAAGAATCTGTTGAACAAGTACGTGAGCTAGGTCACTATCTTAGTGACACTCATTTTGACTTGGTCTTCTCAAGTGACCTACCACGTGCTAAAAAAACTACAGAGCTCATCATGGAGTCTCAAAAACCTAAAGCTAAAGTTACCTACACTAAAGCTTTGCGTGAATGGCAGCTTAGCAAACTGGAAGGACAAAAAATTTCACTCGTTCAGGCCATCTATCCAAAAGAAATGGATGCCTTCCGTCATAACCTAGCCAACTTCCGTGCTAATGACTTCCAAGCTGAATCTGTTTACCAGACAACCAAACGTGTGGCCGAATTTGTCAAAACACTTAAAGATAGTGATGCTAAAAATGTCCTCATTGTTGGTCACGGAGCTAACCTAACAGCTTCTATCCGTACCCTCCTTGGTTTTGAACCTGGTCTTCTTCGTAAGGCAGGAGGTCTTGACAATGCTTCTGTCACTATTCTCGAAACCAATGATTTCGAGCACTTCACTCTCAAATGTTGGAATGATACATCTTATATGGATGAACAAAACAAGATCAGCTAAATCATCGACTGACTTCATAAGACAAGCGATCCTGAACAAGGGTCGCTTTTTTGCACTCAAAAAGCCCTTAAAGCCTACTACTTCAAGAGCTTCACTTCCATTATTTCCAACTCGGTTCCTCTGGCAAACGGTCTAATTCAACACCAAATCCTCGAGCCAAATCATCTAATTCCTTTTCGAAAACGTCTAGTTCCTGTAAGACAAGATCATACTGTCCTTCAGACAATAAACGCTTAAAACGAAGACCACGACTCAAAACAAATTCCATATCTATTTTGACAGTTCTATGAACATGTTCCCAATAGTTGTTAGCAAACTCTCGTTGCTTTTCTTCAGTATTAAGGTGGTCTGATAATGCATTATAGGAATCCCAGGCAAGACACTTCATCTGTTCTGCATCTCTAACACCTTCAAAGAGATCGTCACGTTTGGCTTCGAGTGATTCGACCTCTTTTCTCAAAGCCTCACGTTCAGCACTTAGTGCTTCAATATCATGTTTTAAGTTGTTGATTTCTACCATTTTCAAACTCCTTATCTCACGTTCTAGACAATAAAACGGCCACACGAGGCCGCTCTATTATCTTCCATATTTCATACGAAGGATTTTTTCCTGGTTCGCATTCAAACGAAGAAGGATAACCACTTTATCAATACTCATATTGCTCTCAAGAAGACGTTCAGCCGCCATCATAAGACCATTATTGATACCTAGTTGAAGTACTGGATTTTCATTATCATTGATATCAAAGATATATTTGTTATTTGGAAGGTCGAAAAGGACTTTCACCGCTCCAAAGAGTTGCTCAAAACTATCAATTTCCAAGTCAAAGACTGGCTTAGTACCTGGTTTAAGGCTACGTCCACGGTGGTTAAACCACATAGAATGCCAACCACCATTGAAGGCCCCCATGACATCATTGTCATAAGAATCTCCAACATAGAGCGTCGTCGATGGATTCATGTCAAATTGCTCAGCTGCGAGGTTGAAGATTTCCTTCTCAGGCTTTTGGAAACCTGTCGCCTGACTGACGATGACACGCTTAGGATCAACGTAATCATAAAGTCCCAACTTCTTAACCTTTTTAAGTTGGTGCTCTGTTGGTCCATTGGTAATAATCCCCATAGGCACATTTTTTTCCTTGAGGAAATCAAGGGTCATGCGCATCTCATCAAGCATGGTGATATTTTCCAACTCATGCTCGTAAACCTCTTGGAAATGGTTGCCCGTTTCTTCATCAATTTCACGGTAGCCAAACTCCAAAAGGGTCTCTTTACAGCGCCAAAAACGGAAATACTCGGTTGTCCACTCACCTGCCATTACACGTGGAAAACCAACATCAGAATAGTGGCGGAAACGAATGTAGGCTTGATTCATGTGACTCATATCAAAGTCAGGGAAACATTTTTCCATGGCAATACGATAAGGTGCCTGTTGGTCGTAAATAGTATCGTCAACGTCAAAAACAATAGAGGTAATCATCTGTCCGTTCTTTCTTATATCATTCTCTTGTCAGAGACTTAGCTAAATTAAGAGGTCTAACAACTAAACTGCAATATCAGTCAGCTCCTAGTGAAATCCTAAGTCTTGCAAAAGTAAGCTTTAAGTCAACTGTCTTAGGGCAATCTTACTCGTCTGTTTTTTATCAGAATGCAATTGCCCAAACAGTCTTATTATACCGTTTTTGCCCTCTTATTTCAATTTTCGACCCCACTTAAGAAAAGATTATTCGTGTTTTGAAGATAGAAAAAGGTTTGGAACAATTTGTCCCAAACCTAATGCATCTTGTCATATTCAGACACTTATTTAATTTCTTTGAAGGTCATTTTTTGTTTGACTTCACCCTGACCACCTTTGGCAATCTGGTAGTAGAAATCTTTTGATGTGAAGTGGTCACCATAAGCAAAGACCTTGTTGTACTGCCATTGTGACAGTTGATCATCCTCTTTTTTACCAAGAGTCAATGTTGTCTTTGTCACACTGTATTCCCACTTAGCTGTTTGGTCATTATAGGCCTTGTCAAAGTCAGTCTGACTCTTAGCAGCATTAACCACTGTCGTACGATCTTGACTCACAAGTGCCTTGTTACCACCTTCTTGGAAGGCTACATACATGACACGATTATTGACCTCACCGTTTAGAGTACTTGAATATTGGTAAACCTTACCAGGTACAACACTATCCAAATGGTGTGTTCCCCAGTAATAGAAAGCACCAAATCCAGCTCCTGTAACCAAGAGACAAGCAAGAACAACACTAATAATGATATTTCTCTTTGACATGTCTTGCCCCTCTCTATTCGTCACCAGTTAGGTCAGAGAAAGTTGCCTCTGAGTCTGTTTCAGTGTGGCTTGAAGAACTTGATGAAGAGCGTTCAACGCTTGGTGAGCTTGAACTCATGCGTGTTTCTGTTTGAGAATCATCACTTGATGACGCCTTAGATTCTGATGATTTTTCAGTGCTTGATGATGAACTTTCTTTTTCTTTGTAAACATCAACGTTGAAAGCCCACTTATCACCCTTATAACTTACCTGAATTTGAGCATATTTTGCCTTGATAAGATCTGAGATCTTACTATCCCTGTTAAGAGCGTCATAAATCTTTTCAGCAAGAGCCTTGGCATTTGCTTCAGTTTTGGCACCATCTTTAGGTCCATCAACAATATCTTTAGCCTTTGGCGTTTCACCTTGAAGGTAGAGAGCTGTGCTTTCAGTGTCCTTCTTAGCTGTAGCATTTACACCAGTCTTATCATCTGCATGTAAGAAGAAAGTCCATGCAGGACTACCTGAGTGGTTTTGTTGATATACTTGTTTGAATTCACTTTGAACCTTGTCTTGGAAAGCATCATCAGTCAATTCTTTTTCCTTAGAACTTTCTGTACTTGCTTTGCTTTCACTGCTGCTTGCTGTTGAGCTTGATGCAGAAGATGAAGATGATGATCCACTTGTTGAGCTTGATGAAGCATCTTTAGATTCAGATGATGAAGATGATTCCTTGCCATCTTTAGAATCTTTAGTATCTTTGTCTTTATCGTTATTATTGTTTGTCGTGTTATTTGAGAATGAAACGCTATTGTCAGAATTATCTGGAGCGTAAATCACTGTATTCTTAGAATGGTCATCAGAGACAAAAGTGCTGTTATTGATAATCACTCGGTTGTTATCACCGTAGTAGTTGTTGATAACAATCTTAGAATGTGCACAACGGTAACCATTACCAGTCACATGGTAACCTGCTGGGACATCACCATCACGTTTCAAGATGAGGATATCACCTGCAAAGATAAGATCAATATTCTGAATATTGTTATCGTAGGCTAATTTTTCAATAGAAATTCCAGTCGCTTGAGAGATTCCCCACAAGGTATCTCCCCATTGAATCACGTACTGTTGGCCATCTAACTGCTGTGGATTGATATTCTGAGTTGTCAAATTATTTGTAATTTGTTCAGGTGTGCTGGCAATCCAGTTTGTAATATCAGCAGCGTGAGCACTCGTTTGATTTTGATAAAAGCTATCTGCTAACACAGATACCGTAGGCATCCCAATAGGTGCTAGTAAAGCGCCAAGCATCACGGCTTTACTAACATAATTTTTCTTTTTCATCGTATTTCCTCCTTATATCATACGAAACTTACTTTGCTATTGTACACCCTTTTTATTATATTTGTCAATAAATTCTATAACTTTCTAATCAAAGGTTAATGCTAGTTTACAATTTGTACTAAAAATAGACAAATCCTAGCTTTATTTATCTGACATTTAATCATTTGTCCTATCTTTAGAAGGTGATTTATGATACAATAATTACGACTATTTTATGGAGGACTAACATGTCAAATCAACACATGGAAGAATTGAACGATCAACAGATTGTCCGTCGTGAAAAAATGGCGGCCTTGGCTGAACAAGGAATCGATCCTTTTGGTAAGCGATTCGAACGCACAGCTACATCTGGTCAATTAAAAGAAAAATACGCTGACAAAACAAAAGAAGAATTGCACGAAATCAACGAAACTGCTACTATCGCAGGTCGTTTGATGACTAAACGTGGTAAAGGTAAAGTTGGCTTCGCCCACATCCAAGACCGCGATGGTCAAATCCAAATCTACGTGCGTAAAGATGCTGTCGGTGAAGAAAACTACGAAATCTTCAAGAAAGCTGACCTTGGTGACTTCCTCGGTGTCGAAGGTGAAGTTATGCGAACAGATATGGGAGAACTTTCTATCAAGGCTACTCATATCACTCACTTGTCTAAAGCCCTTCGTCCATTGCCTGAGAAATTCCACGGACTTTCAGACGTTGAAACAATCTACCGTAAACGTTACCTCGATTTGATTTCTAACCGTGACAGTTTTGACCGCTTTGTCACACGTTCAAAAATCATTTCTGAAATCCGTCGCTACCTTGATGCTCAAGGTTTCCTTGAAGTAGAAACACCTGTTCTTCACAACGAAGCTGGTGGTGCTGCTGCTAAACCTTTCATCACTCACCACAATGCTCAAAACATCGACATGGTGCTTCGTATCGCGACTGAACTCCACCTCAAACGTCTCATCGTTGGTGGTATGGAACGCGTTTACGAAATCGGACGTATCTTCCGTAACGAAGGTATGGATGCTACTCACAACCCTGAGTTCACATCTATTGAAGTTTACCAAGCTTACGCTGACTTCCACGATATCATGAACTTGACTGAAGGTATCATCCAACACGCTGCTAAAGCTGTTAAAGGTGACGGACCTATCAACTACCAAGGAACTGAAATCAAGATCAACGAACCATTCAAACGCATCCACATGGTTGACGCTATCAAGGAAATCACTGGCGTTGACTTCTGGCAAGACATGACTTTGGATGAAGCCAAAGCTATTGCTGCAGAAAAGAATGTTCCAGTTGAAAAACACTACACTGAAGTTGGTCACATCATCAACGCCTTCTTCGAAGAATTCGTTGAAGAAACATTGATTCAACCAACATTCGTTTACGGTCACCCAGTTGCTGTGTCTCCATTGGCTAAGAAAAACCCAGAAGACCCTCGCTTCACTGACCGTTTCGAACTCTTCATCATGACTAAAGAGTACGGAAATGCCTTCACCGAATTGAACGACCCAATCGATCAATTGTCACGTTTCGAAGCACAAGCTGCTGCTAAAGAACTCGGGGACGACGAAGCAACAGGCATCGACTACGACTACGTTGAAGCCCTCGAATACGGTATGCCACCAACAGGGGGACTCGGAATCGGTATCGACCGTCTCTGCATGCTCCTCACTGATACAACAACTATCCGTGATGTCTTGTTGTTCCCAACGATGAAATAATAATCATATCCCATTATTTGAATAATGGGATATTTTTATATGAGGTATAAACGTGATTAGAAAACTGAAGTCCCTTTTTAAGAAAAAATCAACTGTAGTTGAACAGCCTGAGACAAAGATCGAAGAAAGTCAATTAGACTTTCCCATAGACCGCGCAGATTATTTTTTCGATCATGCACTTGTATTCTATTGTGAAGAAAATAATATCCCGTCAGAAAAACTAAGCAAATCAGATATGCTAGAGATTAGTAAAAGAGCTGCTTTTCATCTCAGTATCTTCGTCGCCTGGCTAGCAAAACATGATTTTCTGAATCCTAAAAGCGATGGATTTAACCTTGAGGATGCACAAAAACTCAAGAATGAAACGATTATGGGTACAGACTATCTCTTTAAACATCTTGATGAAAAACTCTATTCATCTGATATTAGTGACACACTCCTCCCCTTCATCTCTGATTTTTATGAAGATTATATGGATTTCTGTTATACAGTTCTGGTTGATGATATTGCTAGAACTGAATTTAGTTGGGAAATCTATCACTCGGTTGAAGATGATATTGACGAGATATTCAGTCAATATAAGACTTACATCGGATAATATGAAAAACGCTTCTCTCATCTCGAGAGAAGCATTTTCTTATTTCCAAAATTTTGCTTTTGAAGTAGCAAGACATTATTTCAGATGTTTTTTCACATCGGAAAATCTCGATAAGTGCTCTCTTCGATTACAAAAATGATGTACTTTTATAACTTAGTCTTACGTAATGAATCACTATACCTAGATAAGTCAGCAAGCTTCTAATTGAACAAATTATTTAGAAGCTTATTTTTGATATAATGATAGTAATTTGTATTCTTAGAAAGGGATTATACAATGCCAGAGGGAATTAATTTATTTCAGGACACTTTGATAAAATCACTTAAGTTTGGTTTTGTTGATAACATTAAATATCAAGAGGGTGGTTATTCTCCCCAAATTCTTGTGAACAATAGCGATGAAAAGCGCTATGTCTTGACAGACCTACAGGAAGAATTGAGTAAGTGTAGTGCTTTCTATTTTTCTGTCGCTTTTGTCACTAAAAATGGAATTGCCATGATTAAGTCTCAGTTATCAGATTTAATGGACAAGAAAGTACCAGGAAAAATCTTGATTTCTCCTTATCTAGATTTCAACGACCCTGATGCAATGCGTGAGCTACTAAAACTTAAAAATGTTGAAGTTCGTTTAACGCCTGAAAAGATGCAGATGCACGCTAAATTCTATCTTTTCGAACATACTGGTAAACAGGTACTGATTTCAGGTAGTTCAAACCTCACACATACAGCTCTAAAAATTAATTATGAGTGGAATATCAAACTGACCTCTACTCATAACGGGGAGTTCATTCAAAATACCAAATCAGAATTTGACCGTATTTGGGAACAATCAGAGTTACTAACATCCGAAATAATTGATACCTATGCTAAAAAGAGAAAGAAGGTCATTAGTCTCACAAAGATTAATGATGAAGAGAAACTCCCCTATTCAGCTGAAAAAATTGTTCCTAATAAAATGCAAGAAGCCGCACTAGAAGGGCTCAAAAATATTCGAGAACAGGGAAAAGATAGAGCACTCGTTATTAGTGCCACAGGTACTGGTAAGACATTTTTATCTGCCTTTGACGTTAAACAATATAATCCTGAACGCATGTTATTCATCGTCCATCGTGAACAGATTCTCAAAAAATCTTTAATAGATTTTCAAAAAGTTCTGGGCTTTAATCCATCTGAAGGACATATTTATCACTCGGGTGACGATTTAACTGGTAAAAAATATATTTTTGCGACTATTCAAACATTGTCACGCGAGGACAACTTAAAAGCATTTTCAAAAGACTTCTTCGACTATATTCTCATTGACGAAGTGCATAAGGCTGGGGCTGATTCATACAAAAAAGTTATGGGCTATTTTACACCCAATTTTTATCTAGGTATGACAGCAACTCCTGAACGTACTGATGGCCAAAATATCTACGAGATTTTTGACTATAATATTGCCTATGAGATTCGCCTACAAGATGCATTAGAAAATGACATGCTCTGTCCATTCGTTTATTTTGGTGTTAAAGACATTGAAATTAATGGGAAACTTATTGACGAAAAATCAAACATCACAAACCTTACATCAGATGAGCGTGTCAAACATATTCTAAATAAAATTGATTTCTATGGTGTTTGTAATAATCAAGTTCGTGGACTTATTTTTTGCTCATCAAAAGCAGAAGCCAGAGAGTTATCAATAAAACTTAATCAACATGGAAAACGTACCATCGCATTGACTGGTGATGACGATATCAACTATCGTGAAAAGGTTGTTAAGCAATTAGAAGATGGAGAGCTAGAATATATCTTGACCGTTGATATTTTTAATGAGGGGATAGATATACCATCCGTAAACCAGGTAGTTATGTTACGTAACACGCAATCAAGTATCATTTTTGTTCAGCAGCTTGGTCGTGGACTTCGTAAGCATAAAAGCAAAGATTACGTTACTATTATTGATTTTATTGGTAATTACAAAAATAACTATCTGATTCCAATTGCATTATTCGGTGATAAATCTATGAATAAAGATAATTACCGTCGTGAACTGCGTGAACCAAATATCTTGAGTGGTTTAACAACCGTAAACTTTGAGGAAGTTGCTAAAGAACAAATCTTCAAATCGATTACAAATACGGTTCTATCTAACATGAAAATTCTCAAAGATGCTTATACAGATCTTGAAAATAAACTTGGTAGAACTCCTATGCTAATCGATCATTTAACCTTTGATAATATTGATCCAATAGTATTTTTTAACAATAATAGCTTCAAAAACTATGCAGATGTTATTAACAAATTTTTAAACAAGTCAATAGAACTCACTGACACTGAGAGTAACTGGTTGAGTTTTATCACATTTGAACTTCTTCCTGGTAAACGAAAACATGAGCTGCTTCTACTTCAGAAACTTATCAAAAAGGGGGAAGTCTCGAAAGATAAATTTATTGAGATACTGGAAACTGAACAATTATCTACTAGAGACTCAATCATCTCCTCCGTTGAAAATGTATTAAGTCTTCAATTTCTTAAATCTCAAGAGGTAAAAAAATTCGGTACTGAACCTCTGGTCACTCTAGAAAAAAATGTTTATAAGCTCAATCCTGAGGTCCTAGATTGTTTCAAGAACTCTGATTTTGCCTTGCTTTTTAATGATGTTATTGAGGCAGGACTCTACAAAGCGAATGATTATCCTGAAATATTTACAATTGGTCAAAAATATTCACGTCGTGATGTCTGTAAACTACTCAATTGGTCTAAAGATGAACCTCCTCTTAATATTGGTGGCTATAAAATCGATAAGAATACTAACACTTGTCCAATCTTTATCACCTATCATAAAGATGATGAAATCAGTGATACGATTAAATACGAAGATGAGTTGTTAAACGAAACTACTCTAAAATGGTTCTCTAAGAACAAGCGTACACTTGAGTCGCCAGATGTAAAAGCAATTATCAATTCACCTGAAAATGGATTAGATCTAAAATTATTTATTATTAAAGATGATGCTGAGGGTGGCGATTTTTACTATTTAGGTGACCTGACGATCGTGCCATCAACCGTTGAAGAATTAGTACGTCCACTTGAAAGCGGCAATGAAAGTATTGTTACTATGAACTTCAAACTAGATAATCCTGTTCCTGATACTCTTTATCGTTACATAACTAATAAGTAAGAGCACCACATTTGTGATGCTCTTATTTTGATAACAATTCTACAGCTGGTCGGTCTACAGGTGCCCAATCTAAAGTTTTCAAGCGACTTGGCTCTAGCCAAGCTGAATCCTGATGTTCCAACAAATCTAGATTTCCAGAAACAAGTTTAGCATGAAAGGTTTTCATAACAACAGTTCCAAAATCATAATCATAGGAAGCTTCATTAACGAAGGAAATAATCTCAATCTGAGAATTTAATTCTTCATGAATCTCTCGAATTAATGCTTCTTCAGGTGATTCTCCTTCTTCCAACTTACCTCCAGGAAATTCCCAGTATCCTCCTAAACTTTTTCCTTCTGGTCGTTGGGCACAAAAGATTTTGCCATCCTTTTCGATGGCTGCTGCCACAACATTAATGATTTTTTTAGACATCTAACATTCCTCCAGATAGTATTCTATCAAAAAGCTATCACGACAAGCAAACTTTAATTTGTTATTTAAAAATACTTCTCTCATCTCGAAAGAAGCATTTTCTTATTTCCAAAATTTTGCTTTTGAGGCTGCGACCCAAGCTGATAGACAAGCTAGGGCTACTACTGCATAGATAGCGTATTGTTTCGTAGGATAAAGCCAGGCTTTGTTTTCTTCATGCCAGCGAGACTTCCAGAGGCCAATGTAATCGCCCGTCATTCCAGGATTTTTAAGGCGCTCCATGTAATTGGCAGGTAGGTTATCAGGCTGATTCATCTGCACGTTAACGATAAAGATAACCAAAGCAAGCGCAATGACAACTAGGAGTGCCAGGGTAATCTTTTTCTTAGCTGTTAGTTGAAATGTTTTCAATTATTTTTCTCCCTCATTTATGAAATAATCTACTCATATAGTTTAGTATAAAAAGGCAATTCTGAAAAGTCCTCTATGACACCAATGTAAGATAAGTCAAAACCTTGCACATCTTCCTCATGGTGCTATAATAAAGATGTCGGTCTGTCTAGAAATAATACACTTTTAGGCAGATATGACTTAGAAAGAGGTGTTTATGACATATTCAAAGAAGGTTTCCCTTTCTGAGGTAAACCAATCCATAGATACACCAAATAATAATCGTTTTTGGCAAAATCTTAAGGCTTTCTTGGGACCTGGGGCTCTTGTGGCCGTGGGTTACATGGATCCAGGGAACTGGATTACCAGTGTCGTCGGTGGGGCGACCTACAAGTATAGTCTGCTTTTTGTCATCTTAATTTCATCTTTAATCGCTATGCAGTTGCAACAAATGGCTGGGAAATTAGGGATTGTGACCCAAATGGACTTAGCTCAAGCGACTGCCTATCACTCGCCCAAATGGTTGCGATACACACTTTGGGTGATTCTGGAGCTTGCCTTAATGGCAACGGATTTGGCTGAGGTGCTTGGTTCTGCCATTGCTCTTAACCTGCTCTTTGGTATTCCAATTATGGTTGCCATTCTGGTGACAGTCCTTGATGTCTTCCTGCTACTGCTCATCATGAAGCTGGGATTCAAAAAAATCGAGGCTATTGTTTCAACCTTGATTTTGACTATCTTGGTTATCTTTGTCTATCTGGTAGCCTTGTCTGAACCTAGTATTACGGGAATCCTAGAGGGTTATCTCCCTACGCCAGCGCTCTTCGAGCCACATGCTGCTGGACATACCAACCAGTTGACCTTGGCGCTTGGGATTGTGGGTGCGACCGTTATGCCACATAACCTCTACTTGCACTCATCCTTGTCACAGACTCGTAAGGTTGACTATTCTGATGGCAAAGACGTGACTAAGGCTGTCCGTTTCATGACCTGGGATTCTAACATCCAGTTGACTTTGGCCTTTGTGGTTAACTCCCTCCTCTTGATTTTGGGAGCAGCTCTCTTCTTTGGTCATGCTTCTGATATTTCAGCTTTCTCACAGATGTACAATGCTCTTCAGGACTCTAAGATTGCTGGTGCGGTAGCTAGTTCGACACTTTCAACACTCTTTGCCTTGGCGCTCTTGGCTAGTGGTCAAAACTCTACCATTACTGGTACTCTGACTGGCCAAATTGTCATGGAAGGCTTTCTCCACATGAGGTTACCGCAGTGGGTAATTCGTTTATTCACACGTCTCTTCGCCTTGCTACCTGTTATCGTTGTAGCTATTCTCTACGGTGATCAAGAAAAGACTCTGGATCAACTGCTGGTTTATTCACAGGTTTTCCTTTCACTTGCCTTGCCATTTTCTATCTTCCCTTTGATTTACTATACTTCTAAGAAATCACTCATGGGAAAACACGTCAATGCCAAGTGGAATACCTTCCTTGGTTATGCCATCGCTATTGTCCTAACCATTCTCAATCTCAAACTTATCTTTGATACGTTTTAAACAAAAAAATAAGGCCAGCGCCATGCTGACCTTGTTTTAGTTTTTGAAGGCGTCAACGAGAACTTGGAATTCTTCGTTGCTGAGGGTAATCCCCTTGCCCATCTTGGTATGGTCTGGACTCCATGTACGGATGTCATACTTAGCTGGTGCGCCATTGAAACTCACACGATTGAGTTCCTTAGTCCAACCCTTGTCATTCTCAGACAAGACCAAGAGTTTTTCTTCAATTTCAAATGAAAATTCTGCCATTTGCTTACCTCCACTAGCTTTATTCGTTTTTTTCTGTGAAAATTGTCTGTTTTAGAATGAAGTTATCCACAAAAATTCACCTTTCATGCTATAATTATTTTATCAAGAAACGAGGGAAATGACCATGATAAACTTTTTAGAAGCCGTAAAGCATCAGCTTCATCAGTTTGTGGAAATAGGTCACAGCAAACCTGTCCACCTAATGCAGAATCAACTTATTAACGATATCTATCATGCTATTGATCATAATCAAATGGTCATGCTGACATCCAATCAGAAGACCTATAAGGGCTACATCAACCGTTATGACAGGGAGCGACAAGCCATCTTTATCGAGCAGGATAAGATCATCAGCATGATTGAACTTGATGAAATCAAACGTCTAAAAATCATATCACAACGAGGTTAAGTTTATCAGTTAACCTCGTTTTATTATTAGGTTGACTTTTTTGAAACCACTTGCTATAATAAGTTAACTATTTATTTACGAAAGGTTAACTAAAAATGACACAAAATCGTACACTGTCACTTATTCTTCCAGCTTTTGGTGCTGCCATCATTGCTGCCCTAGCTCAAATTGTTATTCCTATCGGTGCAGTTCCCATTACTCTGCAAACTTTTGCTGTCGGACTTGTTGCTGCTATCCTTAAGCCAAGAGAGGCGACACTTGCTGCTACCCTCTACCTGATTCTAGGCGCCATTGGTCTACCAGTTTTTGCAGGTGGAGGCGGTGGGCTCCAATCCTTCTTTGGACCTTCAGCTGGCTATTTGTTGGCCTATCCATTTTTCGCCTTTGTCACTTCAAAACTAACTCATGCTGAGACTCCTATCTGGAAAATCTTTGTGGCTTTTGTTTTGGGAGATGCACTTGTCTTTGTTGGTGGTATCCTCAGCCTGCACTTTCTCGGAAAAATGGGATGGTCTGCAGCTGTAGCTGTTGGCTTGACACCCTTTATTATTCCTGACCTCTTAAAAGGTCTCATCGTCGCTTTGGTGACTAAGCCAGTCTTAAAAGCTCTTAAAAATCATAGTTACTTTAACTAAAAAAGATTGAAGACTTTGTTCATGTGAACAGAATCTTCAATCTTTTTATTTTTCAAAATAAATATCATAGTGCTTTGAACAAGCTGGGTTGAAGGCACTGTGACAATTGGGACAAGCTTCTACATCTTGATACTCCTCAATTGTCATCTCATGCCTACAAACGCCACAGATAAGGACCTTGTCCTGCTTCAATTGACAAGGATAAGCTCGAAAGCTATGTTTCTCTAAGCAATCATGACACTGATAACAGGCATAATACTTCTGGCACTCGAAGCATTTTAGGGCAACTATATCTAGTGGAGAATGGTAGTGTTGACACCTACTCTGATCATCTACCAGGAGCCCATTGATTTGACTTGTCATTAGGCACGAACAGTTTTGCTTGAACCGTCTTTTTGGTAGAGGTTAATCAAACCTTCTTTAGTTGAACGAATCATGTCACCAGGTTTAACTTCTTGTGGCACGGTAATTGTAAGAAGTTCCATTGGGTTTGGTGCACGGTCAATCTTGTTACCATTGGCATCGTGAAGGTCTTTGATATCACACTCGAAATGACGGAAGCCTGGTCCGTAGAATTCAACGTGGTCACCTTCGAGGATAACGTTACGTTGACGGATAGTAGCTGTCATAGTTGCTGGATCAAAGTCTACGACTTCACCAACGAATTTGTATTGTGGAATCTTACGACGAGCTCCAAAGAGTTGTTCGTTTTCTGTTGGTGTCTTGTAGTAGAAACCTGTTGCCAATTCACGCTGGGCAACTTTCCAGAGTTCGTTAATCAAATCATCTTTGATGGCGTAGAAGGCTTCTGCACTTTCCATGTAAGCGTCACAAGCAGCCTTGTAGCAGTTAGCAACTGTTGATACATAGTGGACAGATTTCATACGACCTTCGATTTTAAGGCTATCAACGCCATTATCGATAAGGTCTGGGATATTTTCAATCATACACATGTCAACGGCTGACATTGAGTATTCTTCAGGAACTTCACCGTGGATACTCTTTCGCTCTTGGCCGAATGGCATGTCGTAAAGATCATATTTCCAACGGCATGACTGTGAGCAACCACCACGGTTGGCATCACGGTCTGACATGTGGTTAGAAAGGGTACAGCGACCTGAGTATGAGATACACATAGCACCATGGACAAAGGCCTCAATTTCAAGGTCCGTACGTTTACGGATTTCAGCCAATTCCTCCATAGTAACCTCACGTGCCAAAACAACACGGGTCAAGCCATACTGTTTCCAAAAATGGAAGGTTTCAACGTTTGTCGCAGATGCTTGCGTTGACAAGTGGATATTAAGTCCTGGAGCGTAGGTTGAACAGATTTCAATCAAGGCTGGGTCAGATACGATAACGGCATCAAGTCCCATATCACGCAATTCACGGAACCACTCACCAGCTCCTTTTTCATTTCCTTCATGGGTAACCATGTTTGAAGCGACGTGCACATCAACACCACGTGCGTGAGCGTATTCGATACCTTCACGAAGCTCATCCATGGTAAAGTTTCCGGCACGGCTACGCAAACCATAGGCTTGTCCACCAACGAAAACAGCATCTGCGCCGTAATTTACAGCGACTTTCAATTTTTCCAAAGTCCCAGCAGGTACCAAAACCTCTGGGCGTTTTTTAGTTGTAGTCATAATTTCTCCAATTTGCAAGATTGTCGATTTTTGTTTTTAGAAGTCTCCTTCGTTCCCTGAAAATGGAAAACTCTCAAACGAAAGAGGAAGGGTTATTATTTTACACGGTCAGGTTCATAATCATAGAAACCTGTGTCCAAACCACGGTTGGCTGGGTGTAATTTATGAATAGCCTCATCAAAGAGGAAAGCTTGATCTTGTGAAAATTCGCCATCCTCAATGAGGTCACGAGCCTTCACAAAATACTCGGTGATTTTTACGAAGTTTTCACCTGGGCAATAAACACCATCTAACTTCCAGTGGTCAAAACCATGTTCAACGAGCTCTGAAAGTTTAGTCATCATATCTAGGTCATTGTTGGCAAAGATATGTGTTCCATGCAAGTCTTCGTAAACTGAGTAGTGAGAATCTGGGTCACCTGGCTCAGAAAGGAAGAGGTCACGTTCTTTGGTAACAGCTTCATCCGTTTTGATAAAGTTGTAGTAGTTTTGAAGAAGTGGTCGTTTAGAGTGGTGAATGATACTTGCACCGTAAACCAAAACCTCAGCTGGAATTTGAAGATTTTCAGCCATGATGAAGAGTTCCGCAGACGGAATTTCACGAGCCAAAACAGCTTCAGAAGCTCCAGCTTGTTTGCCCCAGAAATTAATCTGACGGCTAGAGGTTACCATGGTTGAAGCATCATAAATCATTTTGAAGGGACGTTTGTCACGGTTACAGATGTAGAAAACCCCTGCATCACCAACCGTGATGTAATCTGCCTTGATTTCTTCAAGAAAATCAAGGTAGTCTGGAAGAGCATCCATCATACCTTGGTGCATGAGGGCGTTAACTGCAACAGTCAATTCCTTGCCAGACTCATGTACCAGCTCTGCAATCTTTCGCATCTCTGCGAATGAAAAAGGCTTAGGCAAACGAAGGCCAAAAGCTTTTTCGCCGATGTAAATACGATCTACGCCAAGTTCTAGGAGCTCACGTGCCTGCTCGTAGCTCTCAGCAGTCGCTGTAATCACTATTTTTTCCATAACTCACATTATAGCACAAATGATTTGATTTTTTTAGAATTTTTAGGTTCAAATACCAGTATCCAAATATTTTAAAACAGTTTTTAAATACTATAATTTTCACAAAAATCAAAAAAAACTTTGCAATATAAAATTTTTATGGTATTATTAATGAGATTCTAAATAGTGAAATACTGGCTAAGTATTTTACCCTACACGAAAAAGGGGTTTAGATATTTTATATAGAAAGGAGGCAGACATGGCTGACAACTTACACCGTCAATTTGATCACATTGAAGATTTCGAGACTGAGCATCCTCAAACGACGAATTATCAAGATTATCAAGGTCTAAATAGTAATAGTATTAAGCTACAAGATATGATTTTCTTTGGACGTATCTCAAGCTTCTGTGTTTCAACAGTCCTAGTTGCCTTCCTTTTCTTAGTAGCACAGGTGGCTACCTTCTGGGCCTTCTTCTGGGCAATTACCATTAGCGTCATTGGTCAGATAGGTATTTATGTCCTAATCGAATATTATAAAGCACAAAAACGTTGACTGCTGGTCAACGTTTTTTCGTACTAAAAAAAGAAAGCCTCATGTGCTTTCTTTATTATTTTACTTCTGCTGCTTCTTCAGAGATATCTTTAATATCAATGACGATATCATCAACGATAGCTTTTGTTTCTGCTTCAACATCCGCTTGTTCAGGAGTTACTTGAGCTGTTTTCTCCTTGATAAGTTCAAAGCTTTCTTTTGCAAAGTCAGCAACTTGAGCTGTTTTTTCTTGAACGGTTTTTGTCAAATCATCTGCAGTGATTTCACCATTTTCAAATTTTGTTTTGTAGTCTTGGAAAGTATCGACTGCCAAATCTTTGTAGTCGCTAGCTTTTTCCACTACTTGATTTTGATAAGCTTTAGGATCTTCTTTGAATGAAGCGATTTCTTCATCGATACGTGATTTAACAGCTTTACCTTTTTCAGTTGTAAAGAAGTAAGCTGCTGCAGCTCCAGAAGCTGCACCAATGATTAGGGTGTTTAAAAATTTACTCATGAAAAGACCTCCTTATTTTTTCTTGTCTTTTTTACCAAATAGTTTTGAAGCAACTTTACCGATAGCAAAGGCTGAACCCGCCTTACCGACACTTGCTCCTGCTGCACTTGCTTTAGCACCGAGGTAACGAGCTTCAGTATTCAAGTCAGAAACACTTTCTGAAAGCTCAGCTACTGCTACGAAGAGAGGATCGATTGTTTGAACTTTTTCATTAACATCTTCAACCAAGACGTTTGCCTTAGCCAAGATTTCATTTGTTTGATGAAGGGTTACATTAATGTCTGTACGAAGCACAGCAACTGTTTCTTCAACTTCTTTGACCACATGACGTGTACGAAGTAGGGTAGGGATCAATGCAATGAGGAACGCAGCAAGTGCGATTGCGATAATAAGAAATGCAATTTCTGCCATAGTTTAAGACTCCTTTGAGCTTTTTAAAAGGTCGCTACAAGAAAACTGAAGTAAACTCTCCAGTTTCCAGTGACCTTTGTTATGATAATTTTCATTATATTATAACAAAGTCTGAGCTATATGACTAGTTTTTCATTTTATAATCTGCCTCTGGACGTTGCTTTCGCAAATATAGTAAGATAGCACCCAAGATGATAATGGCGATGCTGACCCATTGAGAAACACGCAAGCCAGCAAACATGAGGCTATCGGTACGCATGCCTTCAATGACAAAACGTCCAAGACCATACCAGATAAGGTAAAATGAGGTCACATCTCCTTGACGTAGTTTCTTATTAAAGCGTCTTAGTCCTAGGATAGTGATAAATCCGACTAAGTTCCAGAGACTTTCATAAAGAAAGGTCGGTACACGATAACTCCCATCAATAAACATCTGCTGGCGAATAAATTCTGGGACATAATTCAGATGACTAACTACTCTTCCGTAAGCCTCTTGGTTAACAAAGTTTCCCCAGCGACCGATACTCTGAGCAAGCATAACACCAGGTGCTGCAATATCAAGAAAATCCAAGACAGCAATGGCATGACGTTTCGAAAACCAATAGAGGACAGCTGCACCAGCAATCAAGCCACCATAAATGGCAATTCCGCCATTCCAAATCGCTACAATTTCTGAAGGATTCTGACTGTAGTAAGACCACTGGAAGATCACATAGTAGAGCCTTGCACCAACAATGGCTATAGGAAAGGCAAGAAGAATAAAATCTAGGATGTTTTCAGGGTCAATTCCCTTTTCGGGAGCCCAACGCTGAGCCAGATAAACGGCTAGTAAAAGACCAGATACGATACAGATGGCATACCAATGAATACTAATGGGGCCAAGCCTTAGAGCAATAGGATCAATAGTAGCTAACATTAGTCTTCACCATTCTTACTAATGAGGTTGGTCAAACGTTCCTCAAAGGTTTTGGTTGCATCAAATCCCATTTGCTTAGCACGGTAGTTCATAGCTGCAGCCTCGATAACAACTGATACGTTACGTCCTGTCTTAACAGGAATACGGACACGTGGAATCTTAACGCCTTGCAATTCGATTTCTTCGTTTCCGTTTCCAAGACGATCAAAGATCTTGCCATTTTCAAAATTCTCAAGATAAATGGCCAACTGAACTTGAGAGGAATTACGGACAGCACTAGCTCCGTAGAGACTCATGACATCAATGATACCAACCCCACGAATTTCAAGAAGATGGCGGAGGATTTCCGCGGGCTCACCCCAGAGAGTCTCCTCATCCTTAGCATAAACATCCACACGGTCGTCAGCGACAAGACGGTGACCACGTTTCACCAACTCAAGCCCTGTCTCACTCTTACCGATGCCAGAGTCTCCTTGAATAAGAACTCCCATCCCGTAGATATCTACCAAAACACCATGGACACTAGTTCGTTCAGCTAATTGCGAGTTAAGATACCAAGACATGTCACCTGAAAGCGACGATGTGCCGTTTCGTCCTTGAAGAACTGCTACACCATTTTCCTTAGCAGCTCGAAGCATCTCTTCCGGAATCTCAAGACCACGCGCCACGATAACAGCTGGAGTTTCCGCTTTAAACATATTCGCAAAAACAGAATAACGGTTGTAATCAGTCATGGTTTTAAGGTAGGACCACTCCTTCATCCCAACCAACTGAAGTCGTTCAGGTGAATAATAGTCAAAATACCCCGTCATTTCTAAACCAGGACGAGAGATATCAGCTGTTGTTATCGCTTTTGCCAAAAGCTCCTTATTTCCATAGACAACCTTGAGTTTAAGCCTATCAACCAGCATTTTAACAGTTACTGTCATGTTATTTCCTCCGATTATTTACTAGTTTCATTGTATCATAAAAAGGTTTTCAATGCGGTTCTCAAAGCAAAAAAGACCTATGACTAGCACTAAGGCCAATCATAGATCTTTTCTATTATAATCTACTCACCAATTCCACTCGTCTTCTACAGGTTCAGCGTTTTTACGTTTACGTCCATCCTTGAGTTTGATTTCGGGATAAATATCTTCTTTGTAAGGAAGGAGAAAGGCTAAAACCAAGTATAGAAAGATTCCAAACTGTGTTGAAACCATGAGAATGATAGCCAAGATACGAGCCAAAGCTAGGTCCCAACCAAACTTATCTGCCAAACCTGCAACAACACCGGCGACGAGTCTATTTTTTCGTGTTTTATAAAAACGATTTGACATGGTCTTCTTCTCCCATCATTTCTTTGATTTAATTATATGATTTTTTTAGACTAAAAAAATCAGCCCTAGGACTGATTTAGAAAAATGAGCTTGCCTCTGCACAGACCGCATCCAAACTTCTGTGTATTGACACGGCGTTTGCGACGGTAGATATGACCACAAGATTGGCACTGATAGAGGTAGTACTTCTCCTTTTGACCTTGCATCTTTGGAGCGTATCTAAGGCCTTCAACCTTGGTTAGTAAGTCCTTAAAATCTCTATCAACATGCTTGTAGCCCTTACCTTGAAAATAAAGGTGATAATGACAGAGCTCGTGGCGGACGATTTTTCGAAAAGTCTCAAGACCATGTTCCTCATAGAGTTTTGGGTTGAAATCTAAGTGTCCATCCTTGGGAAAGAACCGCCCTCCAGTGGTCCGGAGACGCTTGTTCCACAAGGCTTGATGCTTAAATTCCCAGCCAAAATCTTCTATAGAAACAGTCTTAACATAATCAGTTAGATTCACGTGGATTCACCAAGGAGAGGTTGAGTTTTTCATGCTCCAAATCAACTTTTGATACCCACACGGTAACCAAATCCCCAACAGAAACGACCTGACTTGGGTGGTTAACGAAGCTCTTGCTCATCTCAGAGATATGGATAAGGCCATCCTCATGGACACCGATATCCACAAAGGCACCAAAGTCCACAACATTTCGGACTGTTCCTTCAAGTTTTTGTCCTACTGACAAATCTTTGAGTTCAAGAACATCCTGACGAAGCACTGGTGCTTCAAAATCATCACGGAGGTCACGACCTGGTTTCAAAAGGTCAGCGATGATATCTTTAAGGGTTTCCTGACCAAGCCCTAGCTCTTCTGCTGTTTCTTTAAGATTAAGAGCCTTCAATTTCTCTTTGGCAGAGTCGTCCAAATCTGTGATATCCAACTGCTTGAAGAGGTCTTTTACCGCTGGGTAAGACTCTGGGTGGACCCCTGTATTATCCAAGATATTCTTGGCATTTGGGATACGGAGGAAACCAGCTGCTTGTTCGAAGGCTTTGGCACCGAGACGTGGAACTTTTTTGATTTCAGCACGTGATGCAATCTCACCATTTTCCTCACGGTAGGCGACGATATTTTCAGAGATGGTCTTGTTGAGTCCTGACACGTGTGACAAGAGGGTACTACTTGCCGTATTGACATTGACACCGACTTGGTTAACCACGGTATCAACGACGAAATCAAGATTTTCAGACAGTTTCTTCTGACTAACATCATGCTGGTATTGGCCTACTCCGATTGATTTAGGGTCAATCTTAACCAACTCGGCCAATGGGTCTTGGAGACGACGGGCAATAGAAATGGCAGAGCGTTTTTCGACCGTCAAATCTGGAAACTCATGGCGAGCCAACTCTGATGCAGAGTAGACAGAGGCACCACTTTCATTGACAATGACATAAGAAGTTTCTGGGAAATCCTTGAGGACTTCTGCCACAAAAGCTTCACTTTCACGGCTTGCTGTTCCATTACCGATCGCAATAATCTCAATGGCATACTTTTTGATGAGGTCAGCCAAGTCTTTTTTAGCCTGTGCGATTTTAGCCTGACTTGCTGGAGCTACTGGATAGATAACTTGCGTTGTAATGAGCTTACCAGTTTGGTCAACCACGGCCAACTTAGCCCCTGTACGAAAGGCTGGGTCAAAACCAAGTACCATCTTGCCTTTAAGTGGCGATACTAGAAGGAGGCTTCGAAGATTTTGAGAGAACAGTTGAATAGCACCATCTTCTGCTGCTTCAGTCAATTCACTTCGGATACGACGCTCCATAGCTGGAATGATTTTCTTCTTGAGAGATTGATTGATAACTTCCTCGATATAGTCATTCTTTTGTTTGAAACGAGCACTGTAGAAACGGTGCATTTTCTCAAGATTGTGCTTAAAGGCCACCTTGATAACACCCAATTTTTCCCCACGGTTAAGGGCTAACGTACGGTAACCTTGAAGTTTAGAAACCTTATCCTCAAAATCATAGTAGATTTTGAAAGTTTCTTTTTCATCCAATGATTGATCTTTAAGGGTTGAAGTGATGTCACTATTGTTCCAGATTTCATTGTAGGTCCAAGAGCGCAAGCTATTGTCCTCAGAAAAGGCTTCAACCAAAATATCCACAGCACCCGCAAGAGCCTTATCGGCTGTTGGAAAGGCTTCAGATGTCAGCTTTTCAGCTTCAGCCTTGAGGTTAGGACTATTTTGCAAGATAAGACGAGCCAAGGGGAAGAGACCTGCTTCACGGGCAATAGTTGCCTTGGTGCGGCGTTTTTCCTTATAGGGAAGGTAGAGTTCTTCCACGTCTGCCAACTTTTCAGCGGCTTCAATAGCTGCTTTAAGTTGATCAGTCAATTTGCCCTGAGACTCAATCTTGGCAAGAACTGTTTCCTTACGGTCTTGAAGAGCAGTCAAGGACTTGTCCATATCAATGATGGCCTTGATTTGCGTTTCATCCAGATTGCCTGTTTTTTCCTTACGGTAACGGGCGATAAAGGGGATGGTATTGCCTTCTGCGGTCAATTCTAAAACAGTTTCAACTTGTTGTTTTTTTAGGCCCAATTCCTGAGCCAATGTCTCTAAATTACGATTTTCCATAAATTCTATTATACCACGATAGGAGATTTGCTTGGGCAGAAAACCTTGTAGCTGAAGCGAGAATTTTTAAGCAAGAGGTAGTATAATAGAAAAGTAAACCTATTGTTAGGGGCTATTTCTTTCAGAAATAACGCCCTTAGTATCTTATGTAAACTCGGAGGCTTTTTATGGCAGTTATTCAGAAAAAAACAAATGAACTTGAAAGCATGATGGCATCTTTTGCGGCTATCCCTGATTTTGAAAAGGCGGGAACTGATCCTAAGAAGGACAAACGTCTTCAAGAAGATAAGAAGAAATAATTTTTATGGCTATTTTTCATCAACTACCAGATAGCGTTTTGCAGCTTCTGGCAGTTTTTCTATCGATTATTATCGAAGCCCTGCCCTTCGTTTTACTGGGAAGTATCCTATCTGGCTTTATCGAGGTCTTTGTGACTCCTGAAAAGGTCCAAAACTTCCTTCCTAAAAACAAGGTCCTGGCTATTCTCTTTGGAACCCTGATTGGTTTTATTTTCCCTTCTTGTGAGTGTGGGATTGTTCCAATTATCACGCGCTTTTTAGAGAAAAAAGTGCCTAGCTACACGGCTATTCCTTTCATGGCAACTGCCCCTATCATTAATCCAGTTGTTCTCTTTGCGACATACACGGCCTTTGGGAACTCTTGGTACTACGTGCTTTTACGTTTTGTCGGGGCTTTCTTGATTGCCATGATTTTGGGAATCTTGCTGGGCTTTGTGGTGGATGACCAGATTCTCAAGGACAATCGTAAGACCAGTCATGTGCACGACTATAGTGGTTTGTCAGCTGGTAAGAAAGTCTTTCAAGCTCTGGTTCATGCTGTTGACGAGTTCTTTGACACTGGGCGTTACTTGATTTTCGGGAGCTTGGTGGCTGCAAGTATGCAGACCTACCTACCGACCCGTATCCTCACGACCATCGGTCATAATTCAGTGACAGCCATCCTGATCATGATGCTATTGGCCTTCATCCTCTCCCTTTGTTCAGAAGCCGACGCCTTTATCGGGGCTTCGCTGCTCTCTAGTTTCGGAGTGGCACCAACGGTTGCCTTCCTCATCATTGGTCCTATGGTTGATATCAAGAACTTGATTATGATGAAACACCAGTTTAAGACACGCTTTGTCGGTCTCTTCGTAGGAACCGCAAGTCTGGTGACAATCATTTACTGTCTGCTATTGGGGGTGATTTAATGTTACGTTTTCTCATCTTATCTGGGTATTTTGAGCTCGTCATGTACTTGCAAGTTTCTGGCAAGCTCAACCAGTACATTAACATCCACTACTCCTACTTGGCCTACATTTCCATGGTGCTGTCCTTTATCCTTGCTGTGGTTCAACTCATCGTTTGGATGAAACAGATGAAGGTTCACTCGCATTTGTCAGGTCGAGTAGCCAAGGTAGCCAGCATCGTTCTCTTGGCCTTTCCAGTCCTCACGGGGCTCTTGGTGCCAACGGTAACCTTGGATGCCAATACCGTGTCAGCTAAGGGCTATCATTTTCCATTGGCGGCAGGGAGCGATCCTAATCAGGCCGACCAAGAGGGAACGACTATTCAGTACTTGAAGCCAGACACCAGCTCCTACTTCACCTCCTCAGCTTATGAGAAGGAAATGACCAGAGAGCTCGCCAAGTACAAGGGACGTGAGACCATCCAGATTACCACAGAAAATTACATGGAAGTCATGGAGCTCATCTACCTCTATCCTAACGATTTCGTGGGCAAGAAGGTCACCTATACCGGCTTTGTTTACAATGACCCACAAACCAAGGGTTATCAGTTCATCTTCCGTTTCGGAATTATCCACTGTATCGCCGATTCAGGTGTTTACGGATTGGCGACGACAGGAAGTGACCAAACCTTTAAGGACAATACCTGGGTGAAAGTCACTGGTACCATCACTGTGGATTACTATCAAAATCTTAAACAGAGCCTTCCTATCCTTAATTTGACTGAGGTCAAAGAGGTTGGTCAGCCTGACAATCCTTATGTATATCGTGTATTTTAAAAAGCCAAGTTCAGTTGAACTGGCTTTTTAAGTTGAATCAATCAACCTGTATAGTTACTTAAATCTTAAGAGTACAAAAACTAGATGAAGATGCTATTACCATTCGCGATAGTTGTACAGTTACTTAAATCTTGAGAGTACAAAAACTTGACGATTATAGTTACGGCAAGCCCGGAGGTTGTACAGTTACTTAAATCTTGAGAGTACAAAAACTAGCTCCTTTATGTTGGGTTGGTGGTTTTGTTGTACAGTTACTTAAATCTTGAGAGTACAAAAACATACCATTACCAAGGTTAGTCATACCAGTAGTTGTACAGTTACTTAAATCTTGAGAGTACAAAAACGCATAGCTCCATCATTCCTTTCAATAATTGGTTGTACAGTTACTTAAATCTTGAGAGTACAAAAACTGTCATTGTTCGGCAAGAAAAAGACCAATCGTTGTACAGTTACTTAAATCTTGAGAGTACAAAAACCTTATCCATTAACTACAGATAGTCTGTAGCGTTGTACAGTTACTTAAATCTTGAGAGTACAAAAACCTACCAACGACGTTGCTGTTTCAGCATTTGGTTGTACAGTTACTTAAATCTTGAGAGTACAAAAACACACCTTTACTTACAAAGTTCTGAATAACAGTTGTACAGTTACTTAAATCTTGAGAGTACAAAAACCAGCGGTTGGGACTGACATCAAAGAGATTAGTTGTACAGTTACTTAAATCTTGAGAGTACAAAAACGAAAGGATTAAAATGCAGAATTTAGTAGAAGTTGTACAGTTACTTAAATCTTGAGAGTACAAAAACGACCGAAAACAGATACAGCACCACAAGCTAGTTGTACAGTTACTTAAATCTTGAGAGTACAAAAACAACAATGTCAGACAGTTCCTTATCAAATTGTTGTACAGTTACTTAAATCTTGAGAGTACAAAAACCGAATTTAGCATGTCGCTTAGACCTGATAGTTGTACAGTTACTTAAATCTTGAGAGTACAAAAACCTCAAATGAAATTTTGACGTTTTCATACCCACATAGTGATTATAGAATCAATAACTGTCCTTGTCAATTCTTACTTTCTAAATATCTATGCAATAGCTCCTCATCAGGAGTTTGTGAATATCTTATACGGTAATTAAATTGAAACAGCTGATTTAGAATATTCAAAATTACAGAATCAACAAGTGTGAGGCTAGGTTGTCTCAGCATTTTTGTCAATAAATAAGGCGTTACGGTCTCTAAGGACATCCTAAAATCCTCTCTCGTTGGAAAATTATTACTTGGATAATGTTTCTTTACCCTTTCATACATAAACTCAACATCGTACAAATGCTCTACCTGGTCAGATAAAATATTCACGAACTTGCTATTTTCTTCATCAATCTTTAAATAGCCTTGGTCACTAGGAAATAAGATAAAGGTTAAGTTTGGATACTTTTTGACCATCTGACTGATTTGCTTATAAAAACTATCATAAGATTCCTCTGAAATAAAACTATCAATATTTTTTACCAGGATGAGATATTTCTCTGTTGTTTGTGACAGTAGACGGTCTAACATTTCTAAAAAAAGGGATAGTTTATCAGTATTTGAAACCCATTCAAAAGATAAATTCTTATTCTCAATAGCAAAAAATGGACTAAAGTTTTTTGAAAGTAGTTGATCTAGTGTAAGAGGACGATTCTCTAAATGGTATTCCACCTTACCACCATTTAAGTTTATATGCTGGTTCATTGCCCCTTCTATAAGCTCTACTTGTTCATTAATTTTCTCCAAATGGTCTACAATATCAACCTGATTAATAATTTTACTAAGGTAACCCTGAGCAAGTGTTCCTTTCTTATATTCCATCTGCTCAAGTAAATCCTTAAAACTTGAAATGTCGATATAGTGATAGCTACTTCGCTTCACTATTTCTCCAGGCTCATCAAGTATAGTAGGTTCCTCATAATCAAAAATACTTAAGTCCTCACTTGAGTATTTTTTTCCACCAAAATACCAGCTCAAAATCTGCCAAATATAATATTTGAGTTCTTTATTCTGACCAACAATTTGTGTGATTGCACCAATATTCAATTCAATACGTTCCTTGTAAGGATGTTGTACAAAAAATTTCATATAACCACCAACTTATTATCACTGACGATTTCTTCTTGCTTAGTTTTGCCACCTATGATTAATGTCATCTCTGAAAATTGCTTTTCAGTAACCGCCAAAAGTCTTACATTTCCAGCAGGTAGATTGCTCATCTTTAGCTTCTTATAAAATTTATTTGCAAAGCTTCTATTAGGACAAGTGCGATAATAGACCGAAAATTGTAACATTTCAAATCCATTTGAAATTAATTCTTTACGAAAATTACGATAGATTCTTTTTTCATCCTTGGACTCCATTGGCAAATCAAAAAAACATAATAATCTCAACGCTTCATACCTCATCTTATTTTCTCCACTCTAAACTTGATACCACTGGGCAGTGAAATTTACTACTATCTTTTTCCGAAATATATTTGATAAAGCCTTTGACATATTTGTCCATAGCAACTGTCACTGAACAAGTCTCTTTGCCATATTTGATTTTAGCATTGAGCAAATCTGTCAATCCCAACCTATACTCATACTTAAGGAATTCTTGATCTCGTAGATTATCATAAACCCAAACATCTACAATCTGTCTAAATGGCTCCATCAAGTCATCAACCAAATTAAACTGGTTGTATTCATTTTTATGGAAGATACCTAACAAACCGTTTAAACCATAACCCGCCACTATTCTAGCCATCTGAGCCCTCATGATAGCATAGCCATAGTTTAAGCCAGCATTGATAACATCTGCTTCTTGCTGGGTTACTCTGACAAATTGTTTACCAAAGAGTTCATTAAAGTAGACCTTAGCAGCATGACCCTCTCTATTGGTTCTATCACCGGGTTCTATCTGCTCTTTATAGTCTGAAAGTAGTCTAATGTTATCCAGACTTTTTTCAAACATGGCTAGGACATCCTCTTGGTTATTAATTTTATAGTATGTCACAATCTGCCATGCTTTGTCCTTTTGTTTCTGAGACCAATCCATCTGTTCTTTCAAGCGCTTGTAAGCTCTAAAATGCCCATTTTGTGAGTGATAAATCCCTGTTGGTAAGTGTTCATTATCACAGACAACTAAGGCAACATTATATTTACTTAGAGCACTTAATAATCGAAGAGTAACAACTGTATCCCCACCTTCAGCAACTATTATTGAAATATCACTAAGTGGCACTGTAAACTCTTGGCCCATCTTTTGCACTAACAAGTTATCAAGCTTTAAGCGCATCTTCTCACTTTGACTGACATGTACAACTCTCCAAGTCATTTCTTCTCCTTTTTAAATAACGAAAACACCCTGCCATAAAATGACAGGGTGTTGATTTCGGCATGAAGCCTTATCTTTGTAGCTTCTGCAAGATTTAAGTAACTGTGTAAGGCGTCCCTTACACGATAATTATAGTACATGATAACTATAATTGCAACACTTTTTAACAATTAATATTAAAAATCTAGCTTAGGCTTATCACCCTCATTTTTGATGATATGCTGATTTCCTAGGACATCCGTTCTTACTTTGTAAATAGACAGATTTGATTTTCCTAGTCCTTTTATACATCTTCCTGACTTATCTACAGAACCTAATATTTCAATTAAACGCTCATTCTTCTCAAATTTATCTCTTGAATAAGGTTTTAACTCTACATAATGTTTCACATTAGGCATGGTTCGAGAAAGAAAACGAAAAAGCTGTTGTTCTTTTGTTTCCGTATCTTTAATTAGTAACAAGTCATTTTTGTGAAGTGTAAACTTGAATTCTGAATCAGAATCTACACCCTCTTTTTTCTTAATTTCATTGTATTTTTCTTCGGAAATCTTATATGTTCCTGTCCCTTTTTCAAATTGTAGGTCAGCATATTTCAATCCTAGGATTTCGTATTTACCAGTACTCTTGTTGAAATAGACGTCCGTTCTCCATGGAGAAACTGACTGTAAGACAACTTTATTACTGCTATCCTTTGGAGTAATATCAATATGATTACCTAGCTTACTAGCATAGTATTTAAGACTCTTGATTTCAGGACCATTGCCTTTTCGACTATACTTGCGAATAGGTCCATTTTTAATTCTATATTTTTCAAAAGGATTGAAATCAACCTCTTTTCCATTTTTATTGGTTTCTTTAAATGGTCGATATTGTTCCAATATCTTCTCTATTACTTCATCCCAAGTTTTTCTATCCTTCTGATACATTAAGAATTGGGATTTATCCTTTTTGTATAAATCTAAAAACTTATAAAATCCCGTTTTAGAAGGAGTTTTTGTCCCTAAAGCATAGATATCTTTAATTTTCCCTAAGACATAAGTTTCGTCTTTCTTATCTTTTCCTACTTTAGCCTGTCTTGTCGCATAAATAGTGGCATCTGATATTTTACGATTAAACTTAGAATCCACTTGGTATGAGAACAAGATACTGTCTTCAAATTCTTTACTCTTCAATGTATCAACAAAATGTTGATAAGGGGCTTTAAATACAGATTCCTTGTACTCATCGTCACTAATAAGTTCACCTGTTTCAATATCAAGTAATTGGTCTTCTGAATAACTTACAAGAGTATTCTTTTGTTTTTTCCACAAATTCAACTGACTTGAAGCAGCAATGATTAGTGCATCTACAGCATGGTGATGATAGGTATCACGAGTCTTATCGATTCCCCAATGCCGTCTCAATTGAGATGTGAATTGGCCACGAACCACGGAAACTTTTGTATCAATCTTGCGAGCTCTAAAGTGTTCTTGAAGGGCATTAAGGACAACTCTTGAAGCGTATCTTGTATCTACAAGATTTCGTTCAATAAATTTCTTTCGAACATCAAATTTTGAAATATCCTCTTCCGTAAGAAGATATTCTTTTTTCTTGTTTGAAAGTGCTTTCGACTCACGTACAAAAGCTTTTAGTTCATGGAAAGACCATGCATCATCCATACTATCTAAAGCCTGGTAAGGTGTTCGTTGTCCTTTTTCTTGGTTAGCAGTTGCATAAACCAAAACCTTATTAGCAAGGCTATCATCGAAGGTAATAGAGAGAGGTAAAATATGATCTATTTCAAATTGATTAGGATTATTAATCAAATCATGGATTGAAATTGTTTTACCAGTATAAAGGCAACGTTCTCCTTGCTGATGCCATAGGCGGATTTTGGTCGCTAATTGCTTATGACCATGGAAAACGCTAGGTGGTAATTCAGCTTTTCCATTATATTGGTTGGCAGCCTTACGCATGGCCGCATCCTTTTCAGATTTGTTAGCTTCTTGAATCTTTTTAATGGCCTTTTTTTCGTCATCTTCATTCGTTTCTCGAGCCATTTCGATGACAATATTGTCAAAGTCACCATATTCTTTGATTGCCGCATTTACGATTTTTATAGCTTGGCGAACAGACTTAGCAACAACAGGATTGTAGATTTCTTCAGTTAGTTGTTTCTCATCAATATATTTTGTTTTATTTGAAGACGAAGTTCTTTTTTGTTTTCCTAGTCGTGTCAAAATAGTCATTTGTTCTTCTGACGTCGCATACAATTCTGGAATTAGCTCCATCATCAACTTGACAGAAAAATTATGCCAGCCTTTTCCAAAAATGGAACTATTTGCTTTGCGAAATTGAACCAATTCGTCAACTTGTTCCTGACTGAAGGTACCATCAGCAAACTCATGCTCTAACGCTTCTTGGATACCTTCCCTCTCCGTATTTAATGTTAAGACATAGGCTAACTTATCAAGCTTTTCTCTCTCCATTTGCTCAACATCAATGGTTTCAATCGTCTTCATTTTTCGGTAGGCTTCGAAAGTATGAATTTCTGGTTTGTCTGATTTGTCAATACGATATCCCTTGATATCCGCAACATCGCAAGCAAGTAGTTTAGCAATATATTTGAAGAGTTTCGCTGGGCCCATCGCCTTTTCATTTTTGACATAGGTAATGATTTGATTCTTCTGTTCTTCGCTCAACTTCTTGGTTTCTGTTGGAACGGTTAGATTGTTCAAATCATTTAGCAAATTGAATTCTTGAGCCGTATAGGATGCTTTTGCTGCTCTATACTCTTCCGGATAAAATGTACATTTCCCAATTAGGATTCCAAAAATATTGTCTAAAGTTTCTCCAGATGTTCTATAACGACCATAGTCAGTTCTTGATTTCTCATTACCTGGTCCGTGATAATATTTACGTTTTCCAGTTAGAATTTCGAGATACCGATTAATAAATTCATCGGTAATCTGTGGTTTAAATTCTCGTTGAGTTTGCAATATTCTTAATGCTTCTGCTCGATAAGCTGAAGTTGGAAAGACATTAATTAAACGATGTTTTTTTCCATCCTCCTCAACTGTAAAATCACCACGTAATTGACCATATTTTTGGTAGCGTTCCAATTGAATCTGGCCTGGCGTTTTTGTCTCTAATTGTTTACTGTTTTCTTTGACAATTTGTGCATAGTCGCCTACTGATGAATTTCCGTCATCACTAGCATCATCAAGATAACTAATCCCACGGTGCTTCACCATATTTTTAAGAGCGATAAACAATTCTTCATTAGACAATTCTTCAGTCAAGCCATTAACTCGCAATTGATATGGGTTAAGATTGATTGAAACATCTGTAAAATCAGTGATTAAGCCACTTTCTTCAAATAAATGATTTAAACGAACTCTACGATGTTTTTTACGTCGTGTCAATCGTCTTCCTTGACGATTTGTTCTACGTTCTACATTATTCTCCGCTTGAGCTGCTGGGAAAATGCGTGAGTTCTTATGGATAATTTCTCCCGTCACTTTATTAAGGATACCTACACCAACAGAACCTATACCGATATCAAGTCCTAAAACTAAGTCGCTCATTTAAGAATCTCCTTATGCTTTTTCTAATATTTTACAATAATATCTGAAAATTCACAACAAAATTTGTAAACGCTGTCTTTGTTTCTATTTTAAAAAGCCAAGTTCAGTTGAACTGGCTTTTTCTTCTTACTGTAAAAATTTGTCTAGGCTTCTTGTGCTAGGGCTGCTGCTTTTTCAAGGGCTTGATCGGTCGACTCGCAGATATGGTCTGCTCCTATAGTCTGGATAAAGCCTGATTTTTCAAGAACTCTGTAGGGTTGAGCATTAACGTGAGAAAGAAGCAAGGTCATGCCACGTTTTTGACAAATGGCCAGAGTTTCCTCAAGGGCATCTAGGCCTGAGATATCCATGGCTGGAACGTTTCGCATGCGTAGGATGAGAACATTCTTAGTTTCATCATTGATTACATTCAAGAAGTTATTGGCTGCACCAAAGAAGAGGGCACCAAAAACTTCATAGACGACAGCGTTTTTAGGGACTTGTTTTAAGTCGCTATCCTCGGACAAAACTGGATCGTCCAGATTTTCCTTGTCCACCCACTGACGAATTTGAGCCACGTCGGACATCCGTTTGAGGAAGAGGAAGGCTGCTAGGACCATACCAAATTCGATGGCAACCACTAGGTCAAAGAAAACGGTTAAGATAAAGGTCACTAGCAGAACCGCCACATCACTCTTAGGGGCACGTTTGATCATACGACCAACTGTACGCCAACCACTCATGTTATAACCGACAATCATAAGGATTGAGGCCAGACAGGTCATAGGAATCAATGAGGCATAAGGCATGAGAAAGAGTAAAATCAGAAGCAAGGTAAGGGCATGAACCATCCCCGCTACTGGTGTTCGTCCTCCATTTTTGACATTGGCTGCGGTACGGGCGATGGCACCCGTTGCAGGAATCCCGCCAAAGAGGGCTGACATGATATTCCCAACACCTTGGCCAATCAATTCAGCATTAGAGCGATGATTACCACCAATCATCCCGTCTGAAACAACGCAAGAAAGTAGGGATTCGATGGCTGCTAGTATGGCAATGGTGAAGGCTGGCGACATCATTTGACGAATCAAAGAAAATGATAGGTCAGGAACTGTGAAACTTGGAAGTCCTGCTTTGATGGTGTAAAGATCACCAATGGTTTTGACTGGAAGATGACCAAAAGCTACGATGGCTGTAGTCACAATAATTGCAATCAAAGACCCCGGAATTTTCTGAGAAAGGCGTGGCCAAAAGATTTGAATGACTAGGGCCAATATACCAATTGCAAGTGTCTGCCAGTTAATACTTGAAAGATGCTTCCCATAAGCTAGAAGTTTTTCTAAGAACTCAGCTGGCACGGACTTCATCTCAAGGCCCAGGAAATCTTTAACCTGTCCAGCCACAATCCCAACAGCTATCCCTAAGGTAAAACCAAGTGTGATGGTTTTGGGAATGAACTTGATCAGGTCACCAAAACGCAGGAGTCCCATGATAATAAGCATGAGTCCCGCCATGAGCGTGGCAAGGGTCAAACCAGCCATACCATACTGAGCAATGATGCCATAGATAATAACAACGAATGCTGCGGTGGGTCCACCAATCTGAACCCGACTACCTCCCAAAAAAGAAATAAAAAAGCCTGCAACAACTGCTGTGTAAAGACCTTGTTCGGGATTAACACCAGAGGCAATGGCAAGGGCAATCGACAAGGGCAGGGCAATGATAGCCACGATAACTCCTGCAATTAAGTCCTTGAGAAACTGGCCCTTAGAATAATTCCTGATGGTGGTAAAAAATTTGGGTGTGATATATTTTAAAGCGTCCATTTTTTCCTCCTAACTACTATCCTAAAACTCTTTAACTCAGTGAAATAACTCTTTTTCAATGAGTGTCAGACGCTTATCAATTTTACAATCTTATGATAGCATAGGAAAAGCTCATTTTCTAGGGGATTGAGGGATTTAAAGCTATTATTTCAAGAATTTTTTAACTTTCTTAGTTTAGAAGTGAAGGTATCAAAAAACAAGTCCAGACTATGGACTTGTTTTGAAAGATTTATTATGGATTACCAACTTGTTGGCAAGGAAATCGGAATGTTAAGTTTAACCTTCATCTTGCTATTGGTCACAGAGGCTTGCTCAATTTCATAGCCGATTTCTGGAAGCTTGAGCTGAATTTGGTCATTAACCATTTGAACACCACTGCTGGACTGGGCAATGCTCTTCTTGAGGTAAGGCAGAACCAGTGATTTTGGAACTGGAAGGCGACCCAGGTGGGCACCTGCCAAATCTAGTAGGATGACTTCCTTGTTAGTGCTGACCGTAAAATCAAGGCTGAATGTTGATTCGATAGGTCCAAGAGATACGGGAACCTTAGCTGTTAGATAGGAATCATTCAACTCTACGCTACTGTTTTGCAAGGTCTCGTCATTAGAATCAGCCATGCTTGCTTTTAGGATTTGACGAAACTGATTACTGTCAAGATTAATCTCAGTTGAAACCCCGCCTGATGAAAGGGACGCCCCACCAATACCAGCCTGGGCTAAATCAGCAAGAGATGTTTGTGTTGATACATTTTTTAATTGGTCCTGACTGTCGATCTTGTCCGGAATAAGTAGAGCCGCCACTGCAAAAAAGAGCACAATGACGAGGACAATGAGTCGTTTAAACCATTTCCACATAGGGATACCTCATTTCAATTTTTCACTTTTGACGTCTATTGTACTGTAATCAAGGGAAAAAAGCGAGTAAGAACTGGAAATTCTCTCATATTTTCTTAATGCAGGAGATATGGCTCCAGAACTTCAAAGACTTTTAAGTAAGCATTGGCATAAAGGTGGACGCCGTCATAGGTGTGCTCAACCCTCTGCTCTTTTCTATCATCAACCAAATCAGCATTACAAGTAATGAAGTGACAGCCATAGGTTTTGACGATTTCCTCAAGAGCCTGGTTACAGCGGTCAAGATTTTCAGGTGTCCGCAGTTTCATCCACTGAATTGAAGCCTTGGTCTGCCAAGGCAGATGAAGATTGGCTGGATAAAAAGCCATCAGGTAAATCTTGGTATGAGGCAATATAGCTTGTGTTTGCTCCAGAATCTGTCTGATGTTTGTTGTCAGATGTTGGAACCACTGATCTCCATAAGGCTCCTCGGTCATGTCATTGGTACCGATATTGATGAAAACCTTACTCGGTTGCAGATCCAAAAGTAGAGGATGGATATGCTGGAGAAATTCATCCGTATTCAAACCACTGATGCCTCGATTGTAGATGATATCGTCGATACCTCTACTCCTAGCGATTTCACAAATGGGAAAAAGCTCCATGAGAGAGGAGCCCGTGAAAAGCGTTTCCCCCTTGATAGCGACCTCATTTAGGTACTGATAGTTTTTAAGTTTGATTTCTTTTAATTCATCCATGATAACTTTCTTCTATATAATTTTATCTAAATGAGGGAGAAGGCAAAGAGCAACCCTACAACCGTATTGGCCAAGGCGTGAATAAAGACACTTGGAAGAATGGAGCCATTTGCTTTCTTTTCATTGATAGCACCCAAAACGAAAGCTATGAGACTAATAAAGGCAAAAATAGCCATAGCTTTTAGGTCACCGATTAGTTGGATAAACATATACCCATGGATGAGCCCAAATAAGAGAGACTGAACCAGATTTGCCCCTAGAAATCCTAATTTACGTTGCAACCTTTTCAAAAGAAAACCTCTAAAGAAGATTTCTTCTGGCAAGGCAGTCCCTAAGATAGCGTAGGCTAGAATAGCAGGAAGAGCTCCAATTCCCTTTCCAGAAAAATCTGCTGTGGCCGTTTTGCTAGAGTCAAACCAACTAAAGACCACAATCGAAAAAAGAGTAAAAAGTAGGGTAAAACCAAAAATCGTCTGTACTAATCTCCCTTTCTGCTGGGTTTGAACTTTCTTCAACCCAATCCAGTCAAAGAAACCGACCTTTTTCCTGCTCCAAATTAACCAAGTGATAAAAGGAATGACAGAGACTATGAGCAGTTCCATAATACCGCTCATCAGTTTAGACATAAATAGGGTCATGAGTTTGTCCTCCATTTCTAATCAAAAGACAGCTTCGTTCTTTTGAAAACGATTACCTTTACACCATGATTATACTACTTTTAGGGGAAGAAAAAGCCCATTTTCACCAGTCTTGCCAGGTTTCTTTGGCACGAATCACACGGTCTTGCTTATAGTCAATATGGTAAACACGCCAACCACCAATCCAATCGTCCTTCAGCTTGTACTCAACACTTCCTTGAAGATTACTCCCCTTGCCCAAGAGTTTCTCAACTTCTTTTCTCGTCATGCCCTCAAGCTGATACTGACGGTGAAAGCTCCACATGAGTTTGTGTCGCATAGGAGCTGGTGTTTGAGCCCATTTTTCAGGAGTAAAAATCCGGTCTCGCGGGACAATGATTGCAAAATGAACCAGACAAATGATTTCAATGATTAAGCAAAAGGCTTTTCGTCGTTTTCGTCTGGTTTCTGGGGTGAGGTAGGCCATAGGATTACCTTACTTTCTCTTGTTTCCAATGGTCATCCAAAATCACTGTGTGCTCTTTAGAAAAGCGAATAAGGATGTCTCTGGCAACTTGTTGGGATACACGTGCGACATTGGTCAATTCTAATCCTAGCTCAGGTGTGTCGTGTTCCAAGCGATACTTGTCATCCTCGGATTCAACAAAGATAAAACTCATTGACCCTTTTTCGCTATAAGTGAGATAGAGACTATCGTAGGATACTGGAAGTTGCACCAAGGCATCCCAGATATCACTGTCACTTGGGGCTGTAATCGTCGCATAGTCCACCTGATCCGCTGTCGATATACGCATGACAAGGCCTTCTTCTACTTTCTTTTTAGGTGCTAGCCACTTAAATAAATGCATCGTTTTCCTCCTTTAGATGATGATTCCTTTTTGCTTGAGATTGTCCAGACATTCCTGTAAATAGGCGGTATCATGCTCAGGATAAATGATGGCTGGTAATGTCTCCGCTTCAAGCTTGTCGTAGGCTGGCATCTGCTTACCTCGATACTCCTTGTCTAACCACTCAGGGCTGACACGATAGCCACGTTTCGTCATTTCTTGCATAATAAGTTCATGGTATTTAAACAGGCGATATGGAGAATAGTCAAAAACATAGTTAACCGTAGCGTGTTTGCGTTGCCATCCCTTGCCACGAAGGGCACAACATTCTCGGTGTTGTCCTAATAATTGCTGACGGGGTAGTTTTGCAATCAAGTCTTGATGCCACAGTCTCATTTTGAACCCCCATTAATTAAGGTTGACTCCTCCAGATAGCGATTAGGATACTTGCTGAGGAGCTCTTTGACGGATTCCACCAAACCATGCTGAGGAATTTGGCCTGCCGCATAGCTATCCAGTTGGGACATAAACATTTCCTTTTCGCTGGCAGTCGCCTTTTTCTTAAAATACCCCCAGATATGTTGGAAGGCATTGACGACTTGACCAGGATTTTCAGGAAGGTCAAGTGCTTGATCAATGTAGGCTTGAACCTGATCCAAACTAACCTCTTCATTCTTGAGATAGTTACGGATTTCCAAGTAAATCTTGTTCGAATGGCTGAGCACCAGATACTTATTGGCTGCCCAAAGTCGCTCGCACTGGCGACGTGGATTGGTAATTGTCATTAGGAACCTTCCTTCTTGCTTTTTTATCAGTATAGCATAGTTTAAATAGGGATAATATATTATGCTTTTAAGAATCCGAAAGAGTAATTTTCAAGTATTTTCAGAAAAGGTTTTTTGCTTGGTTTGTTTGTAAGCGTTTGCTATACTTAAGGTATCAAAGAAAGGAGACAAGCCTATGACATTGTCCAAAAAACTCACACTTTCTCTTGCCTCTATGGCAGTTCTTGGTCTTTTAGCAGCCTGCTCAAACCAGAAAGCTCAAACACCTGAAAGCTCTGCTAGCACCCAACAAAGTTCAAGTAAGGTTTCATCTTCACAAAGCTCTGAAGCCTCTAAACAAACTGAAGGGCTAGATGGCACCTATAAAGGGACTGACGAAAATGATCGCATTACTCTTACCATCTCTGGAAATACTGGAACTTGGGAAGAGGACGAGGCAGATGGCGAGAAGGAAAGCAAGCCTGTGACAGTTAACTCTGACAATCAAAGTCTAACAATCGGTGACGACACCAAACACTATAAACTCGATGGTAATCAACTGACTATTGAAGATGATGACCACGATCCAAATGATACGGTTATCTTGACGAAATAAAATGAAAAACCTTAGCCGAACCGCTCTATGGAATTTAGCTAAGGTTTTTTATGTTATACTATAGGCAGAAAGAAAACGGATACAAAGAGGAGGTTGACGATGACTCAAAGAAGATTATGGGTGACGCTATTTGTTGTGTCGATTATTGTAACTCTTATTGGACTGGGATTTGCTGTCTATAACTATTATGTCTTTGATAAACCTTTCATGACGACTACTACAAAAGGGTTACTAGCTGCATTTTTCCTGTGTGCGACAATGGTTGCCATCAGCCTATCCAAATCAAATAAGAAGTAAAGATAAGAAAGAGGTGTAAGTTTGCGGACTTATACCTCTTTTCATACAACATTACTTAATCTTGTGTTTGTTCATTTTTTCTTCAAAGATGGCTGTCATGATTTCACGCAACTCTTGGCCTTCTTTTTTAGTCTTTAGATGATGAAGCCAAACGAGTCACCTCCTAAAAATGACACTATATCATTATGTCAACAGATAGGAAAGAAAAGCTCTCACCTAAATCAGGTGAGAGCTTGAAGTCTATTTCTATGATTTTCTCATGGCCACCAGCCAAAAGGCTACTAGAATTTCGAAAATAACAAGAAGGACAATCTGAGTGAGTGAACTCTGAACCAGCATAAGGACAGCCAGACTATCGATCAGCATATGAGCGAGGATACAAGGAACAGCTCCTCTCGAGTACTCTTTAAGAGCTCCCAAAAGAAAGGTATTCCCTAAAATCATCAGGTAAAAGATGAGATAGTTGGACGAGCCTGCTGTAATCCAAGGTAGTTGATAGATAGGGATATGCCAGAGGAACCAGATAATGGAAAGAACCATCATTTTAGTTATAAAGTGCTTACTAAAGTAAAGATGTTCTTGTAAAAACCAACGCCAACCGACTTCTTCCAGACCGCCATATAAAAAGGTCCAGGGGAGATATAGGAAGAAGGCTAAGAGGGAGTTCCCAGTAAAGCGAACATTCATGAGCAGGATTGAAATCCCATAATAGATGACGGGGATGATGAAAGCTAGGATCCAGGATAGGTGACTTTCTTTTTGAAGAAAGACCTTTTTGAAAAAATCGCCCAAAGATTTGACTTCACTCAACACAAGAGAAAAGATAGCCGCCATAATCAGGGGAATACAGTTCATTAGGATAAACAGTAGAGAGTCACCTGTGCTCTTTCCATCTGGGAAACACCAAAGGATAACTTGCCCTACTATAAATGTAGCAAGGAGGGCAGTCAGTGCATACCAGATAGCGACTGATTTTTTTGAAATAAATTTGCTCATTTTTCCTCCGTAACGGGATGGTAAAATTGACAGTATCTCTTTTTTATGGAAGGTTGATTCGTAATTGTAGAAATAAACACATTGTCTTTAAAAATCTTATTTAATCTTGTGTTTGTTCATCTTTTCTTCAAAGATGTCTGTCATAATCTTGCGGAGCTCTTCTCCTTCTTTTTCAGGAAGGTCTCCTTGACGTTTCGCCACGGCATAGAGTTCAGGGTATTGCTTGGCTACACGCTCGACTGTCTTAGTCGTCGCATGCCCTCTGACAAAGAAAGGAATGCGTTTAATCCATTCTTGTGGTACGAGAGCGAGCAACTTCTTAGCCGCTTCCTTATCAGAAATCTCAGCCGTACTCAAACCTTTCTCGATTTGCTTTTGTTCTTGTTCTGTAAAATCTTTTAATTCCATAACTTGCTCCTCTTTATCTTTATATAGTAAATTTTACACCCATGCATGAGAATATACAACTGATTGGGACTGATGGGACAAGCCATGAATTGAGTCAGTTATTAACAAGTATTGGCTTTTCAAAGATTGAAGAAAGGCAAAATCACAAATGGGTTTTGTATATTGTTATTAAAAGACATTAGGAAATTGATAGACAAATTCCCACTTGACTTAAGAAAAGCTCTCCCCCTTAGCAACACGAAAAGAGAAGACTAATTTAGTCTTCTCTCCATACTAGGTTGCGGAACATCAACAATTACTTTACTTTTATACCTCTAGTAAGTCCTATTCGTCCACAATTGCATCTTACAAATGGATACTTCTGTTAGAAGATAAGGAGATAAGGATCTTCAAGATAAGAAACAACTCTTGCTAAAAATTCAGCAGCTGGAAGGCCATCGATGACTTGATGGTCGAAGCTCAGACTCAATGGAAGATAGTCTTTTTGAACAACCTCTCCCTCCTCATTAAATGCTAAAGCTTGTTGAGTTGTTCCTACACCAAGGATTGCCACCTCTGGGGAATTAAGGATTGGTGTGAAGTATTCTACACCTGCCCCCCCTAGGTTCGTAATTGAGAAAGTAGAACCACTATATAGGTCAGATGCAAGTGTACCTTTTCGAGCTTGATTAGCCAAAGTCTTAATGCTTTGACCAAGATCTGCTAAAGTCATACGATCTGCGTCTTGAATCACAGGAACAACCAAACCATCATCCAAAGCTGTTGCCATACCAATATGAATGCGTTCGTGAATCTTATGAATTCCGCCACCATACCAAGCATTCAAAGCTGGAAAATCTCTCAAAGCTTTGGTTACTGCTTTAGTTAATAGAGTTGTGATACCTAGTTCACCATTTTCAAGTGGAGTATGGACCTTGGCCTTAAGTTCTTTACGGAATTTCAAAAGCTCAGTTAAATCAGCCTTACGATGGAGTGTCACTTGAGCAGAAGAATGAAGACTGTTCATCATACGTTCGGCAATAATCTTACGCATGCCTTGGAGTCCCTCACCGTATTGACCTGAGGTCATATCTTGTGGTAGAGGTTCAACGACCTTATCAACAACAAGACTTGGTTGGTAAGCTTCTACATCACGTCTTGTAATACGACCATTTCCACCTGTCCCTTTAATAAGGGAGATATCATAGCCTTTCTCAGCAGCCATCTTACGAGCCACCGGTGTAATAAAAATTCGTTCCCCACCAGTACGAGCTATAGGTGCTGTAGTAGATTTAGGACTAGACGGTGTTGAATCTTTAGCGACTTCAGTTGGAGCTTCCTCTTGTGCAGGAGCCTCTTGGGTTCCTACATCTTCTCCTTCCTGACCAACCCATCCAACGACTTCCTTACATTTAACTGTAACACCTTCACCATGCACAATGTCTAGAACAACCCCAGAAGCAGGGGATTCGACTTCACTAGTCAATTTTTCAGAACTAATTTCCAATAAAGGCTGACCACTTGTTACTGTATCACCAACTTGGACCAACCACTTTTGAATGAGTCCTTCAGTCATGGTTAGGCCGAGCTTGGGCATTAAAATTTCTGTTGCCATAAGTGCCCTCCTATCCTTTCAAGTCCTGAATCAATTCATCAGCTACTTTCAAAACCTTATCCGCATCAGGGATATAGGCTTGTTCTAAGTTTGTCGCAAATGGAACAGGAGTATTTGGAGCACAAACACATTTCACTGGTCCATCAAGATAATCAAAAGCTTTATCTGAAACGACAGATGCAATGTCAGTTGCAGTATTGTTATGTGGGTTGGCCTCATCCACAATAATTAAACGACCAGTTTTCTTCACGGAATTTAACACTGTTTCTTCATCCCATGGAGCAACTGTACGAAGATCAATCACTTCTACAGAAATGTTGTCTTTTGCCAAGCGGTCTGTGACCTCATAGGCTACATACAACATCTTACCAATTGTCACAATTGTTAAATCCTTACCTTCTCTACGAACGGCAGCCTTACCAATTGGTACAGTATAGTATTCTTCTGGCACTTCCCCTTTTAGTCCATATAAAGTCTTGTCTTCAGAAAAGATAACTACATTATCATCCTCTATTGATGCTAGGAGTAATCCTTTGGCATCATAAGGGGTAGCAGGAACGACCACCTTAATACCAGGAATCGATCCAAATAAACCGTAATAGGATCCAGAGTGTTGCGCAGCAGCTGAAGCTCCTGCCCCGTGCATAGTACGAACAACCATGGGAACTTTAGCTTTACCGCCAAACATGTAACGCATCTTAGAAGCCTGTCCTAATAGGGCATCAAAACAGAATCCAATAAAATCATTAAACATCAACTCTGGTACAGGTCTTAGTCCCGTAAGCGCCATCCCCACCGAAGCTGATAAATAGCCGTGCTCAGAAATCGGAGTATCAATAACACGTTCCCTGCCATATTTCGGCATCAATCCTCGTGTGATACCCATGACACCGCCCCAGGCATCCTCGTTATTATTTTCTAAGTGTTCAACATTAACACCACCTGAGATATCCTCTCCTAGGAGAACAACTCGCTCGTCTCTTTCCATGGCTTGATCGAGCCCTTCATTGATGGCTTTCATAAATAATGTTTCTCTAGTCATTATGAATCCTCCTCAATCAGTCTGCAAATACGTCTTCGTAGAGAGCTTCTTCTTTTGGAATTGGGCTCTCTTGAGCAAAGTGGATTGCATCTTCAACATCTTTTTGTGATTGGGCAACAATCTCATCCAATTCATCTTGGCTAAGGATACCCTTTTCAGTTACCAGGTCACGAAATACTTCCAAGGCATCCACATCTGCCCATTCTTTTTCGATTCCATCTGGTGCTTTGTATTTTTGCTCATCTCCTTCGAAATGGCCATGGTTACGATAAGTAATAGCTTCAATTAACGTTGGACCATCTCCACGACGCGCACGTTCAACGGCCTCTTTAGCCACTTGATAAACAGCAAATAAGTCCTTACCATTAACGCGAACTCCAGGCATATTGTAAGCTTGTGCACGTTCAGCAATTGTTGGAGAACCTGATGAATACCATTGTGGTGTTGATTCTGCAAAAAGGTTGTTTTCATTTACAAATACCACAGGTAGATTCCAAATAGAGGCCATGTTTAAGCACTCATGAAAATTACCTTCATTGGCAGCTCCGTCACCAAAGAAACACACAGCAACATCATCAGTCTTTAGATATTTGTTGCGCATAGCAGCTCCAGTCGCAAGACCAAAGCCTCCTCCTACCATACCATTAGCACCAAGGATTCCTTTATCCAAGTCAGCGATATGCATAGAGCCACCCTTACCTTTACCAAGCCCAGTAGACTTACCAAAGATTTCAGCCATCATTTTTTTAAGGTCTCCACCTTTAGCCACACAGTGTCCATGTCCTCGATGTGTGCTAGTAATGTAGTCTTTATCAGTCAAGTTAGCACATACTCCAGTCGCAATAGCTTCCTCACCTGAGTAAAGGTGAACAAATCCTGGAATTTGACCGATTGAAAAGAAATGTCGTGCATTTTCTTCAAAATTTCGAATATCCCACATAGTCTTATACATGGATTTAGCCTCTTCTTTTGAAACATTTTCCACACCAAGATCATGGGCAGTCTGAACCTTAACTTCTTCCTTGGTTAAGGTTTGTCCCTGATGTTTTTCTTTCATTAGGGCTTGTGGCAATTCTTGATAATGTGTCATATTGTTTCCTCCTTCTATAGAGAGCTTTATAAAAAACAAATATTATTGACAGATATATAGATTTGAAAAAATGAGAATGGCTGTGCTAAACCTATCCATCGACCTTAGGACCTTAAAATCAGTCTTGCAACTTCCTGAACCAACTCAGAAATTGTTGGATGTGCAAAAATTGTCTTATCAAGCTGATCAAGTGTTCCTTCAGCATCTTTCAAGACAATCAAGGATTGTAAAATATCAGTTGCATGTGGGCCAACGATAACGGCACCTAATAGTAGGTGATAGCGTTTTTCAGAGACAATTTTAACAAAACCTTTTGCTGAATTAGACGCAATGGCTCGACCATTATAAACATAAGGAAGTTGACCAACTGATATATCATATCCTTGTTGTACCGCCTCCTCTTCTGACAAGCCAAAGGAAGCAATCTCTGGCGTTGTAAAGAGCGACCGTGGAACACTTGAATTATCAACCGGTTCCTCAGCCTGACGACAAATGGCTCGAACAGCTTTGATTCCCTCGCTACTAGCAACATGAGCTAACATATATCCAGGAATCAAATCCCCAATCGCATAAACACCTGATTGAGATGACTCGTAATAACTATCTACCTTAATAAAGCCTTTTTCGGTCAGCTCCAAGCCCATCATTTGGGCTAACTCAATATTTGGCTTACGCCCTGTTGCTACAAGTAAGTTATCATAAGAGTAGGACTTGCCATTTGCTAGAATTACAGCATTTTCTTCAACTCTATCTATGCTAACTCCTTCCAGTATAGTAATTCCAAGTTGCTCCATCTTTTCTCTAATAATGGAACGTGCTTCGTCATCTTCAGTTGCCAAAATTGTTGGTGCAACCTCTATTACTGTCACATCCACACCTAGTGGAGCCATAGCAAAAGCTAACTCAACGGAAATAATACCCCCACCAATGATAACCAAACGTTGAGGAAGTTCCTTTAAGTTGAAAAAGCTATCTGTTGTCAAATAGTCAACATCGTTAATACCAGAAATAGGAGGAATAAATGGATGACTCCCCGTCGCCAAAATAACAGACTTACCTGAGACTCTTTCACCATTAACTTGGAAGGTTTTATCAGAAATATAAGCTGCCTCACCTTCAATATAGGTGATCCCTAATTGTTTAAAACTTGATTGAATACCAGACTGTAGTGTTGCTACGACTTGATCTTTGCGAGCAACAAGTTTTTGAAAATCAAGATTATCATTTAAAACTGTCACTCCATACTGAGAGGCTTCTTTAGCAGCTAATAGCCAATGGGCATGTTCAAGATAGGCTTTGGATGGGATACATCCAACGTTCAAACAGGTGCCACCTATGAAGTTTTTCTCAATGACAGTTACCTTTTTACCTAAACGGGCAGCTTCTTCAGCAGCAACATAACCACCAGGACCTGCCCCTATAATGAGAATATCACATTGACTCAAAACAATACTCCTTTCTAGAATGGAAGTCGGCTGTTAGCCGAACCACTTCAAGTAGGACAAAAACTCGGAGATATTTTTGAAAGCGTTTTCTATACTTTGATTATAAAACTAATACTTATGAAAATCAAGTAATTCACTGAAAATGCGATGTTTTGGTGGTGAAAACATTCACAAGTAATGCAAACGTTTGCCATTCCCTATTCGGGATGACGTCAGCACTTATACTTTGCTGATTTTTATATACACTAGATAAATACAAATCTCCCCAATCATTAAATAATTCTTCAAAATGTTATAAAAAACACTCTAGCGTCTATAGCTTGGATAAAACTATAGAAATTAGAGTGCTTTTACTATGTATGAGAAAGAATATGTATATAGAATTAAAAAGGAATTTTAATTAATCTAAAGAAAACTGATTTTTCACCTGAGTAATATCGTAATGTTAAGGATTTGTCATAGTTTTTGGTGTTGTTTTAAAAGTGAGTAGTTAGGAGTAAAACAACCTTAAATTTCTTGTAGAGCAATTTCCATGTTTTAAGTGAAAAATCAATCGATTTTAGAACTATTTATCGTCCTTTTTAATCATATTTTTCACACCTTCGATAGCTCCTTCAACAGCATCTTTGGCATCTTCGGCAACTTCTTTCACTTTTGAGACTGCTTTTTCAGCAGCACCCTCTTTTTCTGTTTTTTTATCACCAGTTACTTTTCCGAAACCTTCTTTAATAGCGCCTTTAGCTTGGTTAAGTTTTTCTTCTACTGACATAGTGTCAACCTACATTAATGAATTGTTTTAAATATTGAAAGGAATATGTAAAGAACTTAGATTGTTCAAAAGAGGATTGATTTTCCACTTGAGTAATCTTTTAAAGATATTGATTTGTAGATAAATTGAATGTAATCAGTATAAATGAGTTATTAGGAGTAGGATATGACATCCCTATCTTTTTCATACAGTAGTTTTTAAGACTTTGTGTGAAAAATCAATTAATCTTAGAACTATTTATCGTCCTTTTTAACCATATTTTTAACGCCTTCGATTGCTCCTTCAACAGCATCTTTGGCATCTTCGGCAACTTCTTTAACTTTTGAAACTACTTTTTCAGCAGCTCCTTCTTTTTCAGTTTTTTCATCACCAGTTACTTTTCCGACACCTTCTTTAATAGCGCCTTTAGCTTGGTTAAGTTTTTCTTCTACTGACATAGTGTTACCCTCCATTGGAAAATTAGATTATTGAAAATGAACGTTTTTAAACTTTTTTAGGCATAAAAGAATTTAGTGAACTCTTGGTTCTGATTTAGCAGTCGCTTCTGAGACAGCTTCAACGCCTTCACTAACTTTTTCCTTTGCAGCCGAGAAGCCATCACTCAATCCCTGTTTTGCGCTTTCAAACTTATCGGAAGTAAATTCACTTGTTGATTCAACAACTCCAGTTACTCGATCTTGTAGGCTTACTGAGTCTGCTTCATGTTGCTCTTTAGTCTTGATATCAACAACATCTACATTAACTTCAACCACTTCCAAATCAGTCATCTTAGAAATTTCTGAAACAACAACCTCTTTGATTTTCTTGTATAGTTCAGGAACATTCTTTTGATATTCGACAATTACGTTCAAATCAACAGCAACTTGCTCTTTACCAACTTCAACATTGACTCCGCTTGCAACGTTATCAGTATTGACAAGTTTTTCAGCTAGGTTTGAGAAAAAGCCTCCATCAATAGCCAGCAAACCTGGAATATTTTCTAAAGAAAGACCAATAATTTTTTGAATGACTTTATCTTCGTAGGTCAATTCGCCTTTTACTTCTTCTACTTTTTTTTCTACTTTTGACATATGAATCTCCTTTACTATTTAAATAATTGTTTTTGTTGAATATAATATCCAATTCCAACTCCTAGAATGGCGCAAATCAAGACAAACAAAGTCTTAAAAAAACCATAGGATAGGATGAAGCAAGCTAAGATAGCACCCGCTAATCCGGAAAGAAATGGATATTGGTATTTTTTAAACCATTCCATTTTTTACTTCCTTACTTTACACGACTAACAGTTTTTTTACGTGGTGGTTTTGGCTTGTATTCTTTTACAGAAATATACAGTTTTACACGATGATTCATTCCAAAAAACTGTGTCAATCCATCAGCAATCTCATCTTTAATTATTTGAGTTCGTTTAATAATGTTGTCTGATGGAAGCATTTGTCCTTCTACGTGAACTAAACATTTATTCTTACGACTGTTTACCTTAATAGTAGGATCCTTTATAAAATTGTGATTAGCAACCACACAACGAACAAATCCTTCAATAGCTGAATTTTTTAATTTTAGTTCACCATCGACATCAGGTAATTGAATCTCTAAATATTGTTTAGGATAAAAGAGTATAACAAGCATTAGAAACAACACTACAGCTGAAAGTACTAGAGCACCCCAGAAAATATATCTTGAAAGATAAAAGTCTAAAAAGGAAATTTGTTTCCAATCAACTAAATGAAGTCCTAAGCCACTGACTTTATGATAATCTAGCAAAATAGGAATCAAAATTGTCAAGATTAAAATACATAAAATAAGGTAAAGTATTTTTTTGGTTTTTGACATATTGAATCCTTTCATCAACAGAATTTGAACTTTAATATATTCCTGTCAAAAGATTCAAGTTCATTCTTTTTTCCCTAGGAAAAATGATACTACTGCAACAACAATGACTGCTCCTAAGATTGATGGAACTAATGCCATTCCAGCTAGACTAGGTCCCCATGCACCGAAAAGTGATTGTCCAACAGATGAACCGACTAAACCTGCAAAGATATTAGCGATTATTCCCATGGAGCCTCCCTTTTTAGTGATTACACCTGCAATAAGACCGATAAAGCCTCCTACGATAATAGCCCAAAGCATAATGTCTCCCCCTTTCTAAATTGAGGAAAGTTAGGTTGTTTGGAAATCAAACAATCTAAAGAGTTACATTTTAGCTAAAACATTTTTTATATTAATCTTAACAATCATAAGATTAATGTTAGTATATACCTGTTAATAACAGTATAAGTTAATCAAATTGATAAGTCAATGAAAATGTTTGCGCTTACAAAAAAATAGAATGAAAATTGTCAATTGTTTTGCAAACGATTGCATAGATTTGCAAGTATGTTTATGTTATGATTCTTGTAGTTTTTTGAACAGTTTTGTAAATACTCTACATACATGGTTATTACTATCAGACCATTCTGATAATTGAATAATTCATCAATAAAACCTTTGATTATGGTGGTATGACCTTAAAATTTTTAGCCAATTGAAACGTTAAAAAAAAACGCCCTAAGAAGTAAGAGTGACGAAAGTGGAAATAAAATGTATAATTGAAACATGTAAACCCTTACACACTTTTTCTTTATGAAGTATCATCCAATAAAAAGCCTAAATCTTACACAGGATACTGTGTTATTTTCAGTAGGAGTTTAAAATTCAAAAAGGAGATAAATATGGATATTAGAGAAACATTGAATCGTCAGGATTACACTAAATTAGACGAATTTAGTAAACAGCTTGAGGGCTTTGAAGGACTCTTTGCAGACAAGGATTTGCTTAAAATGCGTCAGGAATTGACCAAAATTAATAAGGATGAGGTCGTTGGTTTATGCTCAGAAATTAATGGATATAAAACAGGTTTTATGGATGCATTAACCCTATTGGATTCTGAAACAGATTTGCAAGCTTTCAAAGAATTGTTTGAGAAGTGGTGGATTGATTATGAATTTGATCAACGTATCAATGCACTACTTGGTCAATATCCTTATACCAATTTTGAGGAGAGAACTGATTACAAATTGAAAGTAGAATATAAAACACGCCCACGTAAAGAAGTTACAATAATAATAACCAATGATTTAGATACGTCGTCAAAGAGTGAGCTTAAAAAGTTGACTATACTAACAAAGAGGGAGTACTGTTATGGAAAAAGTTTTGAAGGATGGTAAACTTTATTCTCTAATAGAATTTAGGGACAAAATCTATGAGGATTTAGATTTATCAAAAAGTGACTTAACCACTTTATTGTGTGCGATATTGATTGCATCTATTGGTTTGAATATGAATTCTATTCCAACAATCATAGGGGCAATGTTGATTTCTCCATTGATGACACCTATCCTTGGAGTAGGTTTTGCGTTAGCAATATTAGATATAAAACTTCTCAAAAAGTCGTTTAAAATTCTTTTTATTCAAGTTGCAGTAAGCCTTTTAGCCTCTACACTTTATTTTTTACTTTCGCCCATTTCTTACGCAAGTACGGAAATTATTGCTAGAACTTCGCCCACAATTTGGGACGTTGTAATAGCATTCGTCGGTGGATTAGCCGGCATTATTGGAGCACGAAAGAAAGAAGCTAATAACATTGTTCCTGGTGTCGCCATTGCAACTGCTCTTATGCCACCCGTTTGTACCGTGGGGTATTCTATTGCCACAGGAAATCTTGAGTATATGATAGGGGCGTCATATTTGTTCTCCATTAACTGCAGTTTTATTATGATTGCTACATATATTGGCACTAATGTGATGATGGTTAATAATCCTTATGTTAAACATAATCGTGAAGCCTCTAAAATGCGAAAAATATTAATTCTAGTCTCGCTTGTTCTTATTATTCCAAGTTTAGCTTCTGCAACTACCTTAGTTAGAGATACGCTAATCAATGAGTCTATCAATAATTATCTATCTGATCAATTTGAAAACCATACTATTTTGAAAAAGAAATATAGTAAAGAAAATAATACACTAAAGCTAACCATTTCAGGTAAATATCTTTCAGAAGCTGAGTTACAAGGTATCATTAACAAACAAAATGAATATGGTTTGAAAAATATCTCGATTCAGGTTTCACAATTAACAAATGATAGATTAACTGAAAAAGAATTAGTCGACTACATCATTCAATATAAAAACGATGATGATCTTCAACAAATAGAAAAGGATAAGTAAAAAGAATCCCCAAATAACAACAAGTAATGTGAGATATTAATCTGATAAGCATAAGAAACCGTTGAAAAGTATTGTCACTAGTGGTCCATAGGAGAAATATCAATGAAAAAAGTAATGATAATTATTAATCCAACTTCTGGAGGAGAAACAGCATTAGATTATAAAGAGAGCTTGGAGAATAAGGCTAAAGAGTATTTTGATTATGTTGAAACTAAGATTACGCAAAAAGCCAAAGATGCAACTCAATTTGCTGAAAAAGCCTCTAAAGAAAAATATGATGCAGTAATTGTTTTTGGTGGAGACGGTACTGTAAATGAGGTTATTTCAGGGATTGCTGAAAAAAATCACATTCCAAAACTTGGGATTATTCCTGGTGGAACTGGTAATTTAATCACTAAGCTATTAGAAATCAACCAAAATATTGATCAAGCGATTGAAGAACTTGATTTCAATTTTACTAAAACCATTGATGTTGGAAAAGCTAATCAAAATTATTTTGGCTATATTTTTAGTGTTGGATCTTTACCAGAAGCTATTCATAACGTTGATATTGAAGATAAAACAAAGTACGGTATCTTTGCATATGCAATCAATACGATGAGGTCCGTTATGGAAGACGATGTATTTAATGTTCGTATTGAAAGCGAAAATGGCAATTATGAAGGTGAAGCTACTCAGGTCTT
>OBUR01000053.1_pt1 | contig 73294 bp, 68 predicted proteins | sample 1475951 | NCBI WGS metagenome assembly OBUR01 (sample SAMEA2579957, study PRJEB22360) | human gut metagenome
GAGCCAAGGCGAGCTCTCGTTGTAACTTTTTAAACGCTTTAGGTGAAAAGTCTGTAGTTTCTGGAATTTTAATGTCTTTCTTTTTCATCTTTGGCTTCACTATTTTCGGGGGGTGAAGGTTTGTATGAGGCGATTTTACGCCATCAAGCCCTCTTTCCCGAAATGCTTTTAGCCAATAAATGACGAGAGCGTGGGAAATTTTATGAAGTTTAGCCACCTCACGGATACCATAATCCTGTTCGGTGACGAGTTTGATAATTTTCAAACGAAATTGATAAGAGTAGGACATAATCTGCACCTCAAATTAGGTGTCCAGGTTTTGGGGTGTAGATCAAAGTGCGGTTAAATTTGACCGCACTTTTTTATGATTAATGATGATGTTCTGGTTTTGGTGGGAGTTTAGCTCTAGCTTTACCAACAGGGAGAATTAACGTCGCATAATTCGCTGAATGTTGACAAACTTTTTGATCTTCAAATGGTTCTTTATGAATCACTTTAAGTTTCCAAACACCTTCAATTAATGGAATAAAGTTAACTTTACCTTCACTGTCTGTTTTACCTGAAAACGCTTGTGGTTCACGGTGAGATGTTGCCGCTTCCATATCTTTCACGACAAAGGTATCAGATGTTGCAATAATCGTTTCGCCTGCAAGTGGTTGGTCTTTATAGAAAATCTGAACAGGGAAAGCTTCGCCCGCTTTAATTGTTTTTGGATCTTTAAGTGGCACGATTTCAAGTGGTAAGCCGAGGCGTGTTATTGCCATATCTGCATTTAATGGTTTTTTGCCCACTACAGTAAAAGCTTTACCAAACATTTGAGTTTGTTCGCAATAGAATGCATTTGGTGTGCCTTGTAAGTTATCCATTTTCCAACCTTCATTATTTTGTGACCAGAAAGTTGGTTTATAAGTCGCTGTTACCCAATATGAGCCGTCTTTTAACGGTTTTTCTGATTGATATTGGTAGTTTTCACCTTTTTGTACTAATGTTTGCATTTCACCATCTTGATTGATGAGTTTCATCGGTGGAAAAATCGCGAGACGTTTTTCAGGAATTTTTTCAACGTAGGGGTAGTCACCATAAGCTAAATCAGCTTTTAAAACGCTATTAGAAGCCAGTTGTGCCGGTGTTGCAACCCAAACTTCATGGGCTTGCGCGAGCGCAGAGAAGCCAAGTAGTGCTGTAATTAATGTTTTTTTCATTGTCTTTCCTTTTTAATTAATAAATCAATTTATAGAAAGTTTTCGATAGGGCGGAGGAGTATAACGAAAAAGAAAGGATAAAACGAACGAAAAAAGTTGATTTTGTGAGGAACTTCACATTTTTTAACCAAAAAGTGCAGTCAATAAAACGATTGTTTTTCTGACCGCACTTATTTTAAATCAAAAGCTAAATAGGCTTATTTTTTAGATGGTTTAATGGCTAATAAATTGCAGCTTAATTTACTAATTACATGTTCAGCTGTATTACCTAATAACGCTGCAGATAACCCCGTTCTTCCCACTGTACCTAAAATCACTAATTCAGCTTCAATTTCTTTCGCCACTTCAGGAATCACTTCTTCAGGAAAACCTTCGCGTACATGGGTATGATCTTCATCAATACCAAATTTTTGACGTAAGGCTTTCATATTGATGAGATGTTGGCCACGAATGCCATTTTCATAACCTGAAGTATTAAATTCAGGTAAATCAATCGCCATATTAATTGGCGCAACAGGGTAGGCTGCCACTAAATGTACGTTACCACGGTTTAAGTTTTCCGCTAAGCTTATTCCTGTTGAAACTAACTCTTGGTTGAATTCATCTTGATATTCTTGTTCACCTGACACATTAACCGCAACTAAAATACGGCGTTGGTGTTTCCAATCACCATCACGTACCATCAATACAGGGATTGGACATTTACGTAACAATTGCCAATCTACCGGTGTGAAAATCAATGAGGTAAAACTTTCTTCATCCTTAGTGTATTTCACAACAAGGTCATATTGATTTTTTTCAACTTCTTCATTTATTGCATCGGCTTCATTACTGTTCCATACAATATGAGATTCAAATTCAATTTCAGGATCAGCATATTTATCTAAATAAAATTGTACAGCTTGACGTTGTTGCTCAATGGCAGTTTTATGCATTTCACTTCGTTCTTCCGAAGAAAGAAGAGCAGACATCTCATAAGATAAATCATAGACACTTAATAGCGCAGTAATTTTCACTTTTTTTTCACTTTGCTGCTCTTTCGCCAAACGAACAGCTCGAGCAAGTGCGTATTGTTTTTCATTATCAGGATTAAGAACAACAAGAATATTATTAAATTTCATAAAACCTCCAAGAGATGAGATATCAATAGGATAGAAAAGATTTTAAACGATGACAAGAACCGATTATCAAAAAAGTGATCTCGTGCAAGTTTTTTTGTTTCAAATGTTTAAAAAGCGTGAAAACTCACGCTTTTAATTTATTCTGCTAATTGGATTTTGGTTTTATGTACACCGGTTAAATCAATCAATGCATTAATATCATTAATAGTAATGTATTTACCTTGAACAGAGAGGACACCGAGTTTTTGGAAACGGCCAAGTAAGCGGCTTATAGTTTCAACAGTTAATCCTAGGTAATTACCAATATCACTACGGGTCATGGTTAAACGGAATTCTTTAGCAGAGAAACCGCGAGCGGAGTAACGTTTTGATAGATTGTGAATAAAGGCCGCTAAACGTTCTTCAGCGTTCATTTTAGACAGTAACAAAATCATTTCTTGATCACTTTTGATTTCACTGCTCATTAAACGCATAATTTGCTGGCGAAGCTTAGGCATTTTCCCAGATAAATCATCTAAAATATCAAAGGGAATCTCACATACCATAGCAGTTTCCAACGCTTGAGCAAAACTTGGATGGCGCATATTGGTGATGGCATCAAAGCCCACTAAATCACCAGGCAAATGAAAAGACGTTATTTGTTCTTCACCGGTTTCACTAATAGTGTAGGTTTTGATCGTGCCGGAACGAATGGCATAAATAGAATTAAGTGTATCGCCCGCTTTAAAAAGAACTTGTGATTTTTGAATCGGTTTTTTACGCTCGATGATATTATCAAGCTGATCAAGCTCGTGCTCATTTAAAGTGAAAGGAATACAAAGCTGACTAATACTGCAATCTTGACAATGAATCGCACAACCGCCAGATTGAACTCTGCGCCCTGATTTGGTTTCTGAAACAAAAGTTTTCATTAGTTCCTCAAATCGATAAATATAGTGTAAAATTGATCTAACTCAATTATTCTACCACTAAATAGTCAATTAAAGAAGTTATCTAAGAGTAAATAGGTATGGCAGCAGAAAAATTAACCAAAAAACGTTTAATACAAATTGTGATTATGCTGATTATTTTAGTTAGTGCATTTGTGTGGCGATATGTATTGTGATAAATGTGACAAGTTTTAATGTTTTTAAGCGAATAAATCAAAGAACGATTTAAACTGTTTTTCTTTTTGAATAATCATACCTCACTGTATAAAGAGTAGAATTCTTAATGAATCATACATAATATCTATACATAAAAAGTGCGGTCGATCTATAAGAAGATTTTTAAGATCGATAAAAAATCCTGTATAATCTCAGAAATTTTTTGTTCAATTTCAAGCTTTTTAACCGAATGATCGAAACCTCACAAACCATTCCTGAACTCGTCTCATGGGCGAAAGAGCGGAAATTTTCGTTAAATCTGCCAACAGAGCGCTTAGTATTTTTATTGGCTATTGCCATCTACAACAACGAACGTTTAGACGGTGAAATGCTAGAAGCAGATTTAGTGGATATTTTCCGCCATACCATCAATGCTTTTGACCAATCAACAGACGCAATTGCTACCCGAGCCAATAATGCTATTAATGAATTGGTAAAACAGCGTTTTGTTAACCGTTTCAGTAGCGAATTTACTGAAGGGCTTTCCATTTATCGTCTAACGCCACTAGGTGTTGGCGTATCAGATTATTATATTCGTCAGCGTGAATTTTCTGCATTGCGTCTTTCTGTACAGCTCTCTATTGTGGCAGATGAAATTCAGCGTGCATCCGATGCAGCAGAGGAAGGGACTGCAAAAGGGGAAAATGAGCATTTTTGGCGTCGTAATGTATTTGCACCATTAAAATATTCTGTAGCAGAGATTTTCGATAGTATCGATTTATCACAACGTGTGATGGATGAAAATCAGCAAAGCATTAAGGAAGAAATTGCGAATTTGCTTACAAAAGATTGGCAGGCGGCAATTTCTAGCTGTGAACGTTTATTAGATGAAACCTCAGGCAATTTACGTGAGTTACAAGACACCTTAAATGCAGCGGGTGACAAGTTACAGGCTCAATTATTACGTATTCAAGATTGTGTAATTGGTCATGATGAGCTGTATTTTATTGAACAATTAATTACCGATTTACAATCTAAGCTCGACCGTATTATTAGCTGGGGACAACAAGCCATCGATTTATGGATTGGTTATGACCGTCACGTGCATAAATTTATCCGTACCGCCATTGATATGGATAAAAACCGCGTATTCTCACAACGTTTACGTAATTCTATCCACAGTTATTTCGATCATCCTTGGTTCTTGTGGACAGCTCAAGCAGAACGTTTGGTCGATCTGCGAGATGAAGAAATGGTATTGCGTGAAGATGATGCATTGGGTGAATTACCAGAAGAATTGCAATATGAGTCTTTAGCTGATTTGCATGATCAAATCGTCGAACATATGCAAGGCTTATTAATTCAATACCGTGAGAATAATCGTCCAATTGATTTAAGTTTAGTCTTAAAAGAACAGTTAGAAGCTTATCCACTTTCTCGTCATTTTGATGTGGCTCGTATTATAGTGGATCAAGCTGTGCGTTTAGGTATGGCAAATGATGATTTAGCCGGTATTTATCCGCAATGGCAGGAAATTAATGATTACGGCGCAGAAGTACAAGCGCATGTAATTGATAAATATTAATTCCGTGGCTTACCCAAAACGAATTCATAAAATGAGAAATTAACCATGACAGATATTCAAGATGTAATTTCCCCGAAATTGGCAAATGCCATTGCTAATCCTATTTTCCCGACAGTGGACAGCTTATTGCGTTCAGGTCGCCATATCAGCACCGATCAATTAGATAATCATGCTTTTTTGATGGATTTCCAAAATGAGTTGGATGGCTTTTACCGCCGTTACAACGTGGAGTTAATTCGTGCACCGGAAGGCTTTTTCTATTTACGTCCAAAAGCGACGACCTTAATTGCCCGTTCAGTGCTTTCCGAATTAGAAATGTTAGTAGGGAAGGTACTTTGCTATTTATATTTAAGCCCAGAACGTTTAGCACAGCAAGGTATCTTCAGTACGCAAGAAGTCTATGATGAATTACTGAATTTAGCAGACGAAGGCAAATTATTGAAAGCCGTTAATCAACGTTCCAGCGGTTCTGATTTAGATAAGCAAAAATTATCTGAAAAAGTACGCGCGGCGATCGGTCGTTTACGCCGTTTAGGCATGATTCATACCGTAGGTGAACAGCATAGCGGTAAATTTACGATTTCAGAATCAGTTTTCCGTTTTGGGGCTGAAGTCCGTTCTGGTGATGACCCGTTAGAAGCACAAGCTCGCTTAATTCGTGATGGGGAAGCAGCAACACCGCAATCCCTCGAATTGGAAAAACAAGCAAAAGCGGCAAGTCATGCTGATGAGCTTGATGATGAAGAAAGTGCGGTCGAAATTGATGAAGAATTTGATGATGCAGGAGAACAAGAATAATGTCTGATGTATTAGAACTTGAAAACAAAATCTATCAAGACGAACCTGAGCAATCAACTGAACAGGTTGAAGAAGAATTTATTGCTCCTGTATTAAGCCAACATAGTGGAGTAGAACGAGGTAAATTTCGTTCATTAACCTTAATTAACTGGAATGGTTTCTTTGCCCGCACCTTTGATTTGGATAAATTGGTGACCACACTTTCCGGTGGTAACGGTGCCGGTAAATCCACAACCATGGCGGGGTTTGTGACAGCGTTGATTCCAGACTTAACCTTGTTGCATTTCCGTAATACCACAGAAGCTGGCTCGACAGGCGGCTCGCGTGATAAAGGCTTACACGGTAAATTACGTCCAGGTGTGTGTTACGCAGTATTGGATACCATCAATTCCCGTCACCAAAGAATTCTCGTGGGTGTGCGTCTGCAACAAATTGTGGGTCGTGATAAGAAAGTGGATTTAAAAACGTTCTCGATTCAAGGTGTAGAATTATCCTTAAATCCGACCGCACTTTTCACCGAAACAGTCGGTGAACGTCAAGCGCGCGTACTTAATTTAAATGAATTAAAAGACAAAATTGAAAATCTTGGTGCGCAATTCAAGCAATATCATTCCATCACCGATTATCACGGCATGATGTTTGATTTGGGTATTATTCCAAAACGCTTACGTAGTGCCTCAGACCGTAGCAAATTCTATAAATTAATCGAAGCGTCTTTATACGGTGGTATTTCCAGCGCCATTACCCGTTCTTTACGTGATTACTTATTGCCAGAAAACCTTGGTGTGCGCAAAGCCTTCCAAGATATGGAAAGTGCGTTACGTGAAAATCGCATGACCCTTGAAGCAATTAAAGTCACACAATCTGATCGTGATTTATTCAAACATTTAATCACTGAAACCACTAATTATGTGGCATCAGATTATATGCGTAATGCCAATGAACGTCGTGGCAATATTGAAGCGGCTCTAGGTTTCCGTCGTGATTGGTATAAAGCAAAAGCTGAGCAAGAATTATCACAACATCGCTTAATTAACTTAAGCCGTGAAGCTGCAGAATTGGCAGAAAATGAACGTACTTTAGAAGTCGATCACCAAAGTGCGGCAGACCACTTGAACTTGGTATTAAATGCGTTACGTCATCAAGAAAAAGTATCGCGCTATCAAGAAGATGTGGCTGAGCTTACAGAAAAATTAGAAGAACAAAAAATGGTTGTGGAAACCGCAACCGAACAGCTTGAAGAAAGCCAAGCACAATTTGAGCAAACGGAACTTGAAATTGACCAAGTACGTGCGCAACTTGCAGATTATCAACAAGCATTAGATGCACAACAAACCCGTGCATTGCAATATCAACAAGCAATTGCTGCACTTGAAAAAGCGAAAACCCTGTGTGGTTTAGCAGATTTAAGCGTGAAAAATGCGGAAGATTACCAAGCTGAATTTGCTGCCCATGCAGAAAGTCTAACCGAGCAAGTGCTTGAGTTAGAACATAAAATGTCTATTTCTGAAGCGGCAAAATCACAATTTGATAAAGCCTATCAGTTGGTATGTAAAATTGCTGGTGATATGCCACGTTCAAGTGCTTGGGAAAGTGCTAAAGAATTATTGCGTGAATATCCAACACAAAAAATTCAAGCACAACAAACTCCTCAATTACGCGCAAAATTACATGAGTTAGAGCAGCGCTATGCTCAACAACAAAGTGCGGTTAAATTATTGGCTGATTTTAATCAACGAGCTGATTTATCTTTAGAAACCGCTGATGAACTCGAAGCATACCACGCTGAACAAGAAGAACTCATTGAAAGTTTAAATGAAGAACTTGCTGAGCAAGTAGAAAACCGTTCAACCTTGCGTCAAAAACGTGAAAGTTTGACCGCACTTTACGAAGAAAATGCTCGTAAAGCACCGGCTTGGTTAACTGCTCAAGCCGCTTTAGAACGCTTACAAGAGCAAAGTGGTGAAACCTTTGAACATAGCCAAGATGTGATGCATTTTATGCAATCACAATTGGTGAAAGAACGTGAACTGACTATTCAACGTGACAATTTAGAGAAGCAACGTCAACAATTAGACGAGCAAATTTCTCGTTTAAGCCAACCAGATGGTTCTGAAGATGCTCGCTTGAATGTGCTTGCAGAACGTTTTGGTGGTGTATTGCTTTCTGAATTGTATGATGATGTTCCAATTGAAGATGCACCTTATTTCTCTGCACTTTATGGTCCTGCACGTCATGCTATTGTTGTACGTGATCTCAACACGGTACGCGAACAATTAGCTAATTTAGAAGATTGTCCAGACGATTTATATTTAATCGAAGGTGATCCAAATGCCTTTGATGACAGCGTACTTTCAGCCCAAGAACTTGAAATGGGTGTTGTGGTGCAAGTGTCTGATCGTGAATTGCGTTATTCAAAATTCCCGCAAATTCCATTATTTGGCCGTGCTGCACGTGAAAAACATTTAGAAGAATTACAAGCTAAACGTGATGAGATTGCGGAAGAATACGCACAAATCGCCTTTGATGTACAAAAATGTCAACGTTTACACGAACATTTTAGTCAATTTGTTGGCTTGCATTTAGCGCTTGCGTTCCAACCAAACCCTGAAGAGGTGATGGCGGAAATCAATCAAGAACGCAATGAAATTGATCGCGAGCTCAATCAATTCTCAAGCACCGAACAACAAATTCGCATTAAATTGGATAATGCCAAAGAAAAAATGCAATTGTTGAATAAGTTAATGCCACAGCTTAACTTGCTTGCTGATGAAGAATTACTTGATCGCATTGAAGAATGCCGTGAACAACTAGATATTGCAGAACAAGATGAAAGCTTTATTCGTCAACATGGCGTTGCGTTGTCACAATTAGAACCGATTGCAAATACCTTACAAAGTGACCCAGAAAACTATGAGCGCTTGAAAGCTGATTTAACCCAAGCGGTTGAACGTCAAAAACAAGTACAGCAACGTGTATTTGCTTTAGCGGATGTGGTGCAACGTAAAAATCACTTCAGCTATGAAGATGCTGGTCAAGCAGAAACATCAGAGCTTAATGAGCAACTTCGTCAACGTTTGGAACAACTACAAGCACAACGTGATGCTCAACGTGAACAATTACGTCAAAAACAAAGCCAATTTGCACAATACAACCAAGTATTTATCCAATTACAAAGTTCTTATGACAGTAAAAATCAATTGTTAAAAGAATTAATTGCTGAGATTGGTGAATTGGGTGTGCGTGCTGATGAAGGGGCTGAGGAACGTGCAAGAAATCGCCGTGATGAGTTGTATCAACAACTTTCAACCAGTCGTCAACGTCGTTCTTATGTAGAAAAACAATTAACACTCATTGAAAGCGAAGCGGAGAACTTAAATAAACGTATTCGTAAAGCAGAACGTGATTACAAAACTCAACGTGAATTGGTTGTAGCTGCAAAAGTCAGCTGGTGCGTGGTTCTCCGTTTATCTCGCAATTCTGATGTGGAAAAACGACTCAATCGCCGTGAGTTAGCTTATTTATCTGCTGATGAGTTACGTTCAATGTCGGATAAAGCTTTAGGTGCGTTACGTACTGCGGTAGCAGATAATGAATATCTACGCGATGCATTGCGTATTTCTGAAGACAGCCGTAAACCGGAAAATAAAGTCCGCTTCTTTATTGCAGTGTATCAACATCTTCGTGAACGTATTCGTCAGGATATTATTAAAACAGATGATCCGATTGATGCAATTGAGCAAATGGAAATTGAGCTTAATCGCTTAACAGAAGAATTGACTGGCCGTGAGAAAAAATTGGCGATCAGTTCTGAAAGTGTGGCGAATATTATGCGTAAGACCATTCAACGTGAACAAAACCGTATTCGCATGTTGAACCAAGGCCTACAAAATATTGCTTTCGGTCAAGTGAAATCGGTACGTTTAGTGGTCAATATTCGCGATACACATGCGATGTTGCTTGATGTGCTGTCTGGTAAACAGGAAGAATACCAAGATTTATTCAGTGATAACCGTATTACTTTCTCTGAAGCCATTGCGAAACTTTATCAACGCATCAACCCGCATATTGATATGGGCCAACGCACAGCACAAACTATCGGTGAAGAATTATTGGATTACCGTAATTATCTCGAGTTAGAAGTTGAAGTATTCCGTGGTGCAGATGGCTGGTTACGAGCTGAAAGTGGCGCATTATCGACAGGTGAAGCGATCGGTACGGGTATGTCAATCCTATTAATGGTTGTACAAAGCTGGGAAGAGGAAAGCCACCGTATTCGCGGTAAAGACATTGTGCCATGTCGTTTACTCTTCTTGGATGAAGCTGCTCGTTTAGATGGTAAATCTATTTCCACCTTATTTGAACTTTGTGAACGTTTGGATATGCAATTACTTATCGCAGCACCAGAAAACATTAGCCCAGAAAAAGGTACAACCTATAAACTCGTGCGTAAAATCGCCGGCAACCAAGAACAAGTTCATGTGGTTGGTTTGCGTGGCTTTGGCGCAACAGAGTAGTTGTACTATTATGTAAAGAAAGTGCGGTTAAAGATTTAAATTCTTTTAACCGCATTTTAATATTTAAGGAATAAATGATGAAAATTTTTACATCTCAAAAAGGGATTCTTACTCAGCTTAAACAAGGAAAGTTTAAGTTAGAAAAAGATATACAAAATTTATTTGAGCATAACTTATCTCTGTTGACTGGATATATTTTAATTCGGTCCGAATTTTCTATTAAAAACTCACGTATAGATACCTTGGCATTTGATCCTGAAGCTAAAGCATTTGTGATCATTGAATATAAAAGACAGCAAAACTCTAGTGTGGTAGATCAGGGGATTTCTTATCTTAATTTAATGCTTGAATATAAAGCTGATTTTCTCATTGAGTATAATGAAACTGAAAGTAAGCAATTAAAAAGAAGTGATATAGATTGGTCTCAATCTAAAGTGATTTTTGTTTCTCCATCATTTAATGATTTCCAAATCCAAGCAACAAATTTTAAAGATTTACCAATTGAATTATGGGAAGTAAATTGCTTTGATAATGAAATTATAACTGTAAATCTTATCAATAAATCTAAATCAGCGCCCAATATTAAGACAGTCACAACTGAAGAAACAAAAGAACTTTCTACACTAAAAGAAATTAAAGTTTACCAAGAAGATGATCATTTGAATGATAAACCTGATTTTATACAAGAATTATATGAAACCTACAAACAGGCAATTTTAAATTTAGAACCTAATATTGAGGTTGTACCTAGAAAACGCTATATCGTTTTTAAAAAAGATAGAAATATTGTAGATATTGGAATTCAGAAAAAGGCTTTAAAACTATGGATTAATCTTCCCTATGGTGAATTAGATGATCCAAAGAAACTAGCTAAGAATGTAGAAGATACGGGACATTGGGGAAATGGTGATTATGAGATTTCTACTGATAGTACTCAATATCTTGAATATATAATGAGTTTAATTAAACAAGCTGTTAAGGATTAAAATTATGCACAACCTTATTTTTGCCATTTTATGTAGTGTTGCTGTATCGGTATTACTCAAAGTTGCGCGCAAGAAAAATATCATTATTGAACAAGCAATTGCGTTTAACTATATTGTCGCTATTTCATTAAGCTATTTCTTACTCAAACCTGATTTCAAAGGATTAGAATTTACTGAATATCTAGCACAAAGTGATAGCACACCTATTTTCCTAGCGTTAGGTATTTTATTACCAACCGTATTTATCATTATGTCTAAAGCAGTTGAATTTGCAGGTATCGTGCGTTCAGATGCAGCACAACGCTTATCGTTATTTCTACCGATTGTTGCCTCTTTTATTATTTTCCATGAAACATTAAGTCAGCCTAAAATTGTTGGTATTATTTTGGCATTCATCGGTTTATTCTGTATTTTGAACAAATCGAATGAACAAAGTGCGGTCACTTTTAAGGGTATTTTAGGCTTAATCGGTGTTTGGTTTGGTTATGGCACCATTGATATCTTATTCAAACAAGTAGCCAAAAGCGGGGGAGCATTCCCAACCACATTATTCATTGCTTTCTCATTAGCCGCTTGTGTCATGTTCCTGTATTTATTCCTAAAACGCACTCAATGGACGGTGCCAAGCTTTATTGGTGGCATTATTTTAGGTGTATTGAATTTCTTCAATATCCTGTTTTACATTAAAGCGCACCAAAGTTTCGGACAAAATCCAACCTTAGTTTTTGCGGGAATGAATATTGGTGTTATTTGTTTAGGTACCATCGCCGGCGCATTTTTCTTCAAAGAAAAAATCAGTAAAATCAACTGGTTTGGTGTTCTTATTAGTCTTTCAGCAATTTTCTGTTTATATTATTTAGATAAAATTTTGGCTTAATTATGGCAAACGATTTTAGTTTTTTTATCTACGATTACGAAAGTTTTGGTATCAATCCGGCAAGTGATCGTCCTGCTCAATTTGCTGGTATTCGTACCGATGCCGATTTCAATATTATTGGTGAGCCTATTATGTTGTATTGCAAGCAAACCAATGATTATTTGCCCGCCCCGGAAGCCGTAATGGTCACAGGAATTACACCACAAGAATGTAATGAAAAGGGGATTCCGGAACCTGAATTTGCTGCAAAAATTCTAGCTGAGTTTTCACAACCTAATACTTGTGTGATGGGTTACAACAACATTCGTTATGACGATGAAATGACGCGTTATACCTTTTACCGTAACTTCATTGATCCCTATGAATATAGCTGGAAAAATGGCAATTCTCGTTGGGATTTACTGGATTTGGTACGAGCCTGTTATGCTTTGCGTCCAGAGGGAATTAATTGGGCTTATGACGATGATGGTATGCCAAGCTTTCGCTTAGAAAAGCTAACCAAAGCAAATGGTATTGAGCATGAAAATGCCCATGATGCGATGGCGGATGTGTATGCAACCATCGCTATGGCTAAATTAATCAAAGAAAAGCAGCCTAAATTATTTCAATTCTTCTTTGAGCATAGAGGTAAAAAGGAAATTGAGAAACTGATCAACACCGCGGAAATGACACCATTAGTGCACGTTTCGGGCATGTTGGGTAATTATCGCGGCAATTGTGCTTGGGTAGCACCATTAACATGGCATCCAACTAATCAAAATGCCGTAATCGTCTGTGATTTATCAGGTGATATTGATAATTTACTCAGTAAAAGTGCGGTTGATTTGCGACAAGATTTATATACCAAGAAAAGCGAGCTAGAAGAAAGGGGAGTTTCATCAGTCCCACTAAAATTGGTTCATATTAATAAATGCCCAATTTTGGCGCCTGCAAAAACGTTACTGCCGGAAAATGCAGCTCGTTTAGGGATAGACAGACAACATTGCTTAGTTAACTTAGCAAAATTGCGCCAATCCTTAGATATTCGTGAGAAAGTTATTGAAATCTTCTCAGAAGAACGCGAATTTGAGCCGAGTGATAATGTGGAAACTGAACTTTATAACGGTTTCTTTAGCAATGCCGATAAAAACAATATGGCTATTTTACGTGATTTACCACCTGAAAAATTAGCTGAGCATGGTTTAGCATTTGAAGATAAACGGATTCCTGAATTGTTGTTCCATTATCGCTCAAGACATTTTTATAAAACTCTAAATCGTGCAGAGCAAATCAAATGGCAAAAATACCGCCAACGTAAATTAGAACAAAGAGCGGTTAAATTTGAAGAAAGTTTACAACGGTTAGTAGAGGAATATTCGGATAATCCAATTAAGCTAAATTTACTGCAACAGATTTATGAATACGGAGCAAAACTGTTATCTTAATCTTATACATATCGTGACATAGTCACACGAATACTATTCATCAAAAACGTAAATCTTATTCCCTGAGATTTACGTTTTTCTTTTTCAAATCTTGATGATATTCACCTCATAAAATAACGCAGAATTCACGTAGCGTTGTCATGATTTGATACATATAAACTTCTTTATTTTTTCCTTACATAACAACTTTAGAGTGTATAAATCATTATTTAATCTTATTGCAAGGTATTGTGAAGCTAGATTTTGCATCGTTTGAGTGATATTCGCACCCTGTGTATAACCCTGTGATTTATTTAGCTCATAGCCTTCACTAACCCGATAACTAATTTCGCATAATGTATATTATGTTAAATTAAATATATAAATATGTCACAAAACAATATGGGTGACTATCCTATTTCATGTATTGCCAAAATAAGATGACTTTGGCTTATGGATAAAAAGAATAAATGGATGTCTTTAAATAGAAGAATTGTAATTAGTATGAAATTTATAGATAACGCTATGCGAATTCTAAATGCAATTGCGTGCATCAATTCACCAGATTTAATCATTTTTGATCTGATAATAAGAATTGATTTTATGACATTACATAAATGAGAATAATTAACATTAATTTTTCTTTTACTATTAGTTACTTATAAAAAAATATTTAAAAAAATACTTGAATATTCTCATTTACAAGATTAGAATGCATATTGATGACAAGTTAAGCTGTCTTGTTTTTATTTTTAATCTCTACTTAATAAGGAAAGGAGTTGGTTATGCTTAATAAAGCAATCACAGATAAGTTAAATGAGCAGATCAATTTAGAGTTCTACTCTTCTAATGTTTATTTACAGATGAGTTCTTGGTGTAGTAAACACGGTTACGAAGGTGCTGCAGCATTTTTACTTCGTCATGCTGATGAAGAATTAGAACATATGCAAAAATTATTCCAATACGTAAATGAAACTAGTGGCATGCCACTTTTAGGTAAAATTGATGCACCTAAGAATGACTACAAATCACTTAAAGAAGTATTTGAAACCACACTTGAACATGAAAAACTCGTTACTTCTAAAATTAATGAATTAGTTGAAGTAACTTTTGCAAACAAAGACTATTCTACTTTTAACTTCTTACAATGGTACGTTGCAGAACAACACGAAGAAGAAAAATTATTCAATAGCATTATTGATAAATTTAACTTGCTGGGTGAAGATGGTCGTTCGCTTTACTTTATCGATCGTGATTTAGCAACATTATAATTTTAGAAGGAGAATACAAAATGTTATCAGCAAACGTAATCAAATTATTAAATGATCAAATGAACCTTGAGTTCTACTCTTCAAACCTTTACTTACAAATGAGTGCATGGTGCGAACAAAATGGTTTTGAAGGTGCGGCTAAATTCTTATCAGCTCACGCTGCAGAAGAAATGCAACACATGCGTAAATTATTCACTTATTTAAATGAAACTGGTGCATTAGCGGTAATCACTGCAATTGAAGAACCTGCACATGAGTACAAATCATTAAAAGAAATCATTGAATTAACTTACGAGCACGAAAAATTGATCACAAGTAAAATCAATGAATTAGTGGGTAAAACTTTTGAAGAAAAAGACTACTCTGCATTCAATTTCTTACAATGGTATGTTGCAGAACAACACGAAGAAGAGAAATTATTCAGCGGTATTTTAGATAAATTAAATCTTCTTGGCGAAGATGGCAAAGGCTTATTCTTAATTGATAAAGATTTAGGTAACCTTGCAGGTCAAACCGCTTAATTAGATAATCATAAAGCTTAGTAGAAATACTAAGCTTTTATTTTACCCATTATTTGTGACAACGTATCAAATTATTTTAAACTTCCCTTTTATCCTCGATACAAGTTGATGAAATTTAAAACAACCACACGTTTTTAATAAAATTTTACTTGCAACGAAGTCAGATAAACGTATAATCAGAACAACCCAAATGCCTGGGTGGCGAAATTGGTAGACGCAGCGGATTCAAAATCCGCCGGTGAATAACCGTGTCGGTTCGAGTCCGACCCTAGGCACCACAGAATTTATAAGCTCTGAAGTTAATTCAGAGCTTTTTTATTAGCTAAAGTAAATCAATATGACAGAACAAATCCTAGATAAAAAACAGACTTATAATTTCAATAAATTGCAAAAACGCCTTCGCCGTAATGTAGGCAATGCAATTGCTGATTTTGGCATGATTGAAGAGGGCGATAAAGTAATGGTTTGTCTTTCTGGTGGTAAAGACAGCTATACACTTCTTGATATTTTGTTGAATTTACAACAAAGTGCACCGATTAAATTTGATATTGTAGCGGTCAATTTAGACCAAAAACAGCCAGGTTTTCCTGAGCATGTTTTACCAGAATATCTGCAAAGTATTGGTGTGGATTATAAAATCGTTGAAGAAAATACTTATGGCATCGTGAAAGAGAAAATTCCAGAAGGTAAAACAACGTGTTCTCTCTGCTCTCGCCTACGCCGTGGTATTTTATACCGTACAGCAACAGAACTTGGTGCAACCAAAATTGCACTTGGACACCATCGTGATGATATGTTGGCTACCCTATTTCTGAATATGTTCTACGGTGGAAAATTAAAGTCTATGCCTCCAAAATTGATTTCAGATGATGGCAAACAAATCGTGATTCGTCCATTGGCTTATTGTAAAGAAAAAGATATTGAAAAATATGCCGTAGCCAAAGAATTCCCAATTATCCCTTGTAATTTATGTGGTTCTCAACCTAATTTACAACGTCAAGTGGTGAAAGAAATGTTGAATACTTGGGACCGTCAATATCCAGGTCGCTTAGAAACCATGTTTAGCGCGATGCAAAACATTACGTTGTCACACTTATGTGACCCAAAACTCTTCGATTTCAAAGGCATCAAACATGGCCAATCACTTGATGGTATTGAAGGGGATACCGCATTTGATGAAGAACGCATCGAACCAATGAAATTTGATGATGAAGAAGCGTCCGACTACGCCGATAATGAAATGATCAGCTTTAAAGAAGTAAATTAATATGATTACCGTGCAAGGAAAACAAATCGAAACCGACGCCTTTGGCTATTTGTTAAATATTGCAGAGTGGAATGAGGATGTAGCAAAACATATCGCTCAGCTAGAAGGTATAGAACTGGCCGAAGCTCACTGGGAAGTGATTTATTTTGTGCGTGATTTCTATCAAGAATATAACACCTCCCCTGCGATTCGAATGCTGGTAAAAGCCGTGTCAGAAAAATTAGGCTCAGATAAAGGTAATAGTCGCTATTTGCAACGACTCTTCCCTGACGGACCAGCTAAGCAAGCAACCAAACTGGCGGGTCTGCCAAAACCAGCTAAATGCTTATAAAATAACGTAACCGCACGATAAAGTACGGTTATTTTTTACTTAAATTTCGCTATATACTTATAAAAACAACGAATTTTGAGTGTATGAACAAATTCTCCCTTACCTTTCCTCTTTTACTTTGCCTACTTATTAGACTCATTTTATGTTCGCTCTCTTGGGGGCGTTTTAAGTAAAGAAAATGCTGAACAAATTTTGAAAGGCTTATCACCAATTTAGTTGTATTTTCAACTTATATATTTATCTATATAATATCTACTCTTTTTAACTTAAACATAAGGAAATGCTAAATGAAAATTAGTGCAAGAAACCAACTTAAAGGTACTGTAAAATCAATCGAAACTGGTTCTGTGAACGCAATCGTACACATTGATATCGGTAATGGTAACGTAATTTCTTCTACTATCTCTATCGATGCAGTAAAAGAATTAGGTTTAGCTGTTGGTAAAGAAGCATATGCGATTATCAAAGCAACGTCTGTAATGGTTGGTGTTGAATAACTTCATAAACTATTCAAAATTATATGTAACCGTACTTTAAAGTGCGGTTATTTTTTGTCTTTTTTCTCCTTTTTAGAAACCTTAAAGAGTTTTTATTAATTTTATTCATGCAAATACTGAAAATTATGAAGTTGTATAATCTTTTATTTTATTGCATTCTATACATGAAGAGACGTTTAGACGTCCAAACTAAGCAAAACAATAGAAGGATTAATTATGACAACATTTCATTTAGCAGGATTTCCGCGTGTAGGCGCAAAGCGTGAACTTAAATTTGCCCAAGAGCGTTACTGGCGTGGCGAAATTGCAGAAGCGGATTTATTAGATATTGCAAAAAGATTACGTGAACTAAACTGGCAACACCAAGCCAAGGCAAATGCTGATTTTGTCGCGGTGGCAGATTTCACACTTTACGATCACATTTTAGATTTACAAGTGGCAACAGGTGCGATTCCTGCTCGCTTTGGTTTCGATAGCCAAAACTTAACACTCGATCAATATTTCCAATTGGCGCGTGGCAATAAGACACAATTTGCGATTGAAATGACAAAATGGTTCGATACCAACTATCACTATCTTGTACCAGAATTCCATAAAGAGACACAATTTAAAGCCAATCCCGCACATTACGTGACACAAATCCGTGAAGCTAAAGCACTTGGGTATCAAGTTAAACCAACAATCGTTGGTCCACTCACCTTCCTTTGGTTAGGTAAAGAAAAAGGCACTGCATTTAATCGCTTTGATTTATTAGCAAAACTCGTGCCAGTTTATGTTGAAATCTTAAATTCGTTAGCTGCTGAAGGTGTGGAATACATTCAGATTGATGAACCCGCTCTCACCTTAGATTTACCGGCAGAATGGGTTGCCGCTTATAAAGCGGTTTACGCCACTTTTGCTGAACAAGTGAAAGCGAAATTATTGCTTGCGACTTATTTTGGTTCTGTGGCAGAACATGCTGATTTGTTAAAAGCCTTACCTGTTGCAGGTTTACATATTGATTTAGTACGTGCACCTGAACAACTTGTTGCCTTTGCGGATTATGACGAAATCTTATCTGTGGGCATCATTGATGGTCGTAATATTTGGCGTGCAAACTTAAATCAAGTGTTAGATGTGGTTGAGCCATTAAAAGCGAAATTAGGCGATCGTTTATGGATTGCGCCAAGCTGCTCTCTCCTTCATACACCTTATGATTTAGAAGTCGAAACACAGCTACAAGCCAATAAGCCTGAACTCTATCAATGGTTGGCTTTCACGCTACAAAAAATTCAAGAATTACGTGTTATTAAGACTGCACTAGAGCAAGGCCGTGAAGCGGTTCAAGCTGAATTAGCAGCTTCTCAAGCTGCTGCGGATGCACGCAAAAACTCGCGTGAAATTCACCGCACTTGTGTGGCAGAACGTTTAGCAAACTTATCGGAAAATGCCGACCAACGTAAATCGCCATTTGCGGAACGTATTAAATTACAAAATGCGTGGTTAAATTTACCACTTCTGCCAACCACGAATATTGGTTCTTTCCCACAAACGACAGCCATTCGTCATGCGCGTGCAGCCTTCAAAAAAGGCGAACTCAGCTTAGCTGATTACGAAACTGCAATGAAAAAAGAAATTGAATTCGTTGTACGTGAGCAAGAAAAATTAGACTTAGATGTATTGGTACATGGCGAAGCGGAACGTAACGACATGGTGGAATATTTCGGCGAACTACTCGATGGTTTTGCGTTCACCAAATTTGGTTGGGTACAAAGTTATGGTTCTCGTTGCGTAAAACCGCCTGTAATTTACGGTGATGTTACTCGTCCAGAACCCATGACGGTACGTTGGTCACAATATGCCCAAAGCCTTACCAATAAAGTAATGAAAGGCATGCTGACTGGTCCAGTCACGATCTTACAATGGTCTTTCGTGCGTAACGATATTTCTCGTGAAACGGTCTGTAAACAAATTGCGGTAGCGCTTTCTGATGAAGTATTAGATTTAGAAAAGGCAGGCATCAAAGTGATTCAAATTGATGAGCCGGCTATTCGTGAAGGTTTGCCGTTAAAACGTGCAGATTGGGATGCTTATTTGAAATGGGCGGGCGAAGCCTTCCGTTTAAGCTCAATGGGTTGCCAAGATGATACCCAGATACATACACACATGTGTTATTCCGAATTTAACGACATTCTACCGGCTATTGCAGCCTTAGATGCCGATGTCATTACTATCGAAACCTCGCGTTCTGACATGGAATTACTCACTGCATTTGGTGATTTCAAATACCCAAATGATATTGGTCCTGGCGTATATGATATTCACAGTCCACGCGTACCTGCAGCAGAAGAAATTGAACATCTTCTTCGTAAAGCATTACAAGTGGTGCCGAAAGAACGTTTATGGGTGAACCCAGACTGTGGATTAAAAACGCGCGGTTGGCCAGAAACAATTGCGGCATTAAAAGTGATGGTTGATGTCACGAAAAAATTACGTGCTGAATTAGCATAAAATCAGTAAAAAGAAAGGCGAACATGAGAGATTATCTCTGTTCGCCTTTTCTTTTAGTTCAAAAACTAATTCATTTTTGACCGCACTTACAGGCTAATATATTCCATTTTCACCTTGCAGAGGCTCTTCAATAACTGCTCTGCCATCTTGCGGTGACTTAAACGCAACGGTTTCTCTGCAAATACTACTCGCTCAATTTTCGATACATCCAATTGATTTAAGTAGGCAAAATTAATCGCTGTTTGCATAGCCGGTAAGCTTGGGTTAAATGCTGCATTTTCTGCATATCGACCACAAATCATTTCCCCATTTTTAAATAAAATGCCAACACCATGAGGGCTTTTAGAATAAGGTGAATGTGCTCGGTTTGCCCCTAAAATTGCTTTATTTGCCACTTCATCTTCTGTCGTCAATGTAAAACCTTGTTCTTCTTTGTTTAATAGAAACAAATCAACACCTAAATCTTTCGGGCCAAAGCTATCGGGTAAATATTGAGGAAGCGGATTATTTTGGCTGTGTGGTAAATGAATTTTTAAATCTTGCGCTTGATAAAGCTCATTCATAAATTGACGGCAGTGACCGCAAGGCGTGTAATTCACCACGATATCCGTGATTCGAGATTCATTACGTAACCATGCATGGCTAATCGCACTTTGTTCAGCATGGATGGTTTGAGCCATGCTGCCCCTCTGAAACTCTTGATTCGCACCAAAGTAAAAATCACCACTTTCACCAATCGCAATCGCGCCAACGTGAAATTCTGAAATGGGTGTATGGCTATAACAAGCCGCTACGGGCAAAAGTGCCAAACCTAGTTGAACAGGCGTAAGCTTAAATTCATCACAAATTGACCGCACTTTTTCAGCTGGTAAAAAGCCTTTCCAGTCTTGTTCTTCTAATACAGAAAGAATTGCATTTGAAAGTGGCGAGTTTGCTAATGCTTGTTGAATTTTTTGTTGCATGTTAAATCTCCTTATTTTTATATGCCCATTCTACGCTATTTGAGAAAAAACTAAACTCTAAAAGACTTTTGGAGTATGTTTCTAACCTTTCACTAACGCTTTAATACCTAAAATAAGCAAAAAAATAACCGCACTTTAAAAGTGCGGTTATCAATTAATAATTCTGTAGAAGATACTTCTCGATTATTATAGTGCTGCAGCATCGTTTTTATCTTTAGCTTTTTTATTTTCTGAACTACGCTTTTTGTAGTTTTCCATAAGTTCATTACAAATATAATTTAGATGAACTTTAAAATGCCCCATATGCGGTGCACTCAATGTAATTTCGGTATCACCATCTTTAAAGGTTGCAATCTGATCACCTACAAATGGAGTTTCTTTTTTTACCAGTTTATATTTATTATTTAAAATACCGTAAATATGGGAAAATCTTCCATGATTCATAGGATCTGATTCTACTAAAGTTGAAAGCACAGCAACTAGCACACCTTGCTTATCAAAAATAACCTCTGCTGATTTTAAGCCATCAAAATCAATTTCTTTAGTATCAATATAGTATTGATTACCATCGGTATAAATATTAACTCCATTTAGAGTTGTAGAGTACATCTCTTTTACTTCAGACTCTGTTGTTTTTCCTAATTCCATTTTAAAAACTGTTGGATCAGCAAAAACTGGCGCACTTAAAGATGCTAATAGTAAAAAAGCTAATTTTTTCATAATTAATGTTCCATAATTTAATAGATAATGTTGACTAATAGTATCAACAAATTTATTAAAAGTCATAAAAAATAACCGCACTTTAAAAGTGCGGCCATAAATTAAGATGTTTATTCACTCGTTTTATAACAACGATGGTGCAACACCGAGTAATTTTCGGGTGTAGTCCACTGTTGGATTGTTGAAAATATCTTCAGTGCTACCGGTTTCCAAAATTTGACCACCGTACATCACGACAATACGGTCAGATACTTGGCGTACGGTTTGGATATCGTGAGAGATAAACACCATGGCAAGATTGAGTTCTTTTTTCAAGTCCGCCAATAAGTTTAACACCTGAGCACGAACAGATACGTCTAGCGCAGAAGTCGGTTCATCCGCAACAATCAGTTTAGGATTCAGCGCTAAAGCACGTGCAATGGCCACACGTTGTTTTTGTCCACCCGATAAACGGGTTGGTTCAACTTGTGCCGCAGAACGAGGTAAACCGACGCGAGAAAGTAAGTCATACACACGTTTTTCCCGTTCATGAGGTTGTAACACATTGTGAATATCCATTGGGTCACGCAAAATATCCAACACTTTCATACGAGGATTCAGTGCTGTTGCCGGGTCTTGGAAGATGACCGATACTTGACGACCGAATTGTTTTCTCGCTTCTGAGCTGCCATATTGCATTTGTAAACCGTTGAATTTTACTAAACCTGATGTTGGTTTAAGAAGTCCAATGATCACATTCGCTAAGGTAGATTTCCCGCAACCAGACTCCCCAACTAAACCAATGGTTTCCCCTGCTTTTATGCCAAGACTCACATTGTTTACTGCGGTGAATTTTTTACGTCCAAACAATGAACCGTCGCGAGAAGGAAATTGCACCACGATATTTTCTAAATCGATGATGTTTTGTTCTTTAATGACTTTAATACTACTGCTCATATTATGCTCCTTTCGCTTCCGTTACAGGCTCAGCTAAATGAGAAGCCCACAAGTGAGACGGCTCGCCTTCCACGGCGGTTAATATCAATTTTTGATCCGGATTTGCATCTGGTCGCAATGAACGACTTGCAAAACGGTCACCTACAGCAAAATCGTAAGGTGATGGTACGCTGCCTGGAATTTGATATAAACGTTTCGCACGGACTTCGGTTGAAAGGACAGAACCCAATAAGCCACGTGTATATTCGTGAGTTGGATTAGCAAGCAATAAGGATGTTGGCGCCATTTCAACCACTTGTCCTGCGTACATTACCGTAATGTGGTGAGCTAATTGAGCAACCAATGCTAAATCGTGGCTGACAAACACCATCGCAAAACCCAGTTTTTCACGTAATTCATTCAATAATTTCACCACTTCAGCTTGAACGGTTACGTCTAATGCAGTTGTTGGTTCATCGGCGATTAATAATTTCGGTTCACGAGTTAATGCCATTGCAATCACCACACGTTGACGTTGACCACCAGAAAGCTCATGTGGATAACGGTTCAATACTTTTTCAGGATCAAGGTGTACCCATCCCAACAATTTTTCTGCGGTATGGTGGCTACCACGTTTAATGAGCTGAGCCATTTGATCTTTAATACGCATTGATGGGTTTAATGCACTTAAAGAGTCTTGGTAAATCATCGCAATTTCAGAGCCACGCAATTCACTTAGATTGTTAGCGTTAAGTAAACTGTGTTGTTTTCCACTACGGTCTGTGAAAAGCACTTCCCCAGTGATTTTTGCTGTTTTTGGTAACAAGCCCATGATAGAGAATGCTGTAATAGATTTACCACAACCGGACTCTCCTACTAACCCCATGGTTTCCCCTTCATTTACGGTGAAGCTGATGTTATCAACCAATGGAATTTCACCATAACGATTCGGGAAACGGATTGATAAGTTTTTCACTTGTAAAATCGGTTTTGCATTTGGATCTAATTGCATACGATTCGTACGGGTGATTTCTTTTTCATGTAATTTTAGCAAGTAACGTTTTAATGCAAGACCTTCAGAAAGCGCTTCTTGTACGTCAGTAGAAAGACGTTCATCTGATTTGCCTTCTGGTTTTTTACCGCCTTTTAAGCGCGGGTTAACCAAGGCATCAGTAAGACCTTCTGCTAAGATATTTAAGGCTAATACGGTTAAAAGAATCATCACACCTGCAAAGGTTGTCGCCCACCATGCACCGTTTAATACAATGTTACGACCTTCAGAAAGAATGTTACCCCATGAAGGATGTGGTGGTTGTACACCTGCCCCCAAGAAAGAAAGCGAGGCTTCGAATACAATGGCATCAGCCACCATTACGGTTGCGAAGACTAAAACCGGTGCCGCGGTATTGCGTACAACGTGTTTGAGAAGAATATAAGTACGGCTACCACCAATAACACGCTCAGCACGCACGTAATCTTCATCCCATTGTGATACCACATTCGCACGAACTACACGAGCAAGTTGCGGAGTATAAACCACAGCAATGGTGATGATAATAACCGGCACAGAGTTACCAAAGGTTGCTAATAACACTGCCGCTAATGCGATACCTGGGAAGGCCATTAAAATATCCATTAAGCGCATGATAATTTCATTGCCCCATTTCTCGGATGTCGCTGCCGTTGCACCTAAAATACTACCGAAAAGAATGGCACAAGCTACCGCACCTAAACCGATAAATAAGGACGTTTGGGCACCATAAACAATACGAGAGAAAATATCACGACCAAGTCGATCAGTCCCAAACCAATATTCTGCACTTGGAGCACGCATACGTGCGATCACTTCTAATGGATCATGTGTTGCTACCCAAGGGGCAAATACCGCCACTAAAGCAACTAAAACCAAGAATAATAATGAAATTTTTGATGCAGTGGAAAGTGCTCGGAATCTCGCACCGCTTGCCGCTAATCGATCTGCTAAACCTTGACGAAACATTATAGACTCCGAATTTTAGGGTTAATCAACACATAGAGAATATCAACGATAATATTCACTAAAACGAAGGTAAAGGCGATAGTAATAACAACACCTTGTACTAAGTGTAAGTCATGATTGACGATACCGTTAAAGATCAATTTCCCCATGCCCGGTAAGTCAAAGATTTGTTCGATAACCACTGCACCACCAAGTAAGTATCCTACACGTAAACCTAATACAGTGACTGGTGTGATTAACGCATTGCGTAATACGTTGTGGCGAATAACAGTTGCATAAGGCACACCGTTACCAATCGCGGTTCTCACATAGTCTTTATCCATTTCTTCTACCATGGTTGTACGCACCACACGAATTAATGACGCACACACTGGCACGGCAAGCGCAAGAGATGGCAAAATCATGGAATTGATATACCCCATCGGGCTTTCACTGAATGGCACAAAACCACCAGAAGGTAACCAATCTAATTCCAAAGAGAACCATTGAATAAGTAAGATACCTAACCAGAATGATGGTGTCGCAACCGCTGCAACAGAGATTAAACGAATTACTTGGTCAACCCAGCTATCACGATAAAGCGCGGCAAGTACACCTAATGAGAAAGAGACTACTGCCGCAAACACCACACCAATTAAGGTAAGTTGTAACGTGATTGGGAAAGATTTCGCTAGCATGCTACTGATTGGTAATTCTGGTGGCATCGTCACACCAAAATCCAATACAAGTAAATTACCTAAGAAGCGAAAATATTGAACAAAGAGTGGATCATTTAAGCCATGTGATTCACGGTAAAGTTGTTTTGCCGCTTCACTCGCACTTTCGCCCAATGCCACCGTAGCAGGATCACCTGGTGTGAATTGAAGCACCACAAAAACAAGTGCTGTTACACCAAGAATCATGACTGGCAAGGCCATCAATCGGCGTAACAATAACCGAAGTATCATTTCCATCTGACTTCTCCTATTCTAGCCTGAGAAATTCGTTAGCTTCAAAAATGAAGCAAAACAATCAAATTCAAAAACAAAATGAATTACAGTAATCATAATGTTCAGCCCAAGCCGTGTCAATCCAAGTACATAGAGCAATATTCAAATCTGTGATCGGCTTCACAAAGATTTTTTTGAAATGAAATAGAGAGAAAAAATGATTGAAAAATAGAGAGAAAAATGACCGCACTTTGGTGTTAAAAAGAAAGAAAAAAGGCTGTTGATTGCTCAACAGCCAAAACATTAAATTAAAAAATGCTTTTATTTACGGCCTACACCGAGGAAAGATAAACCGGTTGTTGCCAATGGTTGATAGCCTTCAAGGCTGCTATCATCCCATGCAGAAGGAAGTTTACGATGAACAATCGGATAAAGTGGTACTTCAGCCGCAATAATGTTAATCGCTTCTTCCCATGATTTTTTCGCTTCAGCGTGATCTTTTGCTCTCACAGCTGCATTGAGTAATTCAGTCACTTTCGCAAATTCAGGGGTGTTGCTCCAGCGGAAACGACGTTTCGGCCATACATCACCACGATACCACCAGCTTAAAAGCAAGTCTAAATCATTACCGAACACGGATGGGTCACCCGGCGCAATTGCCACTTCATACACACCAGGATCCACTTTATTACTGTATAATGCGCCAGATTGTAGATGTTGTAAAGTCACTTTCACTCCAGGAATCTTGTTCCAAGACTCTAAAATTAACGGTGCAGATTCTTTCACCCAGTCATGGTCGGTTGCGAGCAATTCAAATTTAAGCTCAGTTACACCTGCTTCTTTTAATAATGCCGCTGCTTTTTCCGGATCATAAGGATATTGAGTTGATGCCTTAATATAATCTGGGTGAGTCGTTTGTAAGTATGATGTTGCAGCTTCTGCATTACCATCAAATACAATATCAACCAGTTTGTCAGTGTTTAAACCATAGTGTAATGCTTGACGTACTTTTGGATTGTTAAACGGCGCTTTCTCACAGTTAAACATTAAGAATAACAAGCCGAAAGATTGAACGGATTGCACTTGTTGTTTTTTGTTTTTCAAGCGGCTAATGTCTAAATAAGGTACGCTTTCCATTGCTTGAGTACGTTTAGACTCTTGTGCAGTTACACGAGCTGCGGCATCAGAAAGTAATAACCAAGACATTTTTTCAACTTGTGCCGGATATTTACCATTGTAAGGTTCGTACGCTTCAAAGACGATTTTGTCATCTTTCACTGCTGAAACAAATTTGAATGGACCAGAACCAACTGGATGCGCATCAAATGCAGATTGTCCTACTTTGTCGATCACGTGTTTCGGTACAATTTTCACGCAAGTTAAACGGTTAGCAAATAAAGCAAATGGATATTTCAATTTAAATTCTACCACTTTATCATCCACAGCTTTCACACTTTCAATGAAATCAATAAACATCACAAATAATGATTTATTGGCTGGATCCATAATACGATTGAAAGAATACACCACGTCTTCAGTGGTGACCGGTGCACCATCATGGAAGGTTGCGTCTTCACGTAAAGTAATGCGCCATGTTGTTTCATCAACTTGTTCTGGCTCTTTTCCTGCTAAAGCAAGATAAGGTTCACGAGTTGCAGGATGCAAATCCACCAAACCTTCAAAAATGTGCAAGTTTGCTGCATAAGGCGAAGCACCACTTGATGTCATTGGGTCAAAACCGGTAGAAAGTGGATAAGCAATCCCCGCTTCAATAGTTTTACCTTTAATGTCTGCCGCAAAGGCTTTTGGTGCAAAAGTGCCTAATGTACCACTAAACGCAAGACCTGCCCCCACGCCAGCCATAAGTTTCATAAAATGACGACGAGATTCATTCGTTTCAAAGGAAAAATGCTTTGTCATACTAAACTCCTGATGAGTAATAAAATCACATTTTGGTTTTTAAACCTAGCCAAACATTTCATTCGAAAATGAAGTAAAGCAATCAAATATTAGAATAAAATGATTTTTACCAATCATAATCATCTTCACTTTATTCTGTCAAAGGGGAAATATTGAATGTGTGATCTACTTCACAGAGTTTTTTTCGCAATTCACAATAACAGCTTTTAGCCATATATAAATAATTATGGATAGTTTTTAACTATCAAATAACTAGATAATATGAAATAGCTATCAGAAAAAATGATGCTTATAATGACCGCAATTCCCCAAAGGGACAACATGTAAATCAATAACAAAGAGGAAAATACTATGTCAAAAACATCAATCGGTTTAGATAAAAAAGCATCTGAAAAATTAGCAGCAAAATTAAATGAATTATTAGCAACCTATCAAGTATTCTATACCAACGTGCGCGGTTACCACTGGAACATTAAAGGGGTAAACTTCTTTGAATTACACGCAAAATTTGAAGAAATCTACACTGATTTAGTAGTAAAAGTAGATGAAGTGGCAGAACGTATCTTAACTTTAGGCTACACACCGCATAACGGTTATTCACAATACTTCCAACACTCACGTATTAAAGAAGAGTTAGGGGTAAGTGATGCGCAATCTTGCTTAAAAGGCACATTAGAAGGATTAAAAGTATTACTTGAACAACAACGAGAAATCCTTGAATTAGCGGGTGAGTCTGATGATGAAGGTACTGCTTCTCAAATGAGCGATTACATCAAAGAACAAGAAAAACTTGTTTGGATGTTCCAAGCCGCTTGTCAAACTTGCCATGCTTAATTAAATATTGATTAAATGCGAAAGCCGACTAATGTCGGCTTTTTTATTTTCCTATACGACAGGCTTTTGTCGATAGAACAATAGCCCTGGTAAAGCTAAACCCAAAACAAGAGCACCCAAAATAAAGCTGGTATTGATAAAAGAGCTGATCATTTGCTCAAATAATTTATCGGAAAAGCCATAATGATGAATTTGTACGATAGCAATCATGGCTTTATACGCATGAACACCCGGAATCATTGGAATAATTGCCGCAACGGTAAAGACTTTCGGATGAGCTAAATATCGGTGAGATAAATGCACCCCAATAAAACCAATCACACAAGTGGCGAAAAAAGTGGCAAAAACAATTGGAACACCAAAGTGTAGTAATAAAGTTCGTGTGACATGTCCGAGTGCACCTAAAATAGCACAATACTTTAAGGCTTTAGGCGGAACATTAAATACTAAAGCAAATCCTACTGCGGGGATGGCTGCGAAAAGCATATCATCGAGTAAATTCAGTAAAAACATCTATTACCCCACCCAAGAAACAATATTTAAAAGATTTAATGCAAAGACAATACCTAAACAAGCACCAAAAGTGAGAACCGTAGCGATGGTCCATCGTCCAATTCCCATATTGACATACCCTTTTAAAATATCCGCAAGTGAATTAATTAATGGGAATCCTGGAACGAGTAATAAAACGCTCGACGCTAATGCGATATGAGGATCGTTGCCTAAACTATATTTCAAACTCATACCTGAAATCAGTGAGGCAACAAATGCGGTAATAGCAAAAACAATGAGTGGATTGTAATGACGTTTAGACATTTCTTGTCGAACAAACATAGCAATGGCAGAGGCAATAAAGGTAATAGCACAAATTTCTATATTACCACCAGAAAGGTGAGCAAAAGAGGCACAAGATAAACCTATCATAAACACCACCAAATAACGGTTATATTTTATTGGTTTTAATTTGTCCAGCTTCTTTTGTGCCATCGATAAATCGTACAGACGTCGCTCTACCGCAATCACAATGCGTTGAACATCCGTAACGATTTGCATATTAATGCCTTTATCGACATTCTTTCGCACAGTCGTAATACAATGTTGCTTAGAAAGTGTGGTCAATAAGACGGCATTTGCAGTTAAGGCACATTCCACACTTTCAACACCTAATGCAAGTCCTAATCGCTGTGCCATTTGCACGACGACAGCACTTTCAGCTCCATGCTGTAATAATAACAAGGCTGCTTGTACACAAATTCGGGTAATGGCTCTTTGGTATCCTTGATCCATATTTCTACACTCTCATACAAATAAACGTAAAAGATTATAGACCGATGAATAAAAAATACTGAAAAAATGACTGCACCTATGATCCAAGTCAAAACTTCAGTATTTCCAATGCCTATGAATCAGCAGTGATCAAATAGCTTTATCAAAATACAGCGGCACATTGCTTAACTTAGCCATATTCATGATATAACCTAAAACTGCTGGTGGGAATTCGATTCCTTTCACACAAGTCAGATTTCGTAATACCGGGAAAACGATAATATCTTCAAAAGAAAGTTGGCCGTTTAAGGCTTTTTCAGATTGAATTAATACAGCTAATTTCTCTAAATCGCCTTTTAAGCGAGTAAGATAGGTCTCAGTCTTTGCGATATTTTCAGCAAAATCCCCAATAAATTCCGTTTTCTTTTTAGTGAAATAATCAACCGCACTCTGGGTTTCAAATTCGGCTAAACCAATTTGCGTAAAGCGTGCAGTCGTAAGATGACCATAATAACTGCCGACTTCTTTTAACCATGCTTCAATTTCAGGACGAACTTGTTCAGATAAGATTTTTTCACCAAAATGCTTATCTACATAATGCACGATATCCAAACTTTCCGGCATCGCGGTACCATCTTCTTTGATAAGAATGGGGACAACCTTTTTCCCCACTAAACCGATAGGCGTTGCTTCATCATCATTTGCAAGCACTACAAGTTCTACCGGCAGATTTTTCAAACCGAAAATCATGCGAGCTCGCACACAAAACGGGCAATGATCGTAAACATATAATTTCATTTTTTACTCCTCTTTTTCCTGTAATAATTTTCCTAATCCACTTTGTCGTTTCACGGTATTTCTGACCGCACTTTGCCAGATTTTTTCATTGGCAAATACGGAAAGTTGATTTTTTGCACGGGTAACACCGGTAAATACCAGCTCTCGTGAAAGCACTGGATTAGGTTCGGTTGGTAACACCATGACGGTATGTTCAAACTCCGAACCTTGGGATTTATGAATTGTCATCATAAACGCAGGCTCATGAGCGGGAATACGACTGGTAGAAACTTCTCGATTGCCGAACCACACTTTGCCTTTAGCTAAACATAAGCCAATATCACCGTTATACAGTTTCACATTATGATCATTTTCGGTAATCATAATTGGCTTACCAATATACCAATCGTCTTCTTGACGGAACCAAAGTAATTTCTCAGCTCGTAATGCTAAAGCAATTTCACGATTTAATTCTTCCACACCTAATGCCGAAGCTCGAAGTGCGGTCAAAAATCTCACTGAATTAAAGCGATCTAAAATCGCTTCCGCATAAGTTTTCTCGCTGCCCTTTTCATCTATAAATTTTGCATTGAGATCTTTCTTCTGTGCAAAATAAGTTTGAAGTTGGGTTAAATAAACACGGTAATTTTCAACCGCACTTTTCACCACTTGTCGAACCGATTCTTTAACATCTTGCTCTTCATCAAAATGATGGAAATGCAACTCTTGTGGATATTCCGCAAAAGTCGCCACACTGCCCTCACCTTTTCCTTGTTGAATTTGCTCAGCAAGTTGTTTAATGCCCGAATCATCTCGGAAACGACGACTCAAGGTTAAATGACAAATGGCATCACGTAGCGGACTATGTTCGCCTTTAGTTGGCACAGTATAGCCTGTTGTTGCATGGATATAATCGGCTTGAGCAGGGCTATAATCTTGCGTTAAAAATTGTGCAATTTCGCCTAATACCGCGCCCGCTTCCACAGAGGCCAATTGAGCTTGGTCACCCAATAAAATCAAACGTGTTTCGGGTTTCAATGCTTGCACCAGTTTCGCCATCATAGGCAAATCAATCATTGAGGTTTCATCCACCACTAATACATCAATTTGCAGTGGATTATGTGCATGATATTTTACGCTATCAGTAAAAGGTCGAACGCCTAGTAAACGATGCAACGTTTCTGCGGTTTTAGGAATGGATGCACGTAACTCATCTGAAATCGGCATTTGTGCCAAAGCGTTTTCGATAGATTCCGTTAAACGAGCTGCGGCTTTTCCTGTTGGTGCGACCAATTTAATGTGAAGTTTGCCACCAAATAATTCCTGTAATACACATAACAAGCGAGTGACTGTCGTGGTTTTCCCTGTTCCCGGTCCACCTGTAATCACAGAAAATGGACTTTTTACCGCCGTTGTGACAGCTACTTTTTGCCAATCAACTTGCGCTTGTTGTTGAGGGAAATAACGATCTAATAATGGCCGAATTTGTTGCGGCTCTACCGATAAAGTGCGGTCATTTTTCAAGGCGTTTTTAATATATTGCGCAACGCGGAATTCATCTTGCCAAGCTCGATAGAAATAAATCGCCCCAAATTGAAATGCGAGAGGCGCAATCTGATTTTCAGGATCTTGTGTAAAAGCAATATGCCCCGCTAAGGCTGATTGCCATTTTGATACAGGAAGTGAACCAATCTTTTCATTGATCAGCAGCAAAAAATCCGTTTCAGTATGACGATAAGCCAAACCAAATAAATTACGTTCTAAAAAGCGATCTAACACACAACAAGTATTGCCTTGCGTATAGCTCCAGTTGCACAGTGCGGCTAATAAAATCGCTAAATTTTGTACGGGCTCGGTATAGCCTTTATCTTTTTGTTTATCAGCAATTAATTGAGCAAAATAATAATCGCCTTGAGTAATCACACCTTGTTCTTGCAAGGATTTTAATAGGCTTAACATTAAAATAATTCCTCTAATTGTTGGATTAATTGCCAATCTGGTTTATCAAAAAAGATGCCTGATTGTGGCGAACCATTCATTCCTCGTAAAAATGCATAGACCACGCCACCAAAATCTCGGTTGTAATCATAGTGAGGCAAACGTGTTTTTAAATAACGGTGTAATGCCACCACATACAACAAGTATTGCCAATCATAGTGATGCTCTAACATGGCTTTTTTCAATGCAGTTTGCTCGTAATCCTTTAATGCCTCACCCAAGAAATTCGATTTGTAATCAAGCAAATAATATTTACCTTGATGACAGAAAACTAAGTCCATTGTGCCTCGCACCATGCCTTGAATATCATCAAACTGTAACGGTTCTGATGGCAAATGATGTAAGGTGGCTAAGGCTCGGTTAAAACCAGCGACATCAAAATGGCTTGAAATATTGAGATAAAACGCCAACTCTTTTAAGCATTGTTTTTCGTTAATCTGAGCAAGGATAAGATCATTATTTGGCAAAATTGGCGTACTGAGTATTTGTTCAAACCACTGTTGGACTGCTGCAAACTGCTCTTCTGCAAGATTCAAATCCTGACATAATTTTTCAATGTTTTCTTTCTCAGCTAGTTGAGCAAAAGGTACCTTTTCAAAATAACGATGTAACAAAGTACCGATTTGTGTTCCCCGAGGGAAATCTAAAACCATTTCATCGTTATCATGAGCAAGTGCGGTCAGATTTTCAGTGATATTTTCTGTTAAAATCGACGCATCATAATCTTTCGCATCATCAAAAATGAGCGATTTTTTCACCGCACTTTCATTCAAATAAGCTTTGCGTTGATGTGTTTGTTCAATGCCACTAAAGCTCGTCACTCGCCAATCTTGTTCAATTTCACCTTGGAAAATTTCCGCACTTAAATTTTCTTGAGAAACATTTAAAGTAAGTGGTTCACTGGCTTGTAACACATCGGTTAATTCAATCGCTACATCATTTGGTAAAAGCTGCTTAAATTTTTCCAATAACGGTTGGGTATCCCAATTAGCTGGCAAATCGAGCTTTCGACCAATTTCACCTTGCGTTAAAACATACAATAAAGCATTCCATTTTTTATCAAAGGCTTTCGGTAACACAAAGGCCATTTGGTATTTTGCTCGGGTTAATGCCACATAAAGCAAACGCAATTCTTCCGCAAAAACTTCTTCTGTTAAATCATCCAAGTGTTGATCTTGCATGTCCCACAAGGTTTTCTCTTCATCACTGTCGTAATATAAATTAAACAGTTTATTCTTAGCTGGATTTTTCGCCGCATTACCTAAAAATGGCAACCAAACCAAATCATATTCCAACCCTTTGGATTTATGGATAGTCACAATCTTCACTAATTGACGTTCGCTTTCTAAACGAATTTGTGCTTCTTGACGACCATTATCTTGAATTTGCTTTTCAAACCAGCGCAATAATGCCGCTTCACTTTCATTTAATGCGGCTGCTTGCTGTAAAATTTCAGCTAAATGTAATAAATCCGTCAGTTTTCGTTCACCATCAGGCCGAGATAAGAGTTTTTCTGTGATATTTTCTGCTAAAAGTAAATGATGCAACATCGGCAAGATACCTTGGCGTTGCCAAATTTGTTGATACTCTGCGAATTTTTCAGCCCAACGTTGCCACTGAATTTCATCTTGGTGAATTTGGTGAATTTCAGCGGCATTTAAGCCGAAAAGTGCGGTCGCAATGGCATTCAAAATTGGGCGTTCCGTCACACTCAAACAAGCTTGCAAAATCAAGGCCAGTTCTTTTGCGGTGTTACTCTCAAAGACATTTCCTCTATCCGAAAGGTAAACCGAAGCAATACCGAGTGCTTGCAATTCTTTTTTCACCAGATCGGCTTCAGTATAACCACGCACCAAAACGGCAATATTTTCTGCTCGCAATGTTTGATTTTCTGCTTTGCTTTCATTCGGAAAAACAACTGGATTTTCAGCCGCACTTTTTAACCATTGCTGAATCGATGTCGCGCAAGCTTTCGCATAATCTTGCTGGGTGGATTTGTCTTTATCATTAATGTAAAAACGGAAGGCCGGTTCAGGTTGATTATTCAGCTGAAAAACAAGATTTTTCTTGGCTGCACCGACATTTAAAAATTCAATATTTTTATAAATAAAGGGGTCATTTTTAAAATCAAATAATCGATTTACCCCTTCCACTAAAGGTTGGGATGAACGGTAGTTTGTGCCTAAATTAAAACGCTCGCTCGCTTCGTCTGCTGCTTTTAAATAAGTGAAAATATCGGCACCACGGAAACGATAAATCGCCTGTTTTGGGTCCCCGATCATCATAAAGCCAACATTACCGGACGCAGTTTCATTGCGATAAATTTTCGAGAAAATTTGATACTGCAACGCATCCGTATCTTGGAATTCGTCAATCATGGCAAAAGGATATTGAAAACGAATTAATTCCGCTAACTGTTCTCCTCCCTCACCATGTAATGCTTCTTTCAATAAACGCAATAAATCATCAAAGGATTTTTCAGGATGATTCGCTTTGTATTCCAGAAGTTTCTTTTGAATACCTTGACGATAGTGATAGAGAATGATTTTTTTAAATAAATCACTTGGTTGAATTTCTTCAATTAAAGCCTCAATCTCTTCAAAGGCTGGATGTGTTATTCTTACACCTTTTTTCTTGAAAGGTGCGTTGACCGCGTTATCTAAAGCCGATTGTGTAAATTTTTTTACTAATGTTTCATTTAAGGTGATATCTGCTCTATTTTTTGCCCATGAGGTGACTTCATCGACAAGAGATAAAATTGTTTTACTTGAATGTGTTTTTCCATTTAAACAAGATTTCTCTTTTTTCACGACTTCTTCATCAAAAAGGTTTCGGATTTCAACCGCACTTTCTAACCAAGTGTCTTTAATCTTTTCAATAATTTCCGCATTTTTAGTGATATCTTTTTGCAAAAAATCTGTTAATGACAGTTCTAATAGTTCTGGTTTATCAAGTTGTACAGAAAAATCATTTCCAATATTTGAGCCTAAATCATTCAATACATCTTCTGGCGACTTTAATTCTTTTGAGATAAATGCAGCCAGATGGAAAGGCAAATCATAAAAATGCTCCCGCCAAAATCCATTTGCAAATTGTTTGAGTAAATCAGACTGATCTTTGAGAAGTTTTAAATTGAAATGCACACCTGAATTAAAAGCATGTTGCATCAGCATTCGGCGACAAAAACCGTGAATGGTATAAATAGAGGCTAAATCTAAATTTTGTTCGGCCAGCTTTAAGCGACGAAGTGCGGTTGGGATATCTTCTAAATAAGGCAACAATTCCGCTAAAAATTGATGTTCCCCAGTAAAAATCGCCTTATCTTGCTTTTCATAATATTCAGAAAAAACCGAAATTGCCGCCGTTAAACGTTCCCGAATTTTGCGTTTTAAATCTTCCGTCGCCATTTCAGTAAAGGTTACGACCAAAATCTCTTCCACATTCAACGGACGAGAAAAACAATTCTCACCCGCCTGTAAAAGTAAACGAAGATAGATAGAACCGATGGTATAAGTTTTCCCTGTACCTGCAGAGGCTTCAATTAAATTGACTTGATTTAAGGGTAACGAAATGGCATTAAGTGCGGTTGATTTTTGGCTCATTTTTTATTTTTATGGAAACATTAGTGTGTTCCTATTGTAGAGGTATTTCTATAGAAATTCATTTAGTTATTATTTATTTCCTGTACAATTTTGGACATTTATATCTTAAATAATTAGACAAAATATTCTGAGGATTTTATGGCAGCAGCAATTCAACAACGACAACGCGCAGAACTTCAACGCCGTATTTGGCAAATTGCTAATGATGTTCGCGGTTCCGTCGATGGTTGGGATTTTAAACAGTATGTTTTAGGTACGCTTTTCTATCGTTTTATTAGCGAAAACTTTGCCAACTACATTGAAGGTGGCGATGATAGCGTTGATTATTCTGCTTTTAATGACGATGATCCTATTATTGCGGCAATCAAAGAGGACACCATCAAAGCAAAAGGTTACTTCATTTATCCAAGCCAGCTATTTAAAAATGTCGTCGCAACAGCCAACACTAATCCGAATTTAAATACAGACCTAAAAAGCATTTTTACAGATATCGAAAACTCCGCCATAGGCTACCCTTCCGAACAGGATATCAAAGGCTTATTTGACGATTTTGATACCACCAGCAACCGTTTGGGCAACACCGTTGCCGATAAAAACAGCCGTCTAGCCGCCGTATTAAAAGGTGTTGCTCAGTTAGATTTTGGTGACTTTGAGGATAATCATATTGATTTATTCGGTGATGCTTACGAATTTTTAATTTCCAACTATGCTGCTAATGCCGGTAAATCGGGGGGCGAGTTTTTTACACCACAATGTGTTTCTAAGCTAATTGCTCGACTGGCTTTATATGGACAAGACAAGATCAATAAAATTTACGACCCTGCTGCTGGTTCGGGTTCTTTATTATTGCAAGCAAAAAAACAATTTGATGAACACATCATTGAAGAAGGGTTCTTCGGGCAGGAAATCAATCACACCACTTACAACCTTGCCCGTATGAATATGTTTTTGCATAACATCAACTACGACAAGTTTGATATCGCCCTTGGCAACACTTTAATGAATCCGCAATTTGGTGATGATAAACCCTTTGATGCTATCGTTTCTAACCCGCCTTATTCTGTAAAATGGATTGGCTCGGATAATCCGACGCTGATTAACGATGAACGCTTTGCTCCTGCTGGCGTGCTTGCGCCGAAATCCAAAGCGGACTTTGCCTTTATTTTACATGCGTTAAGTTATCTTTCAGCCAAAGGCCGCGCAGCGATTGTCTCCTTCCCCGGCATTTTTTATCGCGGCGGTGCGGAGCAAAAAATTCGTCAATATTTGGTAGATTATAACTATGTGGAAACGGTGATTGCTTTAGCGCCAAATCTTTTTTTCGGCACCAGTATTGCGGTGAATATTTTGGTGCTATCCAAACATAAATCCAATAACCAAACCCTATTTATCGATGCCAGCGGTTTATTTAAACCCGCCACCAATAACAATATTTTGGAAGAGGAACATATTGAGCAAATTCTCAAACTATTTGCTGATAAAGAAGATGTGCCGCATTTAGCCAAATCCGTATCCCTTGAAGAAATAGCCCAAAATGACTACAACCTTGCAGTGAGTTCTTATGTAGAACAAAAAGACACCCGAGAAGTCATTGATATTGATAAACTCAACGCAGAAATTAAGCAAACCGTTGCCAATATCGACCGCTTGCGTTCAGAAATTGACAAAGTTGTGGCGGAGGTTGAGGGGTAAAACACCATGAAAAATAACCGCACTTTTTTAGAAAAATTATTGGATGGGGCTGAGGTTGAGTGGAGAACTTTAGGTGAAGTATCAGAGTTACGTAATACTGGAGTGGATAAAAAATTAATGAAAGTGAAAAAAGCGTTAGGTTATTAAATTTTACAGATGTATTTAATAATCAATATTTATCAAATAGCACTCCAACCATGATAGTAACCGCAAGTGATAAAAAAATTATTGATTGCAATATCTTGAAAGGCGATCTTTTTATCACTCCTACATCTGAAATTTTAGATGAAATAGGACAATCTGCCGTTGCTTTGGAAAATATTGATAATGCTGTTTATAGTTACCACATTATGAGAATTAGAATTCATGATACTAATTTTCTGTTACCTGAGTTTTTAAATTATCTGTTTAGAACATCACAAATAAAGCAACAAATCAGAAAAAATGCCCAAGGAATTACAAGGTTCGGTTTAACTCTACCACGCTGGAAATCTTTGGTTATCCCCATCCCCCCACTCCCCGTCCAAACCGAAATCGTAAAAATTTTGGACGCATTGACAGCGCTTACCAGCGAGCTTACCAGCTAGCTTACACTACGCCGAAAGCAGTATGAATACTATCGGGAAACCTTGCTTTTACCTGATAATTTAGCGCAATTAAACACAGGGGGAGCGAAGAAGAAACTTAGTGATGTAGTAAATATTTATCTGGGCCTAACTTATACTCCAACATATGTCGAAAATGGCGTTAAATTTATTTCAGCTCAAAACACTTCAAATGATTTTTTAGATTTATCCAATACAAAATTTATCTCTAGAGAAGAATTTGAAAAATCAACTTCTAATGCTAAACCTAAACATGGAGATATTTTATTTACTCGAGTTGGCTCTAATTTAGGACACCCTGTAATTGTAGATACAGATGAAGACTTATGTATATTTGTTAGCCTTGGATTTTTAAGAGTAAAAGATAAAAATATTTTAAATTCTTATATAAAACATTGGATGAATACAAATTTATTTTGGAAGCAAGTTGAAAAGAATGTTCACGGCTCAGCAAAAGTTAATCTGAATACTGGATGGCTAAAAAATTTTGAAATATATATTCCTCCACTCGAAGAACAACGACGCATTGTTTCAATCTTAGATAAATTTGAAACTCTTACGAACTCCATCACCGAAGGCTTACCTTTATCTATTGAACAAAGCCAAAAGCGGTATGAATATTACAGAGAATTGTTATTGAATTTCCCAGGCAGAGAATAATATGACTAAAACTTTAGACGAAATTGCAAAACAGCTAAGAGATTCAGGGAAAAAGGTTAATCTAATTTATGCTTTTAATGGAACTGGAAAAACTCGTTTATCAAAAGTCTTTAAGAATCTTATCGCACCTAAAGAAAATCAAGAGCTAACACGAAGAAAAATACTTTATTTCAATGCGTTTACCGAGGATTTATTCTATTGGGATAATGATATTATTAATGACGCAGAACCCAAATTAAAGATTCAACCAAATTCATTTATTCGTTGGTTGATTAAAGATCAAGGGGATGAAGGTAAAGTAATTGGAAAATTTCATCATTATTGTGATGAAAAACTTATGCCTAAATTTGATATTGATAATAACCAAATTACATTCAATTTTGCGCGTGGAGATGATACACCTGAAGAAAATATAAAACTATCTAAGGGGGAAGAAAGTAATTTTATTTGGAGTATTTTTCATACGTTAATTGAACAAGTTGTTGCAGAATTAAATATTTCAGACCCTAGTGAACGCACTACTAATGAATTTGATGAGCTTAAATATATTTTTATTGATGATCCAGTAAGTTCATTAGATGAAAATCATCTTATTCAATTAGCTGTTGATTTAGCGGAATTAGTCAAAGATAGTCCCGACACTATAAAATTTATTATCACTACACACAATCCTTTATTTTATAACGTGCTATATAACGAAACTCCAAAGGAAAAAGAAAAAAGAACATGTTATATGTTAAGGAAAGATGAAAATAATATGTTCAAACTTGAAAAAAAACTAGGAGATTCAAATAAAAGTTTTTCTTATCACCTCTACCTAAAGAAATTACTTGAAGATGTTGAGAGTAAAGATATTCAAAAATATCATTTCATGTTACTGAGAAATTTATATGAAAAAACTGCTAACTTTCTTGGCTATTCAGGATGGTCAAATCTATTACCCAATGATGATGCAAGAAAAAGCTATTACACTCGTATAATCAATTTTACTAGTCACTCTACGTTATCAAATGAGATAATCGCTGAACCAACGGATGCTGAAAAGAAGATTGTTAAATATTTACTTGAACATCTACTTAATAATTATGGTTTCTATATAGAAGAAAATATTAAAGAGCCACAAACTGATAATACAACAGAGTAAAACTATGAATAACTTAATCATCTACAACACCGATGACGGCAAATCCCACATTGCTTTATTGATTGTTGAAAATGAGGCTTGGCTAACTCAAATCAGCTTGCCGAACTTTTTAACACCCCTGTACAAAATCTCGCCTTGCATATAAAAAATATATTAGAAGACAATAAATTAGATTAAAATTCAGTTATCAAGGATTACTTGATGACTGTCAAAGATGATAAACAATATCAAGTAAAAGATTTCAGATAGATACTGAAGATTTGGAAAATGCAAAAAGAGTTGAAAAAGTAAAAGAATTAAGGAACACTAATGACCCAATACAAAACCATCACCGAATCCAATCATTTTATAGTTTTAGAACAATACAAAAAGTTTGTGGAAGAACCCAATGCCGGTTATCAAACGGAAGGGAGCCTTGAGCGTGAATTTATTCGTGATTTACGGGCGCAAGGCTATGAGTATTTACAAGGTCTCAATAATCATGATGCATTGGTTAAAAATTTACGGGCGCAATTACAACGATTGAACAATGTGGTTTTCTCTGATGCGGAATGGCGACGTTTTTTAGAAGAATATTTAGATAAACCGAGCGATAGTCTGATTGAGAAAACCCGTAAAATTCATGATGACTATATTTATGATTTTGTGTTTGATGATGGACACATTCAGAATATTTATCTGCTAGATAAGAAAAATCTTGCCAATAACACCCTGCAAGTCATCAATCAATTCGAGCAAACCGGCAGCTATGACAATCGTTATGATGTGACAATTTTAGTGAATGGTTTACCGCTTGTGCATATCGAACTAAAAAAACGTGGTGTGGCGATTCGTGAAGCCTTTAATCAAATTCATCGTTATAGTAAAGAAAGTTTCAATAAAGAAAATTCTCTCTTTAAATATATTCAGATTTTTATCATTTCTAATGGCACGGATACCCGCTATTTTGCCAATACTACCAAACGAGATAAGAACAGCTATGACTTCACAATGAATTGGGCAACGGCAAAAAATACTCTAATTAAAGATTTAAAGGATTTTACGGCGACATTCCTACAAAAACATACCCTGCTCAATGTGTTGGTGAATTACTGCGTGTTTGATGTTTCCGACACCCTATTGATTATGCGCCCGTATCAAATTGCTGCCACCGAGCGTATTTTATGGAAAATTAAAAGTTCATATCAGGCTAAAAATTGGAGTAATAAAGAAAGTGGCGGCTACATTTGGCACACTACAGGCTCAGGCAAAACGCTCACCAGCTTTAAAGCTGCACGCCTTGCAACGGAATTAGACTTTATTGAAAAAGTATTTTTCGTGGTAGATAGAAAAGATTTGGACTATCAAACCATGAAGGAATACCAACGCTTTTCACCGGATAGCGTGAATGGTTCAGAAAGTACGGCAGGATTAAAACGCAATATCGAAAAAGATGACAATAAGATCATTGTCACCACCATTCAAAAACTCAACAACCTGATGAAATCGGAAGATAAATTACCTATTTACGATAAACAGGTTGTTTTTATCTTTGATGAATGTCATCGTTCTCAATTTGGTGAAGCGCAAAAAAATCTAACGAGAAAATTTAAAAAATACTATCAATTTGGTTTTACCGGCACGCCTATTTTTCCAACTAACGCATTAGGTGCCGAAACTACAGCCAGTGTTTTTGGCATAGAACTCCACTCTTACATTATCACCGATGCGATCCGTGATGAAAAAGTGCTGAAATTTAAAGTGGACTACAACGATGTACGGCCACAATTTAAGAGCATTGAAACTGAAAAGAATCTTGAAGAACTAACAAAACTCGAGAAAAAACAAGCCTTTTTACAACCTAAACGTATTGAGCAAATTGCCCAATATGTTCTAGATAATTTCAAGCAAAAGACCCATCGCTTTAATGTGGGTAACAATGGCTTTAATGCGATGTTTGCGGTAAGTAGCGTGGATGCAGCCAAAGCTTATTATCAAACTTTTAAACAGTTACAAAGTGCGGTCAAAAATCCACTTAAAATTGCAACAATCTTTTCGTTTGCCGCGAATGAAGAGCAAGATGCGATTGGCGATATTGTTGATGAAAGTTTTGAAGTGGAAGCGATGAACTCCTCGGCTAAGGAATTTTTAAAATCTGCCATTGATGATTACAACAGCTATTTTGCCACCAATTATGATGTGGATGCGAAATCGTTCCAAAACTACTATCGTGATCTCGCCAAACGCGTCAAAAACAAAGAAGTGGATTTACTGATTGTCGTTGGAATGTTTTTGACTGGTTTTGATGCGCCAACCTTAAACACGTTATTTGTAGATAAAAACTTACGTTACCATGGTTTGATTCAAGCTTATTCTCGTACAAACCGTATTTACAACAGCACCAAAAGTTTTGGCAATATCGTCACTTTCCGTGACTTGGAACAAGATACCATTGATGCGATTACGCTTTTTGGTAAATCCAATACGCGCAATATCGTATTAGAAAAAAGTTACCAAGAATATATGGAAGGCTTTACCGATGCAGGTGTCGCCCGTCGTGGGTATTTAGAGGTTATTGCTGAATTGCAAGAACGCTTCCCAGATCCAGATGTAATTCAAACAGAAAAAGACAAGAAAGACTTTGTAAAATTATTTGGTGAATATTTGCGGGTTGAAAACATTCTGCAAAACTATGATGAGTTCGCGGCTTTACAAGCATTTCAATCGCTCGATACCAGCGATGCAAAAGCCGTTGAAGCCTTTAAAGAAAAATATTATTTAACGGATGAAGCTTTTACTGAAATGCAACCTATTGATATGCCAAGTGAACGTAGCATTCAGAATTACCGTTCAACTTACAATGATATTCGGGATTGGCTCCGTCGTCAAAAAGATGGCGAAGAAAAAGCAAAATCGACCATTGATTGGGACGATGTGGTGTTTGAAGTAGATTTATTAAAATCTCAAGAAATCAATCTAGATTACATCTTAGAATTGATTTTTGAACACAACAAAAAAATGAAAAATAAAGCTGAGCTGATTGATGAAATTCGAACAACAATCCGAGCGAGCCTAGGTAATCGCGCCAAAGAAAGTTTAATTGTAGATTTTATCAATCAAACTGACTTAGATAGCATAGTCGATAAAGCCGGTATTATTGAATCCTTCTTCCAATTTGCCCAAAAAGAGCAACAGAAAGAAGCTGACGAATTAATTAGCAGTGAAGGGCTGAATATTGATGCTGCGAAGCGTTATATTAATGTCTCTTTAAAACGCGGATATGCTAGTGAACAAGGTACGGATTTAAATGATGCCCTACCGAAAATGAGTCCGCTTAATCCGCAATATCTCACGAAAAAACAAAGCATTTTCCAAAAGATTGTTGCCTTTGTTGAGAAATTTGTTGGGATTGGTGGCGAGGTTTAAAAACTTAAATCAACTATATAGAATTAAAAAGGTGTAATCTATTGATTACACCTTTTTATTTTGTCAGTTTTATCAGAAATTAGAACGTTAAAACTTTATCCGCCCATAATGTCCACTCAGAAACATCATCTAAAGTACCAAGGGTCACGCCGTCAATTAATTTAGCATCTAATAAACCACGTGCTTTTACGCAGCTGGTGCATAATTTAATTTCAGCACCTTGTGCCGCTAAAATATCGATAAGTTGTTGGATATTGAAACCTTCATTTGGGTTTTGCCCAGCAATACCGCATAAAATCGCATCAGAAAAGCAGAATAATTTAATATTCACATCCTTGCTATGCTCTTCTTTCATATTGATGGCGAAACGAACAGCATTGAATGTTTTTTCTCCGCTATATGGGGAATCGTTGACGATAAAAAGAATATTTTGCATGACGCACTCCTTGTTGTAAAAACTGTGATTAAAATAGGAGAAGAAATATTGCTTCCCCTTTATTTAGCCAACCCAAATGAATTTAGCGATAAATAATAAAGATACAACCCAAACAGGCGCATTTACTTCTTTGATTCTACCTGTTCCAACTTTCATAACGCAATAACTAATAAAGCCAAATGCAATACCTTCAGTAATTGAATAAGTAAATGGCATCATCGCTGCAGTGATAAAAGCAGGTGTTGCTTCGGTTAAATCATCCCAGTGTACACGAATAAGACTGGATGCCATTAAAATCCCCACATAAACTAACGCCCCTGCGGTTGCATAAGCTGGTACCACACTAGCTAGTGGCGAGAAGAAAATGGTAAGTAAGAATAAAACACCGACTGTCACCGCTGTTAAGCCAGTTCTACCACCGACAGAAACTCCAGCGCCACTTTCAATATAGGTACTAATAGCGGATGTGCCGATATAAGACCCCACCACAGCACTCACGCTATCCACATAAAGAGCTTGTTTCATTTTCGGGAAACGACCTTTCTCATCACTGAAACCAGCTTTATCGGTTACACCTAATAACGTGCCTGATGAGTCAAATAGGTTTACTAATAAGAATGAGAAAATGATGCCGAGCAAAGCCGTATCTAAAGCACCAGCAATATCCACTTTCCCCACAACCGCACCTAAACTTGGTGGCATCGAAACAATGCCGTGGAAAGTAACTTGATCATCAATTAAAAGCGCTAAACCAGTGACTACCGCAATAGAAATTAAAACACCAGAGAAAATATTACGTGCAGCTAAAACTACGATAATAAAGAAACCTAATACGCCAAGCAGAATTTTAGGATCATGTAAATTGCCTAATGCCACTAAGGTTGCAGGATTCGCTACAACCAATCCCATATTTTTAAAGCCAATTAATGCAATAAAAAAGCCGATACCTGCACCAATTCCCACGCGTAATGAAAGCGGAATCGAAGCCATGAGCCAATAACGGATTTGGAATAAGGTGAGAACAAATAAACCAATCGAGCCCCAGAAAATGGTACCCATACCCACTTCCCAAGAATAACCAAGCTTGCCAACTACCACATAGGCGAAAAACGCATTGAGCCCCATGGCTGGTGCAAGAGCGATGGGTAAATTACTGAATAATCCCATTGCAATAGTGCCGAGCGCGGCAATTAAACAAGTGATCACGAAAACAACTTGCTTATCCATTCCCGCATCACCTAATACGGATGGGTTCACAAACACGATGTACACCATGGTAAAGAAGGTGGTAATACCAGCAATAATTTCGGTTTTGGTCGTACTGCCCTTTTCTTTAATCGAAAAAAGGCGTTCAAGTAAAGATTGTTGCATTGTTTCCCCCTTAACTTAATTAATAACCTTGGTGATAAATCGACTCAAGTAATTTCACACCTAACAAGGCAATATTGAAACGTTGCTCATCAGCTACTGTCCAAAATTCGATACCATTTTCAACCGCACTTTGTTGGCTAATGTGCAATTTTACGCTGTCTTCACCATTTTCATTTTCACCGTTAATTACAGGCGTAATAAGGCTATCGTGTAATTCAACCAATTCGCTTTGTTGTGGCTGGTAATCAAATTCATAATCTAAAAGTGCAGTCACTTTTTGTGCCATGCCGTAGAAGACGGGTACTTGAATTTGATGGAAAATGACATTGTCTAACTGCGGGAAGATTTTTTGCAATTGCAGATTTAAATTAGCCGCTTGTTGTGGAAACACATCAAAGGCAAAACGGGTTTCACCTTCTTCCAATGGCATACCATTCAGTAAACGAGCGGTTTGTCCAGCAAGTTTATTCACGGTTTCACCATCCATATAAGAAGCCGGTAAAAGTGACGTTGCAAAGACTTGAGTTAAATTCGTTTGTTGAACGATTGGTAATAGAGATAAAGCTAATTGACTCACTTGCGGATCGGGCAAACTCACAATATTACGTTGTCTTAACTCTGTAAGATTTTCTTCATTGATTGTAGGGACCACAACAGGAACATCAGATAATGCAGAGCAAATCCCTTTTAAATCAATTACCACGCAGCCACTTTCTGCAGCTTGTGCCAATAAAGGTGCTTGGTCAATTTGGCCTGCGAAGAAAAGATAATTAACACTATTCCACTCAATTTTATCAGTGGCTAATTGAGCAACTGCTTTATTGCGAAAACGCACTGTTTGTTCTTCTTCAAAAGGATAAATTTCTACAATTGAAACCTTGCCTACATCTAACTCACTTTGTTCAAGTGCCTCGGCAATTTTTTCACATAGATCAAATTCTGCTGCAATAGCAATATTTAGGCTTGCGTCCATTTTTCTCTCCGCTGTAAAATGTTCTGAACCGATTCATTCTACAGAAAAAAGACGCATAAATACATAAGGAAATCAGATGACACCGGCAATTGATTTACTAAAGAAAAATAAAATTCCTTTTACTCTCCATACTTATGATCATGACCCTAACAATACGCATTTTGGCGATGAAGCTGCTGAAAAACTTGGGCTTGATCCGCACCAATCCTTTAAAACACTTTTAGTCGCTGAAAATGGTGATCAGAAAAAATTAGCGTGTTTTGTGCTTTCCACGGCAAATATGTTAAGTTTAAAGAAAGCGGCAAAATCCATTGGTGTAAAAAAAGTTGAAATGGCCGATAAAGATGCGGCACAAAAAAGCACGGGATATTTAGTCGGTGGCATTAGTCCATTAGGTCAAAAGAAACGTGTAAAAACAGTAATAAATTCGACCGCACTTGAGTTTGATACGATTTTTGTTTCTGGTGGAAAACGTGGATTAAGCGTCGAATTGGCCCCACAAGATTTGGCTAAATTACTGAATGCCGAATTTGTCGATATTATTGACGAAGAATAGAAGAAGAATAGAAAAAGAAAAGCCCGAATGAATCGGGCTATTATTTTTATATGATGTTGTGTTTATTTAAATTAGAAACTTGATGTATCTTGGAATAAGCCAACTTTTAAATCGGTTGCAGTGTAGATAACACGACCATCTACTTCCACCTCACCATCCGCCATTCCCATCACTAACTTGCGATTAATTACGCGTTTCATATTGATGCGATAAACCACTTTTTTCGCGGTTGGTAAGATTTGTCCGGTAAATTTCACTTCACCTACACCTAATGCACGGCCTTTACCTTTACCGCCTACCCAGCCAAGGAAGAAACCGACTAATTGCCACATCGCATCTAAGCCTAAGCAGCCTGGCATGACTGGGTCACCAATAAAATGGCAACCGAAAAACGGTAAATCTGGATGAATATCTAATTCTGCTTCAATATACCCTTTACCAAACGCACCGCCGTCTTCGGTCATTTTTACAATGCGATCCATCATCAACATAGTTGGTGCTGGAAGTTGCGGGCCTTCTTTACCAAATAATTCACCACGACCTGAAGCTAATAAATCTTCATAGGTGTAGCTGCTTTTAATGTTTGGTGTACAGCTGTTTTCCATTTTTTATTTCCTTGTATATATAGTTTTGCTTGGTTACAACCAATAAGTGAGGATTCTATGAGGATTTATAAGAAATGTAAACAGCGAACACTTGTTAGCTCAACTTGTCGGATCAGTCAGTGTAATTAAGATAAAAGAAAAGCGAACACAAGGTTCGCTTTAAAGAAATTAAGATTTAAAGAAATCTAACCAGCTTTTTTTCGGCGTTTCCGAACGGAAAGCAATCCGATTTTGAATTAGACGCGCAATAGGCTCTTTGCCCTTCGCATATTCTTCTTTCTCTTCCAATAAATCGCGGTCAAATAGGATTTTAGCTGTTTGATAAATATCTTCGACTTGATAGATAAAGAACTGCTCATTTTTCACCGCCTCAACCACTTCATCAGATAAACTTAATTGCTGAATTGTTGTTGCAGGAATAATCACCCCTTGTTTACCCGTCAAACCACGACGTTGGCAAATAGTGAAAAAGCCTTCAATTTTATCATTCACACCACCTACCGCATGCACCAAACCAAATTGGTCAATGGTACCGGTAATGGCAATATTTTGTGGCAACGGCAAATCAGATAACGCACTGACCAATACGGAGAAAATAGCTAAAGACGCACTGTCACCATCAATTTCACCATAAGACTGTTCAAATACTAAGGAAGCAGAAAATGGTAACTGTGATGGCAACTCTAAGATACTGGCCAAACACGCTTCAGAAATCATCATACCTTTCCCGTGGAGGTTGCCCGCTAATTCGTTTTTGCGCTCCACATCCACAACTTCACCATCACCAAACTGCACTAAACAACTGATACGAGAAGGTTCACCAAAACAAACCGGTGTGCCTGGATATTCAATCACAGACAAGCCATTAATCTGCCCAACAATTTCGCCGTTGGTTTCCACATAAATTTGCTCATTGAGAATATCTGCATAAGTGCGTTCACGTAAAAAACCATGCTGCTCGTTTTTTTGTTTAAAAGCTTGCTCAAAATCAACCGCACTTAAAGTTTGTTTTTGTGACAACGTCGCGGTATTAAGCAACATTTCCGTTGTTTTTAATGGTGAAATGTTAATTAAAAAGCGGTCTTCACTCTCACGAACCAATAACTGATAGAGTTTATTTAATGCAGTTAAATCTAAATCGAGCTCATATTTTGAGGCTAATGCCAACACATAATTAGCCCAATTTTCTTGTGCTTTAGGTTGCGCAACAGAATAATAGCTTTCAATTTCAGCGTAATCAGCTAAGCTGTAAAGATCTTCTTCTAACTCACCTAAGGTCGCAATTTCAGTGCGATTGCCTAAAATCACCACTTTTAAATTAAGTGGATAACTTGGAATATCACAAGGCAAGGTTTTAAATGGATGAGCTGAATACCAATCAAAAGTTTGCGTTTGTAAAATATGTTTTAAGCGTTGCCATAAATCAAATTGGCTTAGCATCGTTGCTGCGCTTAAAATCAAAACGCCCCCATTGGCTTGATGCACTAAACCTGGTGCAAGCAAAATATCTTGCGAACTTGGGTGAACACGCACACTACCAAAAAGACTAAATTGATCGGCATGTAATGACTTCAGCACATCACCTTGTGCGGCAAAATTATCCGCTAGTGATTGAGCAGGCTCAGTATAAATACGAGGGAAAGAAAAAGAATCTCCCTGTTCAACTACGTAATTTACCCCAAAAACTGACCGCTCTTTTGGCTGTTCTTGACGAATAAGTTCCGCTAATAAATCTGCATATTCTGCTTGATCATCGGCTTTTAAAACCAATAGAGAGCGACGAGGCTGTTTTAAAAATAAAGAAATCGCTTTTGTGGCATGTTTTTGTAATGACCAAAAATCAGCCTTTTCAGCTGAAAGTTCAGTAATCGATAATTCTGGTTGTAAGGCTTGCCAATTTAAGGCTTGTTCCGAAGATGTTGAAGTCACGACATATCTCGCTTTAATTAAATTGGCGGTATTATCGCACACTTCATCCTAAGTGAAAATCCGTTATAAAAATCTACTGGAAAATTTTGTTTAAAGCGCGTATATTTATGAGGTTACCACGTCACTAAAAAGCATAATAAAACGATGAAATATCAGAAATTAGAAAACCAAGAAGCAAACTGGAAATGGATTTATCTCATTCGCAAATATCGCGAAGGGGAAAAAATTACCCGTTATGAAGAAAAAAGCTTAGAAGAAAGCAAAGTTCAAGAATTAATAGAATGTCAGAATTATCCTGAAAAAATAGAGGAATGGATTAAAAATCACCTTTCTCTTGATTTACCTATTAAACTTGACCAGGCTATTCGTGCAAGACGTAAACGCTTTTTTAATGCTGAAAAACAATCAACGAAGAAAAAATCTATTGATTTAGAATATGGTGTTTGGCTTCGTTTATCTAAATATTCACGCAAAATGAAAATGACACTTTCTGAAACTATCACTTATATGATTGATGAACGTGAAAGCAAAGCATTATATGAAAGCCAAATGACGGCAATGAAAGCCGGTTTAAAAAATTTGCTCAATAAATAAGATGAAAAAAAGCCAAAGTCGAAACCTTGGCTTTTGATTATGCTAAATAGAGAAAATTTTGAAACGTTTTAGCGTTCCATCTATTCCACAATCGGAATAATTTTTGTAGCGTGAGATCCTTTGTCGCCGTGAATCACCTCAAACTGCACACGTTGCCCTGCTTTTAATGAACGGTAACCATCCATTTCAATTGCTGAATAATGTGCAAAAATGTCAGTATCCACGCCTTCTGCAGAAATAAACCCAAATCCTTTTGCGTTGTTAAACCATTTAACTACACCAATTTCCATAGTAGACCTCTATAGGCTTCGCCATTAATTCCTAAAAACAATAAGACTCATGCCTTATCACCTCAATTGGAAATATATTCAAACATTTTATTTTTTTATGCAACAACGAAACTTAAAAAATGATACATTGATCACAAAAATTTTATTTATTTACTCTCAGAAATCGATTTCTCATCTTTTTGATGAATTTCACGTAATGCTTTTACCACAATTTGAATGGCTTCGCCGCTACTCATTCCTTGTGCCATTAATTCCTGAATTTGTTCTACGGCTTTTTGTTGTTGTTCATGGGTTAAATTAATGTCTAACATGATTTCTTCTCGTTAAATTGACCAATTAAATAATTCCATCACACGCTTCCATTGTTCATCTATACCAGCCTTAATTTCTATTTTGGTAAAATGAATAGGATGCTCAAAAATAAGTGTATCTGCGTGTAAAAATAAACGCTGACAGCCAGAATATTCTGTTAAAGCACGATTTTGATGTAAATCACCATATTGTGTATCACCTAAAATAGGATGAAAAACATGTTTCATGTGACGTCGTAACTGATGCTTTCTGCCAGTTTGGGGAATCAGCTTTACTAATGAATATCTCGTGGTTTGATAACGCCCTACCGCATAAGGCATTTCCACAATTTTTAAGCCCTCATAATCCGTCGCCGCCTCTTGAGGCGCTTTATCTTCTTGCGCAAATTTATCCGCAATCTTATCTAATTGGATTTTAAGGGGATAATCAATCCGTCCTTCACCTTGCAAATACCCTCGCACAATCGCTAAATAAGATTTTTGCACCGTTTTCTGTTCAAATTGCTGACACATTAAATTTGCTATTTCACTATTTAAGGCAAATAGCAATACACCTGATGTAGGGCGATCTAATCGATGAATAGGAAAAACATGCTGCCCGATTTGATCGCGCAAGGTTTGCATCACAAATTGCGTTTCATGCGTATCAAGCCAACTACGATGCACCAACATGCCTGCTGGTTTATTGACGGCGACAATATATTCATCTTGGTATAAAATTTCTAACATTTATTGATTTTGTAATAAGTCTTCTAATTCACGTAACGGTGTTAATAATTCCACTAAAAAATCTTCTTCTGCTTCTTTAAATGCTTCCTCTAAATAAGGGGATACCGCAATTTGTGAAGGTAAATCTGCCCCGCTTTCAAGTAAGGCGAACATTCTTGGGATGAAAATCCATTGCAACCACTCTTCTGGCGACATGGTATCAATCGCAAAAGGCTCCTGGCTTAAAAAAGCGTCTTGTGCAGGAGGCGTGACTTGCCATAAATCAAGCTTTTGCATAGCAAACTGTAATTGTTGAAGGTGAAGTTTTGTTTGATTACGCATAATTTTTCCTATTTATAAATAAGCGGCGTATTCTACGAGCATCAAGTAACGCTGTAAAGTGATCTGCCCCCCAAAAGTTGGACAGGTTAGTTAACTTAAATATTGAGCTCGGTATTGCACTGGGCTCAATCCTTTGAAAGCAAGTTTAATGCGTTTTTGGTTGTAATACACTAAATATTCTTCAATTTCAGCCTGTAATTCAGCAATTGAATGATAAGTCCGAGAGTAAAAACACGCTGATTTTAGTATCGCAAAAAAACTTTCAATCACCGCATTATCATAGCAATTTCCTCGGCGGCTCATACTTTGCACCGCTTTACCCTCCAACATCTTTACCCATTCCGCCGAGCCATACAATACACCTTGGTCGCTATGAATAATCGGACATTCTGTCGGTTTAAGCCGACTAAGCCCTTGTTCTAACCTCTTTTTTACCAATGAAAACTTCGGGCGTGTCGCAAAGTTATAGGCAATAACTTCTCGGTTAGCCAAGTCCATCAACGGTGAAAAATAAAGCGTTTCTTGCCCAACATGAAATTCCGTTACATCCGTTATCCATTTTTGATTGAGTGCCGTTGTTGTAAAATCACGATTCAGCAAATTCGGGGCAATATGCGATGTTTTTCCACGTTTTCCATGTCTTTTCTTGCGTAAAATGGAATGAATACCTAACTCATTTATTAGCTTTAACACCGTTTTATGATTCAAATTAAAACCCATTTGGCGTAATTTAAACGTCATAGGGCGATAATCATCTCGTTTTCTCGAATAAAAACATCAATCCAATATACGGTTGCAACACTAACAAAATAGATTCCTTCTTTATTATTAAATTTATATTTTCTGCTCATCACACACCTCAAAAGTAGACAACATAATTAGCAGAAAATATAAATTCAACAATAAAACACTCATCTTGGAACTCAGATCGCAAAACAAAATTAATTTCTATAAATAGAGATAGCACATTCTATACTGCCGGAATAACGCTGGCGCGCGTCTCCCTACGCGTGCCTAAATTCAAAGCATAAAAAAGCACGCGTCAGGAGACGCGTGCTATCGTTGGGTAATAAGCGCTTTTCTCTTTTAATCTACAATATCTGGCGTAACCGTATCAACTACATCTACCGCCGTGCCAACGACGCCACTAACAACTGACGTCACCAAACAACCGCTTAACAAGCTTGCTGCAAATAATACAGCACAAATTTTCCTTAAAATTTGATGCAAAATTTTTCCCCATTGATTTCATTTTAGTGATAATTAGGTATGCTTTGAATAATTAAGTTCAATGAAAAAGGCTAAGCTGTAAAAGATACAAACTTAGCCTTTATCCTAATAAATCTGATTAAATAACATTATTACTGTTTTTTAGCACCAAACGCACCAGTAAATTTATTCATTTTTTGGTAAACCCCCGCCATTTCGCTCGCATTTTCACCATAGAATTTACCTTTCACACTAACGTCATCAATAAATCCGCTTTTTTCAAAGGTATTTCCGTTAATCGTCGCAGAAATAGGCAAATAAGCTGTCTCGGTCTGTCCTTCTAAGGTTGGGAGTTCTAAAGATCCTGCGATTTTCTTATTCGCAAAATCTACATCAAATAATGCTTCACCACGGAATGAACCATATTTCGCTTTCACCTCTTCCTGAACCTCTTTAGAAGGCTCTATTGCCAGAATATGTTGACCTTTATAATGCGCTTTACCCACCGTTGGCACATTTTCAGCAACTGTTTCCTTTCCTTGAGCAAAGGCAACTACATCACTTTGTCTAATTGCTAGCCCTACACGAGCATTATTTAAGAAATCACTCACAATACGATTTGAACGATTATCTACAGAATCAGAAAGCCAACCATTAGCCGATTTCATTGCTGGATCAATTAGCTGAATATCGGTTCCCCACACGCGAATGGTATTGATATCATTGCTAGAGACATTGCTTGCAACCCCAAAAAAGCCATTATAATAATGTCCCGTAATGGTATTTTTCGGCTTTTCTTCCGTTGGTTGGGCTGGTTTTGTTTCTGGTGTTGTTGGTTGAGTAGCTTGCGTTGCTGGTTGAGTAGCTTGCGTTGCTGGTTGAGTAGCTTGCGTTGTTGGTTGAGTAGCTTGCGTTGCTGGTTGAGTAGCTTGCGTTGCTGGTTGTTGAACTGGATGATTATCACCGCCACCGCCACCGCTACCGCCGCCACTACCACAAGCGGCTAAAGCAAATGTTAATAATGTAAGACTAAAGACTTTTTGTGCTTTCATGAGAACCTCTTTTCACAATGATTGTTTCCTAGTATGTCATTTTAATGACTTTTATTTATTTTGTAAAATCACTCAGATTTTTAACCGCTTGTTGATCTGCCCCTAAAAGTTGGACAGGTTAGTTAACTTAAATATTGAGCTCGGTATTGCACTGGGCTCAATCCTTTGAAAGCAAGTTTAATGCGTTTTTGGTTGTAATACACTAAATATTCTTCAATTTCAGCCTGTAATTCAGCAATTGAATGATAAGTCCGAGAGTAAAAACACGCTGATTTTAGTATCGCAAAAAAACTTTCAATCACCGCATTATCATAGCAATTTCCTCGGCGGCTCATACTTTGCACCGCTTTACCCTCCAACATCTTTACCCATTCCGCCGAGCCATACAATACACCTTGGTCGCTATGAATAATCGGACATTCTGTCGGTTTAAGCCGACTAAGCCCTTGTTCTAACCTCTTTTTTACCAATGAAAACTTCGGGCGTGTCGCAAAGTTATAGGCAATAATTTCTCGGTTAGCCAAGTCCATCAACGGTGAAAAATAAAGCGTTTCTTGCCCAACATGAAATTCCGTTACATCCGTTATCCATTTTTGATTGAGTGCCGTTGTTGTAAAATCACGATTCAGCAAATTCGGGGCAATATGCGATGTTTTTCCACGTTTTCCATGTCTTTTCTTGCGTAAAATGGAATGAATACCTAACTCGTTCATCAGCTTTAACACCGTTTTATGATTCAAATGAAAACCCATTTGGCGTAATTTGAGTGTCATTGGGCGATAACCATCTCGTTTTCTGTTATTTTTATACAGCAATAAGATAGCCTCTTTTACCTCGTGATAATTTCGCTTAATCTCTTTTTAGCCAATAAACGACGAGAGCATGGGAAATTTGATGAAGTTTAGCCACTTCACGGATACCATAATCCTGTTCGGTGACGAGTTTGACAATTTTCAAACGAAATTGATACGAGTAGGACATAATCTGCACCTCAAATTAGGTGTCCAGGTTTTGGGGTGCAGATCAAAGTGCGGTCAGTTTTAACGGTGAATAATAGAAAAGTCAGGATAGCGTTTATTTTCAATATTATCCTCTAAAACTCGTTCAATACTTGCAGTTCTTGGGCCGACTTTTAACCAATTATAAAAATCCTGTAGTTGATCGTCATTGCCTTCGGCAACAATTTCCACACTGCCATCCACACAATTTCTTACGCTGCCTTTAATGCCAATTCTCTCCGCTTCTTTCCAAGTAAAATAGCGAAATCCTACCCCTTGAACTCGGCCATATACCACAAATCGTTTTGCCATGATTTGCTCCTTTATTACAAAAACTTTTTAAAAATTAACCGCACTTTCCTATTCCCATTTTTTAAAATTTAGCATAGCATTACAACCATCTAATTTCATTCAAAAAATAAAAGGAGTAATTATGAAATTATGTAAGTTTGCTTTAGGGGTTGTCGCGCTTGCTATCAGTACAAGTAGCTTAGCTGGCATGGTAAGCACTTCATCAAATCTTGAATTTCTTGCAATCAACGGCCAAAAAGCCAGCAAATCCCTTCTAAAAGAAAAAAAATCATTCAACGCTGAAGCAAACCAAACACAACAAGTTGTTGTTCGTTTAGGCGAAATCGTAGGCTCAGGCTCTAGCCAAGCGCTTTTTGAATCTAACCCAATTATTGTGACTTTCCAAAGTCCTGCTAATGATGTTGTGGTATCTGCAGAAAAAATTCGCTCCAAAGAAGAGGGTGAAAAATTCAATGCCCAACCACAAATTACTGTTAAAACGAAATCAGGTAATGTGATTGATGCTAAAATCGATACTTTAAAACAAGAAGGTTTATTCCCAGCGGCTAATATTGTTAACGATTTAGCTGAATATAATGCTTCAAATGCGCCAGCGGCGGTTTCAGCTTTAGCTGCACCTGCAGTTGGAATGATGCCTGCAGCGTCAGGAAAAGCTGCGAAAGGCAAAGTTGTTGTACAAGGTGAAAATGTTGCTGAACAACAGTTACAATACTGGTTCCAACAAGCCGATAAAGAAACCCAAACTCGTTTCTTAAACTGGGCGAAAAAACAAAAATAAGTGTTTTTAACCATACGTTAGAAAAAAGAAGTGAGCCTTCCTTTCACTTCTTTTCTATTTAATATTTAACGACGAAATATTCGAGAATATCAATATGAATCAATGGCTTAATGCAAAAGTAATCGCTTCAATACCTATTTTTATTGCAGTGAATATAGCCGCATTTAGTGTTTGGTTATTTGATATTTCTACGCAATCCATGCCCTTAATTTTAGGCATTATTGCCGGTGGTTTAGTGGATTTAGATAATCGCCTCACTGGACGATTAAAAAATATCTTTTACACATTAATTGCCTTTTCTATTTCAACCTTCATCGTTCAGCTTAATATTGGTCAACCTATCCAATATGTATTGTTGATGACCATCATCACCTTTTTATTTACGATGGTTGGCGCTGTAGGTGAACGTTATCGCACTATTGCTTTTGGTACGCTGGTGGTTGCTATTTATACGACGCTCACTTATATACCAGATAATTCTGCAAGTTGGTTTATTAATCCTGTAATGATTTTATTAGGCACTTTGCTCTACAGTATTGTAACCATCATCGTTTACCTTTTTTTCCCTAACCGTCCTGTCCAAGAAAGTGTCGCGAAAGCTTTTTGTGCCTTAGGTAATTATTTAGATGCCAAATCAGAATTTTTTGATCCTGATGAAATTGATGAAATCGAGAAAAAACATCTTAATTTTGCGATGAAAAACACCAATGTGGTGGATGCTTTTAATCAGGCAAGGACTGCTCTTTTCTATCGTATTCGTGGGCAACATCGCCATGCTCGCACACAACGTATGATTCGCTATTATTTTGCAGCGCAAGACATTCATGAGCGTGCAAATTCCACACATTTTGATTATCAACAAATTGCGGTACAGCTCAAAAATACAGACTTAATTTTCCGTATTCAGCGCTTACTCGAATTACAAGCACAAGCCTGTCACGACATTACCGCTTGTCTGCGTCAAAATACGCCTTATCACTATAATATTCGTGTAGAAAAAGCCTTGATGGGCACAATTCAATCTCTTGATCTTTATAGCAAAGAACATACCAATCAAAATAATGTTTTACTTGCCCTTCAAACACTTATCGATAACCTACAAAGCATTAACTGGCAGTTACGTCAGCTTGAGCAAGAAACCACTGAAAATGAGCAAACAGCACAGATCCATACCGAACAAATTACGGGATTAAAAAATATTCTTTCAGTTATCGGAAGTAATTTTACCTTTGAGTCACCACTTTTCCGTCATGCCGTGCGTTTGTCTATCGTGGTGTTTTTGTGTTGCGCTATTGTTGAATTCTTCCAATTTAATTTAGGTTACTGGATTTTACTTACAGCCGTATTTGTGTGTCAGCCAAACTATTCTGCCACCAAAGTGCGGTTACGTCAGCGTATTGTAGGTACGATTTTAGGGGTTATTATCAGCGCCTTATTGCCCTATCTCAACCCCACATTAGAAATGAAACTGGGTTTAATGGTGGTGACCAGTACGCTCTTTTTCTTTTTCCGCAGTAATAATTACAGTTTCTCCACCTTCTTTATTACTTTACAGGTATTAATCAGTTTCGATGTAATGGGATTTGATACTCAGGCGGCACTCTTGCCTCGCCTCATCGATACTGTATTAGGCTCAGCCATTGCATGGTTTGCGGTTTCTTATTTATGGCCAGATTGGAAATATCTGCAACTCGATAAAGTGAGTCGCCGAGCGATGCAAAGTGATGCGCAGTATTTCTTACACATTATTAGCCAACTGCAATTTGGTAAAAGCGATAATTTAAAATACCGTATTGCACGCCGTAACGCTCATCAATATGCGGCAGCATTAAGCACAACGCTTTCCAATATGAATAATGAGCCGAAGAAATATCAGGCCTATTTGCAGGAAGGTTTTGACTTGTTAAAAATGAATTATTCCCTATTAAGCTATATTTCTGCTTTAGGGGCATATCGCAATAAAATGGCGCAATTACAACAAACTACCGAGTTTTTGTCAGACTTTTATCCTATTGCGAAAAAGGTTTTATATACACTGGAAAATATCGAAAAACTTCGTCCTGAAATTTTTGAAAAGCTCCAAAATAGTATTGAACAAAGCCTTAAAAAAATTCAGTGGGATGAAACCCAAGCCAAAAACAATGCGGTCTTTGCTTTGCCATACCAGCAACTTAATTTGATTTCTCAATTGCTACCTCAGCTATATCGCTATTTCCAACATATCCAGGTAGAACCAATGAACAAATAAAAAAACAAAGAAAAAACTGACCTCACTACCCCAAATTTTTTATTGTTCTCAAGGCGATAAACAGGGATAATACGCCACTTATATAAAATAAATTTAGACGCAATGACACATTATATTCTACTCGTTATCAGTACTGCATTAATCAATAACTTTGTTTTGGTCAAATTCTTAGGACTTTGTCCATTTATGGGCGTATCCAAAAAGATTGAAACAGCAATTGGTATGGGGCTTGCTACGACATTCGTATTAACTGTAGCATCACTGTGTTCTTATTTAGTCGATAATTATATTTTAATGCCGCTAAACGCCACATTTTTGCGCACGTTAGTCTTCATTTTAGTGATTGCCGTTGTGGTTCAATTTACTGAAATGGTGATCAATAAAACGAGTCCATCACTTTATCGCTTATTAGGGATTTTCTTGCCACTGATTACCACAAACTGTGCAGTTCTCGGTGTGGCATTATTAAATGTCAATTTGGCACACAATTTAACCGAGTCTGTCATTTATGGTTTTGGCGCCTCTTTAGGTTTTGCGCTGGTTTTAGTTTTATTTGCAGCATTGCGTGAACGCCTTGTTGCTGCAGATGTACCTATTACGTTTCGTGGCTCGTCTATCGCATTAATTACGGCCGGTTTGATGTCTCTCGCCTTTATGGGCTTCGCCGGATTAGTAAAATGATTTATCTCTTGATGTTTATTACTGTAACAGTGATTTTTCTCGGCTTATTTTGGAATAACACTAAAAAATAATGTTTATCTTAATTTCAGTAACCGTTCTCGCTTTAATTTTTGGTGCGATTTTAGGCGTTGCTTCGATTAAATTAAAAGTCGAAGCTGATCCTATCGTTGAAAAAATTGATGCCATCTTACCGCAAAGCCAATGTGGGCAATGCGGCTATCCTGGTTGCAAGCCTTATGCCGAAGCGATTGCCAATGGTGACGTTATCACAAAATGTGTGCCGGGTGGTCGACCAACGGTAGTAAAAATAGCCGAAATCATGGGCGTTGATGTACCCGCAATGGATGATGTGGCAGAACCAGAAGAAATGGTTGCCTTTATTGATGAAAATATGTGTATTGGCTGTACCAAATGTATTCAAGCCTGCCCTGTTGATGCCATTATCGGCACAAACAAAGCCATGCATACTATTATTCCTGATCTCTGTACTGGCTGTGAACTTTGTGTTGCACCTTGCCCAACAGATTGCATCTCCATGATTAAAGTGAAAAAAGATATTGATAATTGGAACTGGAAGTTTGATCCTAAATTAGTCATTCCGGTTGTAAATACCACAGAAATCGAGAAAAAATTAGTGGTTGGGGAGTCGGAATCACATGGCTGATGTATTAACAAGATTTAAATCCGGCAAAATTTGGGATTTTAAAGGCGGGATTCATCCTCCGGAAATGAAATCTCAGTCAAACCAATCCCCTATTCAGCAATCAGAACTTGCTCATGATTTTTATGTGCCGATTAAACAACATGCTGGCACTGCAGGAAATATATTAGTTAAAGAAGGCGATTATGTCCTTAAAGGCCAGCCTTTAACACAAGGCGATGGCTTAAGAACCTTGCCTGTTCATGCGCCGACTTCTGGTACTGTAAAATTTATCGGAAAACATGTTGCGCCTCATCCTTCTGGTTTAACCGAAGACATGATTCATATTCAAGCGGATGGTTTGGATAAATGGCGTGAGCAATATCCACTTGAAGAATTTTTTACACAACCGGTAGAGCAACTTATTGATCGTATTTACCAAGCTGGCATTGCCGGCTTAGGTGGTGCGGTATTCCCAGCTGCTGCTAAAATCCAATCGGCAGAAAAGAAAGTTAAACTCTTAATTATTAACGGCGCAGAATGTGAACCCTATATTACCTGTGATGACCGCTTAATGCGTGATTACACCGATGAAATGATCGAAGGGATTCGCATCTTACGTTATATCTTACGCCCTGAAAAAGTGGTGATTGCGGTTGAAGACAATAAACCTGAAGCGATTCAGTCTATTCAACAATCACTACAGGGTGCAAATGACATTGAATTGCGCGTTATTCCGACTAAATATCCATCAGGTGCAGCCAAACAACTGATTTATTTACTTACCGGTATAGAAGTGCCAAGCGGTGGACGCTCTTACGATATTGGCGTATTAATGCATAATGTCGGCACGGCTTTTGCGATAAAAAGAGCGGTCATTAATGACGAACCGTTAATTGAGCGTGTCGTCACGCTGACTGGTGATAAAATTTCCGAGAAAGGCAACTACTGGGTTCGCTTAGGTACACCAGTTGACCACTTATTGGCACAAGTTGGCTATCAATATGACGAACGCTTCCCTGTTTTTGCAGGTGGGCCAATGATGGGCTTGCAACTTTCAGATCTCAATGCCCCCGTCACCAAATTAAGTAACTGTCTATTGGCACCTGATCATTTTGAATATGGTGAACCCAAACCGGAACAATCTTGTATCCGCTGCTCTGCTTGTTCTGATGCTTGCCCAGTCAATTTAATGCCACAGCAACTTTATTGGTATGCTCGCAGTGAAGATCATCAAAAATCTGAAGAATACAGTTTAAAAGATTGTATTGAATGTGGTGTGTGTGCTTATGTTTGTCCAAGCCATATTCCACTTATCCAATATTTCCGTCAGGAAAAAGCCAAAATTTGGGAAATTAAAGAAAAAGCAAAAAAAGCTGAAGAGGCTAAAATCCGTTTTGAAGCCAAACAAGCTCGTATGGAGCGTGAAGAACAAGAGCGTAAAGCACGTTCACAACGTGCGGCAGAAGCTCGCCGTGAAGAGCTTGCAAAACAAAAAGGTGAAGACCCTGTTAAAGCGGCGTTAGAACGCTTGAAAGCAAAACAAGCGGGTTCAGCAGCAAATAAAGAAACAAAAACTATTGTATCTGAGAAAGGTGAAATCTTACCGGATAACCATGAGCTCATGGAGCAACGTAAAGCCCGTCGCCTAGCTAAACAACAAGCACAAGCAGATACAGGCACTGTGACAGAAGCAACAACGTCACAAACTGACGAAAAAGAGGCGAAGAAAGCAGCTGTTGCTGCAGCTCTAGCAAGAGCAAAAGCAAAAAAAGCAGCTGCTCAAGGTGAAACTGCTACAACAAATGCAACTGAAAGCGCAGTCGAAAAAACAGATGAAAATCCAACCGCACTTGATACGAAAAAAGCCGCAGTAGCTGCGGCCATTGCGAGAGCCAAAGCGAAGAAAGCTGCCGCTCAAAATGAAGCAGTTACAACAAATGAAATTGAAAGTGCGGTCAAAAAAACAGATGAAAATCCAACCATATTTGATCCGAAAAAAGCGGCTGTAGCTGCAGCCATTGCAAGAGCCAAAGCGAAGAAAGCTGCTGCTCAAAGTGAAGCAGTTACAACAAATGAAACAGAAAGTGCAGTCGAAAAAACGGATGAAAACCCAACCGCACTTGATCCGAAAAAAGCGGCAGTAGCTGCGGCCATTGCGAGAGCCAAAGCGAAGAAAGCTGCTGCTCAAGGTGAAACTGTTGCAATAAATGAAACAGAAAGTGCGGTCGAAAAAACAGATGAAAATCCAACCGCACTTGATCCTAAAAAAGCCGCGGTAGCTGCAGCCATTGCGAGAGCTAAAGCGAAGAAAGTTGCCGCTCAAAGTGAAGCAGTTACAATAAATGAAACTGAAAGTGCGGTCGAAAAAACAGATGAAAACTCAACCGCGCTTGATCCGAAAAAAGCCGCTATCGCAGCAGCCATAGCAAGAGCTAAAGCAAAAAAAGCGGCGGCTGAAGCTGCCAAAGAAACAGAATAACGCAGGAAAAGATTATGTTTAAGAAAATGGTGAGTTCGCCTCATACCCATTCAGGCAAATTAACCGCCCGTATTATGTTATGGGTGATTGCAGCCATGTTGCCTGCTCTGCTCACACAAATTTATTATTTTGGAATGGGTGTTTTGGTACAATCCGCCTTGGCTATTTCTTTCGCATTATTGCTTGAGTTTATTGTGACCAAATTGCGTAATAAGCCAAACCTGGTCTATATTTCAGATTTTAGTGTGGTGCTTACTGCCTTAATTTTAGCGATGGCGATTCCGCCTTATGCACCTTATTGGGTAATTTTAATTGGTACGCTTTCTGCTGTTATTCTAGGTAAACATGTTTATGGTGGTTTAGGACAAAACCCATTTAATCCGGCTATGGTGGGTTATGTGGTGCTATTGATTTCTTTCCCTCTACAAATGACAAGTTGGATGCCACCGATTTCATTATTAAATGAACCCCCAACATTTGCAGATTCGCTTTCTTTAATTTTCACAGGCTTAACCACTGATGGTTTTAGCTTAAGCCAACTCGTCCATTCCATTGATGGAATTACACAAGCGACACCATTAGACAGCGCAAAAATCTTCTATAACTTACATCAAGGCGATGAAAGCGTATTCCATGATTTTGTAAAATTACCGATTTTATTACAAAACGGGACTGACTTCGCTGAAGGTTGGTGGCAGGTTAATCTGGCATTCATGCTTGGTGGGATTGTATTAATCTTAAAGAAAAAAATTCACTGGCAAATTCCCGTTTCAATGCTCGTGACCTTTGTAACCTTAGCAACAATCACTGCGATGTCAGGTCATCATCATTTAAGTATGATTAGCCAACTCTTTAGCGGTGCCATGATGTTCGGCGCATTCTTTATTGCGACTGACCCTGTCACCGCTTCTATTACACCTCGTGGTAAGCTTGTATTTGGTGCATTAGTTGGACTATTGGTTTACCTCATTCGTTACTTTGGAAACTACCCTGACGGCGTGGCATTTGCGATTTTATTAAGTAATATTTGTGTGCCACTTATCGACTACTACACCCGTCCTCGCGTAGCTGGGCACTTTGCAAAAGGGAGAAAATAATGGGTATTTTAAAAGTCACCTCCCGTTTTGGTCTTTTATTAGGTTTCATCGCATTGCTTTGTACAGCAGTTTCTGCGGGCATTTATATGCTAACAAAAGATAAAATTGATGAAGCCATGGCTGAACAACAAAAAGCGTTATTGCTCCAAGTCATCCCTCAAAATTACTTTAATAATAGCTTGCTTGAAAGCGTAGAGACGCCCGAGCAAGATAAACTCAAAGGTATTCAAAAAGTCTATTTTGCGATCAAAGATCATGTGCTAACAGCCTATGCTTATGAAACGACAGCGCCAGATGGCTATTCGGGAAATATCCGTTTATTAGTAGGGATTACACCAAAAGGTGAAGTTTTAGGTGTGCGTGTGATTGAACATCATGAAACCCCAGGATTAGGCGATAAAATCGAACTTCGCATTTCTGACTGGATTTTAAGTTTTACAAACCAAGTTATCGTACCAGAAAGCCTAAAAGATTGGGCGGTCAAAAAAGATGGCGGTAAATTTGATCAATTTTCTGGCGCAACTATTACGCCGCGCGCGATTGTGAATCAAGTAAAACGCTCTGCTCTCGTGATGCTTGAAAATGAAGCATTACTCAACGAGATGGCAAAAAAATACGCGCAATAGGATATTTATTATGACTGATTTAACCGAAAAAACGACCGCACTTGATGAGCAAAGTGCGGTTGAAAATTCAGAAGAAATAACGCAAACGCCTTCTGTTTGGAAAGAAATCTTTATTCAGGGCGTATGGAAAAACAACTCAACCCTCGTGCAATTATTAGGACTCTGTCCGCTCTTAGCTGTTTCGAGTACGGCAACAAATGCCTTAGGTTTAGGGCTTGCGACGATGTTGGTTTTAACTTGCACCAATACAGTTGTTTCGCTCTTTCGTAAGCAAATTCCTCATGAAATCCGTATTCCGATTTATGTGATGATTATTGCGACTACCGTAACGGTGGTGCAATTATTAATGAATGCTTATACCTATACACTCTATCAAGCTCTCGGGATTTTTATTCCTTTAATCGTCACCAATTGTATTGTGATTGGCCGTGCAGAAGCCTTTGCCTCTAAAAATAGCGTAGCACATGCTGCCTGGGATGGTTTTTCAATGGGGTTAGGCATGGCATTAAGTATCACCGTATTAGGTGCATTACGTGAAATCTTAGGTCAAGGTACCCTTTTCGAAGGGATTGAAAACTTATTTGGTCAAGGTGCGAAATTCCTTACATTACATATTTATCACGCTGACAGTAGCTTTTTACTCTTTATTCTTCCGCCAGGTGCCTTTATTGGATTAGGCATCCTATTGGCGATTAAAAACCGAATTGATATGAAAAAATGAACCAAGCTAAACGAATTGAAATTCTCACTCGACTTAGGGAGCAAAACCCGCATCCCACCACGGAATTAGAGTATAATTCGCCTTTCGAATTACTCATCGCCGTGATCTTATCAGCCCAAGCCACCGATAAAGGTGTCAATAAAGCGACGGCAAAATTATTCCCTGTAGCAAATACTCCACAAGCCATTTTAGATCTTGGCTTAGAGGGGTTAAAAGAATACATTAAAACCATCGGGCTTTATAACAGCAAAGCAGAAAATATTATTAAAACCTGCCGTGATTTAGTTGAGAAACACAACGGCGAAGTACCTGAAAGCCGTGAAGCCTTAGAAGCCCTTGCGGGTGTCGGTAGAAAAACAGCAAATGTGGTATTAAATACCGCTTTCGGCCACCCGACTATTGCAGTGGATACCCATATTTTTCGCGTATGCAACCGCACGAATTTTGCCCCTGGTAAAGATGTGGTAAAAGTAGAAGAAAAACTGCTCAAAGTTGTGCCTAAAGAATTTAAAGTAGATGTACACCACTGGCTTATTTTACACGGGCGCTATACTTGTACCGCACGAAAACCTCGCTGCGGTGCTTGCATTATTGAAGATCTCTGCGAATACAAAGAAAAAACAGAATATTAAACGAATAAAATCAAACGGAATATATTATGACAACAAACAATCAATCTCGCCAAACGTGGTCTAGTCGACTAACTTATGTGCTCACCGTAGCGGGCGCGACAGTTGGCTTTGGGGCAACATGGCGCTTTCCTTATTTAGTGGGTGAAAATGGCGGTGGTGCCTATGTACTCCTCTTTTGTATTGCGATGATTGTGATTGGTATCCCGATGATTTTAGTGGAAAACGTTATCGGACGCCGTTTGCGTGTGAATTCCATTGATGCCTTTGGCGATAAAATCCAAGATAAAGGTAAAAACATCTCCAAATATTGGAAGATTCTCGGCTACATGGGGCTTCTCGGCGCATTTGGTATCATGGCCTATTATATGGTGCTTGGTGGTTGGGTGATGTCTTATATCATCAGCCTAATTAATAACACCCTTGATATTTCCGCACCAATTACAAAAGAAGTGGCTAAAGATTTCTACGATTTACACATCAGCAACAGTCCATGGGAAATCATGCTTTACACCTTCCTGTTCGTGGCGGTGAATTACATCATTTTAGCGAAAGGTATCATCGGCGGGATTGAACGTTCCGTGAAATACTTAATGCCATTACTCTTTATTTTCCTAATCGGCATGGTGATTCGTAATCTTACCTTACCAGGTGCGATGGAAGGTGTGACATTCTACTTAAAACCTGATTTCAGCAAAATCACACCTAAATTATTCATCTTCGTATTAGGCCAAGTGTTCTTTGCATTAAGTCTTGGTTTCGGTGTATTGATTACCCTCTCCAGCTATTTGAACAAGGAAGAAAACCTTATTCAAACAGCCGTTATTACGGGTTTTACTAACACCATCATTGCTGTGTTATGTGGTTTTATGATCTTCCCATCATTATTCACATTCGGCATTGAACCTAACGCAGGGCCAACCTTGGTTTTCCAAAGTTTACCAATTGTATTCTCACATTTATGGGCGGGTAAATTCTTTGCTATCGTGTTCTTCGGTTTATTGCTTATTGCCGCATTAACCACATCAATCACGATTTACGAAGTCATCATCACCGCATTACAAGAAAAACTCAGAATGCGCCGTGGTAAAGCGATTTTTGTTACCTTAGCAGGGATTTTCTTATTAGGTAACGTACCATCTATCTTAGGTGACAGCCTTTGGAAAGATTTCACCATTTTCGGTAAAAGCATTTTCGATGCCTTCGATTTCGTCAGCGGAAATATCCTATTCATGCTGACCGCACTTGGCTGTGCCATTTTCGTTGGTTTCGTGTTACAAGACGATGCAAAAAAAGAGCTATCACCGACACCCAATTCGCTCTTCACCACAATTTGGTTTAACTATGTCAAGTTTGTAGTCCCTGTAATTATTTTGGTGATTTTTATTAGTAATTTGATATAGCCTAATTAAAAAAGCAGCGCTAAAGCGTTGCTTTTTTTATCCATAAAAACAAATCATCTCACAGCTAAATGATTGTTTGTAGAGAAGAAAAATTTTCGATAAAATACTAACTATTGATTGAATTATTACTTTACTAAGGATAAATTTTATGCAGACGACACGACACGACACGACACGACACGACACGACCAAGATTGTCGATGAAAATCACGTATTACAACAAGCATTTTTAAATGAATTAGATGAAAAACTTTGGTCATCTGCCGATAAGCTCCGCCAACAGCTGGACGCCGCCAATTACAAACACATCGTACTCGGCTTAATTTTCCTTAAATACATCTCCGACAGCTTCACCCATCAGCAAGAAAAAATTCAGGCAGAGCTTAGCGATCCTGAAAATCCACTCTATCTTGACCGCACTTTCTACGATACGGACGAAGAATATCAAGAAGCCTTAGCTGCCGAACTAGAAAACCGCGACTACTACACCGCCGACAATGTGTTTTGGGTGCCGCAGCAAGCCCGTTGGGACGAGATTAAAGCCGTTTCTATCTTAAACATCGGCGCAGAGCTGCCTTGGGGAGGGAAATTTTCCGGCGTAGCCAAACTGATTGACGATGCCTTCGACGCCATTGAAAAAGACAACGAAAAACTCAAAGGCGTACTCCAACGCATCAGCGGCTATGCCGTAAACGAAGATACCCTGCGCGGGCTGATTATCCTCTTCTCCGATACCAACTTTACCCGTCCGACTTACAACGGCGAACCCGTACATTTAGGCGCAAAAGACATACTCGGCCACGTTTACGAATACTTTCTCGGCAGATTTGCTCAAGCCGAAGGCAAACGAGGCGGCCAATATTTCACGCCGAAATCCATCGTTTCCCTGATTGTCGAAATGCTTGAGCCATACTCCGGCCGCGTGTATGACCCGGCCATGGGTAGCGGCGGCTTTTTCGTGCAAACCGAACGCTTTATCACCGCCCATCAAGGCAACATCAACAACGTTTCCATCTACGGGCAAGAATTCAACCCGACCACTTGGAAACTTGCCGCCATGAACATGGCCATCCGCGGCATTGATTACGACTTCGGCAAACACAACGCCGACAGCTTCACCCAGCCGCAACATATCGACAAAAAGATGGATTTCATCATGGCAAACCCGCCATTCAATATCAGCGATTGGTGGAGCGAATCCCTGGCCGACGACCCACGTTGGGCATACGGCACGCCGCCTAAAGGCAACGCCAACTTCGCTTGGCTGCAACACATGATTTACCACCTCTCGCCAAACGGCAAAATGGCATTATTGCTGGCCAACGGCTCCATGAGCAGCCAAACCAACAACGAAGGCGAAATCCGCAAAGCCATCATCAATGCCGACCTGGTCGAATGTATGGTTGCCCTGCCCGGCCAGCTCTTCACCAACACCCAAATCCCCGCCTGTATTTGGTTTTTAAACCGCAATAAAAAGCGCAAAGGCGAAGTATTATTTATCGATGCCCGCCAAATCGGCTATATGAAAGACCGCGTATTACGTGATTTCACTGCTGACGACATTGCCAAAATTGCCGACACCCTCCACGCTTGGCAAAAATCAGACGGCTACAAAGACCAAGCCGCTTTCTGTAAATCCGCCACGTTAGAAGAAATTAAAGACAACGACTTCGTCCTCACACCGGGACGCTACGTCGGCACCGCAGAACAAGAAGACGACGGCGTGCCATTTGCAGAAAAAATGCAAAATCTGACCGCTCTTTTGAAGGAACAATTTGCGAAAAGTGCGGAATTGGAAGCGGAGATTAAGAAGAGCTTAGGGGGATTGGGGTATGAGTAATTGGACGACAAGCAAATTATCCGATGTCATTGAAATTATTGGTGGTGGAACACCAAAAAGAAGTGAAAATAAATATTGGAATGGCGATATTCCTTGGTTATCTGTTGCAGATTTTAATAACGATTTTAGATATGTTAATGACTCCATTGAGCATATTACAGAATTAGGATTGCAGAAAAGTAGTACTAAGTTATTAGACAAAGATCATTTAATTATTTCTGCAAGAGGAACTGTCGGTTGTTTGGCTCAATTATCTGTTCCCATGGCATTTAATCAATCTTGTTATGGATTAAACGGCAAAGAAGGGATTCTTGACAATGGCTTCTTATATTATTTTTTAAAAAATAATATATCAGAATTAAAACAAAAAACTCATGGTGCAGTTTTTGACACAATTACAAGAGATACTTTTGAACATATTCAAATTTCGTATCCTGATTTAGATACTCAAAAAGAAATTTCGAAAAATTTGGGAAGTTTTGATGAAAAAATCCAACTCAACACCCAAATCAACCAAACCTTGGAACAAATCGCCCAAGCCCTGTTTAAAAGCTGGTTTGTCGATTTCGATCCCGTGCGTGCCAAAGTCCAAGCGCTTTCAAACGGCATGAGCCTTGAACAAGCGGAACTGGCAGCCATGCAGGCAATCAGCGGAAAAACAGCTGAAGAACTGACCGCACTTTCACAAGCGCAGCCTGACCGCTACGCCGAATTAGCCGAAACCGCCAAAGCGTTTCCGTGTGAGATGATAGAGGTTGATGGGGTTGAAGTGCCGAAGGGGTGGAAACGAACAACACTTTCAGAAATTTGTGAAATGCAAAATGGTTATGCATTCAAAAGTTCTGACTGGGTGCAGCAAGGTATACCTGTTATTAAAATTGGATCAGTTAAGCCAATGATTGTTGTACCTAACCACTTAATATGAGAAATAAACAAAGAAATAGGGATTTGGTTGTAATAAGCGGTAATAAGTGGTTCAAAACCTTATGAAACGGGGCTTTACGTGATGTAGAGCCCTTTTTTATTGGGGAGGAAAAAGAAGAATAATGAAATGGGAAAAAATTTTGGGTTTTGTTTGAAATGTCAAAATAGCCACTTGAAATGAGAAATTTAAAAGTGGCTTTAAATTTTGTTTAAATGATGTTTAAAAATTGCGGTAGCCTAATACAACTTGACCAATCACAAGAAGGCTGTCCGCCTCTTCCGCCGTGAGTTTTATTGGGCGGTATGCGCTATTGTCGCTGAGTAGCTCTACCCCGCTAAATGTGCGTTGAATGCGTTTTATCAGCATTGATCCTTGATTGTTTAAAACAAAGATTTTGCCATCAATTAACGTTTTGCTGGCATGATTGACGATAATGTCTTCGCCGTCTTTTAACGTGTCATCCATGCTATCGCCGCACACTTTATATTTGCCGCAGTCTTCGGCCTTTAACCCTCTTGCGCGCAACCATTCGCTTTCTACCTTGGTTTTCTTGATTTCGGGGTAATCACCATTTACGCCACCATAGCCCGCCGTTACGATAACATCACGACAATCATCAATCCATTCAAACTCTTCGTCATCGGCAACGCTACGCGAATTTTCATGTTCAGTTAAGGTAATTCTATTGGAATTTTCATCTAGTGTTGCATTAGTCTCTCCAGTCAATAAATAGTTAGGCGAAACCTCTAACTCTTCAGCAAGAGTAATAATCATTGAAGCTACAGGTTCAGTTTGATTTGTTTCCCAATTCTGCAATGCAGATAGTGAAAGTCCTAGCTTTTCTGCCATAGCATTTCTTGAAACTTTTTTAAACTCTCTTAACTCTCTAATCCGATTTCCTATAGATGAGTTGTTTTTAAACTTAACCCTCATAACTTTAAAAAACTCCCATGAAAAATTTTACGTTTTTAAAGTTGAATTAAAAGTTATTCATTTCAAATAGATAGATAAAATAACCATTAATCCAACGATTAATTTTTAATCAATCAACTTTAAAATAAACTTTTTAAAGTTGTATTAGTTGTTTTTATGGTTTAATATCCTCATCAGATTAACAAATAAGGTTATCTAATGAGGACATTAATGGAAACTAAAAAAACAGCTATTGATTGGCATCGAGAAGACATCAAAGCTGCACTAGCAAAAAAAGGTTGGTCATTGCGCCAACTCTCTTTAAAGCATGGTTATAGCAACGGTAGCACATTAAAAAATGCGCTAGACCGTCCTTGGCTCAAAGGTGAACGCATTATAGCTGAAGCCATTGGCGTTCCTGCCGAAGTTATTTGGGCATCACGTTATGAGCAACGTAACCATAAAAAATACGCCGATAGATAGTTTTGAGGTTATTTATGAGAAACGACAACCTAAAAACACACTACTCAGCCAAGGAACTACTTAATTTAAGTTTATCCTGTTTACCTAATTCTGTGCAAGGAATTATTTATCAAGCTAAGAAGAATGGTTGGGCAACTCAAAAAAGAGTTGGCAAAGGTGGTGGTGTGGAATATGCCGTAATGTCCATGCCGGAGGCAATTCAAACTGAAATTATCATTAAGCAACAAAAAAGTGCAGTCAATTCCCTCCCCGTTCTCGCAGAACCAACCAAACCGGCAGAACCTTCGGCTGAAGCACAAATGTTGTGGGCTGCCTATGAGCAAGGCACGACAAAAGCGCAAAACGAGGCAAAGTGGAAACTGGGTACGATGTTTGCGGTAGCGGAATTAACAAACACCGGCATGAACATTATGACCGCGTTGGAGTTGGTGTGTGGCAAATACAACCGCGAGTGCGAGGCAAAAGGCGAAAAAACTGTCTCTGTGGGCTCACTTAAACGGTGGTGGTATGCCATTAAAGATGAAGATCGCAGTCTTTGGTTGCCGCTTTTAATGAGTGAGCGTGGCAAAAACGGCAAAAGCCGTGAGGCGGAATTTAGCGAGGAAGCCTGGGCATTTTTCAAAGCGGATTATTTCCGCAATGAGCGCCCGCAGTTGGGCTCTTGCTATGAACGCTTAAAACGCGCGGCACAGGTGAACGGTTGGGTGATTCCGAGCCTTTCAAGCATTAAACGCAAGATTGAGCGCGAGATTCCGAAAACCCACCAAGTGTATTTGCGCGAAGGGGAATACGCAGTGAGCCGTTATTTTCCGTCACTTATCCGCACGATTGCGGATGTGGATGCGATGGAATGGGTGAACGGCGACGGTTAGAGCAAGCAGCAAAACAACTGGTGCGTGCATTAAGAGCCTTGCGCACAGGGCAAGCGCAACACGCAGCGGTATATGTGGGGAATGTGCAGAATTTGTTACCGAGCTTAAGAATGAAACTCGCCCGTTAAAGCAAATTTACAGCCTATTTAAACTGCACTTTAAGTGGGCTGAATAATGTGTTTTAACAGGAAAAAAACAATGTATCAAACCAAACCCAAACTAATAAACATTGGTGGCAATTCGTTATTAGGTTCAATTTTACCTGCAGGTGCGGTTAAAGCCCTTTCACAAGTGAAAGAGACGGTACAAAAAGGCGCAGAGCTTTTTAATCAAGGGCGACAAATTATTGATGAGGTAAGAAATACAGTGGCTGTTGTGCGTCAATTAGCCGATGACCCGATGGCCGCACTTGCTTATTTGCCGGGCATTTTAACTAATCTTGATGGGGCGTTAGGTAATTTTGGTGAACTCACCGGAATGAATGATTTATTTGAAGGTGTGCATAAAGTCTTACCGGCAATTAGTGATTTTGCTCGAGAAAGCGCGGGCATTTATGGTGATTTGCAATCAATGAAAGAAAGCCTAACCCTTGGCAAGGAATCAAACGGCAGTAACTGGGACAGCTGGTTTAAGCCTGCAGATAATGCGTTAAGTAATATTAACGAACGCATTGACAATGCCGCCGCATCGGTCGCCGCCATGACGGCATGGATTGTTTTGCGCGAAGACGAGGACGTGACACATGACACAGCAGACCGTACTTAAACACACCGTAAAACAAGGTGAACGATGGGATAATCTCGCCTATTACTACTACGGCAACGCGCTGGAGTTTGCGCGGATTATCAATGCGAATCCACATATTAGCCTGTGCGAAGTATTGCCCACAGGCGCGACCGTATATATTCCGGTGTTAAACATTAAACCGACCAACAACGAATCCATGCCGCCATGGTTAAGAGGTAGCGATGAGCAATAATGTCCCAACGCCTGATTTTTCGATGATGTATGAGAAAACCAACATCACGGCAGATATTGAACCGCATTTGCTTGAGCTGACGTATACCGACAATCTGGAGGGCGAGTCAGACGAGTTGACGGTTGTCTTTGAAGACATTAGCGGTAAGTGGATTCGGCAGTGGTATCCGACTCAAGGCGATAAGCTCAAAGCAGCTATCGGCTATAAAGGCACACAGCTCACCGACATCGGCGCATTTGAAATTGACGAAGTAGAATACAACTACCATCCGTCCTATATTCAAATCAAGGCATTAAGCACCGGCATTGCTAAGGCAAACCGCACGTTAAAGCCGAAAGCCTACGAAAACACCACGCTGAAACAAATCGTCGGCATTGTTGCCGGGCGTTTAAAACTGAAAATGGTTGGTACGATTAAACATATCCCGGTGAAGCGCGCAACCCAATATCAGGAACGCGATGTAGAATTTTTAGCGCGCCTTGCTCGTGAATATCACCACAGTTTCAAAATTGTGGGTGATCAGTTGGTTTTCACCGATAAAGACGAGCTAGGCAAAAGCGAAGCGGTGGTGACGTTGGAAGAAAAAGACACGATTTCTATCAGCCTGCGAGACCGAATCAAAGACACGGCGAAAGAAGTGGATGTCAGCGGTTACGACGCTAACGGCAAAAAAGTCATTAAAAAACGCAAAAAAGCTAAGGCACTGCGTGAAAACATGAAACAGGTACAAAGCGCAAGTGGTGACACGCTGAAAGTGGTAACACGCGGTGAAACACAAGAGCAAATTGACGCACGTGCTGATGCGGCACTAGCTGAACAGAATGACGACCAAACCGCAGGCAATATCACGCTGATTGGTAACCCGAAGCTGGTTGCTGGTAGCACGTTATTATTGCGTAATCTTGGTATTTTT